>OKRS01000274.1_pt1 | contig 40558 bp, 36 predicted proteins | sample 1601191 | NCBI WGS metagenome assembly OKRS01 (sample SAMEA3541509, study PRJEB24748) | human gut metagenome | biome: human gut; feature: human-associated habitat; material: faeces | place: China | collected 2012
TGATAGCAGCAGTCAGAGTAGTCTTGCCATGGTCAACGTGACCGATGGTGCCGATATTCAGATGCGGTTTAGTTCTTTCATATTTAGCTTTTGCCATTGTGAATTTCCTCCTTAAGGTTGTTTGTTAAAACTAGGCTTAGTTGGTGCCTTTGTTTTTAGCAATAATTGCCTCAGCAATGTTTCTGGGAACGTCTTCGTAGTGGTCTACTTCCATGGAGTAGTTACCACGGCCTTGGGTTTTGCTGCGCAGGTCGGTAGCATAACCGAACATCTCAGCCAGCGGAACGAATGCATTGATTACTTGTGCACCGTTACGAGCTTCCATGCCTTCGATGCGGCCACGGCGGGAGTTAACGTCGCCGATTACGTCGCCCATGTATTCTTCAGGAACAGTAATTTCTACTTTCATATACGGCTCAAGGATAACCGGGTTAGCTTTTTCAGCACCGGACTTGAAGCCCATAGAACCAGCAATCTTAAATGCCATTTCAGAAGAGTCGACTTCATGGTAAGAACCATCATAAACAGTAACTGCGATATCAACCATCGGATAACCGGCAACTACGCCATTTTCCATAGCTTCTTTAACGCCTGCTTCGATAGGAGCGATGTATTCTTTAGGAATAGCGCCGCCAACAACTTTGTTTTCAAACAGGAAGCCTTCGCCAGGTTCACGCGGAGTGATTTCCAGCCAGCAATGACCATATTGGCCTTTACCACCGGACTGACGAACAAATTTACCTTCGGATTTAACAGCTTTGCGAATGGTTTCGCGATAAGCAACCTGCGGGTTACCAACAGTGCAGCCTACTTTGAATTCGCGCAGCAGACGGTCAACAATGATGTCCAGGTGAAGCTCGCCCATACCGGAAATAATGGTTTGGGAGGTTTCTGGATCAGTGTGAACACGGAAGGTCGGATCTTCTTCTGCCAGTTTTTGCAGGGCGATGCCCATTTTTTCCTGGTCAGCTTTAGTTTTAGGTTCAACTGCAACGGAGATTACAGGATCAGGGAATACCATAGATTCGAGGATGATCTCGTTTTTCTCATCGCAGAGAGTATCACCGGTAGTGGTGTCTTTCAGACCTACAGCAGCTGCGATATCACCGGAGTAAACTTGTTCAATTTCTTCACGGTGGTTAGCATGCATTTGCAGGATACGACCGATACGCTCGCGTTTACCTTTAGTGGAGTTATATACATAAGAACCAGCAGTCAAGGTACCGGAGTATACACGGAAGAATGCCAGCTTACCAACAAACGGGTCGGTAGCAATCTTGAATGCCAGTGCGGAGAACGGAGCTTCGTCGCTGGACGGACGCTCATCTTCTTCGCCAGTTTCAGGATTTACACCTTTGATGTTAGGAACATCGGTCGGTGCAGGCATGAATTGGATTACAGCGTCCAGCATCGGTTGAACGCCTTTGTTTTTGTAGGAAGAACCGCAGCAAACCGGAGTCATTTTGCAAGCGATAGTTGCTTTACGGATACCAGCCAGGATTTCTTCTTCGGTCAGCTCTTCGCCTTCCAGATATTTCATCATCAGCTCGTCATCGGATTCAGCAACAGCTTCAACCAATGCTGCACGGTATTCCTCAGCTTTTTCTTTCATGTCAGCCGGGATTTCTACGAACTCTTCTTCTTTACCGAGTGCATCATCATAAACGATTGCTCTCATTTTGATCAGGTCGATCATGCCTTGGAAAGTATCTTCAAAGCCGATAGGCAGTTGAATAGGTACTGCATTGGCATTCAGACGAGTCTTCATCATGTCAATTACACGATAGAAGTCTGCACCGGTAATATCCATTTTATTTACATATGCCATACGGGGCACATGGTATTTGTCAGCCTGACGCCATACGGTTTCGGACTGAGGCTCAACACCGCCCTTAGCACAGAAAACTGCAACGGAACCATCAAGTACACGCAGGGAACGTTCAACTTCTACAGTGAAGTCAACGTGGCCCGGGGTATCAATGATGTTGATACGATGTTTATCGAATTGGTGCTCGGAACCTTCCCAGTAGCAGGTGGTTGCAGCAGAGGTGATGGTAATACCACGCTCTTGTTCCTGAACCATCCAGTCCATGGTAGCAGCACCTTCATGGGTTTCACCAATCTTATGTACTCTGCCGGTATAGAACAGAATACGTTCGGTGGTGGTGGTTTTACCAGCATCGATGTGAGCCATGATGCCGATATTTCTAGTTCTCTCAAGCGGAATTAATCTGCCCACTTCTTTATCCTCCTCAAATTAACTGAGACAGGTCATTACCAGCGGTAATGAGCAAATGCTTTGTTTGCTTCTGCCATCTTGTGGGTATCTTCGCGTTTCTTAACAGCTGCGCCAGTGCCATTGGAAGCGTCCATGATTTCACCAGCTACACGCTCGTACATGGTGCGCTCACCACGCAGACGAGAGTAGTTTACCAGCCAACGGATACCCAGGGTGGTTTTGCGGTCAGCACGTACTTCAACAGGTACTTGGTAGTTTGCACCACCAACACGACGGGCACGAACTTCCAGCAGCGGCATTACGTTCTGCATAGCAGCATCGAACACTTCCAAAGGATCTTTGCCAGTCTTTGCACGAACCAGGTCGAATGCATCGTATACAATACGTTCTGCAACGCCTTTTTTGCCGTCGAGCATAATTTTATTGATAAATCTAGTTAAAAGCTTAGAACCGTACACCGGATCCGGCAGTACGTCTCTTTTAGTTACAGGGCCTTTTCTCGGCATGTGTTTCCCTCCTTAGGATTAAATCATTCTTAATGTTTTCTTGAAATTATTTCTTTGCTTTAGCACGTTTTGCACCGTACTTGGAGCGAGATTGGTTGCGGTTAGCAACGCCTGCAGTATCAAGAGCACCACGAATGATATGGTAACGCACACCAGGAAGGTCCTTGACTCTTCCGCCTCTGATCAGAACAACACTGTGTTCCTGAAGATTATGGCCGATACCCGGGATATAAGCAGTAACTTCGATGCCGTTGGTCAAACGTACACGAGCTACTTTACGAAGTGCAGAGTTAGGTTTCTTCGGGGTAGTGGTGTAAACACGAGTGCAGACGCCACGTTTTTGCGGGCATTCTTTCAATGCCGGTGCAGTAGATTTGCTTTTCAGAACCTCTCTACCTTTGCGAACCAATTGGTTAATTGTAGGCATATCGGCACCTCCTTTCCAAACAATTAGATTTTAATGATTATAAAAACTCGGCTCACGCCAAGCCCTTATCGGCTTTAAGTATCGCAGCCGCTGCAGCTTTGACGTTTATGCCGCAGGCTCTGCCGATTTCTAGCATCGTTTCTGTGTTTTCAACCGGTACTGCATTTTCCCGACACAGTTGCATCAGCCTGCCGGTAACTCTCTCGTCCGCATCACTTGCGATATAGACGACAGCGGCAACTTGTCTTGCTACAGCTTTTTCTGTCTGCTTAACGCCTACAGTATGCTTTTCAGCTTGCTTTAAAGCTTCAAGTGCCATCATGTTACCTCCTTCATCAAGCGCATAGCTCTCCCGCGATACTTGTATATTGTAACATCTCATGCACAAGCTGTCAACACTTTTTAGCAACTTTTTTAAAAAAATTAGCAGCGCTTTCTGCCGTGTTAATGCGCTTCTTTCTTTACACGTAGCCAAGTGTTTCATTGACTGTTTCTTCATACATAAAGTACACCCAAGGAGTACTTTTTCAACAGAGCATTCACCTTAAATATCGCATAAAAAAAGAGCTGCCAACACTTCTGACAGCTCATATGTATATTATTTTGCCACGCCCGGGAAGGAAGAAACGTATTTGATTTTTATATCCGGAAAACTATCAACAAACTGAACTCTGAAATCTTCACCGTACTCAACAAATTGCCACTCGCCTATATTATTGGGAAAGCTTTGGACAACCTTTACCTTAAGATCCGGGAAGCTGTCGACAACCTTTACCCTAATATCGGGAAAGCTGTCAACAATTTTCACTTTACCGCACAGCTTGATATTTTTATAATAGCCTGCGCTGTTGATAGGAGTGGCAGCTCCTGCGATACAGGGAAATGCAGCAACCAACAGCAGACCTAAGCAAAGAGCAGTTTTTTTCAGCATTTTTCTTCCCCCTTTCGTTAAGGACGTTTTTATTTTACGTAAAATACACGATTTGCTTTACGCGGAGCAGCCTGAGGAACCGCTCCGTCAGTATAACCGAGGATGCAGTGGCCTACACCTTCATACTCTCCCTCAATGCCCCATTCCTTCAGCAGCTGTTTGCCTTCTTCGGAATCAAATTCTTCCTTAGCGCGGTTAATCCAGCAGCTGCCAAGACCAACGGCATGAGCCGCCTGCATCAGGTTGCCCATTACCAGGCTGCCGTCATAGGGAGTAAGCTTATTGCTTTTAGGTCCCAAAACAACAAGAACCACAGGTGCGCCATAAAAACTGTCGCTGCTTGTGCCCAAAATTTCACGGTTCATCTGCGCCAGCTTGTCGCGAACCTCTTTATTGGTTACCGCAACAATAATTACTTCCTGCGTACCATGACCGCTGGCAGCATAAAGACCGGCATCGATAACCTGGTCAATCAGCTCCTGCGGTACCATATCCGCCTTATATTTACGTACGCTTCTGCGTTCCTTTAATGCCTGTAATTCTGCATTCATTATATGTCAGCTCCTTATCGTTAATAAAATAAAATTTTACGCTGTTACGCTATATTAATTTTATTCTTGCCTGCGCCGTTATTATCCTGCCGAAAAATGCAACAAAAATGTTAATTTCTCTGCAGCTTTACTTGTACAGCAGATAAGGCTTTACCTGCTGCTCAAAGGCCGCGCACTCCTGATGCCAGCGCGCAAAAGCTGTTTTGGGCGCTTCACCTTCACGCAAGCTGCTTTCTCCAAGCGCAATATCCAGCTTATAACCTTTGCTGCCATAACCGCGCTCCGGCGTTTTTACCTGCTCCGGATATAATTCTTTAAATGTAGTAAACAAAATATAATCCAGCTCGGGCAGATTAACCTTACGTAAATCCGTAAGATAAATTTCTACGCCCTGCACCAGCTCACCGCTGTAGGTGCCGTAACGCGGTGTAAAGCGCGCTGCTCTAAAAGCCACGCCTGCAAGCGGCTTTTCATCTAAGGCTGCCTTTACGGCATCCGCATCAGCAAAAGGTGCTCCCAGAAAATAAAACGGTTTAGCTGTCCCGACACCCACGGAAAGATTACTGTCACCGCTTACACCGGTAGCGCCATACAGGAAAGCGGTCGCCGCCGTAGGAATCAGCGGAGATGTCTGTACCCATGGCAAACCTGTATCCTGCCACAGCTCTCTGCGTGACCATCCCTTCATAGGCACCACCGCCAGCTCACAGCCGATATGCTGCGTAGCGTTGATATAGCTTGCAAATTCACCTATAGTAAGACCATGACGCAACGGCAGCTCGTAAAGCCCGATAAAAGTTTTATATTCCGGCTTGAGAACCGGTCCCTGCATAGCACCGCCTAAAGGATTAGGGCGGTCCAAAACAACAACCTGCTTTTTCGCTTTGGCACATTCTTCCATTATATAAGCAAGCGAAGAAAAATATGTATAGTGACGAATGCCGACATCCTGAATATCAACCACCATAGTGTCAATCTCATCCAGCATTTTTGCCGTAGGCCTGCGATTTTCTCCATACAGGCTGTGTACAGGTATATCCTTATAAGTGTGACTCTCAAAGGTTTCGCCTGCCGCCACAGCGCCGAACAATCCATGCTCAGGCACAAACAGTGCCGTCAGATTATAGCTCTTCTGCAGCAACTCTGTGCTGCTGCGAAGCTTGCTGTCCACGCCGGACTGATTAGTAAACAGTCCCAGCCTTTTCCCTGCAAGCAGCTGCTTAGCAAACGGCTCATCAATGCGTTCAATACCTAATACTACTCTTTTTTCACCGGTTGCCGCAAAACCTGTTGCTGCAAACAGCATTATCAATAAACTGCATAATATCCATATGCAAAATGACTTCTTCATTAAACCCCTCCCAAAAAATAACTCTAAATATATTTTAGCACATTTACCGTTTCCGTGACGGCAAAGTAAGCTGTACTTCCGAAAGAGAAAAAACAGACAGACCTGTCGCATAAGTTCTGCCTGTTTTTCCAAAGTTATTTTAAATTAATATATCAGAGCTTTTCGTCATATTCAGCCTGTTTAAAGCCAACCAACACGCCGCCGTCATAAATTACCAACGGACGTTTGACAAGCATACCATCGCTTGCAAGCAGCTCCAGCTGCTCGTCCTCGCTCATTGTCGGCAGCTTATCCTTCAGTCCCAGCTGCTTATACAGATTACCGCTGGTGTTGAAAAAGCGTTTCAGCGGCAAGCCGCTGGCTGCATACCATGTACGCAGCTCGTCAGCTGTCGGATTATCAGTCTTGATATCACGCACAGTAAAGCTCAGGCCTTTAGCCTGCAGATACTGCTCTGCCTTTTTGCAGGTAGAACATTTAGGGTAACAGATAAATAACATTTTCGTACCTCCTTACTGCAGCTGCTGCAGCAGATAGTCTTCCGCTGCATTCAGCTGAACATCAACAGTAGCATCCTCCGGCAGCTCTACCTTCACATCAGGTTCAATACCTACATTATGAATAGAAACGCCGGACGGTGTATAATATTTTGCCACCGTAATTTTTACTGCCGTATTGCTGTCCAGGCGGTATACCGATTGCACACTGCCTTTACCGAAGGTTTTGGTACCGAAAAGCTTACCGCTTTTGGTATCCTTAATCGCACCGGCAACAATTTCCGCAGCGCTGGCACTGCCATGATCAACAAGCACAGCCAAAGGATATTTCACCTTCTCCAGGCTGGAGGTTTCTTCATACTTGTTGCCGTTTTTATCTACAACAGAAACAATCGGTCCCTTAGGCACCAGCATACCGGCAACTGCAACACCTGCATCAAAAACACCACCGGGATTGCTGCGCAGATCAAGAACCAGAGCCTGCATGCCCTGTTTCTCCAGCTCTGCGTATTTTTTGGCAAAGTCATCACCGGTATTTTCATTAAATACGGCTATTCTGATATAACCGATTTTTGTATCAGGTAAAAGCTGACCGCCGACAGACGGATTTTTGATTTCGCCACGCTCAACGCTCACAGTACGCAGTTTACCATCCTTGCCCTTGAGCTCCAGCTTAACAACAGTGCCATGCTTGCCGCGGATTTTGTTGGCTACCTGCTCCATATTCATATCACGCGTCGTTTTACCGTCAATCGCAGTAATAATATCGCCGCTCTTAATACCAGCTTTTGCGCCCGGATTATCCTCTAAAGCAGAAATAACTACATAGTCATTACCGCGTTTGCCAAAAACGATACCGATACCGCCAAAGCTGCCCCCTGTCATTTCACTCAGCTGCTGAAAATCCTTACTGTTAAGATAAACTGTATAGGGATCGCCTGCAGCTTCCACCATACCTTTTATTGCGCCGTCAAACAGCTGGTGATTGTCTACTTCACCATTATAGTTACGCTTTAAAAGATTCATAGTACGCAAAAAACGCACCGATTCAGAGGCACTGCCTGTTAACCTGTTTAACAGCACAGCTTCTGTTCCCACTATCGCTGCGGTAGTCAGCAGCGCTGTAAGCAGGCAGCAGGCTGCAAGCTGCCATCTTCTTTTTCTAAACACTTTTCCTGCCTCCGTTTATATCTGTCACGGTAAATAATTTAACGGCTCCGTAAGCTCGCCATGCAGACGCACCTCAAAGTGACAGTGCGGTCCGGTAGAATAACCGGTACTGCCGGCATAGGCAACTACCGTGCCTTTGCTTACATATTGCCCCTCACCAACATTTAACGCCGAATTATGTGCATAAAGCGTTACCAGACCGCCGCCATGGTCAATCATTACGCAGTTGCCGTAGCCTCCCAGCCAACCGCTGTAAACAATCGTGCCGCTGTCAGCAGCGTGAATCGGCGTTCCTGAATCAACCGCAATATCCATGCCGCTATGGTACTTGGTTGTACCGAAAATCGGATGCGTTCTCCAGCCATAATAGGAGGTAATCGGACCGTTACAAGGCCACATAAACTGACCTGTACCGCCTTTTCCTGCAGGAGCACCGCCGCCTGCGTTTTCCATATTACGCAGCATAGAGGCGATATTTTCCGAAATAGCCAGCAGACGCTCATATTCCTCCTGGCTGGACTGCTCTTCCTCCTGTGCCTTGTAAAGCATATAGGCACGCTGTTCACGCAGCTTATTTACTTTAGCCTTTTTTGCTTCCAGCTCTGTCTGGGTAGCCTTGATTTCCTTCATTTCAGCTGCCAGCTGCTCCTTGCGGCTGTTGATTTCCGCAGCATCCTGCTTCAGCTTTTCCAACAGTTCCAGGTCGCGGCTGATGATTTTTTGCAGCAAATACATGCGCGAGGAAAAATCACTGAAATCCTTGGCACCCAAAAGCACATCCAGATAATTTATCTGACCGTTGATATAAATATTACGCAGACGCTTGCGGTAAATCAACATCCGCTCCTGCATTTCCTGTTGCTTTTTCTCTAGCTTAGCCTGGTTATCATTTATTTTTCCCTGCAGAGCATCGCTTTTTTTCTGCAGGTTATTAGCCTGTGCCTGCAGCTCGTTAAGACTGCCCATAACCTCGCTAAGCTCCGCGCTGGCGCTTTCAGCCTTCCTGCGCGCCTGCTCCTTGCGGGTCTGCATTCGCTCCATACGCTGACGTACATCATTCAGCTCAGCACGCTTGTCATCAGCAGTATCGGCAAAGCACATGGCTCCGTAAAGCGGCAGCACCGCCAGCCATAATGCCAGCAGCAGACCGCCCAGCTTCTTTTTTTCCATCACTTCTGCCTCCCTTAAACGCGCAAGAACTTACGCAAGGAGATATAACTGCCCAAAGCGCCAATACCGGTACCTGCCGCCAGTAAAAATATTGTTACATAAAACAATAAGGGAGATGTGGGCAGTAACGGCAGAAAGGCCAGAGTAGCATGAATTCTTTCCAACAGCCCGGCGTAAAGGCTGTTAATGCAGACAGATGCAATCACAGCGCCGAAAAAGCCTAAGGTCATTCCTTCCAGCAAAAACGGCCAGCGGATAAACCAGTCGGTTGCACCTACATATTTCATAATGACAACTTCCTTACGGCGGGCAAAAACCGTCAGACGGATAGTATTGGAAATAATAAACAGCGTTGCCATAGCTAAAAATATAACCAGCACAATGCCGCCAAAGCGCAATATTTTAGTAAGAGAAAACAGGTGCTCCACAACCTCCTGACCGAATTTAGCTGTTTCTACCTTAGGCAGCTGTCCGATAGAAGGCGTGATAACCTTGATACGCTCCGGATTATCCACCTGCACCTCAAAGGAATTTGGGAACGGATTATCCTTGCCCAAGCTGTTGAGCAGCTGCTCCTGATCGCCAAGACGCTCCTTGAAGCGTGCCAGAGCCTGCTGCTTGCTTACCGGCGTTACTTTAACAACACCGGGCATCTTCTTCAGCTTCGCCTCTACTGCTTTCAGCTCCTCCGCAGAGGCATTATCCTGCATATAGACCGACACCTGTACCTGACTTTCCAGATACTGTGCCAAATTGTTGGTGTTGAGAAAAATCAGCAGAAACATTCCCAGCACTAACAGCGAAACCGCAACAGTCGAAATAGAAGCAAAGCTCATAAAGCCGTTACGCCTGATAGATTTATAGGTTTCCTTAACAAAATATTCTTTTGTACTAAAGCTCATAGCCATATACCCCGCTTGCTTCATCACGTACGATATGCCCGTCCTCTATGGCTATAACGCGCTTGCCCATGGCATCAACTATTTCTTTATCATGAGTTGCCATAACAATCGTAGTTCCTTCAGCATTAATTTCTTTAAAGATTTCCATAATATCCCAGCTTGTTTCCGGGTCCAGGTTGCCTGTAGGCTCGTCGGCTATTACCATAATAGGATCGTTTACAATAGCACGGGCAATAGCGATACGCTGCTGTTCACCGCCGCTCAGCTCGTTAGGATAAGCATCGGCACGATGACGCAGACCGACAAGATCCAATACGTTCAACACTCTGCGCTTAATCTTGCGGCGCGGTGTTTCTATTACCTCCATAGCAAAAGCTACGTTTTCATAAACAGTACGGTCCGGAAGCAGGCGGTAATCCTGGAAAATTATGCCCAGCTGACGTCTCATATAGGGAATCTCATTGGGTGTCAGCGATAAAATATCCACGCCATTAACAAAAATGCTGCCCGTGGTCGGCAGAACCTCACGGAACAGCATTTTGATAAAGGTAGACTTACCAGCGCCGCTAGGTCCTACAACAAAGACGAATTCGCCTGGTTCAATATGAATATCGACGTTCTGCAAGGCAACAGACCCACCGGGATATACCTTGCTTACATCAGTCATTTTCAGCACTACCTTCAATCTCCTCTCAATTTAATAAATCAAAGGCTTCCTTTGCATTTAAAAAAGCTTTCGCTCTCAATGTATCCAAAAGTCCATGAGCAGCATTGGCAGAGGCCAGCGCCTTGCGCGCAGACGCAACTACCTGCGCAGCCTGCAGTGTTTCCACAGCTCCTGCGCTGATGCCGTTAATGTCTTTAACAAAGCCGTCAATTTTGGGGTCATAGGATACAGCCACAAAAGGCAGCTCCATAACTGCAGCAAAAATCAGTGCATGCAGACGCATACCGATAAGCAGATTAAAGTTACCCATCAGCGACAAAAACTGCTCGGTATCACATCCGGTTTCCAAAACAGTACTGTCTGCCTTGCTCCTCATAAAGTGCTGTAATCTGTTGCAGGCAGCCACATCCACAGGATATTGCAGCGGCAGCAGCACAATATGTGCCTTATATTCCTTGGCCAGAATATCCGCAGCCTTAGCCAGCTCCAGCAGGTACTTATCATCCTCCTGCCATTTACGTACGCTTATGGCTATCAGCATTTTATCTTGCGGTATGTCAAACTGCTGCAGCAGCTCGAGTCCTTTTTCCTTGTTCTCCTGCGGCAAGGTCAGCACAGAATCGGCTGTCAGCTGCACCTTTTCCGCCGGTACACCGATGCGACGCAGTTCATACAAAGAATCCTGGTCACGCACGGTAATTAAATCCACCCGGCTGCAGATAAATTTAGTCAGCCTGCGCATAAGTCTGTTATGGATAGGTCCTATACCCTGACCGAAAAGCATGACCTTTTTTTTGAGCAACAGGCCCAAAGCCAGGATAAACAGATAATATAACAGACTGCGCTTGCTGGTAACGTCCTGCAGCAGACTGCCACCGCCGCTGAGCAGCAGGTCGCAGTCCATGAGGGCAGCAAAAATTTTGCAAAAGCTGAAACGATGAAGAGAATTCACCTTGTGTCTTGCGGCAGTAGCGGGCGGATTGCCTGAGATAACCGTCAGCTCCACGGTCTTTTCCGTACTGCGCAAAGCCTTAATGATCGCGGTCAGCATAGCTTCATCTCCGGCATTAGCAAATCCATAGTATCCGGAAATCACGATCTTACTCATTCTTCAAGGTATCTCCTTCTAAATTTAACAACTAAAGGCAACAGCATGCCAAGCACAAGTACAGCGATTACGCCGAATACAACGCCGACAGCATAGCCGTCGAGAGCACGTACAAAGCTCATAACAACCGGTGTACGCATATGACAGAAGGTCTGCACCAGACTGCCCTGTCCGATAACGGCAGCACAGGTAAGTACAAACTGCCACCAACGTGGTGCACAACGGTAAACAGCAAGCACTGCTACGAAAAATGCCGGATGACCGATCATAAATTCTTTTTCGCGCGGACGTGCATACATCAGCTGCTCTAAGAAAGCACGCATCTTCAATTCAATTGCCGGTACAGGCACACCACCGGTGTGACCGCTGCGGCCAACAAAATAATAAGCAATAAACAGCAGTACCGCAAGCACTGCTACATGGCGGAAGGTAATCCCTGTATCAAGCAGACCGTTCAGGCGCTCCCACAGAGTTTTCAAGCCTTTGCCCACAACCTGCAGCAGGTCATAGCGTTTCATAAAGAGAACTGCTGTCAGCATAACTGGCAGAATAAAGGTTAACTTTACTCCACGGTAGATATCAATTTCCAGCAGGAAGCGGCTGTCTGTCAATATCGCAGACAGGAAGGCTGCGCCCACCAAAGACAAAGCAATAGCCAACGCCAGCTGCCAGATACCGTTCCAGCAGATAGCAAGCAGACTGTGCTTATCACTCGTATTTTTATCCCAAATGTTAAAGATAACATTCATTGAAAGCACCGGGAAAACACTTGCTGCCGCCAAAGCCAGCAGCTGACGTGTAAACAGGCCGCGGCCGATAAACAGCAGTACCAGAGCACCAGCAGAAAAAATTGCCCACAGTGCTATTTGCTGCTTGCCGCCCAGATTAAAGAGCAGCGCAAGATACAGCACTACACCGGCGGCAATCGCCAGTACAATAGGAATAAAGCTTACCTTTGCAGGGAAGTACGGTGCAAAGCCATCCTTGTTTTCGGCACTGAAAACACCTGCTTCGCCGATAGTATAACCACGCGCTTCAACGCTGGCCTTAATGTCACGCACATACTTCAGGTTTGTCTTCATAATATCCTGACCACCCTCAGGCATCAGGAAGGGACGGATGTAGTTCACACGGATATTGCGCTCCTCGTCCGTCAGCGCCCAACGGCGCAGAGCCTCGCCCACACTGATTTTCTTTTGCTCGGTAGGGTCGATAACATAGGAACGGGCAGCCTTGTAGTCATTGAACTCAGCCAACGGCAACAGACCGTCGATTTTGGCAAACTGCAGCTGGGTGTAATGCTCCAGCATTACAAGCGTCATATTGTTTTCCTTCATGCGCTCGCCCAAATGCTGCATTTTGTTAGGATAACCTACAACCTCTGTACCGCATGGCATCAGGGCATCAACCGGTACACCGGCTTCTTTAATGCGGGCAAAAATGCCGTCAATCTGCTCATCAGTTACATCCACATAATTTTGCGGACGTACGATAATTTTGAAGCCCAAAGCAGCAACCTTGCGCATATCCTGCACCGGCAAGCCTAAAGGAGCCTGCAGCAGTCCCTGAGGCTCATCGTATTTGCCCTCAGGCAGAGGTGTAGTGCTACCCTTGATTTTGATAATACGCGGATTTTCACTTACAACCTTTACACGGTCAGCACCGTAGCGCAGGCACAAATCCTGCTCTACATCATCTAAGACAGACTGCTTGTCAGTAGCAGCAACGTAAGCAGCATTTTCTTCAACATCGCCGGCGCCTACATTAGCGAAAACACCCATGCCGGAACCAAGCGCAGCTGCCTGACGCAGCTCACCGCCTGTTACCGTCTGGATTTCGCCGTTGTTAGTCAGGCGCTCCAGCGTAGTATCAAAAATCATCAGCGAGTTGATGCCTGCATCCTTAAACTGACGCAGTACATCCTCCTCCGGCAGGCCCTGCAAAGCGGCCAGCTTACGTAAGCCCTCGTACTCCATAGCCATTTCTACAGTATTGTTTTTTTGTTCAACATCGTGACGGACAACGTTCAGCCATAAGGCACAAACCAGACCGATTACGATTACTGCCAAAAGCAAAGGATTATATCGGCTTTTCATAAAATTCACCTGTCCAGACCTCGCTTTATTAAACCTTTTTCTGCTGACTGCGCAGATATGCTTCTACGAACGGCATCAGATCGCCATCCATAACAGCCTGAATGTTACCGGTTTCGCAGCCGGTACGATGGTCCTTAACCATAGTATAAGGCTGGAATACATAGGAACGGATCTGGCTGCCCCATTCGATATTCTGGTAATCACCGGCAATATCGCTGACAAGAGCATCCTGCTTAGCCTTTTCGTATTCATATAATTTTGCACGCAGCATCTGCAGGCAGCGCTCACGGTTCTGAATTTGGGAACGCTCATTCTGACATTGAACAACGATACCCGTCGGTTCATGTGTCATACGTACAGCAGAGGACGTTTTGTTGACGTGCTGACCGCCGGCACCGCTGGAACGGTAAACATCGACGCGCACCTCATCCATATTAATATTTACATCAACAGTATCATCCAGTTCCGGCATTACGTCTACCGCAGCAAAGGAGGTATGACGGCGGGCATTGGCATCAAACGGAGAGATGCGCACCAGACGGTGTACACCCTTTTCAGAGCGCAAGAAGCCATAAGCATTATGGCCGTTAACCTGGATAGTAGCACTTTTTACACCGGCCTCATCACCCGGCTGATAGTCGAGCATTTCCAACGCAAAACCGTTTTGCTCCGCAAAGCGGGTAAACATACGCAGCAGCATGCTGGTCCAGTCCTGCGCTTCGGTGCCGCCGGCACCTGCATGCAGTGTCAGGATAGCATTATTGGCATCATATTCACCGCTGAGCAGCATACCCAGCTCCAGATGCTCCAGCTCGCTGCGGCATTTTGCCAGCAGCTCATCCATTTCAGGAAGCAGGCTTTCATCATTTTCTTCGGCAGCCATCTCCTGCAAAGCTTCCAAATCGTCAACGCCTGCGCTTAATTTATGGAAACCGTCAACCTCTTCCTTTAAGCTGTTAACATCCTGCGCAGTTTTTTGTGCCTTTTCCGGATCATCCCAAAAAGTAGGATCACCCATTTTATGTTCTAATTCTGCAATACGATCTTCTTTGACAGCGATGTCAAAGAGATCCCCTCATTTCCTCTAATTTTGCTTGCAGATTTGTAATTTCAGGCTTATATTCTTCAATCAACAAAATTCCTCACAACCTTTCGTGTAGCAAATATTAGTTATTTACGGCCTCAGCCGTTTTGCCGAGTTCTTGCAAACAAGGCTAAGTAAGTCAGCAGCCAAGGCTACTGACTTAAAAATTATTTCTTGGGTTCAGCTTTCAAATTACCCTCGTCACCCTCGGGAGTCGGGTTATTAGTGGAAGCATTTTCCAGCGGGTCTTCAACCTGCGGCTGGGTAATAACATTGACGCGGTAAATGTAACGAACAACGTCTTCCTTGATAGCCTCCATCATGGCTTCAAACATATCGTAGGCTTCAAATTTGTACTCAACCAGCGGATCCTTCTGACCATATGCACGCAGGCCAACGCCTTCACGCAGCATATCCATAGCATCCAGATGCTCCATCCAGTGGTTGTCTACAACCTTCAGCATAACAAGGTTTTCCAGCTCGCGCATCAGCTCAGGACCAATTGCATCCTCACGTGCCTGGTAGTTGTCATCAGCAACCTTCTGCAGATATTCAGCCAGCTCTTCACGGCTGAGGTTTTGCAGATAATCTACGGTCAGCAGACCACGCGGAGCATAGAAATCCTCAGCGTAGTTAATCAGAGCCTGCAGATCCCAATCCTCAGAGTAAATCTCAGGCGGTGCGTACATGGTCATAGTACGTTCAACGGTTTCATCAACCATCTCTTTGATTGTATCCTTAAGATTTTCCTGATGCAGGATTTTATGACGCTGAGAGTAAATAACCTCACGCTGCTGATTCATAACATCGTCATATTCGAGAACGTGCTTACGAATGCTGAAGTTACGTGCTTCAACCTTCTTCTGCGCATTTTCAATGGACTTGGTAACAAGGCTGTGTTCAATCGGCTCATCGTCCTCCATGCCCAGCTTGTCCATAATGCCGGCAATATTATCACTGCCGAACAGACGCATCAGATCATCCTCCAGGCTCAGGAAGAACTTGGAAGAACCCGGGTCACCCTGACGTGCGCAACGGCCACGCAGCTGGTTATCGATACGACGGCTTTCATGACGCTCGGTACCGATGATATGCAGACCACCCAATTCAGGAACGCCTTCACCCAAAGTAATATCGGTACCACGGCCTGCCATGTTGGTAGCAATGGTTACAGCACCGTATTGGCCTGCATGAGAAATAATCTCAGCCTCTTTTTCATGGTACTTCGCATTCAGCACATTATGCGGAATGTTGCGGCGTTTGAGCATAGCGCTCAGCTCTTCGGACTGAGCGATGGAAGTAGTACCAACCAGTACCGGACGGCCGGACTTATGGCATTCTTCAATTTCGTTGACTGCTGCCTTGTATTTGGCAATGCGTGTTTTATAGATAACATCAGGATAGTCAATACGGATCATCGGCTTATTGGTAGGTACAACAACAACAGGCAGATTATAAATCTTCTGGAACTCCTGCTCCTCAGTCTTAGCAGTACCGGTCATACCGGCAAGCTTTTTGTACATACGGAAGTAATTCTGGAAGGTAATAGTTGCCAGTGTCTGGCTTTCGCGTTCTACCTTTACGCCTTCCTTAGCTTCGATAGCCTGATGCAGGCCTTCGGAGAAGCGACGGCCAAACATCAGACGTCCGGTAAATTCATCGACGATGATAACCTGACCATCCTTAACCACATAATCGCGGTCGCGGTGCATCAAAGCCTTGGCCTTCAGAGCGCACATAATCTGGTGGGAGTAGTCCACACCGTGCTCATTGTCATACAGGTTGCCGATGCCCAGCATTTTTTCTGCCTTGGCAATACCCTTTTCGGTAGGTGCTACCTGTTTTTGTTTTTCATCAACAGTATAGTCCTCGCCTTCTTCCATGTTGGCAACAACACGGGCCAGAACCTGATACAGCTCGGTGGATTTTTCACCGGGGCCGGAGATAATCAGCGGGGTACGCGCTTCGTCAATCAGGATACTGTCGACCTCATCGACAATACAGTAATTCAGCTCACGCTGAACCATCTGATTTTCATCAACTACCATGTTATCACGCAGATAGTCAAAGCCGAATTCATTATTGGTACCGTAGGTAATATCTGCAGCATAGGCAGCCTTACGGTCGGGGAAGTCCATATCATGCACAATCAGACCTACAGACAGACCGAGGAACTTGTAAATACGGCCCATATCCTCGCTGTCGCGGCGTGCCAGATAATCATTGACAGTTACAACATGAACGCCCTTGCCGGTCAGCGCGTTCAGATATACAGGCGCAGTAGCTACCAATGTTTTACCTTCGCCGGTACGCATCTCGGCAATTTTGCCGCGATGCAGCACTACACCACCGATTAACTGTACATCAAAATGACGCATGCCGGTAACACGTCTGGAAGCTTCACGGACAACGGCAAATGCTTCCGGAAGAATATCATCCAGGGTTTCACCCTTTTGCAAACGTACCTTAAACTCACCAGTCTTGGCTGCCAAATTTGCAGAACTAAGGCCTTCCATGTCCTTTTCAAGACTATTGATCTTATCTACGATTACACGAATGTTTTTGATTTCTTTTTCGTTGGGGTCACCAAAAATTTTCTTTAAAATGCCTTCGAGCAACACGATCACTCCTTAAAATTATGGTGTTTGAAAAGACTATACACCTAATTTTAAATTATAGCAGAATCTCTCTTAAAAAGCAAAAAGCACAGGTGAAATTCCTGTGCTTTTTTGTGAAGTTTAGGTTAAAATATTTGCTTTACTTTTCCTTATGGCTCAGATACGGCTTTTGCTTACAGCTCCACCGCTTTACGTACAGCAGCCAGATTCTCTTCAGGGGCAAATTGACCTACGCAGCAGCCGGGACCGATTAACAACCTCTTGCCGTCGACGGAAGCAATAGCTTCACGAATGTGAGCAATAATACTTTCCGGCGTACCATCCTGAATAATATCATCACGTAACTCCTTACCGTCTACAAACTTTGTTGCTGCCACAATACCGGCCAGAAAGGCCTTATCGGTTGTAGCTCTGGCCTCTGCCAATGACGGTTCCGTATTACGGTCATGCCAGTTGATGACATTACCGGGATAATGCTGCGCAATCTCATCAAAGTACACATCAAGTCCATGGATATGTACAACATTAAACCATGTACGGTTAACGTAGCTTTGCAGTACCTGTAAATCATACGGTTCGGCAAAGGTTCGGTAGTTTTCCAACGAAATCAGCTCTTTGCGAGCTTCCTGCGTCGCAAAAAAGAAACCGCTTACACCACGTTTAATATTTTCGTTGATAAAATCAAGCGTAATTTCTGTAATTACAGCCAACGCATAACGCACTGCCTCAGGACTGCTCTTCAAATCTTCCAGCACTCTGTCACCTACAAGCTTATGCAAGGTCGTCAGCGGACTGAAAATAGTCTGGATATAAGGTACATCGCCCGGCAGCTGTTTACGCAGCAGTTCGGTAAACTCCAGCTGCTTGCCATAGGTTCCCTGAATAGCGGGTATCGGCTTCAAGCTGAAATAATCTTCAATTTTATTCACCGGACCATGCTCCCACACAGGCGGCTTGCCCTGCTGAGAATAAATTTTGATACGTGCGCCCAAATCCTGCACACCATAAAGGCCGAAGGGCATCATCTTGACAAAATCATAATCATACTTTTTAGTCAGTGCCGCCGTTGTTTCCGCCAGGCTTACAGGATCCTGGTCCACACCGGACATATGATACCATACGGAAAACGAAATTCTATCTACAGGCTGCCCTTTAATCGCAGCTTCCACACGTTGTGATTTATTCATAATTAACAACTCCTCGTCAAATCAATTTTTTGCTAAAGCAAGATTTACTTTTAAATTATTTTCCCATTTATTAAATACCAGTGTCAGCACTATGCATAACACCCAGTAAAGCAAAGCATCCGCAATATACGGTTCGGTGCGTCTGCTGTATAATGCCGCAAATATATCGGCGGCGGCAAAAATATCAACAATCTTAATCGTAAACAGCAGCGCCAGACTTTTAACACCATGCAGATAATAGGTGAAAAATGATGGCACCGCTACAGCAAAGGCCTGCGGCAGAATAATACGCTTATAAGCCTGATAGGTGGACAAGCCTGCCGCCATAGCTGCTTCCATCTGGCCCTTATCTACCGCAAGCAGGGCTCCACGAATATTTTCCGACTGATAAGCAGTCTGATAAATAATGAAGAAAATATAAGCTGTCCAATAGGGACTTACATCAAAAGGCTTCACTACGCTGCCCGTCAAAGAGCTTAAAAACGGCGCCAGCAGATAGGGCAGACTGTAATACAGAATAAACACCTGCACAATCGCCGGGACAGCACGGACAAAGGATACTCCTGTTGCCAGCACGGCATTTACAAATTTTCCGCTACGCAGGCGGATAATTGCTATTACCGAACCTAGGACTATACCTGCCACCAAAGTAACTGCCGGAATAAATAAAGTGACAGGCAAGCGTTTAACAATAAAGAGAAACGCTTCTATAATGGTTGCAAAATCTATCGTCATGCTGCCTGCCTCCTTAAAAATTTTTGGCTGCTCCTGTCAAAACGTGCAGCCAACAGCTCCAATGCGCTAATCAGCAGCCAATAAATAATCGCTACCGCTATGTAGCATTCCAGCTTTCCCTCACCCATACGCAAGTGAATTAACAGGTTGGCGCGTCCCATTAAATCCATCAGTCCTATCATATGCATCAGTGATGTATCTTTGATAATTTCTATTACCTGATTTACAAGCCCCGGAAGCATAATAGGCAAGGCCTGCGGTAAAATTATCTGCGTTACCCGGTGCCAGGCGCTGAGATTGAAGGCGATTGCCGCCTCTGTCTGCCCGCGAGGCACAGCCTCATATGCAGGACGGATAACCTCTGCGATAACAGGACCGTAATGCAAAATCATCGCTGCATATACGTAAACTTCCTTCGGCACATCACTGCCGGTAATGCCTGCTGCCTGCAAAGGCAGCGGCAGCAAAAAGTAACATAAGAAGAGCAGCAGGACAAAGGGCATGCTGCGTACAAAAGACATCCACAGCTCCGTAAGCTGATACAACACCGGCAGCCGCGGAATACGTATGCAGGCTACAATAATGCCGGCCAGCAAGCTGACAATGCTGCTCATCACAATAAAATAGATAGTAAACGGTACTGCTTCCAGCAGCTTAGGCCATACTGTCAAAAAATAATCTACGCTAAAAGTCAGCACCCTGCTCACTCCTTACTTTAATAATTTCAGCAAATCATCCTTATACCATTTGGTGGAAATCTTTGCCAAGGTTCCGTCATCACGCAGGCTCTTTAAAGCTTCATTGATTTCGCCTGCAAGCTTATCCTCTTTCTTGTTTACAAGCACATAAGTAGCATTGACCTTAATCGGTTCAGGCAAAGCAACAAGCGTTACTCCCTGTTTGGCAGCCAAATCTTCTACGCCAAGGTTATTAGGAATAATGTAGGCATCGTATTGACCTTCCTTAATGCCCTTGATCCGCTCAGCTACGCTTACACCGGATTGTACGGGGATTTCCGGTAAAATATTGCCATTCTTTTTGTTCCATTCCGTAATAATGCGGAAGGCACCGCCGTTAGCTGTCAGCGGAACGATTTTCTTGCCGTCTTTCAGGAGTTCCTCCAGATTTTTATACTTGGTTTCATTACCTTTGGTCACATAAACCATCAGACTGCTGGCACCAATAGGACTTTCCGGCAGGAGAAAGTTTTGCTCTCGCTGTGCGTTTTTGAAATAACCGCCTGTTGCTACCTTGGCATCGCCGGATTCCATCATTACGTCCTCTGTTTCAGGAGGTACTGCCTGAATATCCAGCCGGTAATTTTTCAGTCGTTTATTAACCTCCAGCAGCACATCATATTCGTAACCATGCTTTTCGCCTTTTTCATCAACCCAGGACAGGGGTGCTTCTGTGCCGCTGATAACGGTTTTGACAACAGTCTTGCCGTCAGCAGCAGAGCCAGCCGCTTTATTATCATTGCCGCAGCCGCCTAACAGAGCTGCCGCTGTTAATACACCCAAAGCTAAAACAGTAAATTTTTCCAATTCTTTTTCATAATCTATCTCTCCTTCATTAAATCAGATAATATATTCCGCCTCCGGCAAAATGCGGCGTAAAAATTTGCGGGTACGTTCTTTATCGGGATTTGTAAAAATTTTACTTGCCGGCCCCTGCTCCACAATTTGCCCGCCATCCATAAAAATAACCTTGGTGGCAATCTCCTGCGCAAATTGCATTTCATGTGTCACAATTACCATCGTTTTGCCTTCTCTTGCCAAGGACTTAATAACCTCCAGCACTTCTCCGATAAGCTCAGGATCCAAAGCACTTGTCGGCTCATCCATAAGAATAATCTCCGGTTCTACAGCAATTGCTCTGGCGATGCCCACACGCTGCTGCTGTCCGCCGCTGAGCTGTGCCGGATAATAATCGTAGCGATGAGAAAGACCAACCTTATCCAGAGCCTGTTTCGCAAGAGCAACAGCCTTGCTCTTTTCCATGCCTCTGCCGTAAATCAGGCCTTCGGTAACATTTTCCAAAGCATTTTTGTTATTAAACAAATTGTAGTTTTGAAAAACAAAGGCTGTTTTGTGACGTATCGCTTTGATTTCCTTTCCGGTAACATTGGCGTAATCAAGATGCTGCTCATCAAAATCCAATTGTCCGGCATCAGCTTTTTCCAAAAAGTTTATGCAGCGCAAAAGCGTTGTTTTACCGCTGCCGCTGGGACCAAGGATGGTCACTACATCGCCCTTGTTAACTTCTATGTCTACACCCTTCAACACTTCGTTATCGTTGAAGGACTTACGTATATTATTAACTTTCAGCATAGCTTCTGCCCCTCCGCTTTCGATATTATGTATCTGTAAGTAATTATTTCGCTAATTTTGAGTATAAAAAAACAGGCTCTATGGCCTGTAAAAAAATCAGCAAAATTTTACATTACCATAGCATCAACACATTCGGTTTTCGGTATCACAAAAGCACATACAAGTACACATACCGCTACACATCATCATGTTGATTGCTACAGTTAAGTTTTGCATAATTTCCATCCTCCAAAAATTTATTTAACATACTAATTCTATAGGTTTTGTATGTTGTAGACTATTATACTCTTATTCTATGATTTGTCAAGCTGTTTTTGTAAACTTTTTTCGTTCAATAATTGTTTAGCAACAAATCTAGGTATTTTTGTAATCTCTATTCCACGTTTTACAATAATTCAATAAAAAATAAAGAACGCCCCCGGCAATCAGGTAAAATCTCTGATTACCAGGGGCGTTGAAGAAATTATTGGTTCTTAGAAAGATTCACTTATTTCAGTTCCGGGCTCAGCAAGCCGTATTTGCCATCCTTGCGGCGGTAAACTACATTGGTAGCACCCAGATCAGGATCGTAGAATACGAAGAAATCGTGGTTCAACAGATTCATTTGCAGAATTGCTTCTTCCGGAGTCATCGGATGCATGATGAAGCGTTTATTCTTGATGATTTCGAATTCGCCTTCATCAGCAGCTTCTGCAGCCGGTGCCGGAGCAGTAACAGCGGTATCAGCAAAGTTGCTGTATTTTCTCTTCATCAGACGAGTCTTATATTTGTGAATCTGACGTTCAATTTTCTCTACAACCAAATCAATGGAGGAATACATATCTTTCGTGGTTTCCTGTGCTCTCAGCAAAATGCCGCTTGCAGGAACCGTAATTTCTACAATATGGTTACCTTTCTCAACCTTCAGTACTGCAGAAATGTCGCCAACAGTCTTAAACTGCTTAGTAACCTTAGTAATTTTTTTCTCCACATACTCTTTCAGAGCCGGGGTCACATCAATGTTTCTGCCTTTTACGTTTACACTCATAATCAATGCCTCCTTTGGTATGTCGCCAAATTGCTTTGGTGCTACCATTTTTCTATCAAGGGCTCGGGCTTTATCCCTTTGCTTCTATATTTCGCTATAGGAACGAAAACTCCTGCTAAAGTTTGCAAAAATTATCTAATTTGCTTAGATTTGTTGCAATAGTGTTACATTGATTACATCTTATAACCGATGTTAACATCCTCATCTTATAAAAGCGCAGCAACCATACTTTTCGACTCTTTTTAACCCAAGGAATTCATAAAAAGCAATATTTTTTTCACTTGCTTCTGTAAGGAGCTGCAGTTGATAGACATCGGCATACTTTTCCATAACCTTCCGCATAAGCTGTGAACCAATGCCATGACGCTGAAATTCCGGCAGCACTATTAAATCCTGCAGAAAAACCACAGAAGCACCATCACCGACAGCACGGAGTATCCCCACAAGCTTTCCATCAGCATAAGCAGCTAAAACATAAAGTGAATTCTTATAAGCTTTTCTTAGCATTGCCGGATTATTGGTATAATTACTCCAGCCAACACTACTATATAACGCCATAATTTCGGCTTCATTGTAGGTCTTGTATTCTGCAAATCTAAGTCCATTCATCTATGCGTACCTTCCACAATTGTCAGTCCCGCAGCCTCCAAGCGCTCACAAATTTCCGCAATAGTTTTGCAGGTAACAGCCTGCCCATCCTGCGTGCGTTGCTTAACGCAAACACCAACATGCACCGCATCAGGCTTCAGGCCGATAATACGCTCCAGCTTTTCTTCGATACCCTCTTGGTATTTAAAGTGACAGTCGCCGCAGCCGTTGCAGCTCCAATAAGCCTCCAGCTCCAGCGGTTCTTCGCCATATCTGGCAAAGGCACCGCTTTTTGTATTGAAAGCACGCATGCAGGCTGCACCGGTACATACATTATTGGAACGCAGGCAGCGTAAAATTACAATACGTTTCATTCATGCCTCCCAAAGTCCTTACTGATTTTGTTCTTAACCTCTCGGCAATCTTCAACAGTCAGACCGATTTTCAGCGCCACATCCTGCCAGGAATTCTTCGGTGTCTTCAAATCAATAACATCCTTAATATCCAGACCGGCCTTTTGTGCCAGCAGATAAGCACTGTTGATATGATGCATTGCGTAACCCATATGCATATATTTTTTCGTTATCTTCTGAGGGATATCCATGCGTTCTGCCAGACGGTGCGCCTGATAATCCACGCAACGGTCAAAATATACCTGCGGTGTCAACCCCAAAACGTACTTCATACGCTCCCAAGAATATTTATCGCGCAGGTCAATGATTTCCTGCAGCGTTTTTTTACTCATGTAGGCATGCAGGCAGATATCCTCCAAGCCTTCAAAGCCATATTTTTCATATAGTGGCAGCAGCTCTGCTTCATCAAAAAGATAATCAGCGTGGAAAATCTTTACAGCTCTTTCTGCAGTCATGTTGCGCGTATGCAAGCCGGCAAAACCAGCACCGCTACGCTGCCCGCGTCCTCTGAAGGCAAAAGGCTGATCCTGTTTTTGTTCCTGTTGCAAGCCGAGCTTTTCCTTAACATGCTTCCAGTCACAGGTAACAGTGCGCATTGACAGCACCTGTGTCAAGGTTTTACCGCTCTCCTTGGCCAGCTTGGCAGCCTGCTGAATATCGCCCAGCGGATAACCCTGTCGCAGATATTTCAGCGCCGTTTCTCTGTCTATCAGGCTGTCTGCAGGCAAATAGCTTGCCTGATACTCCATATATTTTTCGGCATACAGCTTAGGCGTCAGCCCTAGCTGCGCACGCACCCTGCCCCAGGTTGCAGGCTGACGCAGCTGCAGCACCTTTTCTACCGGCTCACCGGACAGATAAGCATACAAGCAGGCTGTGTTCATATCGCCATAGCTATGACCGATATTCAACAGTCGCAGCATATCAGAATAACGGTAGCCGTATGCGGACTGCAGTTTTTCCGCAGCCTCTGCATTGGAAAGCTGTGGCCGGCGCATGCGCGGCGGCATCGGCGGACGCTTGCCGTCCTTGGGCGGCGGCAGCATCATTTTGTTTTCCTGCGGCGGTGCAGGCTGAGCAGCGAAGGCAGCAGGAACTGCTACGCTGCCGGCGAAGAACATGGCCACGAATGCCGGAATCAATAAAAGCTTTTTCATTTTAACCCTCCTTGAACAGAAAAAATATAGTATGTCAAGAAAACTTATATTAGGATAATTGAAGCCGCAGATGGTGCCTTATCCGCCGCCGTCCTATTGCCAGTGCTGCGGCAAATAAACTATATTGATTCTGCCAGAGGCGTCTTCATCCACTCTGCAGCGCACCTCATACATATCATAAATAAACTTTTCCGTCAGCAGCTCACGCGGAGTTCCAATGCCAACAATCTGTCCGTCCTTAATCGCAACCAGACGGTCGCAGTACATTGCTGCAATATTCAGATCATGCACTGCTGCCACAACAGTCAAATCAAGTGATTTGACAATATCCATAATCTGCAGCTGGTACTTGATATCCAGATGGTTTGTCGGCTCATCCAGCACCAGGCATTCCGTCTGCTGCGTCAGTGCGCGCGCCAAAATTACACGCTGCTGCTCGCCGCCGCTCAAGGTAGCAAAGCTGCGTTCTTCAAAGTCCGCCAGACCTACAGTCGCCAACGCTTCGCGTGCGATGCGATAATCGTTGAGATTATCACGCTCCAGCATTTTCTTGTGCGGCGAACGTCCCATCAGCACAACCTCCAACACCGAAAAATCAAAGCTGTAAACATTATGCTGTGCTACTACCGCCAGCTGCAGCGCCGATTCACGGTAGGATAGCTCGTCCAACGGCGTTCCGTTGAAGGTAATTTTACCATCTGTAGGCTTCTGCACACGGTAAACGCATTTCAGAAAGGTACTTTTACCGCTGCCGTTAGGCCCGATAATGCCCACAAATTCCTTATTATGCAGGCTGAAATCTATTCCCTTAAGAATTTCCTTTGGTCCGAAGGCCATTTTTACTGCTTCTGCTAAAATCTCCATTATCAGTTACCTCCAAAGCCATAGGTTTTCTTAATCATCAGGTAAACGAAGCAGGGCGCGCCGATTAAGGATATCAAAATACCGATTGGCAGCTCGGTGCGCGGAATAATTACACGGCAAAGACCGTCGGCAATTACCAGAAATACCGCACCGGTCAAAGCAGAAACTGGAATAAGCTTTTTATGGTCGGTTCCTACCAGCATACGGATAACGTGCGGTACTACCAAGCCGACAAAGCCAACCATACCAGCGGCATATACTACAAAGCCTACGATAAGAGAGCTTACCAGCAGATAAATCTGTCTGTAAATATGCAAATCAGTGCCCAAGGTCAACGCAGATTCATCACCTAAAAGCATCAGGTTGAGCATACGGCTCTGCGTCCAGAAGAACATTACTGCCAACACTACGATTGGTCCGATAACTGCAAGTGTTTCCCACTTGGCACCGGCAAAGCTGCCCATCATCCAGTAAGCTATGGTCTGCATGCCTTCTTTATTATTGGCAAAGTAAACTATAAAGCTGGAAAACGCACCGCAGACTGCACTCAGCGCCATGCCTGCCAAAAGCAGCTTGACGGAATTGCTGCGTCCGCCCAGATTAGAGATAAACAGTACACCTAGCGACATAGCAAAGGCACCGATAAAGGCTGCAATGCCGACAAAGTTTTCACCCAATGCTACGCCGATACCAAGCAAAATCGCTGCCGTCGCACCCAGCGAAGCACCGGAGGAAATGCCCAAAATATATGGGTCAGCCAAGGGGTTTTTTACTACAGCCTGCATGATAACGCCGCAGACCGAAAGACCCATACCCACTAAGGCAGCCAGTACCAGACGCGGCAAACGCAGCAGCCAGATAATATCATGCACCGGTCCGCGGTCAACACCTTCAATAGGCTGTCCGCTAAACAGCTGCTCTATAACCGTATTATAAATATTTACCAGCGGCAGCTTAACTGTACCAATGGATAATGCCCAAAACAAGGCAATTACCAGCAAAGCAAGCAATCCCAGGCAGATGAACAGGTACCCCTGCTTCTTCAAAAAATCAACCACCATCATTTCTCCTTAAAGACATTTTTATTCATCATATAATCCTTTACGCATAATCTTTAAGCCTTCTACAATCCTTACACCCGGAGTATATATATAATCCAATCGTATCGGATAAACACGTTTATTCTTAATTGCATTTACCGAATTTAACGCCGGAATAGAATATATCTGTTTAAGTTGAATAAGTCTGTCCTTATTAAAGTAAACTAAAAAAATCACTTCTGGATTAATTTTTATCACTTCTTCATAGCTTAAGACTCGCCCTTGTGATACAATTTGACCGTTTAATCGTTCCACCATATTTCCAGCCAATGTGTCACTGTCATAATTTCTAAAATTTCTTCCCCCATTTTCTAATACTAAAACCCTTTGATTCTTGCCTTTACTACTTATTGTAGTTTTTATTGCTTTTTCAATATTATCGACTAACTTTTTGCTCTCTGCTTCTTTTTGAAAGATTTTTCCCATATCTAATATAAATTTCTCTTGATCTTCAATTGTTTCATGTTTTGTTAAGCCATTAGATGTTATATTAATGTACGTATTAACGCCACGTTTATTCCAAAAATCAGTTGTTTCTAAGCTCTTACCATTAAATGTAGATAACCAACCTATTATTAAATCAGGTTGTAAATTAATAGCTTCTTCTACTGTCAAATTATCAAATGTAATTTTACTTAAATTATCTGCCTGTTCTTTATATTGTGGTAAATACTCTTTATATCTATCCGTATTTTGATAATTAACAGCTAAAATATTTTTTTCTGCTCCCAAAGCAATTAAAGTTTCTGCAACATAAATTCTATTAGCAATTACCCTCTGCGGTACTTTTGAAAAACCTATTTCTACTTTTTTACGCTGAGAATCAACCGTTGAGATGGTAGTGTAATAAGATTCTATTTTTTTTACAGTATTATTCTCGTTATCATGGAATAATAATAGTATAAACATTAGGATTACACAAACTAATATAGTTATTATTCTATTCATTGTATCCTCACATTGAAAAATTACTACGGAAACCGTATGATTTCCGTAGTAATTCTCAAGCTTGTCAATTAAAATTTATACTGCATACCAACTAAAATTCTGCGACCTTGTTGAGGGAATGCTCCAATGCCCATATGGTACATATAACGATTTTCCCAAGCAGTATTCCATAAGTTATTAGCAATTAAATATAAAGTAGCTTTTTTATTAAGTTTATAATTCATACTCAGATCGCTAATTACAAATCTATTATTAGTAAAATAATCAGTATCATTACCTGAATAAATTGTAGTCAGTAAGTCTACATTAAATTTACCTTTATCATAGCCAAGGTCAATTTGATAATTATTGATTGGTACCTGCTTATTTAATAAATCATCTAAACTGGTACCATCTGGAACAGTTTTAAAGTTTTTAGAATGGAAATCAGTTTTTACATAAGTATAAGAAGCACCTAAACGCCAATTATCATCAAATTGATGTTCTACAGACAAATTCAAGGCTTTTTTGCTTTGCTTAGCATTCATCGCATAACTCTTAGTACCAGTTGCTGTAGTTAAGTCTTCCACTGAATAAGATCCTATAGCATTATCCATTTTCAAATAGCTATAGTTTATATCTAAATTAGTTTTTTTGCCTAAAGATTTTTTCAAGCCTACATTGTAAACATTACCTTTTTCATCTTCCAAAGGCTCCAATACAGCGTCATAATCAGTTACTTTTTTAGCTCTAAATACTTGAGCCCAAGAACCATATAAACTGGTTGTGTCGTCAAATTTATATTGTGTAGCCATCATACCACTTACATGGTTGACTTGACTATCAGATGGTGATTTATCCGCACCATTACCTTTTTTTACCGTATAATCACTAGCATGCAAATATCTAAGACCAGGTGTTAACTCAAATTTATCACTGAAATGAATTTTATCCTGTAAATAGCCAGTCAATATATTTCTGTTTATGTTAGCTGTTGTATTGGCAGATGGATTTACTCTGTTATATGTATCATGACTTGCCGTAACACCAAACAAAATATCATTTATTCCATACCTTTTACCAAGCTGGAGTTCTACACCATTACTCTGTTCCTTATATGTGCTTACAGAATGTTCTCCTTTGTAACTATCCAAATAAGCCTTCAATTGCTCCATAGTAATATTGCCAGAAGGACTGAAATTAAAATTAGAATTTTTTACCCATCCTGCTTCATAAGTATTATGAGTAGAAAATGCTCGGATATAACTTGGCAAATTATTATCTTTATTAAATTGATAAGTTAAGTCAAGATTGCTTGTTTTACTCGTTGTAAAATTGCCTAAAACTCCATGATACCACCATTTATTTCTAAAACCTTGATTTATAGGAGCATGTGATTTTCCATCTGCAGCATCTATATTTACTTGTCCGCTAAAGAATCTATCAATGCTTGCTGCCCGATAATCTCTAGGCACAATCGGATATCCGTCCCAGTTATTCGTGTAGTTATATGACAATGATACGAAATGGTTATCATCATATTGTCTATCTATACGAACAGCAGCACTATCATCCTTATAATGAGTTCCAAAATATTTATAATTTTTACCTGTCAAACCATCTTTATAATGCGTATCTCCGCCCATGTCACGATTTAAGACCATGAAATAACGCCAATTACCATCATCAGAAGAACCATTATGTACCAATCCATAAGTATGACGTTTCCAAGAACCAGTTGCAATATCAATAGTTGTCGACGGCTTCGTTGCGCCTTTTCTGGTAATAATATTAATCACACCGCCACTGGCATCACCACCATAAATAGAAGCGCCAGGTCCTTTAATAACTTCAATAGATTCTACATTTCCAATGCTTGTAATTAAATGCAAAGGAACCATTGATGTATTACCGCTTGAACTTGAAGATCCGCTAGAAGAACTTGAAGCACTATTATCAAGCCTACGTCCATCTAACAATACGACAACATGTCCATCACCATTAATTGTTACTTGCTGACTATAAGCCGAAAATCCATATTCGCCACCTCTATAACCCATATCATTGATATGAACGCCAGGTACACGCTTAACAGCATCTGTAATGTTTTGATAATGCTTACTTTCGATTTCCTGACGTGTTACTACAGTTACATCACCACCAGTCCTTGCATAAGACTGTTCAGTAATAACATTACCAAAAGAATCCTTTGGTACAGCATTCCTGCTACCTTCAATAATAATCTCATCCAAATCACCTTGCATAGTAGTATCTGCTGCACTAGCAGATGCTACGAAGCCTGCGCTGGCAACTGCGCACAGCACTGACATAACCAGTGCTTTTTTGCTTTTTAACATACTCAAACACCTCATAAAAAATTTATTTTTTAACCTCAGCTATCAAGCTGTCCTAGTTTCGCTTGCAGCTTTGGCTAAAATCATATTTTTAAGGGCGCTCTGTATTAAATAAAAACGCCCTTCTGCCTAATGACAGAAGGGCACACTTATCCCTTAGTAGTCTCCTGTCACTCGCAGCACACTTAACACTTAAAGAATTTCAGGCAATTCTTCTGGCTCAGCTTCATCGTAATCCTTGCCTTCCCAGTTTCCCAGTGACATTATTAAGGAACACTCCACTTTACAGCTGCGTGACAGCGCAGGTTTTTCACCTGCTTACTTATTAAGTCTTTCAACACCTGATACGCTAATATTCACTTGTTTTCTAATTCTTCAACTAATTTATTTTGTAACCTTTCATCTTCTTTAAAGATGAAGATACTTAAATATAAGATTACTCTAATTAAAGATTGTATATATTGATTTCTTCCTTATTTTGTAATAGCTTTCATTACATAATTAGTTACTGATAGAATTATAGCACGTTGTCCCCCCCCGTCAAGCAAAAGTACATCGAGTACTTTTGGCTTGCAGGTGCCTACGGCACCTGATAAATAAAAAAAGACTCCATTCTCTTACAATGAAGTCCTTAATGTTTAAAGCATTATTATATTGTAATTACACGTCAACTAACCTACAACTATATTCTTAGTCTGACGTAATCTAGCTCGCCAGCTATATCACAGCTATAATTTTTTCATGTATTTAATTTTCCAGCATCAAAAAACGCTGCAAAGCCTGCTCCACAATTTTATTTAGGGAAATATTGTTCTGTAAAGCGCAAATCGCCGCCTGTTTATGCATCTCCGCAGGAATACGCACATTAAAGCTCCCCTTATACGCTTTTTCCGGTGTAATACCTTCGGCAGCACACATAGCTAAATAATCCTCGACCGCTCCATGAAAATCCTCTACTAATTCCTGCGCATTTTTACCGTCATAGGAAATTACAGAACGTATACCCAGAACTTTACCGAAGAAAATACCATCTTCCTCCGAAAATTCCACAGAGCCGACATAGCCTTTATATTGCATTGTATTCTTCACAGTAATCCCTCCTGTTCTAATACAGAAATCAGTGTTTTTATCTGATAATCAAGCAACTCTTTACGCGGATGCGGTTTATGCAATAAAATCGCATGACATCCCTCTTTAATAAATATTACCCGTGATCCACTGGTTTTACCCTTGTTGCTTCTCATATAATCAAAATAGTTGAGCAGTGTTTCTGCTTCCGCAAAAGTAAAGTCTTTTGGTTTACTCATTAACTTTTTTATGAGCTTTTCTTTTTGTCCCATATTTTCACCTCTATTATAAGCTTTTCCTGATACCTTTGCAACTATTTCTAGTTGCATTTTTTAGTAAAAAATTTGGAGCAACACTTACTACAAGTATCACTCCTAAATACATTAGGTACATCTCCAGTACCAAAAATATTTTATCATAATTCAGAAAATTCCGCAATATGTTTTTGTTAAAGCAAAACACCGCCTGCCTTACGGCCGACGGCGCTTGCTTCTTTCCCTTATTTTTAGTTCTTTCCCTTGTTTTTCAAAAAATCTTTCCCTTATTTTGGAGGTTTTTCTAAGCCGGCTTATCTATTATCTGGCGCCGGCCTTTAGCAAAATAATATATACCGGAGCACTTTTCTAATATATTTTCTCTTCACCCCGTACTAACCTAACCACTAAACACTATTCACTGACAACTGCTATTCACTTCTCGGCGCGGTTGATTGCACAGATAATACCGCGCAGCGCTGCCACGTTGATATTAGAGTGAATACCTACACCGAAGATATGGCCATTATTTTTCTGTTTCAGCTCGATGTAGCAAATACCCTTAGCATCAGAACCCTTGGAAATTGCATGCTCATGATAGTTGACGAATTCGTAGCCATTAATTCCGACACCGTTGAGCGCCTGGAAGAAGGCATCAATAGGACCGTTACCTACACCAACTACACTCTTCTTTTCGCCTGTAACCGAAATTTCACCTTCAAAACGGCTGTGGATGCTGCCGTCAGCTTCGTTAAGCTCGGTGAAGCGATGACGCAGAAGCTGATATTTACCAACAAAGTCGAGGTATTCCTTGCGGAAGAGCTGCACAATCTGCTCGCTGGAAAGCTCGTCGCCGTATTCGTCAGCCGCAGCCTTCACGATATTGCCAAATTCCGGATGCATTTCCTTAGGCAGATTGTAGCCAACGGTATGCTGCAACACGAAGGCAGCGCCGCCCTTACCGGACTGACTGTTAATGCGGATAACAGGCTCGTATTCACGATGGATATCCGCAGGATTAATCGGCAGATACGGTACCTCCCAATATTCTGTACCGCTGTTTTTCATGTACTCATAGCCCTTGCGGATAGCATCCTGATGCGAACCGCTGAAGGCAGTGAAGGCCAGCTCACCGGCGTACGGCTGACGCTCAGGCACATGCATTTTTGTGCATTCCTCATAAACCTTTTTGATATCCAGGATATGAGAGAAATCCAGCTCGGGATCAACATTTTGTGTAAACATGTTGAGTGCTACCGTTACGATATCAAGGTTACCGGTACGCTCGCCGTTACCGAACAAGGTACCTTCGATACGGTCGGCACCGGCCAAAAGTGCCAACTCGGCGCAGGCAACACCGGTACCGCGGTCATTGTGCGGATGCACGCTGACGATTGCTGCCTCACGGTTTTTAATATGACGGCAGAAGTATTCAATCTGATCGGCATAGGTGTTCGGTGTACACATTTCAACAGTAGAGGGCAGATTAAGGATAATGGGGTTTTCTTTGCTGGAGCCCATTTCCTGCATTACTGCTTCGCAAATAGCAACAGAGAAATCTATTTCCGTACCGGAAAAGCTTTCCGGGGAATATTCATAACGGATATTCATACCGCTGCGGGCAACCTCTTCTTCCGTCAGCTGGCGGATAAGACGCGCGCCCTGCACAGCGATATCGGTGATACCGTCCATATCCTTGGCAAAAACAATTTTGCGCTGCAGTGTTGAAGTAGAGTTATAAAAATGGATGATAACATTCTTAGCACCGCGTACTGCCTCAAAGGTTTTGCGGATAAGCTCTTCACGCGCCTGCACCAGAACCTGTACGGTTACGTCATCAGGAATATGGCCGCCTTCAATCAAGGTACGCAGAATTTCGTACTCTGTTTCCGATGCGGAAGGAAAGCCAACTTCAATTTCCTTAAAGCCGCAATCTACCAAGGTGTGGAAAAAGCGAATTTTTTCCGGAATGCCCATCGGTGTTACCAAAGCCTGGTTGCCGTCGCGCAAATCAACACTGCACCATACAGGTGCTTTAGTAATCGTTTTATCAGGCCATTGACGGCCGGTAATTTTTATTTGTTCAAACGGAATATATTTTTTCTCCTGCTGCATGATTAATTTCCCCCTAGCTTTTCTTAACAATTATAAACAAAAATCCCCGTCCCTAACCTGTGTTATTTATTAATAACACAATTAGGGGCGGGGAACAATTCCACGCTGTACCACCCTATTTCAACAGTACCTCAACAGCACTGTCCTCTCAGCCTCCAACAAGGCCTTTGCCTGTAACGTGACCACACGTCCTTCCCTACATATCAGAAAGGCAACTCCGGGATCAGTATGCATATAACCATTGACATCGCTTTACACCAGCCAGCGACTCTCTTAGCCCATCCGGTCATATCTTCTTCCCTTCACCGTTTTTTTAGGGACGATATTTGATTCGTTGAATGCTATTATACGCACTCTGCTTTTAATTGTCAATAATCTTTCTTAAATTTATTTTTTTACAGCAAATTTGTAAACAATGTAACAGCAATTAGTGTGCTTCTATCCACGAATACTTATCCACAGCTTATGTGTTTTACCCACAGTTTATCAACAGAGTTATCAACAGTTGTGTATAACCTTACTTGCTGCTGATGAGCTTGCGCAGTAAATCAACAACGATAATGGAAGCGCCAAACAGGACGACAACGCCCCATTCATGCGCATTCAGCGGTGTTGTACGCAGTACGCGCCCACCAACAAAGGTCAGCAGCACCTGAATGGCAACAATCAGCGCCATTACCTGTAAGAAGCCCTTGTTCAGGCTGATATTCTTTAACAGGTTCAAACCGTCAGTACGCACATTAAAGCCATTGGCAACTGCCATGAAAATGTAGGCGCAGAAGAAGCCCGTGTAGGTGTAGATATGATTATCTGCATCACGGAACAGATGGTCAACCCACGCGCTCTTGTAAAAGGCAATACCGACAATGGTCATATACAGGCCGCTGATAATAACGCTCGTAAGCATCTTTTTGCTGACAAGCGTCGCACTGCGGCGTTTCGGTGCCTCGCACAGATACTGCGCCAATGCCGGCTCACCACCGAAGGCAAGCGCAGCAAGGGTATCCATTACCAGATTAATCCATAGAATCTGCGTAATCGTCAACGGCTCATCAATATTGATAAAGGGAGCAATAAAGTTAATTGCCACAGCCGAGAAATTAATCGTCAGCTGGAAAACAATAAATTTGCAGATAGAATTATAAATTGTTCTTCCGTACAAAATTGCCTGCTTGATGCTGAGGAAATTATCGTCCATGATAACGATATCACCTGCTTCCTTGGCAACCTCGGTACCACTACCCATAGCAAAGCCTACATCAGCTTTTTTCAGTGCCGGTGAATCGTTTACACCGTCGCCGGTCATACCGGTTACAAGATTCAGCTCCTGCGCCAGGCGCACCAAACGCGATTTATCCATCGGCAGAGCACGTGCCACTACACGCAGATGCGTCAGCTTAGCCTTGACCTCATCATCGCTCATCTGTGCCAGCTCGTCGGAGGTCCAGACTACATCCTCCGCACTTTGCAGCAGGCCTGCATCCTTGGCAATTGCCACCGCTGTTTCCTTGCGATCACCGGTAATCATTACAACCTGTACACCGGCCTGCTGTACTGCTTTAATAGCCTCCACTGCCTCCGGACGCACGTCATCACGGATGGCAACAACACTGGCAAGCGTCAGTCCTTTATCCGGCAGGTTATCAACAGGTACTCCCTCATAGGTGCACAAGGCCAGCATTCTTATAGCTTGTCCTGCAAGCTCCAGCATTCTGTTATCCAGAGCTGCTTTCATCTCATCAGTCAACGGCAAACGCTGACCGTCATTGGACCAATACCAATCGGCAGCCAGCAGCAGCTTTTCCGGGGCACCCTTAATCAGGCAATATGCTGCGCCGCCGTCAGCGGGAGCAACCTGCGCCCAAGAATATTTATTGGCGCTGTTAAACGGAATAAAGCGCTGGCGCTGCGGCAGCTGCGGCAAACGATAGGTACCGACATAATTGTTTAACGCTGCTTCCGTCATATTACCGCCGACAATCTTGCCGTCGGTAACGGTAGATGATGTATTGATCAGAACCTGCTGACAGGTCAGCTCCTTAAGACGTGCAGGCAATGATGTGAAATCAGTAATTTCCTGTAAATCGCCGGTTAAAAAGCGTACTACCTCCAGCTGTCCTTTAGTAATAGTACCTGTCTTATCAGTAAACAGCAGGTTCAGGCTGCCTGCTGTTTCAATGCCGACCAGCTTACGCACCAATACATGGTCATGCAGCATTTTGCGCATATTGAGCGAAGAAACTATAGCAATCATCAGCGGCAGGCCTTCCGGTACTGCCATAACGATAATAATAATCGCCAAGATTACAGCCTGTACCAAATCGGCAATTACTGTTGTCATATCAGCAAAATATGCTGCAAAGCTGCCTGCCAGATATATCTTATGCAGTATTACCGCAACTGCTATCAGCACACCGCCGGCATAACCGAATTTACTTATCTGCTCTGCCAGTCCTTTCAGCTTCAGCTTCAGCGGACTGTCGCGTTCATCATCCTTCAGCTCCTGCGTAAGCTGGCCGTAAACGGAATTATCACCTATCTTTACAGCCTGCATCACAGCAGTACCTTCTACCACAACGCTGCCTCGGAACAGCTTATGTTCATCCAGAAAATCAATTTTACCGTCATCCCACTGAAAGTCGGCAGGTGCCACTGTTTTTTTTGCTTCCTCGCTTTCGCCGTTCAGCGCTGCCTGGTCCAGCTTCAGCGTTCCCTCCAGCAAAATTCCGTCTGCCGGTATTTTATCGCCGGCCTCTAAGATAATTGCCTCACCGACAACAACATCATCAATAGCAATTTCCTCCGGCTCACCGTCACGCCACACCTTGCAGCGGATACGGCTGGCTTCCTCCTGCAGCTTTTGAAAGGCATTCTCATTGCTGTATTCGGACCAGGTAGAAACAAAGGTTGCCAAAATTATTGCCAGAAAAATACCTGCTGTTTCAATCCAATCACCATGGCCAAGATACACGAAAACAGCATTTACCAGCAGTGCTACTATCAGGATGCGGATAATGGGATCCTGAAAATTCCCTAACAGCTTGCTCCAAAATGTTTCTCGCGGCGGCTGCGTCAACGTATTATCACCGTACTTGCGCCGTGACTCTTCAATCTGCTCTTTGCTTAAGCCATATTTACTCATTTTCTTCCTCCTTTGACCTTGCGTCTGCTACTTGTCGAAAATTGCGGTAAATCGTGCAAGTACACTCTTCACCTTATATTATATAATAAAAAAGGGCGAGACAATGCTGTAAAATAAAAATTTTACAACAAAGTCTCGCCACTTAATTACAAAGCCGGATTCTTCCGAATCGTACTGACGGCAGTGTAAACACCAGCCCTAAGGCTAGTGCCAGCTACTCCCCTTATTTAAGAAAGTACCATATTATTTTATTTAGCTTATTCAGCCCAAACAGCTTTCATCAGCTTAGGATATTCAGTGTTAAGGTGGTCAACAATAACGTCGATTACTGCATGAATCATTTGCGGTACGAATTGCTCGTCGGTAGAAGGAATGCAACTTTCAATGATGATATTGCCAGCTTCATCAGCATAATATTTGAATACCTTGTAGTTTTCGTTCAGAGCGTTCAGATGTGCCAGAACTGCAGCCTTGTTAGCTTCTTTAACCAGACCAGCGCCTACGCGAACCTGCAGCATTACATAGATGCTGTCGTCAATTACCAGCATAGTCGGCAGGTTTTGACCCTGGATGCCGATAGCAGAACGGAAAACAACGGGATGCATAAAGCTTTCTTCAGGCACCTCGTCAGCCTTCGGAACTTCGAAAACGTCACCCCAGTTAATTTTATTTTCGTCAAGGAACTTCTTATACACTTCAGCTTTCTTATTCATCATAAGACCTCGCTTTCATCGTTATAATACTATTATACACTATTATCACAATTTGTGTACTTTTTTTATTAGTAAAAAGTTTTCTTTTACACAAAAATCACAGCTCATTCAGCTTTTAATTTCAGTGCAAATTCATAACCATATTTTTCCGCAGCCTCAATCTCAGCCTGCTGCGCAGTCCACTTGCAGTTAAAGCCAGGCTCCACTGCATCAAAGCAGCTTTTTGCAAGAAGCTCTTCCATATCCTTCTGAGCACCGCCTGCCCAACCGAAGGTACCAAAGGCCGCAGCCTTTTTACCTTTAGCACCCAAGCCCTTAAGATAAATCAGCAGAGAACCCATATTGGGCAGCATGCTGCAATTAAGCGTTGAAGAACCTGCCAAAAAACCGGAGGCAGTAAAGAGCTCAGCGGCTACCGTACTGTTAGGAGTAGCGCCCATTTTAAATACCTTGACGACAACTCCGGCATTAGCAGCACCGCGCGCAATCGCCCGTGCCAGCTTCTCCGTACCGCCCCACATGCTGTCATAAGCAATAACAAGACTGCCGTCCTGTACACCGCTGCCCCATTCGCTGTAGCAGCGCAGGATATCGGAAATATGCTCGGTCCAGATGACACCATGGGAAGGCGCAATCATTTTAATATCAAGACCGCCAAGCTTTTTCAACGCATTGCCAATCAGCTTGGCATAAGGCCAGAGAATGTTGGCAAAATACTTTTTAGCTTCGTAGAACAGCTCGTCTTGATTTACTTCACAGTCAAAGCGCTTACTGGTAGCATAATGCTGACCAAAGGCATCATTAGAGAAAAGTATTTTATCATGCTCACTATAGGTAGCCATACTGTCAGGCCAATGCAGCATTGCCATGGAAGCGAAGGTTAAAGTGCGCTTCCCGATATTTAAGGTTGCTCCGTCCTTAACGACCTCAAAATTAAAAATATCTCCATAATGCTGAATCGCTTCGTTTTTGCCTTGCATCGTAATATAGAACTTTGCTTTGGGGCAAGCCTTAGCCAATGCCGGCATAGCACCGGAATGGTCAGGCTCGACATGGTTGATGACAATATAGTCAATGGAATCCAACGGTGTCACCTTGCTGATATTAGCAAGCAACTCTTCTGTAAATGGTGCTTTAACCGTGTCAATCAAAGTTACCTTTTCATCCATAATCAGGTAAGAGTTGTAGGTTGCACCTCTTTCTGTTTTGTAGCCGTGAAAATCACGCACAGCCCAATCCTGAACACCAACGTCATAAATATTTTCTGCAATTTGTACCGGCAGCATCTGAAAACCTCCTTATAATTTTTCAAGAGTAACTTGATGAGTTAATTTATTTAAACGCAAAACAAGCTCATGATATTTATTCAGCGTACTGCGGTGACCGACACTTACAATAGTAGTCAGCGGTAAGCGTTCCTGCAGCAGGCTGTACATTGTTTCTTCGGTTTCTTCGTCCAAGGCAGAGGTTGCCTCGTCCAAAAACAGCCATTGCGGTTGTTGGATATGCGCACGCACAAAGGCCAGACGCTGCTGCTCACCAACAGAAAGCACATGGCTCCAATCAGCCTCCAAATCGAGCTTATCCTTAAGATAACCAATCTGGCACAAATCCATCAGATAAATCAATTCAGTATCATAAATCGGTTTATTTCCCGGGTAATTAAGGGCAGCACGCAGTGTGCCTAATGGCAAATAAGGCTTTTGTGGAATAAACATCAGCTTATCACGTGACGGAAGAAAGATTTTGCCGTCGACGAAGGGCCAGATACCGGAGATGGCACGCAGCAAGGTACTTTTACCGCTGCCACTGACACCCTTAATCAAAACATTATGCCCCGGATGCAGTGTAAAGCTGATATTTTCCAGAAGCGGTTTTCCGTCCGGCAGATTTATCTTCATATCGTTAACCTCAACAACATCTGCAGCAGCAAAACGTTCCACATGAAAGCGTTCCGCCTGCTGAGAAACCTCGTGCATATGATGGCCGAAGTAAGTTAAACGCATTACAACAGCCTGCCATTGAGCAATACTGCTGTACATATCAACAAAATACGAAAGCGAATCCTGCACGCGGCCAAAAGCACTGGCAACCTGCATCAGTCCGCCTAGTGTTACTTCTTTCGTAAGATAACGGTTCATGGCTACAACAAAGGGAAAAATGATAGCGATTTGAGAATAACCGGAATTTAAAAAGACAAGCTGTTTTTGCTTATTAACAAGCTTCCAGAAGTTATCCAAAAGCATTTTAAAGCGTTGTTTGAATACACTGCCTTCCTGCGCTTCACCACGGTAGAAGGCAACGCTTTCCGCACTTTCACGCAGGCGAATCATACTGAAACGGAAATCCGCCTCATATTTTTGTTGGATGAAGTTGATTTTTACCAGCTTGTGGCCGACAATATGGGTAATATATGTACCGATTACAGAATAAAGTAATGATGCCCACAGCATGTAACCGTTAATCGTCCACGTTTTACCCATAAAGGTAAAGCTAAGACTGCCGGAAAGATTATATAAAATGACAACGAACGACGCAAATGTGCAAAACGCTTTGAGAATACCTATACCAAAGCTAAGGGTCATTTCGACAAACTGACGCACATCCTCACTGATACGTTGGTCAGGGTTATCCGTATCCTTACCGAACATCTGCAGATTATAATAGGTTTTGTTTTGCAGCCAGATGTCAATAAAGCGTGTCGTCAGCCAACGACGCCAATTTAAAATAAGTGTCTGCTGTAAATAATATGAGTATACTGCCAATAAGATATAAATAGCAGCTAACCACGAAAAATGAATGAGTTCATCAAAAATTTTCTTAGCATCATAGTTTTGTAATGCACTGTAAAAGCTGTTGTTCCACTGGTTAAGCAGAACAAGCATATAAACTACGCCAAGTGTCAGCGCTATAATACAGCCTAATAAAAAGAAAGCCTTTTTCTTCTCTTCCGACTGCCAATAGCTTTTAGTAAGATACCAGACATCCCTGAAAAACTGTCTGGTTAAATTAAAACGTTGCATATACTCAAGACTCCTCTGATAAAGAAATGCTATTCAATTCTTGAACAGTTCCTTTTTATTATACTATAAATATCATGCTTAGAGTATTGCCGGCAGTAAAATTTACATTTTAGATACAAAAAAGAGCTCACACAAATGTGTGAGCTCTTGAAAGGCTAATTATTTGCCAACAGGACCGATCATAGCCAGCATGGTACCTGCAGCAACTGCAGTACCGATAACGCCTGCTACGTTAGGACCCATA
>OKRS01000278.1_pt1 | contig 40377 bp, 43 predicted proteins | sample 1601191 | NCBI WGS metagenome assembly OKRS01 (sample SAMEA3541509, study PRJEB24748) | human gut metagenome | biome: human gut; feature: human-associated habitat; material: faeces | place: China | collected 2012
GTAAACAACTTTAGTTTTAACATTTAAAACTGTCAACCAATTTCAGTACACGTCAAACTGCTGAAGAAAGATAGAGTAACCTATTTCGTGCATAAGACAATAAAATATGTCCCCCGTCACAGGAACAGAGGCGGAATGTGCGAAGTGGAAACCCCTTCTGTAAGTGGACTGATATTCTTGCAAGGTAACCCAAAAACATTACAGGACTACTTAGATAAAAACATAAAACCATACAAACTCTGTAAAAATTGTAGTACAGGAAAGGTTGCCACTATCCCCTGCAACCAAATGGAGCCATTCATGCGTGTGGCAGAAACCGAGCCAGAGCGTCTCCGCTTCCTTCTTCGTCCTTTTCTTTATTATTCCAAGAACCGCACCCTACTTCGCATCGTGACAGGTGAATATGCCGGACTTGAAGGCTATGTCATCCGCATAGCCCGAGACCGCAAGCTCGTCATGGATGTCGGTGGAATGGCAGTAGCCTTATCAGGCGTACATGCCGAACGTTTTGAGGAAGTAAACAAGAACGAGGCAGACAAAAAAGAGCGAGAGCTATTCTACAAGCGCAATCTGCATGAACGCAACGCCTTTATCGATCGTTACTTTCATCAAGTGAAGACCGCCCAAGAGGTATCAGCTCAGGTGGAAAACATAGAAATACTTCGTCTTCAGACACTTGCAGACGTAAGAGACAAGAAACTGGATCTGAAAGATGCCTATGACACCTTCTATTTCATGATAGAAGAGATAGGCTACTATTATGCACCTTTTATTGACTATTTCAAAGACGAGTTGAGACCCATCTTTGAAGCAGGAAGAACCGTAAAGGAAGAGATAGAGAAAGCTATAAAGATATTCAAGAACAGCGACAAAGAACTCCACAATCGCTGCGAAACAGAATTTGAGGCGTTGCAAAACAACTACGGTTATCTGTTTGAATAGTACACCTTAGAGAAATAAAATGGAAACTGACTTCTTCGCATATTCCCGTCAGAAAATAGCCAAAGACAAAGCAGCTGGCAGATGTGATGTCGCCAACAACCGTGGTGCGGCACTCAAATGCCTGTCCAAATTCTTAGGCAAAGAAGAATTGACATTCGGTGAACTGTCACCAGAAATGATGACACAGTTCAAAGAATGGCTAAACGCAAATGGACGCAAGGAATCAACTGTTCGCCTCTATTTATACCAGATTCATACCCTCTACAAAGAAGCGGAGAAAGAAGACATTGCCCCACATCTGCCGTTGCTGAGTGGCATAAAGCTGCCATTGCCGTCCAAACAGAAATGCGAGTTGCTTACGGAGGAAGAATTGCGTAGAATGCGCTATGCCGACCTGTCAGACTCCAGGTCACAGACTTTTGCCCGTGATATGTTTTTCTTCAGCATCTATTGTCGAGGAATAAGTTTTACGGACTTGGCCCATATTAGGAAAAGTGACATCAAAGGTTTCACGCTCACTTACACCTCACAAGTTCTCACCCCACCCATCGTCACAGTACAATGGGACACAGCCATGCAAGCAATAGCCGACCGCTATCCATCAGCCACCGACTACCTATTCCCTATCATCAAGTCCGATGACAAGATAACGAAAAGTAGAGAAATCGGAAGAGTCCGTGAGAATATCACAAAAGCCCTGAAACTAATCGCTACACGTTGCAATCTGTCCGTAGTTCCCTCTTTGAAAATGACCAAGGACATCTATCAACGTGCGATTGACAGTGTGAGTGTGAGCAAGATAATTTAATGTGAAAACACATAATCATATTGAGAAAACTAAATCCAAAAAATATGCGTGATTTTAAAGACATCAAAGTCGCAATAGCCGGTACTGGCTACGTGGGACTGAGTATAGCTACATTGTTATCTCAACATCATCATGTAACAGCAGTAGATGTAATTCCTGAAAAGGTGGAGAAACTAAACAATAAGATTTCACCTATCCAAGATGATTATATCGAAAAGTATTTGGCAGAAAAGCCATTGAACCTTGTAGCCACACTTGACGGCAAGTCTGCTTATGCTGATGCCGACTTCGTGGTTATTGCTGCACCAACCAATTACGACCCAGTAAAGAACTACTTCGACACCACTCACGTGGAGGAAGTAATTGACTTGGTGTTGGAGGTTAATCCCGATGCTATTATGGTCATCAAGTCAACCATCCCAGTTGGCTACACCCGTAACCTCTACTTGAAGTATGCGCAGAAAGGTGTTAAGAAGTTCAACCTTCTCTTCTCTCCTGAGTTCCTTCGTGAGAGCAAAGCCCTCTACGACAACCTCTACCCCAGCCGTATCATTGTTGGTTATCCCAAGATCATCAACAAGCCCGAATTTGAAGCAGAGAATAAGGCTATCGAATCGGTAACAGATGTAGAGATGTTAGTCGAAGCTGCTAAGACTTTTGCCGCACTTTTGCAGGAAGGTGCCATCAAAGAAAACATCGACACCCTCTTTATGGGCATGAAGGAAGCCGAGGCTGTAAAACTTTTCGCCAATACTTACCTTGCTCTTCGCGTTAGCTACTTCAACGAACTTGATACTTACGCAGAAGTAAAGGGGCTCGACTCAAAAGCCATCATTGAAGGTGTGGGACTTGATCCACGTATCGGCACACATTATAATAACCCCTCATTTGGTTATGGTGGCTATTGTTTGCCGAAAGATACCAAGCAGCTCCTCGCAAACTATCAGGATGTTCCACAGAATATGATGTCAGCCATTGTTGAATCAAATAAAACTCGCAAGGATTACATTGCTGATGCTGTGTTGCGCAAGGCAGGTTATTATGCAGAAAATGGTCAGTGGGATGCAAGCAAGGAACACAACTGTGTGATTGGCGTATATCGCTTAACCATGAAGTCAAACTCGGATAACTTCCGCCAGTCAGCCATCCAAGGCATCATGAAGCGTATCAAAGCAAAAGGCGCAGAGGTTATCATCTACGAGCCAACTCTTGAAGACGGAACCACTTTCTTTGGCAGCAAGGTTGTTAATAATCTTGATGAGTTCAAGGAACAGAGCAAGGCAATCATAGCCAATCGCTTTGATGACTGTCTGAAGGATGTGGAAGATAAAGTATATACACGCGATATATTCAGAAGAGACTAAGAGATGGTAGAATATAATGTAAACTTAGAAGGTAAGACGGTTCTTGTAACAGGTGCTGCTGGTTTTATCGGAAGCAACCTCGTTAAACGTCTTTTTCACGAAGTGAAGGACATTAAAGTAATCGGTATTGACTCAATTACCGATTACTATGATATCAATATCAAATATGAACGTCTGAGAGAAATAGAGGCGTTGGGGCGGGACTGGACTTTTGTCCACGCCTCTATTGCAGACAAAGAAGCTGTAGAAAAAATATTCACAGAAAACAATATTTCTGTTGTTGTAAACCTTGCAGCCCAAGCAGGAGTACGTTACAGCATCACCAATCCCGATGCTTATATCCAGAGCAACCTCATCGGTTTCTACAACATTCTTGAAGCATGCCGTCATCATGAAGTAGAGCACCTTGTGTATGCATCCTCTTCATCTGTATATGGCAGTAACAAGAAGGTTCCGTATTCAACTGATGACAAGGTTGACAACCCTGTATCTCTTTATGCCGCTACCAAGAAGAGTAACGAGTTGATGGCTCATGCTTATAGCAAACTCTATAATATTCCTTCTACAGGCTTGCGTTTCTTTACAGTTTATGGTCCTGCAGGTCGTCCCGACATGGCATACTTCGGTTTTACCAACAAACTTGTAAAAGGTGAAACCATAAAGATTTTCAACTATGGCAACTGCAAGCGTGACTTTACTTACGTCGACGATATAGTAGAAGGTGTAGTCCGTATTATGCAGCACGCTCCAGAGAAGCAGAATGGTGAGGATGGTCTTCCTATTCCTCCGTACAAAGTATATAACATTGGAAATAACTCTCCAGAAAATCTTCTTGATTTCGTAACCATCCTTCAAGAAGAACTTGTACGTGCAGGAGTGCTTCCTAAGGACTATGACTTCGAGGCTCATAAGGAACTTGTCTCCATGCAGCCAGGTGATGTGCCAGTTACTTATGCTGATACAACACCATTAGAGCAAGACTTCGGATTTAAGCCAAGTACAAGTCTGAGAGAGGGATTGAGAAGTTTTGCTGAATGGTATGCTCAATATTATAACAATTAATTCGTGTTCATAGGACTTATACATTAATCTCCATTAATGTCCTAAATTAAGTTGGACAGAGTTGACAGCCTATACACAGGATGGGGCTTTCTCAATAGATAATAATATGGCAGAACGAACCGTGCGTTGTTTAACCACAGCACGCAACAATTCATTTCATTTTGGAAGTGATTTAGGTGCTCAAATGGCAGCTACTTACCATAGTATCATTAGTACGGTGAAGCTTCATGGCAGTTCTGTCTGGAGCTACCTTGGTAAATTTTTCAAAAAAATCTTTGAGAGGTGCAGGGATTATCCTTCACTCTTACCCTCTTGTATCGGACTGGAGTAGTCCACAATGTTAATTTACAATCGAATTTTTAACAAAGTCAATAAAGGTAGGCACTGAAAAGTGCCTGCTCTCTGGGGTATGCCCTAAATTGACTGCTTACTTACTTTATAATTGTCGATCAGATATTTGAAACACACATGAATAATAACTATATGACAGAAAATAAAAATAAAGTAATAGCGAAAAATACTTTGCTCCTTAGTATTAGGACGGTAATAGTATTGTTTATAACGTTATATACAACCAGAATTATTCTAAAATCTCTTGGGGTTGAAGATTTTGGTGTATATAATGTAGTTGGTGGATTTGTAAGTATGTTCGCATTTTTAAATTCATCGATGAGTAATGGTATTCAACGTTTTTTTAATTACGAATATAAGACAAATGGAATAGATGGTGCAACCAAAGTATATAATACGTCATTGAGGATTCAGATTTTATTAGCTTGTTTAGTCCTTTTGTTAACAGAAAGCTTTGGGCTATGGTATATGCATAATAAGATGGTAATACCTCCAGAGAGATTTGTTGCTGCGTTATTTATCTACCAGACTTCAATTATAAGTCTTGTTCTTGTAATATTACAGGTTCCATTTACAGCAGCTGTAATGGCACATGAAAGAATGGACTTTTTTGCTTTTGTGTCAATGATAGACGCGCTTGCAAGGTTAGGTATAGCTTTTATTATATCCTATATTAATTCAGACAGATTGATTTTATATGGTTCTTTACTTTTGTTTGTAAATACGATAGATTTGTTGGCTTATTATTTTTATACAAAGAGAAATTTTATTGAAATACAATTACAGAAGAAAAGAACAGGATTATTTAAGAGTATGTTATCATTTTCTGGTTGGAATATTTTTGGAACCTTTGCTAATATTATGAAGGAACAGGGTATGAACTTGGTTCTGAATATATTTTTAGGGCCTATAGTTAATGCTGCACGAGGTATTGCCGCTCAGATAAATAGTGGATTACAAAACTTAGTTGTAAATTTAAGTATCGCTGTACGACCACAATTAGTTCAATCTTATGCAGAAGGAAATGTAGAAAGATCTATGCAATTAGTTTACACTATAAGCAAATTCTCTTGTTGTTTTCTCTATATTTTCTCTTTACCTATATTGTTGGAAATTGATACAATTTTAAATATATGGCTTGGAAGCAATATACCTAATCATACGAATACATTTGTTTATATAATAATACTTACTTCTTTTGTAAATAATTTGAATGCTGCTATTTCTAATATCGTACATGCTTCAGGTAAAATGCGATTATATCAAGTGACTGGTGGTATAGCAATATTGATGGCTATACCAATGGCATATTTGGTTTTAAAATGGGGGTATGAACCAGAATGGGCACTTGGTATGGGTTGTTTTTCTATGATAATTGCTCAAATTTTAGCGCTACTTGTTTTAAAAACTATAGTCAATTATTCTATTTTTGACTATTTAAAAAAAGTTATATACCCATTGGTTTTATTAGTAATACTATCCATACCTCCTATATACTTAATTCATTTGGTCATGAATGAAGGTCTCATACGTTTATTTGTAGTATTATTATCATCTTTTGTGATTATTGGCGGAATTATATACAAGATTACATTAGAATCAAATGAAAGATTTTTTATTAATACTTATATAATGTCTATAAAAAAAAGATTGTTATGAAGAAAGTAATTACTTATGGTACATTTGACCTTCTTCATGAAGGCCATCTTAATTTACTCCGTCGTGCCAAGGATTTGGGAGACTACCTCATAGTTGGTGTGACAAGTGATAGTTTTGATCGTGGACGAGGCAAACTTAATGTACGTAATAATGTATTGGAACGCGTCGAAGCTGTAAAGACTACTGGATATGCAGATGAGGTAATTATAGAAGATTATCTGGGTCAGAAAATAGATGATATTCAACGATATGATGTGAATATATTTGCCATTGGTTCAGATTGGGAAGGAAAGTTTGATTACCTAAATGAGTATTGCAAGGTTGTTTATCTTCCTCGTACAGAAGGTATATCTTCCACAATGCTACGTGAGCAGAGTGAAGAAGTATATAGTATTGGTGTTGTAGGTTCAGGTCGAATAGCTAAGCGTTTTATACCAGAGTCTAAGTTCGTTAATAGTGCGAATGTGACAGCTGTCTACGATCCGAACAAGGACAATGCTGAAGATTTGCGCAATAGATTTGGCATAAAAGCATTTTCCGATAAGTTTGAGGATTTTTTAGAAGAAGTGGATGCTGTTTATGTAGCATCACCCCACCTTACACATTATGAATATACTAAAAAAGCACTTTATGCAGGAAAGCATGTGCTTTGCGAGATACCTTTCATGCTTTCTGCTAAAAATGCCCGTGAACTTTATGATTATGCCGAAACTCATAATTTAGTACTATTAGAGGCAAGTAAAACTGCCTTTTGTCCATCGTTTAATCACATTGTAACTCTTGTTAAAAGTGGTGTTATAGGTGATGTTGTAGATGTGAAGACGTCGCTTTCAAAGATGGTATCGTCTCCTACTCGGGAACTAGATTCTAAACAAGCTGGTGGCGCAATGAACGAACATGCACCTTTAAATATGATGGCTATTGTCAGACTTCTTGGTAAAGATTATGAGAAGGTAGATTTTTATTCAAAGAAGGAGAACGATGTAGATGTATATACTAAAGTACATATCTGTTATCCACACGCAACAGCTTCTATGACTTTGGGTATAGGTGTTAAAACGGAAGGTAATATGATAATCTCAGGAACAAAGGGATATGTATATGTACCTGCACCATGGTGGTTAACTGACTTCTTTGAGCTTCGCTACGAAGATCAAAGTAAAAACAAGAAGTTTTTTTATAGTTTTGATGGTGATGGTCTTCGCTATGAGATTCAGGAATTTATTTCTATGATTTATAATCATCGAAAAAGTTCATACAAGCTACGTAGAAAAGAGAGTATAGCTATAACGGAAATAATTGAAAAATATAACAAAAAAGAAAATTATAAAGAAATATGAGAAAAGCATTAGTTGTTGGTGGTGCTAATGGAATTGGATTGTCCATAGCTTTTCAATTGGCTAAACAAGATGTTTACGAGAAAATATATATAGTAGATAGGGTCACAGTTGCTAAAGAATTTCTTAATCCGAAGTTTGAAAGCATACAGTTTGATTTAATGACTGAAGATTTCTCTATTTTTGATGAATTTAAAGATGTAGATACATTAATTATAACGGCTGGTTTTGGAAAACTAAGCCTTTTTAAAGATGTAACAGAGCAATATATTACTAGCTCTTTTTCAGTAAATACGATAGCTCCCATTCGTATCATTCATCATTTTATGGATAAACTTTCTGGCATTGAAGATTTCCGTTGTGGTATAATGGTAAGTATAGCAGGTTTTATGTCTTCTCCTTTTTTTGCAGTATATGGTGCTACAAAAGCTGCCCTTAAGATATTTATAGAGAGCGTAAATGTTGAGTTGGAAAAAAATGGCAGCAATAATCGTATTCTGAATGTTTCTCCAGGTTCCATCAAGGGTACAAGTTTCAATAATGGTAAGACAGATTTATCTATAACAGAAAAACTTGCAAAAGAGATAATAAAGCATCTTGAAGCCAAGGATGATATTTTCATTCCTCAGTATGAAGAAATCTTTAAGGATGTCCTAGCTCGTTATCAAGTGGATTTTCGGGAGGAGGGAAGACATAGTTATGAATATAAATTAAAATCGCATAGAATAAAGTAGAATTATGAAGATAAAAAGTATTTTAAAGAAGACCTTCACGTATAAATTGTATAGAGCATATATAGACACAAAACATAAAAGACAGTTTGAAAAGGATTGTGCACATTTAAGGGAATGTGGTATGGAAGTTCTAAGTAAGTTTGATGCTTGTATGAAGGAATTAAACATACCATATTCATTAGCATTTGGAACTTTGCTTGGGGCGGTGCGTGAACATGGTTTTATTAAACATGATGATGATATTGATTATACAATGTGGATTGACGATTATCGGCCTGAGATGATAGATGCTTTAGAAAAATATGGTTTCAAGCATATACATTCATTTAGTGTTGATGGAGATAGTTTAGGAAAAGAAGATACATTTTTGATTAATGATATTTTGGTGGATATTTTCTATGTATTCCCCCCTGTTGATAAACTTCCATATTGTTGTTGGTTTGTTGATCAACCTGGTTGTCGTAGTCGAAAGCAATCGATAAATAGATACGGTGGCCTGTTTACGAGAAGAATAGAGATTCCTATAGACAAATCTTATTCTCGTGTCCCTTTTGGAAATTTACTATTACCTGTACCAGCAAATTATTCAAACATTTTGCGATGTCGTTATGGAGAAGATTATATGATTCCCAAACCAGGATGTAAGTCTCTAACTGATTTTATAGTGGATTGGCCTGAGAAAATAGGTGTTTTTAAATCTTTCATGTAATAATAATGAATAATCAATACTTCTTGTGTAGAAATATACGTCGCATAGTGAAGAAAGAAAGACCAGATGGCATAGTGGCTTTTATATATGTTGTTAAGAACAAAAATTAAAATATCTATGACTGATTATTTTTATAGATTATGTTGCCCGTTGTTAATCTTTTCTGTTGTGGCTATACCGTTGCTTTATATTGTTTCTTATATTATGCCTGTTGGCTTTTTAAGATTGTTGTTTGTGACAATGGTTACAGGTATTGTAGCTGTTGGTGCTTTTTACTGGGTAGGTCTAAATCATAAAGAAAAGAAAATGGTAAAAGGGGTGATAAGTAGGGTAAAATAATAAAACATGAAAATCTTATTCTATATTCATGGCCTAACAGGTGGAGGAGGCGAACGTGTATTAGCAACTTTAGCAAATGAGTTTGCTAAATGTGGCGAAAATGTAAATATAGCTACAAACACACATATACCATTTGCATATAAAATAGACAGCCGAATTGTTTTGCATGACTTGTATGAGGGGACAAATATGAATTCTAATCATATTTTAAAAGTCTACAATTCTATATTAATGCGTAGGAATATACGTCGAATAGCAAAGGAAGAGAAACCGGATGTTATAGTAGCTTTTATGTCGGCTTTAGGCTGTTCTGTTATTGCATCTACTTTAGGTTTAGGAATCCCTGTAGTAGTATCTGAACATACTAATGCTTCAAGAAAATTAGGCATACTGCTTGATATAAAGAGGCGCTTATTTTATCCATTGGCTAATGCTGTTACAATTCTTACTCGTTATGATAAAAAACATTTGAAAAATAAATATGACAATGTCGTCTATATGCCAAATCCTGTGTCTTTAAAAGAGACCTGTGGTTCTTTGAATAGAGAAAAAACTGTTTTAGCAGTTGGACGTGTAAATCAATGGGAGATAAAGGGATTTGATAATCTTTTGAGATGTTGGTCAAAGCTTTGTCATTTACATCCCGATTGGAAACTTAATATAGCTGGAGATGCTGATAAAAACGCATTTGAGTTTCTAAATACTTTGGCTAATGAGTTGGGGTGTTGTAATTACGAATTTCTTGGCTTTAGGAAAGATGTTTATGAATTGATGCAACGATCAGAGATTTTTTGTTTGTCATCACGAGTGGAAGGATTACCAATGGCTCTTATTGAAGCAATGAATGCTGGCTGTTGTTGTGTTAGTTTTGATGTTGTGACAGGACCAAGAGAGATAATACACCATGGTTTTAGCGGATTAATAGCCAAGAACCAAGACAATGAAGACTTAACAGAATATCTTGACAGGGTTATGAGCGATGACGTTTTACGTAAACGTTTAGCTTTAAATGCTCCACAGTCAATAATAAAGTATTCTACAGATAGAATCATAAATCGTTGGTATATATTGTTTGATAAAATATTGAAGAAATGAAATTATTTGATATAATAAGAAGATATAAATGGGATTTAGGTATAGCTCTTAAATCTGAAGGTCATCGCTATGATGCGCCCGAGTGGAGCTTTCATATAGTAAAAGCTCCTAAAAACAAGTGGTATGCCGATCCGTTTATTTTGGATGTTACAGCTGACAACATCATTGTGTTAGTTGAAGAGTTTACGTATAATATAAATAGAGGTAGACTTGCTAAGTTGATAATAGACAAGAAAACATACAAACTAAAAAGTGAGAAGATAATTTTAGACCTTTCTACTCATTTATCATTTCCTGCAATTTTGCGTATAGGAGATTCTGTGTATATATATCCAGAAAATTCAGCATCGGGTAAAAGTACGTTATATCGCTTTAATCCTAAAGATGATAGTCTTGTTGTGGTGAATACTTTGAGTGATTTGCCATTAACTGATGCTATCATCACAGAAATAGAAGATCATTATTATATGTTTGCTACAAAAATACCAACTCAGAATAGCAACGAATTAACCATATATGAGTCAAACGAAAAGATTGGGACTTATCATCCGATTCAAGCAATAAGTTTATCTGATAATACAGCTCGTAGTGCAGGAGATATATTTGTAGATGGCAATAGAACAATTCGTCCAGCACAAAATTGCAATGGTGGATATGGAGTTGGATTAGTATTTCAAGAAGTAACAAAAGACTCTGAAGGACATATCGCTATAAAAGAACTATTACGTAAATTACCGTATGCAAATTATATTGGAATGCATACATATAATCAATATAAAGGATATGTGATAGTGGACTTGCATGCAAGGAGACACCCAGTACTGCATCAACTATTATTAACTATAAAACGAATCTGTCGTGGAGGAAAATGATAATATCAATGAGCCAAAATCTTGGAAATGGTGGTTGTTTGCTATTGTTATATGTTTATTGATTTGGTGCGGTGGCTATATTCTTACAAAATGGTTGTCTGGATGTAGTTGTATATTCCAAGTTGATGGAGAAACTTCACCTTCTGCTTTATTCGGAGACAGTTTTGGAGGAGTGAACGCTTTGGTGTCAGCACTTGCATTTGCAGGTATGATAGTGACTTTCTATACAAATAAAGAAATAGAAAGAGGTAAGGCAATTTTAGATAGATGGAATAAGTTTGTGGCATCCAAAGTGTAAAATAGTCAAATATTATGGTTTATTTTTTAAATTTCTTAGCTGTTATCGTTTATTACGTAATAATAAAGATATGTAAGAAGCGTAATAATAAAAAGTTGTTCTTTATAATACTATCCATTCATGCGATATTGTTTAGGGTGCTATCCAATCCGTATAATTATGTAGATACACTTGTGTATGCTAACGCATTTGAAAATATTGCCACTTCATCTTTAAAGGATACATTATCTTCTACTGCTACGTATATAGATTGGGGTATTGGGTATGTTTTGTTAAATTGGATTATAGGCCAGTTTTCACACAATCCACAGGTGATGTTTGCAATAATGGCAGTTATTGGCATTCTGCCTGTTATGTTTTTTTATTACAAGAATTCATATACTTCATTGTTGCCAGTAGTGATTTATCTTATATATCCTATGTTTTATTATATGGGGTTTGGAGTTTTAAGACAACATATTGCTATTGGTTTTGTTATGTTAGCCTTATATTATTTTGATAATAAAAAACTTTCAATTGGTTGGGCACTGTTGGCTTTAAGCTTTCATACAAGTAGTTGTGTGTTCTTCCCTTTTTATGTATGGAGACGATTAAATCGCGAGGGGCGAAACGTTTGGAAAAGTATTTTGTTAATAATAGTAGTTGTTGTAATGTTGAAGTTCTTAATGGGCAAGATTTTATTGTCTATGGATCGTTATCAACATTATTATGGTGTAGCTACAACAGAAAACAATGTTGTACCTGTTGCTTTCTTGGGTTCTTATTTATTAGTTGTTTGGTACACAAAAGTTCACAGGAAGCTAAATAGTACTCTCGATACTAATTTGTTAAATTTTATTCAGTATGGTTTCGCTCTTGCTATTGTGGGTATAGGTACTTATGGCATGGGGAGAATGACTCTTTGTTTTATGTATGCATTACCACCTGCTATTACTTTGTTAAATAAATACAACAGAAATAAACCGCTTGTGGCTTTATATAAAATAGTAGTATTGGCATTGGTTGTTTATATTCTTATAGGAACATATAATAACCACCCATATGCATATTCATTTTTCTGGGAAAATGTAGTGAGAACTTGGTAAAAAGAAAATTAAACGGTATGTTAAATCCATTCAAAAGACTCATTGATTTATATTGGCGATTTCTTGTGTCGCCCGAAAAGTATCTTCGCCATATTGGTGTGAATATTGGTAAGCATTGTTTTATCTCGACACGTGAGATGACAGGCGAACCATATCTGATAACCATTGGTAACAATGTACAGGTGACACGTGGAGTTGCGATACATTGTCATGGGGGGGGAAATTCTATAAGGAAAGAATATCCAGACTTTGATGCATTTGGCAAGGTTGTAATAGAAGATTGGGCATATATTGGTGCCTTCTCACAAATTATGCCTGGAGTTACCATAGGAGAAGGCGCTATTGTTGCAGCAGGAAGTATTGTCACAAAGTCTGTTGCTCCACATACTGTGGTTGGTGGCAATCCTGCAAAGGTTATTGGCACTACAGAAGAATACATCCAACGTAACTTAAAATACAACTTGCATTGCAAGGGAATGACAAAAGAAGAGAAGCGAAAGTTCTTGCTTTCGCTGTCGGATGATAAATTCATAAAGAAATAAGAATATGGAGAAACATTTATATGTGATAGGTAATGGCTTTGATATACATCATTGTATCAAGAGCTCTTACTCAGATTTCAGAAAATGGATGCAAAAGGAGCACCCTGATGTAATGACTGATTTTGAAGAGGCTTATGGAGAATGTGATGATGAATGGTGGGCTGATTTCGAAAACCAACTGGCATCATTATGTATTATTGAGTACGCTGATAATATTGCGTATGAGAATCAACCTGATTTGATGTCAGACCATTGTGATCGAACATGGAATGATGCGCAGATTGAAGTTGAGCAAAGTTTGGACAACTTATATGCCAACTTGAAAGAGTGTTTTCATGATTGGATATTACAATTGGAAAAACCTTCAAGTGGAAAGAAAATAAAAATGGAAATTGAAGGTTCTGTCTTTCTGAACTTTAATTATACAAAGACACTTGAGAACTTATATGGCATTAAACCTGAGAATATTCTTCATATACACGGGGGCATCGATTGTGATGAAAATTTTATTATAGGACATGGCAAAACAATTGATGATTTGAAAAGAGAAAATCCTGAAGAAACCCCCGACCTTCCTGAAAACCTTAATGAGGAGGAATATGCAGAATGGTGGAATGAACAAATTAATTCTAAAGAGTTTCATGAACAGCTGGCTGAAGAAGCAGCATTCCAGGGGGTAGCTTCACAGCGAAAGCCTGTAGAGCAAATCATCCAAAAAAACAATAAGTTCTTTTGTAATTTATCAAATATCACCCACATTCATGTATATGGTATGTCTTTCTCAGGGGTAGATGCACCTTATTTAAAACTAATTGCCAAAGAAGCAAAAAATGCAGAATGGGAATTCAGTGATTATAAAAAGGATAATGAAAGGAAAATAAAAAAGTTCATTCAAGAAAATGGTATAGGAATGCATCGAATAATAGAGTTGAATGACATTTTGGAAAATAAACAACTTGATATAGATTTTCTATAAAATGAACGTAAAAGATATAATTATCGCTGACCGTCAGCGTAAATCGGGGGGGGTAATAACTCGCTTCCTATACATATTACGTACAGCACATTATAGTAATAACAAATTAGTAAGACTTCTGTGCAAGGTGCTTTTGAGAAGGTATAGATTGAAGTATGGTTTGGAAATACCTGCTGAAGCAAAGATTGGCAAAGGACTCTATTTAGGACATGCTTTCAATATCACAGTGAATAATCATGCAGTTATAGGTGATTGGTGTAATCTACATAAAGGAGTTGTGATAGGCAGAGAGAACCGAGGAAAGCGTAAAGGTGCGCCTCGACTTGGTAACAAGGTTTGGGTCGGCATAAATTCGGCGATAGTTGGCAATGTAACTATTGGTGATGATGTGCTGATAGCTCCTTGTAGTTATGTGAACTGTGACGTGCCTTCACATAGTGTAGTGTTTGGCAACCCATGTATTATTAAGCATCGCGATAATGCCACAGATGGTTATATAAACAATGTAACAGAATGAAAAGAGTTTTATGTTTGATAGATACCCTTGGAATGGGAGGAGCAGAGCGACAGATGATAGGGTTGGCTCTCTTCTTGAAAGAGAAAGGGTATCATGTGGATTTGGTCACTTATTATGACCATGATTTTTATGCAGAGTTGGTAGACAGATATGGTCTTGGCTCTGTAACTCTACATGTAAAGGATAGTAAATGGTCGAAGTTGCAGGCCGTAAAGCGACATATAAAACAGGCTGGTGGCTACGATTGGGTGATAGCCTATAAGAATGGTCCGGCTATAATTGGCTGTATGTTGAAGATGATGGGCGCAAAGTTCCGACTGATTGTTTCGGAAAGAAATACGAACCAAAGTATCAGCCGTAGTGACAAGATGAAGTTCTGGTTTTATCGATGGGCTGATTATGTGGTGCCTAATGCGTATGCTCAGGAGAAGTTTATTAAACAGAACTTTGCAGCATTGAGCAACAAAATGGTTACGATAACAAACTTCACAGATACAGACCATTTCAAGCCTATTGCGATAACACCCAATGACAAGCTTGTTGTCATGACCGCTGCACGTGTTGCAAAGCAAAAGAACATCTTAAACTATCTGGAAGCAATAAAACGTTTGAAGTTAGATGGCTATACCGATGATGTACACTTCGATTGGTATGGCGATGTGCAGACAGGTGAAGAGGAGTATGGAGAGGCTTGCTATAATAAGCGTATTGAACTTGGTGTGGAAGACGTTATTGAATTTCATCCTGCCACAACAAGTATCGTAAAGCATTATCAGGCGTGTGATGTGTTCTGTCTACCAAGCATTTATGAAGGTTTCCCTAATGTGGTATGCGAAGCGATGAGCTGTGGAAAGCCGATAGCATGTAGCCGTGTATGTGACAATCCGCATATTGTTCAAGAAAACAAGAATGGTCTCTTCTTTAATCCTACAGATGTGGACAGTATATACAACGGATTGAAGCAGATAATAGAAATGCCAAAGGAAGAACGTTTGGCATGGGGACACAAAAGCAGGGAAATAGCCGAGACTCTATTCTCAAAAGAAGCTTTTGTACAGAAATATATCAAACTAATAGAAAGCAAAGGATAATATGAATAATACTGTTTTAGTAATTGGGGGGGTAATCATCACAATGCTCTTGGAGTTGTTCGTGCTTTGGGCAGACGAGGTTATCAAGTGGAATTAATCACTATTGGTAATTTGCGTAAAAACTATATTGCAAGCAGCAAGTATGTATGCAATCACCATGCTTTGGCTGATGTAAAGGAACTTGCCTCTTATCTGTTATACAGAGAACCGAAAAAGAACAAGCAGATTGTTATATCATGTGCAGATGCAGTGACAGAACATCTTAACCTACATTACAACCGACTTTCAGAACGATACATATTGCCTGGTGTAAAGCAGCAAGGAAAGATGGTGGACTTGATGGACAAGACTACAATGATAGAGATGGCTGCTCATAAGGGCATTAACGCTCCGCATATATGGACATTGCCAACAGATAAAGAAAAGGTAACCTTTCCGTGTATCACCAAAGCTTATATAAGTAGCCATGGCGGCAAGACTGACATCGTTATCTGTAGAAATCGTGAGCAATTGGATGACTTCTTGGCAGAGAATACCGACAATGTTTTTGTGCAGCCATATATTGACAAGAAGGAAGAGGCGCAGTTTATTGGTTGCTCACTCAATGGTGGTGAAGACATCATAATTCCAGGTATGACGAAGGTTCTTCGCTCACAACCTAATACTAATACGGGATTTTTGGAATATGGACCAATAGATCCTTTTTATGAAGACATTGTAGAACACAGCAAGGCTTATATTCGTGATTGTGGCTACTCTGGTCTTTTTTCAATAGAATTTATAAGAGGAAAGGATGACAAAGTGTATTTCCTTGAAACAAACTTCCGTAATGATGGTAATGCTTATTGTGTTACTGAAAGTGGAGTCAATTTGCCAGTAGTTTGGGTGAAAGCTTGTTTGAACGAAGACTATCGTTCGGAATTGCATAAGCCGAAGCATATTGTTGTAATGCCAGAGTTTCAAGACTTCAAGTTGGTATTGCAACGTCGATTGTCTTTTGGACGATGGTTGAAAGACTTGCATCGTACAGATGTATTCTTGGAATATACAAAGGATGATAAGCGTCCTTTCTTCCAGTTTATAATTGACAAACTGAAACATTAATGAACAATAAATATTTAATTCGCTTGGATGATGCTTGTCCTACGATGGATGGAGCCAAGTGGCAGAGAATGTTTGATATTCTTGATCGCTATGGTGTGCGTCCAATGGTGGGCATCATTCCGCATAATGAAGATCCTAAGCAGGAGATAGATGCTCCTGATGAAGAGTTTTGGTATAAGGCGAAGCTATGGCAACAGAAAGGCTATGCTATAGCTTTGCATGGCTATAACCATTGCTATATTTCAGACAAAGGCTTAAAGGGGTTAAATCCTCTTTGGTCTCGTTCTGAATTTGCGGGTGTACCTTATGATGTGCAGAAGCAAAAGATTCGGGATGGCTTTGAGATTCTTTCAAGTAATGGAGTTAAACCAAAGTATTTCTTTGCTCCAAGTCATACATTTGATGAGAATACTTTGAAGGCTTTGAAGGAATGTACTGATATTAGAATTATTAGCGATACTATAGCCACAAAACCATATAAAAGAGGTTACTTCGTCTTCCTCCCACAATTAGGAGGTCATTGTACGGAGATGAAGATAAATGGTATATGGACTTTCTGCTTGCATCCAAGTACGATGAAGAAAGAACAGTTTGAGGCTGTAGAGAGCTTTTTGAGAACTCATAAACAAGAGTTTATTGGTTTTGATGCAATAGATACGAGGAATGTTAAAAGTAAGAATTTGCTGAGTAGGCTATTGTCTTGGGGATATTTTTTTAGAAGAAAAATGAAGGGTATTAAGTGATATGAAAATTTTGCATATTATAAACTCAATGAAGATGGGGGGAGGTCAAAGTCTTTTGGTTGAACTTGCTCCTCTTCAAGTAAAAAAAGGACATAGGGTTTCTATCTTGGAATTAATGCCTGCGGAAGACAAGACGCTAATCAATAAAGTTGAAGCCGGGGGTGTGGAGGTCTTTTCATTGAAAGGTATAAAAAGTTTTTATAGTCCTACTAATATCTTTAAAATAATACCATACCTTAAACATTATGATATAGTACATGTGCATTTGTTTCCTGCTCAATATTGGGTTGGCTTAGCTAAACTTATAAGTGGAAGTAAGACACCGATAATTACAACAGAACATTCCACTAAAAATAAGCGAAGGGGAAAAGGTATATTCAAGGTTGTGGATCCATTTATCTATAATCGTTATGAAGAAGTTGTGGCCTGTGCAGATAAGGCATTAGAAACATTTAAGGCATGTTACCCGAAAGTTCGTGCAATATCCATACCTAATGGGGTGAATATAAAGAAGTATAGTGATGCTGAATCATATTCTAAGCAGAAACTTGCGGGAATAGGAGAAGATACTTTTGTTGCTACAATGGTAGCACGATTTATTCCTTCTAAAAGACAAGATACATTGGTGGAAGCTATATCACTACTCCCCAATAAATATCACGCTGTGCTTGTTGGTGGACAACCTAATGACGAGGAATTGCTGAAAGTAAAGAATCTGGCAAACCAACTTAATGTTTCTGACAGAATTCATTTCTTATACTTAAGAGGTGATGTTCCGCAAATATTGAAATCATCGGATGTGATTGTTATGTCTTCTGAATATGAGGGACTTTCACTTTCATCAATAGAGGGAATGGCAGGTGGAAAACCGTTTATTGCTTCTGACGTAAATGGATTAAGGGAAGTGGTAGATGGCGCAGGTGTACTTGTTAGATGTGGTGATGCACAGCAATTAGCGACAGAGATAGAGAAACTTTCTGAAAACAAAGATTATTATTCGAAAGTTGCTACAAAATGTATGGAGCGTGCTTCACACTATGATATACAGGATGTAGCACAAAAATATCTTAATGAATATAAAAGATTTGTAGAAAAATGAACTTGAAAAATGTAAGAAATAGACTGCGTCTTTGTATAAGTCTATTATTGGGTTTTCTATATCTACCTCATATCCTCATTTATCTAATCGGGGGGGGAAAAAGTATAATAGACTCCGATCTTGATAAGTATGAATATCAGATAGGCATGCGTTTACCAAGGGTTTTACAACTGTTGTATCATTTACATACCAACCGATATTTTAGAAATGTATTTTATCATAGAATTGGTCCTGTAAAATCGTTGTTACTTGAATGGTATCGACCTGGAGATAAATATTTCACAATAGGAAAGACCGTAAAGATTGGTAAGGGACTTTGGGTTGCCCATCCTTATGCAACAGTATTGGCTGCTGATTATATTGGCGACAATTTCAGATGTATTCATTGTACAACTTTAGGCAATACAGGAAAAGGACGACCTACAATAGGAAATAATGTAGAGCTTGGAGCAAATGTTACAATAATAGGTAAGGTAAATATAGGTAATAATGTTACAGTTGCAGCAGGAGCAGTTGTCGTAAAAGACGTACCAGACAATTGTGTTGTTGCAGGTGTACCAGCAAAAGTAATTAAGTATAAAACGAACTAATTAAAGGAAAATATAATAATGGCACAATTTTCTGATTACATTATAAACGCTGTTTGGCAAAAAGCAAAAACAGTAGAAGGTTATGACCCTAATATTTGGCGTAAGGACTTTGCTAATGCTTGGATAAGACGTGATCACTATGGCGTTGATTCTAAATATGGGTGGGAAATAGATCATTTATGTCCATCATCAAATGGAGGCTCTGACGAGTTGTCAAACCTTAATGCACTTCATTGGAAAAACAACAATAAGAAGTCGGATAATTATCCTCTTTTTCAAACCATTGTATCGTCACAAGATAATACAAATATTGAAAAACTGCAAACATGGGAAGTGAAGTAACAAAAGTAGAAAACTCAAAGTTCAACTCAAAATGGGAAAACAAACTGCTTTGGGCTGAATGGTTGATGGGGATTTCGTTTATATGTGCTGTTTTTTTATTTTGTGTACATCAGCCATGGTTTGTTTTAGCTAATGCAATAGATACTTCAAAATGGGGTACTTTTGGTGATTTTATAGGAGGTGTATTAGGAACAGCATGTGCTTATATAAGTCTACGCCTTCTTGTAAAGAACCTGAAAGAGCAAGAAAAATCTAATGACTATTTAAGAGAGAGCAATAATAGAAGTAGTGAAGTCTCAGAGTTACAGCTCGTTCATGAGGATATTTCAACCTTGTTGGAGTCATACAATCGTGTAATAAATACCTACAAAATAAATGATGATACTATTGGCCAGAAAGCTATTAGGGATATTGCAACGGATTTGCTTAATTCGTACAAGGAGGATAATAATAATCCTATAGAAAGCAGAATAGAAGAAGCACGAAAATTATTTGATAAAAAATATATAATTCATCGAGATTCTATGTCTGTGCATTTTAGATTGCTGTATCAAATATTTCAGATTATATGGCTTTCAGATATAAAAGGAGAAAAGAAAGCAATGTTGTCTAAGATGTTGCGTAGTCAATTTACAGAACATGAACTTCTTTTATTGCGTTATAATTGTTTGACATCAAATGGGAAAAAGATGCGTTTTTATGTAAATCAATTTAATTTACTAAAACATCTCCCTATAACACACTTATTGGAATTTAAAAAGTGGGTGAAAGATTTGGATGACGTACAACGTAACAGATTGGATTCTGAATGCATTTCTATAAGAAAATGTATAAAGAATCTTCTATAAAAAAATGAAAACAAGGAAGAGAAACAACAACTAAACTATTCTAATCGGTATAATGGAGCTATAACTATTTCTGCAGACAAAAAAACTTGCTATTTTGAATTAGTGCGGAATACTCAAGAAAGTTCATCCGTTGATATAACCTCAATAGACAATGTACTAGACAAATGGAATGATGAAGAAATGAAAAAATTTTTTGTAGACTTCTTCAAGTATATCTTTGATTATTCCAATTTTTCACAGTTTAACAAAATGAATGATTTGGAGGTGAAGCATGATGTAAAAACCGAGCAAAATGGTGAGAAGCATACAATATGGACTATGGTAAAGAAAGATAGATCACCGCTAGTTATTTCAATGTCACAAGCAGCAGATCCACAAAAATAAAAAACTTTAGTATTATGTATCCAATATTCAAAAGATTAATTGACTTTATCATTGCAGGAGTTGCATTGATAGTATTATCACCGTTTTTGCTGATAACAGCAATATTAATCAAACTTGACAGCAAGGGACCTATAATTTTTAAACAGGAACGTTTGGGAAAGAATGGTGTGCCTTTCAAGATTTGGAAGTTCCGTTCGATGTGTGTAGGAGCAGAGAAGCAAGGAACTGGTGTGTATTCCTACAAAGGTGATGCGCGTATCACTAAAGTTGGTAAAATTATACGTGCCACAAGTATTGATGAATTGCCTCAGCTGGTGAACATATTAAAAGGTGATATGGCTCTAATAGGTCCACGTCCTGCATTGACTTATCATCCATGGCCTTATGAACAATACACTGAGCATCAGAAACATATGTTTGATGTGTTGCCTGGCGTAACTGGATGGGCACAAGTGAATGGACGTAAGGAAGTGCCATGGCCTGAGCGCATAGAACTAAACGTGTGGTATGCAAAGAATATGTCGTTGTGGTTGGATTTGAAGATTTTCTTTATGACAATTTTCAAGGTTGCTACCAATGCAAATAATGAAAACGTAGGAGAAACTGGAGTAAAGAAATAGAAACAGAGGAGGAAGAGAATATGCTGAATTTAATGTATATAACGAATCGTCCTGAGATAGCACGCATAGCTGAAGATGCTGGTGTGGACTGGATATTCGTAGATATGGAGTTTATTGGAAAGGATGTACGTCAGAAAGGATTGGATACCGTGCAGAACCATCATACAGTAGAGGATGTTGCCAATATCAAAAAGGCTGTAACAAAGGCCAAAGTGCTTGTGCGTGTTAATCCTATTCATGATACTATTGATGGATATTTTTCATCAGAAGATGAAATCAACGCTACAATTGAAGCCGGAGCAGACATTGTGATGCTTCCCTTTTTCAAGACAGTTGAGGAAGTGCGCAAGTTTATAAACTATGTGAATGGTAGGGCCAAAACCTGTTTATTGGTTGAGACTCCTGAAGCTGCTTTGTTGATTGACGATATATTGGAGTTGCCAGGCATAGACATGATTCATCTTGGACTAAATGACCTACATTTGGCTCTTGGCATGAAGTTTATGTTTGAACTGCTGGCAGACGGAACCGTAGACAGACTTGCCGCTAAGATAAAAGCAAAAGGAATTCCGTTTGGTTTTGGAGGTATTGCTACATTAGATGGTGGTGCAATGCCAGGAAGTATGGTTCTGAAAGAACATTACAGATTGGGAAGCTCTATGGTAATTGTCAGTCGCAGTTTCTGTAATACCGATAAAATTACCGACTTGAACGAAGTGAAGGATATATTTAATACAGGTATTGCGGATATCCGTAGATTGGAAAACGAGGCTGCTGAGGCTGCAAGCTATTTTACCAGTAATAGAACAGCAGTAATTGGCAGTGTAAACGATATAGTAGCAAAGAAATGAGCAAACGAATATTTCTCTTTATTGTCTTGATGAGAGCATTGGCTGCAATTGTTATTACCAATGCCCATTATACAGGAGTCTATCCAACAGACTTGATAGCCAATGGGGGGTTACTTGGTGATGTATTGTTCTTTGCTGTTTCAGGTTTCTGTCTTGCAAATACGAATGGTAAGTTTGGCAAATGGTATTTGAAACGCTTTGTAAGAGTTTATATTCCATCATGGTTGATGACAATCATCTACATGGTATTAGGAGCATACGTTGTTACTGGAGCAAAAGATATTGTTGACTTTTTCATCTGGCCGACACATTGGCATTTTGTAGCAAGTATCATCATATTGTACGTTCCTCTATTCTTTGTCTCAAAATATATTGAGATGAACAGAAAGAATTATTGGCGTATGGCATTGGGATTGTTTGTTTTGCAGATGCTCTTGTATCTTACTGTTTATGATACATCTTATTATCATATCGATAAGGTGAGAGAACCTATGATTGAATTCTTATTTTTTCAATCTATGCTTCTTGGCTTGCATTTTAGATGGCGTTGTAACAATGAAGATGCACTGTCTGATACAATTAGCAAAAAACGTATTGGGGGGTATTTTGCTGTTAACAATATACTTTGCATCTAAACTTATATTTGTTAAATATGAAGTTGTCTCAGCCTATCAAATATTGAACCAGCTTGTTCTATGGATGCTTTTGTATGTTTTGTTTCAGCTTTTTATGGGACTGGAAACAAAATTAAAGCCTATAGAGGATAGCAAGTCATGGCTTTGTGTAAAATTCATTGCAGATAGAACGTTAGAGATCTATTTGGTTCAGTATGTGATTCTCGATCATCTTAAAATAGGCCCTTTCCCTTTGAATTGGCTCTTATTGACCACTATGATCTTGTGTAGTGCAGTATGTTTGAGATGGTTGTCACAGCATGTTATAAAAAGAATTAATCTATGAAAAAGTTGTTACTAACAGGTTGTTTTAAATACTCAGAAGAACAATTAGAGCAATTAGAGCAATTGGGGTATGAGGTTTATTTCATGCAGCAAGAAAAAGATATGTTGCCATTGTGTGCATCTGATATAGATGCAACAGTATGCAACGGTTTGTTCCTCTCGCATGATATATCTGAATTTACCAACTTAAAATTTATTCAGTTGACAAGTGCAGGGTTCGACCGTGTGCCAGTAGATACAATTAAAGAAAGAAATATAGAATTGTACAATGCTCGTGGTGTTTACAGTATACCTATGGCAGAATGGACTGTGTTCCGTGTATTAGAACATTATAAACAAGGATGGTTCTTCAAGAAAGAACAGGATAGTGGCAAATGGACTAAGCACAGAGGATTACGAGAAATTGTAGAAAGAAAGGTTGCTGTTGTTGGTGCTGGAAATGTAGGACAAGAGGTCGCTAAACGTTTTCAAACTTTTGGCGCAGAAATAACTGGTTTTGATATTCATACGAATGCGACTCCGTATTTTGACCATATGATGTTGACCCATCAATTATTAAATTTGATTGGTGAGTTTGATGTTGTTGTTATTACAGCTCCTTTGCTTCCTACAACTAAGGGCATAATATCTCGTGAGGTATTAAACTGTATGAAAGAGAATGCAGTTTTGGTGAACATCGCACGTGGTGGATTGATTGATGAGGAAGCTATGTGTGATGTATTATCTAGCCGAAAAGACCTTTTTGCTGCATTAGATGTTTTTGTAAAAGAACCATTACCAGAGAATAGCCCCCTATGGAATATGGAAAATGTGGCATTATCACCTCATAATTCTTTTGTATCTGACGGAAATAATAGAAGAATGTTTGATGTGATGTATCGTAATTTGAAAAACTTTATAACAAAAGAAGAATGAAAAAATTTATATTGGTTTCACCGAAGAATCGTTCTGCTTACAACTTTAGAGGAGACTTGATAAAGGATATTCAAAAGAAAGGTTATGACGTAGTGGTTACAGGTCCTAACAAAGAAGGCATTGATAGAATTAAAGCACTTGGAGCGAAGTTTATAGAGGTGCCTGTTAACAAGAATGGACTGAATCCGTTTGCTGACATAGCATATTGCTTGAAATTAAAAAATATAATGAAGGCAGAAAAAGCAGATGCCATTCTTGGTTACACAATAAAGCCAGTGATATATGGATCTATAGCTGCTTGGCTTGCAGGAGTAAAGAATCGTACAGCAATGGTGACAGGTGCTGGATATCTGTTTGCAAGCAAAAGCTTGAAGGCACGTATCATTCGTTCTATCTCATTTGTACTATACAAATTAGGACTTGGAGCTGCGCGAAAAGTTATCTTCCAAAATATTGACGACTTAAATGAATTTGTGGAACATGGATTGGTAAGAAAGGACAAGTGTCATGTGGTGAATGGTTCTGGAGTAAACATGACTAAGTTTACTCCAGCAGAATACCCCCAAACACCAACATTTTTCTTTCTTGGTAGATTGGTTTATGCTAAAGGTGGAATGGATTTTGTTAAGGCAGCAAAGATGGTAAAAGAGAAATATCCAAATTCTCGTTTTATGATATTGGGAAAGATAGACAAAAGTGTGCCTGACGCAATTACTGCCGAGGACTTGATGCCGTATGTGAATGACGGAACTGTTGAGCTGTTCCCAGAGACAGACAACATAGCCCAGTATTATGCCATGTCTTCCGTTTTTGTATTGCCTACGGCTTATCGCGAGGGAACGCCAAGAGTAATATTGGAGGCATTGGCTTCGGCACGTGCTATTATCACAACATTTACTCCAGGTTGCAAGGAGACAGTAAAGGATGGAGTGAATGGATTCTTTGTTGATATACATTCTCCTGAAGATTGTGCAAAAAAGATGATACACTTTATAGAATATCCTGATGATGTAAAGAAAATGGGAAAAGAGAGTCTTGAACTTTGTAAGAATAAATATGAAGTTTCTATTATTAATAGAAATATGATAGATATAATGGGTGTGTAAATCTTTGATATACCATAATAATTTCATGACGGAAAATCATCGAGTATTATTGTCTCTCATAGGGTCCGCATTGGGAAATACCAATGTGGACTTTAAGTGTTTTAGGATACATTGGAAAGAATTGTATGTATTAGCATTGGAACAAGGCGTTCAAGGTATAGTATTTGACACTTTAGAAAAACTCCAGTATGATATGCGACCGCCTAAAGACTTGTTACTAAAATGGATAGCTAATATTACTGTAATGGAGAGGACTTATACTGCTTATGTGAGTACAATTCAAGAAATTGCTGATATAATAAAAGCAGAAGATCTTGCAATGTTGGTATTGAAAGGATATGGTTGCAGTCTGAATTATCCAATACCCCATAGACGGCCATGTGGAGACATTGATATTTTTGTAATGGCGAAGGATGGGACACATTCTTTTGATATGGTTAAGCGAGTAAATAATGCCATAACAGAAAGCGACAAAGGGACATTTATTCATGATAACGACCATCATAGTGTTATTCAATACGGAAAATTCGTGATTGAAAACCATGAAAGTATACTTGATATCAACACGCATAAATCAAGCACAGTATTAAATAAACTATTGGAATCCTTAGCATCAGATTGTTTGCTAACATCACAACGAACAAATGGAATGGTTTTGCCTTCTGTTGAATTCAATTCCATACACTTACTTCGCCACATGGCTAATGATTTTGCAACAGTGAAAACAACTTTGCGCCATGTATTGGATTGGGGGACGTTTGTTGCTAAAAATAATATTGATTGGAACTTCGTCTATAAAGTGATGCATCGGGCAAATATGCATAAATTCTTGAATGCTATAAATAGTATTTGTGTCGACTATTTAGGGTATGACTCTAAAGCGTTTCGTATTGAGAAAAGAGATGATGAATTGCGTGACAGAGTATTGGAAGATATTCTTTATTCTGGATTTCAAGGGAAAATACCATCTATGAACAACAAAATTAGTTATGGCTTGGCGAAAGCTTGTAGAATGTGGCATAATAGATGGAAGTATTCTATAGTGTATGATGAAAGTTTGTTTTCTTCATTCTTCTATTCAACTTTAAATAGAATAAAAAAATTCTAATGGATTATTTGTGGTCTTTTGCCAATCCGAAAATTTCAGATTTTCTATGGGGATTAAGTTTTTTTGTTCTATGCTTTGTAATGGCATTAACTTGTATCTTCACAAAGAAAGGACGGCTTATCAAGCGTGTTTTATTCTCAATATTGTTAATTGAATATGTCACCTTACTATTGTGTTCTACCATAATAATGCGTACACCAAGTGCTGGTATTCATTATAAAACGGAGTTGTTTTGGAGTTATGTTGCTATAAGAAATGGTAGGACTGAATTGATAGCAGAGAATCTGCTTAATATCTTCGTATTTATTCCACTAGGCTTATTACTATCCACTTTTGAATGTTTTAATAGATGGTGGATTGTCTTGATCATTGGATTATTGTTATCTACTTGTATAGAATTTTCACAATCCATATTTCAAAGGGGATTGGGTGAATTTGATGATATTTTTCACAATACACTTGGGACTATCATTGGATATTGGATTGCACTATCACTGAATAATCTAAAACATAAAAATATGCAAATAGTAAAGAATATATGGAAGTTTATATCTTTCTTATGTTGGCCGCAACAAGGTAAGCATATAACTAAACAATCTCAATCATATAAAGAACATGACAATGGAATTTAATAAAGACTTTTTAGGTAAGCTCTTTGAGCAAGCAGTTGTTAATCCTCGATTGCGTCAGAATTTCGATTTGCGAACATCTGCCAATGATAATTCGCAACGCATGCTGAATGCTTTGCTGCCAGGAACCGTTGTTCCTATCCATAGGCATCCACAAAGTACGGAGAATGTTTTTCTCTTGTGCGGGAAGATTGTGGAAGTTATCTGTGATGAAAATGGAAACGAGATAGAGCGTATTCATCTTGACCCCACGGTTGGTAATTATGGTTGTGTTGTGCCACAAGGTGCATGGCATACAGTAGAAGTACTGGAACCATCGGTTATATACGAATCAAAGGACGGAAAATATGGTGAGGATGGTAGTGAGACGTTTGATGCTTTCAAAGTAAAGGAAGCGGAAAATCGGGAACAGGTTTCAGCTACATTCTCCAACAGTCTTGGCGATTTGAAAAAGGACATTGAGTATTTGATTGGCATGGAACGTCAGTCGGGTAGCATGGATGTCATTACTCCGCTCTATGTGTCGCGTATGCTGAATGTGCCTTTGGAAGATGTGGAACGAGTGATGAAGGAAATGGATGATTGATAATCATTATGTATAAACGTAATAAGTATGGCAGATATTGAAATGTTACAAGCCTTGCATGGTGATGCCTTTATCTTACATTGTCAAAAAGACGACAATAAAGGAGTTATTGTTATAGATGGTGGCCCTAATAGAAACTCACAGAATATCGTGAGGCAATTGGATGCATTAGGTGTGATAGATTTAATGGTGCTAACTCATTATGATGATGACCATATCGGAGGAATTTTGTCGTATATAAAGAAACATAAATCAGATAGACCTTTCCCTGTCAAGAAGATATGGGCTAATTGTGCATACGATATTCTTGTTTATACATCACCGAACATTTCTTTTGGACAAGCCAAGAAATTGGCGGAAGAATTGAAGGATATAAACGAAGAGTTGGTGCAAGACGGATTTTCTACAATAGATTGGGAAACTCCAATCGTTGCTGAGAAAGAATCTATACCCCTGACATTTGCTGACATCTTGATTTTATCTCCTAATGCTGGCACAAAAAACATCAATGACAAGAATTATATGAATGCTATTCATAATGCGAACATAGGAAGGGAATATTATACAAGGCAAAAGCAAGCATTAAAGAATAGCTTGTCTGAATTGGCATTAGTGAAAAAGAGGCAACCCAAGGAGAATGATATTCAAGAAGTGATAAACTGGTCTTCAATAGCATTCGTCGTTAGGAGTGATAATTTCAGTATGCTAATGTTGGGAGACAGTTACCCATGTTCAATTGTTGAAAGTTTAAAGAATGTAGGCTACAGTACAGATAATCCTCTTTATGTTGATTATGTGAAAATATCGCATCACGGCAGCAGAAACAATATCAGTAATGAACTGCTTGACATGATAGATTGTGACAGGTTCCTCATATCAACAAATGGAGGTAATGGTGCATCGTGCCATCCAGATCGCGAGACGATTGCTAATATAGCCTGTCATGCAAAACGAGATAGAAATAAGTCAATACATCTGTATTTCAACTATCCTATCAGAAAGATAGAAAATGTTGGTTACAAATTTATTGAAAGAAAAGAACTGAAACTTTACAATATTGTTGTTCATGAGGATGTACAGCAAATAACAAAAGAATTGCCATGAATGAATTTGAGGATTTGTGTAGCCTTTCTGTCAGAATCAGTTGCAATGATGGTAAGTTAGAGAATGGGGGTTCTGGTACAATTATATTTGATGGTATCCAATACTATGTAATGACAGCTGCCCATTGTTTAATAAAGAAAGGGACGACTGAATTTTACGAAACAGACAAAATAACCATTACTTCTTATGCAAACAATACCACGACTACCATTAAGGTTTTGCAAATAGATGATAGAAGTAGAATTGAGGATGATGTAGATTGCGCATTGTTGATAATAGAAAACCCAAACTTGAAATTTGACTACCTCAATAAAGTTAAATGTTGCGACGAAATTATATCGGATGAGTCATTTTTCTTTTATGGATATGGTGGTCCCGATGAAGATAATCATGGACGAATGTTTAATGTTGTACGCAAAGGTCAGAGCCAATGGCATTTGGTAGACGAAAACATTGCTAACCAAAGTTTGCCAGCAATGAAATTAATGGAGGGAAATTCTGGGGCAGGTGTCTTTTTTCAACGAATGGGAATATATTATTGTATAGGGTTTGTAAAAAGGCTGTTAGATGAAGAAGGTTCTTTCAATGACATAATAGTACTCCCCATATCCGTATTTGATGAAATGCTCCCAGTGGAAACAAAAGAAACCAATTTTTTTGAACTTGTAAAGAATTGGAATAAAAAACATGACACCCTCCTTGAACAAGTGGAAAAGGACTGCTATAGAAAAGACAATGTTCAATATATACAGAATCTTGAAAGGAAAATGGCAATATTATATCCACATGGAGAAGAAGCTAAAGAAAAAGTGGAGAAACAACTTGAATGCTATTTGACAGGATTGAGATTGGCCAACGGATTACGAAAATCTCCGCATATATACAATAGACTGAAAGAGTATGAGGCAGAAGCATACAGTGATTATGCGGATGATAGAAGTTCCTATTTCAGTGATAGCTTGCAAGCCCTAGCTGATTTCAGGAATGTCAAAGAAACAATAAGAACTGCGGTATCACAAGCACTGGAATATAGCAGTAATATAAAGCAAATGGTAAATAGTTATGCTAACTATGATGTGGCAGAAAGACTATTGATATGTTCACTTGATTATAAATAAAACTATGATACAACGTGTATATACTCCAAGGGCATCTGTTGTCTTGTCAACATCCACGATGCAATTTAAGTTGGTTGCCATAATGTTGATTGTCCAATACTACAAAAAAATCTCTATACCCAAATTGCAAGTATGTTTATGGGGTGTTCAACTTGACGAAAATCTCCAAATGATACAGGTGTGGAAGAAAGACAAGAGAATTTCAAATGCACCTTGGATAGCGGATGAAGATATTACACCATTGGTTATGCAATGTGTCAGCAACCATTTACTAAAGTTGGAAACGAAAAAAGATAAGGTAAACGTTGTATTAGACGTTAATGCCAATAATTTTATTTCTGAGGTTTCAAATATTGAAATCGGTCAAGAAATAAATGATGACCTACAGCAAATGGGCAAGTTATCAGATACCCTTTTAAAAAACATTGAGTTTGACTTCTAAATTCTAAGAACTATGATGAGAATAGACAAATTGGAAATATCCATTGAAGCACGTGCCTATAACGACCACAGCGACATACGACATTTTGGGAGAGTCTTGGATTTTGCCTCTGGTTTAAATCTTGTTGTGGGAGACAACACTTCAGGTAAGACAACACTTGTAGAATGTCTGTTTTATGCGTTGGGAATGGAAGAACTAATCGAAGGTAAACCATGTGATAAAACGTTAGACAAAGCGGTTAAGAGCCAATTTCTATACATGGAACCTAATGGCAATCAACACGAGTGGTTGGTTAAGGAATCATTTGTCAGAATACAACTATCAAACACAAATGAAGAGACCATTACTGTCAAGCGAAAGATTGTATCTGATGATAAGCAACAGAACAAAATGTATGTGTGGAAATCTCAGATTATGGAGAATATGGAACATAAAGATTGTCGAGAGTACTACATACATAATAGAGATGATCATAATACAGAACATAACGAAGGGTTTTATGCATTATTAGCAGACTTCGCTGATTTACCAATAATTCCTGTACCTGCAAGAAATACGGATAAAACGATACTTTATATGCAGACAGTGTTTACCGCTTCATATATAGAGCAAAAAAGGGGGTGGTCTGATTTCTTTGCAAACATCCGCTCTTACAATATCATTAATCCGAAACAAAAATTGGTTGAATATTTGATGGGGTATGATACTAATACTGATTTGATTAATTCGATAGGATTGAAAGAGAAAAGGAAAAAACTTGAAAATCTTTGGGACACAAAGGTAACTGCTGTAAAAAATTATCTTGCATATAATGACTTGTACATAGATGGATTACAAACAGAAATAAAGCAACAGAAAATAGAATTAGATGAACTAAGAATAGCTGTTCGTAGTGGAAGTGTTGAAATAGGCACATATATAGAAACGTTGAAACAGCGAATACAAGAACTGGAGAACAAACAAAAATCCTCACAAGAAGGGAATGGAAATGAACAGTTTTTGAAAGTCTTAAAAAGATACGAGCAACATACAGAGGAATATAAAAACTATTGCATAGGACTCGTAACCGAGGCAGATAAATTGGATAATATTAGGGAACAAATAAAATATATAGAAAGTGAAATGAAACGTTATGACAGTTTACGCAAGGTAAACAATATCATAACCACCCTTGATGTAAAAATATGCCCAACATGTCATCAACATTTGCCATCAGATACATCCACTCAATCCGCATTAACAACCTCTCAGATACAAGACAGTCGGGATATGTTAAGTATGCAGAGAAGTTTCTTGGTACCAATGATGAAACGCTTGGAGGCTGCATTAAAGAATAAAGAACTGAATAAGCTATATCTTGACAAGCAACTTAGAAAAGAAGAAGTTGAAGTCAAAATGATGGCTTCACAGAGTAATATAAACCTATATCCATTATCTACAAATGAACAATTTGAATTGGTGGATTGCAAGACAAAGATTGCAACATTGGATGAAGTAGAACTACATACAAGAGAACAAATAGAACAATTGAGCCGTATCAAAAATGCTTATCAGCAAGTATGTGGAAAAATAAAAGAACTTGGAGATATAGAAGAGGATGATTTACCAACTGCTCAAATGTTAAGTGCCTTCAGAAAATTACTAAGAAAATTCAATTATACCAGTAATAATGTTATCAATGAAGTTTTCTTTAAAGAAGAGAATACCACATATAAGTATTTGCCAGTCATAAAGCATGGTGAAAATAATGAAGAAGAGATTAGAGCTGACTCATCTGCCTCTGATTTCATTAGAAGTATTTGGGCGTATTATTTGACTCTATTGACCGATTGTAAACGTCATCCGGGTTTTCTTGTTATGGATGAGCCATGTCAGCACTCAATGAAAGAGGCCAGTTTAACTCATTTATTTGAGGTCTGTGCAAGTATTACGAACAAACAGACTATACTCTTTTGTTCTTCACAGCCCAAGACTGAAGAAAATGAAGAAGAAAAAGAGGAAATGAGTTCAAATCTTATAGAAGAATTGTCCAATATAGTAAAAGACAAGGGTTTGAATTTGAAGTATATAAATATAGACCCAAAGGCAATAACATTAATAAATGACTAAAATTAAGTTCAAACATTTAAAGAGTTGTATGAGTAAAATTCTAAACGCATTTGGACCGATATTTGCTAAGAACCCAACTGAAGAAAATGCTATAATGGGATTCTTCACCAAGACATTAAGCAGTAAAGATTCTTCATTTGCTATCATAGGTATTCGATGTAATAGTGAAGAAAGTACGGGTAAACGTAAGATGTCTTGTGGACAAATATACAGATTTCAGCAGGGATATGAAATAGGTGAAGATTCTGTGTGTGTAAATACAGAACAGCAAATACTTAACACGTTGTATGATGATTTCTACAATGAAAATATAAATGGCATTCCACATATTCAAATCAGTGCTATCGTAGGACAAAATGGTTCTGGGAAAAGCAGTATCATTGAGTTTATGATGAGACTCATAAACAACTTTGCAGCAGCTACGATAGGGGAATCGCAAAATAGTGGTCAAGCAGCCGAGCATCTCCATTTTATTGATGGCGTAGACGGCGAACTCTGGTATATCCTTGAAGGTTATGCCTATCACTTGAAAGTCAAGAACTGTAGAGTTCAATTGTATAAGTTAATCCCCCAAAAAGACAATAGTAACATAGTAAGATATTTAGGGCAACAAATATTGTTCGATAATGAGAAAAATGAGGAATGTAAAGAACTTACTGGTGTTCACGCTTCTTGTGGAGAAGAAGAGTTGAAAGCTTTATATTCGCATTTCTTTTATACGCTCATTTCCAATCAGTCTATATATGCTTACAATACATTGGACTTCAAAAATGAATGTAACAGTAATGAAAAAGAGTCTTCGGTATTAGGCAATAGCCAAAATGCGGAATATGACATAGAAGACAGATGCTGGCTTCATGGTTTATTCCACAAGAACGATGCCTACCGCACTCCATTGGTAATAACCCCTTTCAGACGAGAAGGAAACATTGATATAAACAATGAACGTGAACTTGCAATTGAAAGATTAGTACGATTGTATACTCATCATGAGGATTTACGTATTATTAATGACCATTTATTGGCAGAAAGTATTACCTATTCTTATAATTCAGAGAATAAATATGGTATAGAACGCATTAGAGGAAAATTAGATTTCAAGAATCTAACAGAAAAGGGATATGAATTACTGAAAAACGATATTGTAGCAAAATGGTGTAATGTATTAGGCAGTGATCTGACCGTCAACAAATCAAAACTTTATTATGAAGAAGCAATAGAGTATTTGGTGTACAAGACTTTAAAAGTTTCATATCAATACAAAGAACATCGGGATTTTTACAAAACTGCCTGTATGATGACTGACGCATACAATAGTGACACTTTATCGGAACTTATAGAGGCATTAGCTAAAGATCACTCACATATTACGCGTAAGATATATCAGACACTTGGCTATCTCATGTTTGATGTTTATAATATGGATAACGCAGTCAATGGGAATGCAATAACTGGTGAATGTTGTATAACATTTGAACAATTAGGAAAGAAATGGTTCAGTAATACAAAAATGTCAAAAGAAGAAATGAAGACAGATTTGTTGGTGCAAATTAGAGTGCAAGCTATTGTGCCACCTCCATTCTTCATTATGCGAATAAACCTGTGTGAAAAAGAAAATCAAAACATAAAAATAGATTTTGAGACTTTGAGTTCTGGAGAAAAACAGCAGATATTTACTATAAGTTCAATCTTGTACCACTTGGACAACATAGATTCTGCACATAAAGATAAGAGTGTAACTAATCGTATACAATATAATAATGTATGCATTGTATTTGAAGAGGTGGAATTATATTATCATCCACAACTACAGCAGCAATTCGTTTATTATTTTTTGACAGGACTCAGAAATATTACATTGGAAAACGTAAAAAGTATTCATCTTATCATTGTGACCCATTCACCATACGTATTATCTGATATACCAAGAACGAATGTTTTAGCTCTGAAAAAAGATGAGGAAGAACCTGTGGAGGGATTGCAATCATTCGGTGCCAATGTGTATGATATGCTGAAAGATAGCTTTTTCTTAGAAGGAGGTGCTATGGGGATGTTCGCACAATGGGAAGTGGCACATTTGATGGCTTGCATGAAAGTACACCAATGGGCAAAGGATGCGGATGACACAAAGGAATGTCCTTTTGTTGGGGATGAAGAGGCTTATACATTCTTGAATCGTTATTTATATCCAGACACAAATGACGTGAAGAAAAAGAATTTCAGTTATGAGTACTTCTGCCATGACTTTTCTTCTGAAAACATAAAAGAACGCATTTTGCTAATAGACGAGCCTGTAGTTTGCCATGTGTTGATGGATGAGTTTTCACGAACATTCCCTTCGCTTTCAAATGAGCAGAAACAGCTCAAAAAAGCAGATTTGTTGAGACAGTTGGACGAATTAGACAAGATGTAGGTTATGAGTCAAAAAGGAGTTAGAACCCTTCTGAAATTAAGAATACCTTCTGCTGCATTGAAAAATGAATATGCAAACAGGTATCTTGACAAGTTGGCGGATAGGGTGAAAAATGGAGTGATGAGTAACGGCACTTTGTGCGAGTTGTCCTCTGAAGCAAAAAAGATTCTGTTGCCAGGATGGAATACTCCTACACCAAATAAAGAGGTGTTGAGGAAATTGTTGATTTGCGAGCCTAAAGCTTTGAAAAAACTCAATGATGAGCTGGTTGCAAAGTTCAATGCAATACCCAAGGTGGCAAATAGACCAAGCGATAATATTCTGCTTTTGATTTTTGGTTATGAAAAGGTTTTCAATTCTTCAAGCAAGTCAGAGGCTTATTGGCTGTCTAAACAGATTGATAGCAATACCTGTGTGTATTGCAATAGACAATATGCCTTTACCATAGAGAAAGGAACAGGAAGCAATAAAGCAGAGAGGCTTACCAGACCTGCTTTTGACCATTGGTTTGACAAAGGTACGTATCCGTTGATGTCACTTAGCTTATGTAATCTAATTCCAAGTTGTACTATTTGTAATAGCTCAATAAAGGGCAGTAGTAATTTTGACCTTGCAACACATACTCATCCATACGTTCATGAACCAGGACATCCAGACATAACATTTAGGGCTTCTCTGACAACCAACATGCCACCAGAATGGACTGTCGTTATCGATACTCCAACAGGAAGTAAAGAGGAAAGAACTGTCAAGGAGATGAAACTTCAAGAAATATATGCGATGCATGGAGAACTTGAAGTTCGAGATTTGATGAATTTTAACGATGCGTATTCCCCTGGATATTTGAAACAGTTATTTGAGGAAGTCTTAAAAGATAGTAAGAGAAATTTAAGCCGTTCAGATGTGTATCGTATGCTATTTGGGGCGGAACTGAATAGCTCTCATTTCCTTGATCGTCCATTGAGTAAAATGAAGCATGATATTCTTGTTGCAATAGGCGTATTAACAAAATAGTTCCATATAGTTTAATTGATAGAATATGCCCGATAAGAAAACATACGAATTGAACTTCCACCTGTCAGAAAAGATATGGAGTTTGCAGGGCAGAACTTGCCCCGATTGCGTGGACGAAAGCAATTATGAGGCATGGAATAGATACCTGTCAAAGCAGATAAGTAAGTTGCTGTGTGCAGAGACCATGCAGACGGAAGAGTTCCAAAAAGAGTTGGAAGCGGTGCGTAAAAATGAAGAAGAACGCCTTGCCCATCAGAAAAAGCAGGATGAAGCGGCCGAGGTGCGCAGAAGGAGAAGTTGTATGCTTCAACAGAAGAAATGTGGATTGGGATTGTTATAGAATCTGGCAGCTGATGTTGGAAGAGAACAAAAATATCGAGCAGTAGCTTGCCACCGGAAAATACCAAACGGCAGCACTGATGTTCCTGCAACTGACGAAATCCATGTGCCGCCACTTTGTGATAGACAGGCATTGGGAGTATTTCGATGATATGTACAGTCCTGAATATGCGATAGAAAACCTTATAGAGGATTTTAAGAAATTGGCAAAACAAGGCAAGTTGCCAGAATTAGTGAATACCTATCTCCATGAAGCATGGAAAGAGATAGAGGACATGGAGTGTTGTACAGGCTATGGCGTTCCAAGAAGAGAACTGCCATTTTAGATTATTTCGATTATCTAATTACATTATGCGGAAAATAAAGTTTGGATATATAAAGGACGGGAATTATATCCGTATTGGTGACAATATGCATGGGATATATAAGACCTACGATGATATGCGTTTTAACTGGCAGTTAATCAGTCTGACAGAAGGTGACATAACAAAGTACTACCTGCTAAACAATAAAAATGAAGCCATTGAATACGTAGGAAGAAAAGACCCATGGTCACCACTGACTGTAGACACCAAGGAGCAGTATCTCTATATGGATAATGCGCAAGGCTCGATGCAAGAAATGAAAACCTATGAAAGAGAATATATTACGGGGGAAAAACGCAAACAGCAGAGCAACAGCATTTATAAAACCATCAATGGAGAAGAATACCTTGTGACATACGCCTATTACGCAGTCAACAAGAACAGAGGAAAGGAATACAACTGCAAGGACGCATACGTCTGTGAGCATTATCTGACAGGAGAGTACGCCATCAGCAATAATGACCACCATATCATCTTGGAAGGACTGAAGAGCGTAAAACTCTCAGATGACAATATAGCAGAGGTCGTGTTCGTAGGAGAAGACAATACCACGTGGGTAAATCTGTACACCATGCAGGAATTTGATGAGCGTCCAGTGGTAGAGAAGATGGGATTCATGGACGTGCTGAGAGTTGGCTATAACTATTATTTCTATAAAAACAGAGATATGGCAGGCATACCGATGCATCATCGGTAATGCGTGGCAAATGACAGGATATTCCAGTTCTTGGACCTGTACATGATACTAAGAGACCAACCCCATAAAGTCTACTATATATCTGGAGAGCGTCGAGGAAAGAATCAGTGGTATCTGATACTGATAGACATCACCAATGCTAACTCAAAGACTCGAAAGGAAATACCCTCGATGTGGTTGCCGAGACGAAGTTGACATGAAGGAAATACGACTTTACGACTACCAAAAAGAAATGCTGGGGAAGATTGACACGGCGTTCAAGTCGTGTCAGTCTGTGATGGTGCAGATGCCGACAGGTACGGGAAAAACTGTGCTACTGACCGAAGTAGTGAAAAACGAAAAGGGAAGAGTGAAAAATCCATGCGTGTGGATTGTGGTGCATCGGCGTGAATTGGTAGAACAGATAAGAGAAACGCTTGAGACCATGCTAAACTGTTCTTCCTCTACTCCTGACACCACCACTTCTCTCTTATTGGATGATTCCCGCATAAAAGTAATGTCGATACAATGGTTGTCGAGGCATTATCAAGGAATGGAGGAAATGCCATCATTGATAGTAATCGACGAGGCACATCATGCCGTGGCGAAAACCTACAAGGAGGTGATGGATGCTTATCCTGAGGCAAAGAAACTGGGACTGACAGCCACGCCCTGCCGGCTGACCAGACGAGGGTTCACCGATTTGTTTGACGTGCTGCTGCAGTCGTGGTCAGCAAAGAAGTTTATAGCCGATGGGTGGCTATCGCTGTACGACTATATGTCCATCAGAGAGGACAGCGAGGACTGGCGCTTGGTGAACTCGCTGAAGAAACGAGGTGCCGACGGAGACTTCTCGCTGAGAGAGATGAGCGAGAAGCTGAATGTGCAGCCAAGCATCGAGAGGCTTTGCGATACGGTGAGGAGATATGCAGCAAACAAGAAAGGCATCACTTACGCCATAGACATAGCTCATGCGGAACATATAGCAGAAGCGTACAGACAGCATGGCATAAATGCAGTGGCGATAAGCAGCAAGACACCGCTTGAAGAAAGAAAGGCAATCATTGAAAGGTTTAAGGAAACAAGTGTAGGAGATTATTATAGTAAGCCTTGCAATGTCTCTTTGAAACAGAAAGCCAACATACAAGTGTTGGTGAACGTTGATTTGTTCGGAGAGGGCTTTGACTGTCCTGATGTAGAGTTTATCCAGTTGGCGAGACCCACACTGTCGTTGGCAAAGTATCTGCAGCAAGTAGGACGTGGCATGCGTGTGTTTGAGGGTAAGAAGTATTGCGTGATATTGGACAATGTCGGGCTGTACCGTTTGTTTGGACTCCCGTCAGATGACAGAGACTGGCAAGCCATGTTTGAGGGACGTGTTGCTGGTAAAGGCATTTTGACAAAGGAAGTGGAAGGACCATATAACGTAGCCTATTCTATTTGCAACGAACAAGAGAGAATTACTTCGGACGCACGAACAGAGTTAATCATCGTGATGACACATGAGGGGCAACGTATGGACTTGGAGGAAGCTTACGGCTACGAGATAGTCGGCAACAAGGAAGGTCTGTCGGGTGTTGTGGATAAAGATGGTAAGGAAGTGCTACCCTGTGAATATAATAGGGTAGAACTGAAAGCATACGGAATAGCCAAGTTGTATTCTCGACGAAAGATAGACAGAGAACGTCCCTGGATGGATTTGCGTAATGGTGTGCGATACTTCAAGCGACCGAGAATCGAGAAGCATGGCTTTTTAGAGTTTTCCACTACAGACGGGTTGCGCCTCTATCCGAGAGTAAAGACACGTCAGATGGACGAGAACTGTTTCGTGTTGCGGAATGCGTTGGACAATGGGACAGACGAAGGGCTGCGGTTCCGCAATTTCTTTGTGCAGCCATCAGAGCCAAACAGACTATACAGGTTCAAGGAGAAAATCGATGAACTTTCGATTTGGGAAGACGAGCAAGGAGGGTTGGCATGGCGCAAGGCTTGGAATATTATGTTACACCCTATGACCGCAGAAGAATTAGTAGAAAAGAGAAACACATGGGAAGAAGAGATCAAGCATTTTGAAGATGAAAAGAAACAATATATACGTTTTTTCAGACCAGCAATAGAGATAGACCACATCGATGGCAAAACACAGTTAGCTGACTATAAAGAACCTGCCAATCTGAGAGTCACCTGCGTTACGAAAAACAATTATCAAGTATATTATCGAAGACATTGGCTGGATAAATGGGAGGCATTAGGCAGTTATGCTAAGATATATCCTCAGGCATACGGTATAAGAGTAGTGCAAAACAGAGAAGGCAAATACCTTGTACGCACAGAGCTGTACAAACCAATGGAAAAGCCGGAACAGACGTATGAATTTGCTGAGCTGCAGGACAATGCCTTGCTTCATTTCACGGAGCAAGGCAAGGAATACTGGGTATATTTGGAGAATATGACATGCTTTACCCGTAAGCCAGAATTTGTCACCATCGGTTTCATGGATTTCCTGAAGATTGGTGGAGTGTATATGAGACGCGGAAGAAACAAAGGTGAAATTTACAGAAAAGCAGAGATAAGGATGTACAATGACATTTGCTTTTTGGGATCAAGAGAAGTATTCGTCAAGACGGCATATAGACAACACCATTATTACATACAGCAACGGTCATTGGACGGCAAACATTTTGTGCTGAGTGATAGTATGAAACCAAAAGAATCATCAACATGGTTTGATATGTACTACGACGGGAAGAATCCTCCGATAGTAGAAAGACGAAAGAAGGATTATGAGATATACGGAGTGAAGAAGTAGCTTTATAGAATGGGTATAGGCAAAGGCGGATGTGCAAGGTGGAGAGTCTTGGGCATCCGCCTTTTTAGTTGTAGTTGGGATTGAGTAAAAAACGTTTGGGCTTGCAAAACTATGGGTACCACTTGTAAAACAAATACATCGATAACAGAGAAAAAATTGGCCTAATTGGGGGGCGAGTTTGTAACCCGCGGCAGCAGAGCGTAAGCAAAGGCGGGCTGAAAGCCCAATGGTGCCTTCAGCCCAGGGCAGCGCCCTGGGTATGCGATGTGCAACGATGGCGCCCTGAAAGGGCAAAAGCACTAATAATCAACGCTTATTGTAGA
>OKRS01000286.1_pt1 | contig 40064 bp, 40 predicted proteins | sample 1601191 | NCBI WGS metagenome assembly OKRS01 (sample SAMEA3541509, study PRJEB24748) | human gut metagenome | biome: human gut; feature: human-associated habitat; material: faeces | place: China | collected 2012
TCATGTCCCTAATCCCATGTAATTATAACTCGAACAAAAAGGTGAATGTCAAGGCAGCCTAATAGGCAGCTCTGGCAATACCAATTAATAATATGCTTTTTTTGAAAAATTGTTGGATGTGCTAACTGCTGAAAATCAGTAGTTACGTTCTAACGGTGATTTACATAAACTAACAAAAGTGAATGGAGGATTTACCAAAGGTTATGGCGAAATATTAATAGGTGCTAATACTTGGTGTGGAAATGGCGTATTAGTGTTGAAAAATTCCATTATTCCTTCAAACTGCGTTGTAGGGGCAAAGTCTGTTGTAAGCAATAGGCTTGAAATACCTCCTTATTCGTTGGTTTGTGGAACCCCAGCAAAGCTAGTGAAACAAGGAGTGTGGCGAGATCCTCTTAATGATATAATAAAATATGATTAGTCAAGATAATGAATAATAAAGTAAGTAAGAAAAAAAACATAGCTATAGTCACATGGCTAGGCAACGGCAACTATGGTACATCTTTGCAATCATTTGCATTGCACAAAAAATTGCAGGAATTGGGATATAATGTGCGTTTTCTGAAATATGTGCAATCTTCTTTTAATTACAAGAATTTCATAAAATTCATATTGAGTAAAATTGGTATTGATTTGGGTAATTGGAAGAGTTTTATTTTTCGTCCTCATGTTTCTGTAAAACAGGCTAAACTATCAAGTTTTATTGCAGAAAATTATAATATTCACAAACCAATCAATACAAAAAGAGAGTTGCATAATCTTCTTATGAAAACAGATGTGTTCGTAACGGGAAGTGATCAAATTTGGAATACAAAATATCATTTTGACCCTTTCTTCTTTTTGGATTTTGCGGGAGAATCAAAAAAAATAGCGTATGCATCCAGTATTGGCCTGCAGGACTTTCCTGAAGAACATAAGGTTAAATTGAGAAACTTATTATCAAGTTTCTCACATATAGGATTGCGAGAAACTACGGCAGTAAATGCTGTTTCAAATCTTTTGAAACGAGATGACGTTACTCAAGTATTAGACCCAACTTTTCTTTTGGATTCCCAAGAATGGTCAGATGTATCCGCAAGTGCTATGATCGAGTGTAAAGTTCCCCAAAAATTTATCTTCTGTTATTTGATAGGAAACAATAAAGAGTATAAGGAACAGCTGAAAAATGTGATGAAAAATACTGGAATTAAGGATGTTATAATTATCCCTGCTGCTGAAAACATGGATTTTTGTGTAGAGGGGGCGTTTGTTTATCATGATGCAGGTCCTTTAGAATTTATAAAACTTATAAAAGATTCTTCATTCGTTTGTACTGACTCATTTCATGCAACGGCAATTTCTTTGAATTTTAACAAAAATTTTGTGGAGTTCATGCGTTTTAAAGATGCAGACAATGCATCTCAAAATTCGCGCATTTATGATGTCCTTTCACATTATGATTTGCTGGATAGAATCTATTCAGACAAAACAACAGAATGGAGCCGTAACATTGATTTTACGTATTCAAACGAACAATTGGAGGAAGATAGAAAAAAATCTTTGGATTATTTGGTAAATGCAATTGAAAATTAAAACGTCACATGAAGGATAATTATTATGTGTCTTCGCTTTTTTGGAGCACATTATCACGAATATTAAATGCTGTTTTAGGTTTTATAACCGTACCTTTATTACTCGGTTATTATGGGAAAGCTGAATATGGCCTTTTATCTATTGCTACAGCTTGCAATGGCTATATGCATCTTTTAGACTTGGGCATGAATACTGGAGCCGTGAAGTTTTATTCGCAATGGAAGGCTGAAGGTGATATAGCCAAAATATTTAGGGTTGCACGTTCAAATATTACATTCTATATCATTATTGCAATAATTAACATTCTGTTATTGTTAGGAGTGGCGTTCTTTGGAGAAAACCTGTTTTCGGTAACTCATCCACAATTCTTGCAGATAAAGATATGCTTGCTTATAATAGCGTTATTTTGTGTCATTAGTTGGGTGACAACAGTATTCAATCAACTTTTGGTAGCAGACAAGCAAATGGGATACACAATGCAGGTGCAATGTGTACAGGCTTTATTGAAGGCAGCTCTTGTTGCTTGTGTGATTTATGCAAAGATTGAACTGACAACTTATTTCTTTTTCCTCACAGCATTAGTCGCTGTTGCATTTGTACCTTATGCATTGAAATGCAAGAAGGATAATCTGATTGACAGCTATAAGCCAGCATGGTATTGGAAAGATTTCAAGGTGGTAATCACGTTCAGCCTTTCAATATTTGCGTTATCATTGTTTCAAGTTACCGCTACACAGTCTCGACCTATCTTGTTGAGTATGTTTGCCCAAAATGGTGCCAATGCAGTAGCGGAATTTAGAATCATAGAAGTTGTACCCCAGCTGATAATAATGATTGGTGGAACATTCTCGGGAATATTTCTGCCTAAAACCTCCGAGATGGTTGCGAGAAAGGATGAAAGTGCAATGCATCAGTTCGCATATAAGTGGACAACGTATACTACTGCTGTGGTAGCTTTCATGTGCTTCCCTTTCATTCTTTGTGCCAAAGAGGTTTTGGCTGCTTATGTCGGTTCAGAATATTCCAGTCTCTCTCCATGGTTGGTAATTTGGTGTGTGACCGTATTGATCCAAATGCATACAACTCCAGCTAATGCACTTGTCTTAGCGCATGGTAAAACAAGACTGCTGGTAAAGGTAACCGCTATTGGGTGCGTGTTGTCTATGGCTTTGAACATTTTACTTTGCAAATACTTTAATGTTGGTTCTGCCATATTCGCTTACTTCATCTATGTATGTATAATCATTGGTCTATACTATATATCATTTTACAAGAAACTATTAAATCTAAGTAGAAAGAAAATGATGAAGTGTTTTTTCATTCCTACAATCATCGCTGCTGGTAGTTATGTTATTGCATCTTTAGTACCAATAAGGGTTGATGCGTTTGTTGGCATGAATGAGAGGGTGGCTTATGTTTTAGTGTGTCTAATAAAAACACTTGTATGGGGAATTCCATACCTTGCGGTTTTGCACTTTTGTAAGATTATTGATTTTAAACAACTTAAGAGGTAATTTATGGATATATGTCCAAAAGATAAATGTACAGGATGTTATGCTTGTGTGAATGCGTGCAGTCATGGGTGCATCAGTATGCAAGAAGACGAATTGGGATGTGCACATCCTGTTGTTGACGAAACTAATTGTGTTAATTGTGGCTTATGCAAATCATCTTGTCCGAATAATACAGAGTTAAAATTTTCTTATCCCACGAAATGTTATGCATCTTGGATTGGCGATAAAGAGAAGAGAAAAATTTGTGCTTCTGGCGGTATCGGAACTTGTATGTCTGAATATGTCATCAAGCAAGGAGGTGTTGTCTTTGGTTCGAGATATAATGCCGAGATGACTCCAGTCATGGCTTATACAGACAGTATGGAGGATTTGGAATACTTCAAAGGTTCTCGTTATGTACAAAGTTTAGTAGGAAATGATACATACAAGGCAGTTAGGACCTTCCTTCGCAATGGGAGGTTAGTCTTGTTCATTGGCACTCCATGTCAAATTGCTGGTTTAAAGACTTTCATGCGTAAAGACTATGCCAATCTAATAACGGTAGATTTGATTTGTCACGGAGTTTGTCCTACAAAATATTTCAAGGAGGAAGTTTATCATCTTACAGAGAAATATAAACTTAAAGACGTTGCGGACATACGTTTTAGGGGCAATGACGGGAATAACTATCGTCTGACTTTATGGAATAAAGACAGACGAAAGTTATTCCCGAGGGACAACTATCGTGAAAAACTGCTTCGCTTTGATGAAGCTCAGCAATATTATATTCAAGGCTTTCTATTAGGGGTTTCTCTTCGTGAAAATTGTTACTCCTGCAATTATTCGAGACCAGAGCGTATTTCAGATATCACAATAGGGGATTTCATTGGTTTAGGCAAAACAATTCATTTTGATTATTCTACAGCTAACGTATCTTCCGTAACATTAAATACAGAAAAAGGATTAGTTTTCTATAAGCATGTTTCTGAATCGACAGAAACATTGGTAAATATAGAAAGGCAATATGAAGAAAGACTAATGTATAAACCATCCTTAGTCCATGCTTTTGAGCGGCATCCATTGAATGGCAAATTTAAGGAGTATTACAAGAAAAGTGGATATTTATATGCGATTCATAAAGTCTTAAAACCGACTTTGAGGAAGTTGTTGATAAAAAGATATTGTAGTTATCCATATAGAATAGTATTGAAACTCATTCGATTAACACGCATTAAATCTGATGGAAAGAAATAAAAGTATCGATTCGGCAGCAGGATTGATGATTCTGTACATGGTATTTACTCATGTTTGCCAACATTACGGTTTTAATCAATCACAGGTGTATGTTATTTTAGAACATATATTCTATTTCTTTATGCCATGGTTCTTTTTCAAGGCGGGTATGTATTTCAGACCAGGAGACAATAAAGAATTTATGCTAAAAAGTGCAGAAAGACTTTTGAAGCCATATGTAATATACTCGGTGATAGGACATTTGATTTATTGTCTTATCGCTTATTTCAATAATGACATGCATTTGTCCACTTATATTCCTGTGCGCAGTTTATTCCTGATGGGGTCTATACCAGGAAATTTGCCTCTTTGGTTTCTGCTTACTTTATTTCTTTGTAGAATATCATTGAACACTCTTGTTAATCTAAGGGTATCGGAAATCGTGATAGCAATATCTGCTTTGTCTATAGCCATGATACTGCACCTCGCAAATTTTGACGAGCCTTATTATTTTGCAAATTGTATGTCCGGGCTTTTCTTTATGTGTATGGGGTATATAATGACAAAGAAGATGCATTTTACCCCCCCCATTTGGGTTTTATGCATAATTGTATATACTGTATCATTCTTTTTCCCCTCTTTTGTAGGGATGCGTTCTAATCATTTGTATTACGGCTCTTATATCTTGTGGATATTTTACTCACTAAGTGGTATTGTAATTTTAAATCAAATATGTAATAATCAATATGTAGAAAGACTCCACCTCAATGTTGTCGGGAAGTATTCTATGGAAATATATTGTATACATTGGATTCTCTTAATGTTAATATGAAATGAGATTAAAAACATTCTTTATAATATTCTTGATTATTTTGTTCTCGCAAGGTTTCTCTTTTATCAGTTGGAATCAGAGTTTTGGAGGACAAATAACTAAAATTATTTTAGTCATATTGACGCTGTTTTGTCTTGTTAATGCAAAGTGCATCCCAAGGACGCCTATGAACAAATATGTCATTTCGCTAATGGTTATTCCGTTTGTTAGCATATTGGGTGCATACATTGTCCATAATCAAGGTATTCTAGTTGGATTCAACGCAACGCTATTCTCTTTGACATATGTTTTTTTCTTCATGTTGTATATCTTAAAGATAGACGAAAATAAGATTTTAAACCTGTGTGTTGCTTTTGGCATATTTTGGACTTTTATGGAAGTCCTCCAACAGTTTACGTATCCTCATATTTGGTTTGCTACAAGATACGACACTTTTGACAAGGCAATAGAGATAAGAAATGGTATATACCGCTTCAATATGGAAGGACGAGAATTTGGTCTGTTATTATTATTCTTTTCATTTCAAAGGTATCTAGAAACATCCAAAAGAAAATTTCTTATAGGGATTATTGTTGGACTTGTGGGAGTTTATATGCTTGCTACCCGACAGATTATGGCTGCGGCAATGTTAAGTCTTTTGTTTGCATTACTTATTATGCATAAACTAAAAATTAGCACATTCTTAGGGTTGACGACCATTAGTCTCTTGATATATGCAAATATGGATACATTATTTGGAGATTATATAAACATGACAAAAGATGTTGATGATGATTATATCCGTTTTATGTCATATGAGTATTTTGGTCTTGAATACAATAAAGGGCAACTGTTACCCATGCTAATTGGAAATGGACTAAATGGCACTTCTGCTTATGGAAGAGAAATAGAAAGTTTGGGAGATATAGGCTTGTTTAGGGAAGACATAGGTATTGTTGGTATGTATAGTTTGTATGGACTTTTTTATATTCTGACAATAATAGCATTTTTCATTTATATTCTTAGAAACAGGAAATGTATAGATGTTTATTTGTTAATGTATGTCTTTTATATGTTTGTAACTACCATTATGCTTCATCATTTCGGCTATTCTCCTCACCATATTATGACATTATGTATCCTATTGTATTTGATAGAAAAATCAATAAATCGTTATAAATTAGAACATTAAATAAAATATGATAAAATTTACGATTGCTATACCTGCATACAAAAAAAAATACTTGTTTGAGGCAATTGAAAGTTGCTTAGATCAAACTTATAAAAATTTTGAGTTGGTTATTGTGGATGATGCATCGCCAGAAGACTTGAAGTCTGTGGTAGATAAGTTTAGAGATGACAGAATCAAATATTATCGCAATGAAAAAAATTGTGGTGCAGAACATGTCGTTGACAATTGGAACAAGTGTCTAAACTATGCAAAAGGAGAATATATAATATGCATGGGGGATGATGATAAATTAAAATCCAATTGTCTTGAAGAATATGATAAATTAATTCGTCTTTATCCCAAATTGAATGTTTATCATGCTTGGACAGAAATTATAGATGAAAATGGTGATGTTGCTGCAATGCAAGAGCCACGTCCTTTATATGAATCAGCCTATTCAATGTTATATAACAGATTTAGGTTTGACAGACTTCAATATATAGGAGATTGGTTGTTAAATGTCAAAAAACTTAAGGAACATGGTGGTTTTTATGACTTGCCTTTTGCTTGGGGTAGCGATGACATGAGTGCATTTGTGACCGCATTGGATAAGGGAATTGCCAATTCACAGGTTCCGCTGTTTCAATATAGAATCAGTCGTTATACAATAACTAACACTGGTCATAACGAAAAGAAAATTTTCGCCTTAGAACAGATGGAAAAAGGATTAATGTCAATGTTAAGCAACTGTGATGTTCAACAAAGTTTGGATAATATATACTGTAAATTATTGAAGTCGTATAGTCACAAGTATATTAAAGATAGAATTATGGGGCAACTCATAAATTACTTTAAAGACGAAGGTTCTGTAAAAGACCTTTTTAATTTTCACAAAGTTTGGTATAGCCATCTATCTTTCTCACAAGTATTGGTTGCTTTTTGGAGAGGAAATAATCGCAAAATAAAGAATAAGTTATGCAAAAAATCGTTTTAATAACAGACTTCACGCCTACAGCAGATAACATTAACGGACCTTCAGCTTTGTGCTATTATATTTTTAAAACTTTATCAAGTGAGTATGAAGTATATATATATAGTACAAATTCAAATAAAGTCTGTGGGAAAATGTTAGAAATTTCAAAAAAAACATTTGGCAAGAAACTCCATATTATACCACGGAGTTTATGGATGAAAATACTTATATGGGAAAAAACATCGTGGCTGTTTTCTTTATTTTATCCTTCCAACATGCCGAAGTTAGGCAGATACAAACTCCCGAAGCGCATAGTCAAATATATTACAAAATTAAGACCAGACCTAATAGTTGTGTATCCAATGAGCATGATAGGTCCATTGATACAACTAAAAAAACTTAACACATTAGTGATTGGTCCAGATTGTTTTAGTTTGCATTACATTCGAGCCTTAAAGACTCCTTATTATTATAAGGAAGAAAAACTTGAATACGCAATAGAACGTATTAAATATGAAACATATTTGGCGAAGATTGTAGACAAATATGCAAAATCTGTAGCTTTGGTAGGAAGAGAGGACTGTGTGCTTTATAATACTATAACAAATGGGAGCAAAGCAGTATTTTTGCCTCATCCACATTATTCCTTAGTTGAAAAAAGTATTGATTTCAACAAACAACGCTTAAAAGTAATCATTACAGGAAATTATAATGAATATACAGATGTTGATGTAGATATAATGGTTACACATCTTATCGAAGAAGCATCAAAATTACAGGTTTTTGATTTTACTTTTCTGGGTAAAAGTTGGAAAACTATTGTAAACCATTTGAAGCCATATTTAGCTGTAGAACATAAAACATGGGTTGATAATTATGTCGAAGAACTTAAGGATTACGATATTCAAATTTTTCCGATATGTATAGGCTCTGGAACAAAAGGAAAAGTATTAGATGCTGCCTCAAATGGCTTACTTTGTATTGGAAGTTATTATGCTTTTGAAAATATTGCCATAAAGCCTAACGAATCATGCATCTTATATTATCATGCTTCTGAAATACCTAAGATATTGGAAAATGTATTCCAGAACAAGCAAAAATATCAAGATTTTGCAATTCGTAGTAGAGAATCTGTAAGAAAATTCCACGACGTAAATGTTGCTGTAGAGCAGATAAAAGGAATTTTAAAAGGAGAAAAATCCATTATAGATGATAGAAAATATCTGTATAAAAATGAGTAAAATCACTGATATTATGGGAATAATAAACAAGATAAAGAGAATGCTTCCCAAAGTGGCATTCGAGTATCGCAACAAGCGTCATTTCTTCAATCCACTGATGGCATATTGGTATGCCCTATGCCCTTTTCTGAAAAAATATGGCGTGTCTAGGCATCAAGCTATATTAGGTAGCCTCAGCAAAATGGGGGGGCGTAAATCAGCTTATTGCAGATTACTCCAACATGAAGCCAACCAATTCAACAAATGAAATAACCCCCGATTGCCCAATATGGGTAATGTGGTGGCAAGGCTTTGATGACTGTCCGTCTATCGTGGAGAAGTGTATTGCATCAGTAAAGCGGAATACAGGGAAGCATCCTGTGATTATGCTGTCAAAGGATAATTTTAGGGAATATATTGACATCCCCAAGGAGATAGAGGAGAAGATACTAAACAAGGTGAAATGCATTGCCTATCTGTCGGACATCATCCGCTTCGGATTGTTGAGTACACGAGGCGGCATTTGGCTTGATGCAACCATTTATGTAAGTCAGCCTATCACTGCATGGCCAATGCCGCTTTACAGCATCCGTCATGCAACTAAAGATCCTCGTTATGTGCTTGACGGTTATCGTTGGTCTTCGTTTATGGTGGCGGCAGCTCCAAACGAGGTTATGCCGACATTCGTATATAAAGCACTCTTGGCTTACTTCAAGGAAAACGATGCCTTGATAGATTATTTCTTGACCGATTATCTGATTGCCACCATCTATCTCAATAACGAATATGTAAGGAAACAGATAGATTCTTTGCCAAAGGATAACTTGGACTGTTTGGAGCTGCTGATGAACTTGTCGAAGACTTACGACAAAGACATATTGGATTCCATGCTGAAGGCAAGAAGATTTCATAAGTTGGACTGGAGACATAACATCATCGATAAAAACTCAATGTTTGCACACTTAAAATAAACGTGTATGGTAAAAGTAAGTATCATACTTCCTATTTATAATGTAGAGAAATATCTCAAACGCTGTATGGACTCGCTTCTTGGTCAGACCTTGAAGGATATAGAGATTGTGATGGTGGATGACGAGTCGCCTGATCATTGTCCTCAACTTTGCGAGGAATACAAGTCAAAATACCCTAACGTAAAGGTTGTTCATAAAAAGAACGGTGGCTTGGGATTTGCCCGAAACTCAGGATTGGAAGTATGCGAGGGAGAATATGTCGCCTTCATTGACAGCGACGATTTTGTGGATGTCCACATGTTTGAAGACCTTTATTGGTATGCCAACAAGAATAAGTTGGACGCTTGTTTCTGTGGATATAATGTTTATAAGGACGAGCAGCATATGCGTCAGAGGCAAGAAAAGGCGGATTATGAGGTCTGTGACGGACGCAAAGCTGTAGATAGTGTGCTGATGGATATGGTAGGTTCGGAACCTACGTATTACTCGGATGTGAAGATACTTTCCTCCATGTGGAAAGGCATCTATTCGTTGAAGACCATCAAAGAGAACAAGCTACAATTTGTTTCGGAGCGAGAGTACATTGCCGAGGACATCATTTTTCACATCGACTTCTTGCCTTGCGCCAGCAAGGTAGGCTTCGTGCCAGGGTGCTACTATTATTATTGCGATAACGGCACATCGCTCACTCGTTCATACCGTTCAGACAGGTTTGCAAGAGAACTGTATCAGTATGCGAGTATGGAAAAACGTCTGTTGGGGCATGGCTATCAAGAAGAACAATTCAGCAACAGGCTTGACCGATACCTGTTGCTGAAAATCAGAGCCTGCATCTCCCAACAACAAAACTATGTGGCTACAAACGGATATAGAATGATGAGACGTGAGGCCATGAATATAGTGTCATGTCCCGAAGTACGAGCTTTCTGCAAGCGCTATCCCTCACATTTGTTGCCGTTGAAGCACCGTCTGTTTTTCAATATGGTTCGCTTCAAAATGATAGACTTAATTTTCTTACTTCTTAAAATTAGCAAATAAATGATTGTCTTAACAAAAGAGCAAAGCAAGACCCTGACACTCTTGAAAGGATTTGCCATCATCCTTGTAGTGATGATACATTGTGATGTGCGCAATGCTATGGGAGTAGAACATTTGTCTGGACTCGACTTATATATGCAGGGACTAACACGTGTGATAGTAATCAATGCCGTACCATTGTTCTTCTTCATCAGTGGTTATCTCTTCTTCTTGAAGAAGGACACATATCAGAACAAGTGGAAGAAGCGATTCAAGTCGCTTGTCATACCTTATATAATATGGTGTATCATCGGTTTCCTGATACCGTTTGTGTTTCAACAAGTGTTGGGATTGGGATATTTGTTCAAAGGTGGCGAAGGACATCTGAAGCCAATTGTCGAGTTTGAGGCATGGGATTATCTGAAGATGTTCTGGAACATACGAGACGGAGCGCCGATATTGAGTACCCTTTGGTTTCTGCGTAACCTGATTCTTTTAGTGGCATTAACTCCGATATTTCATTTCTTGACAACGAGACTCAAATGGGGATTTCCTGTATTACTTGCAGCCAATTACCTTATCTTCCATCAAAATTTCTTGTGTCTGAGTAGTGCTGATATGTTCTTCTTTGGAATGGGCAACTGGCTAGTGCTCAGTAGTAATTCGGGGGGGGTACTTTTACTCGATAAGCAAAAGTACAATTGGCTGTTTCCGATATGGCTGTTAGCCTTCACCATTGATCTCATCGCTTATTATTACGACACGCAAGAAACCCTTGCACGAAACATTTTTGTAGTAATAGACTGTATGCTGATGTACCGACTAATGCGGACGGCAGTGGATAAATGGGACATGACTTGGCTGGTAAAGATTTCCACGGCTTCATTCTTCATTTATCTTTTCCATGAGCCTTGGTTAGGCTATATGCAAGGCATGTTCTTTAAGTTTGTACATCCCACAGGATTTTTTTGTTATCTCATGCCTTGGGTCTTCTGTGTTTTGGCGGTTGGCTATTCGAATGTAGCCTATTTGATATTGAAACGATTTGCTCCCAAGTTGCTCAATGCAATGACAGGAGCACGATAAATAGAAATGGAAACAAAACAAAATTATAAACACGCATTTCTGATAGGATTGTATCAGAATCCCGACTATGCAGCGACTTTAGTTGAGTCGCTGCGAGGCGAGCGGAGCAACATCTATGTACATATCAATCCGCTTTACCTCCATGATTTCAAGGATTTTATAGCACGTTATTCTATGGATGATGACGTGCAAGTCATTCATACTCAGCCTACAAAATGGGGGGGGTATTCGCTATTGCGACAAATTCTTGACCTGTTGAGACTTGCCATGCAAGATGAGAGCAACGGATATTTCCATATGCTCACAGGGCAAGACATATTGATAAAACCATTGACAGAATTGTATCAGTTCTTCGATGCCAACAGCGAACGTAACTATTTGTCGTATGGCAAAGATCAGATGCTGAACCCACAGAAAGGCTATCTGCTCGGACTTAACCGCAGTCAGTATTACCATCTATTTGACCTAATCAACTATCGTGGCAATATGTTTCACAGGCAGGTTGAGAAGTATTTTGTAAAGGCGCAGCAACTTTTTCACATAAAGCGTAAATGGCCATTCTCTAACTATTACCAAGGTTCGGGATGGTTTTCTCTCAACCGAATGGCAGTGACGGAAATCATGGAATGGCTTCAGGCAAACCATAAGGTGGTGGAATATACATTTGCTCCCGATGAAGTTATCTTTCAATCAATTTTGCTGAACAGCAAAACAGATTATCATATAATCAATGACAACTTGCGCCTTATCCAATGGAACAACCAAGGGGAAGTTGGAAGTCCTGTAATTTTGACAGAACAGGATTTCGCCCAAATCAAGAGTTCACACTGCTTCTTCGCACGGAAGATTCATCCTGTGAAGAGCAAGCGACTGATAGAATTGATACAGAACCAAATTTTTAATTTAGAGTAATATGAAAGTAGTACTTTTAGCAGGAGGTTTCGGCTCCCGCATTTCTGAGGAATCTCAGTTCAAGCCAAAGCCGATGATAGAAATCGGTGGTATGCCTATTATATGGCATATCATGAAGGAGTATGCCTATTATGGTTATACTGAGTTTGTAATTTGTGCTGGTTATAAGCAGGAGTATATCAAAGATTGGTTTGCCAATTATTTCTTGCATAATTCAGATATCACTTTTGATTATCGCAATGGAAAAAATGAGATGACCGTTCATCAGACCAATATGGAACCATGGAAAGTAACTGTGGTTGATACTGGCTATAATACGATGACTGGTGGCCGTATCAAACGCATTCAGAAGTATGTGGGCAATGAGCCTTTCTTGATGACATACGGTGACGGTGTTTGCGATGTGGAAATAGACAAGTTGGTTGAGTTCCATAAAAGCCATGGAAAATTGGCAACATTGACAGCCGTTAAGATGGCGCAGGACAAGGGCGTACTTGACATCAGCGGAGATTTTGCAGTAAAGTCATTCCGTGAGAAGAATGCTAGCGATGGTGCTCCTATCAATGCAGGATATATGGTACTCCAACCAGAGGTATTCGATTTATTGGATGGTGATTCTTGTGTATTCGAGAAGACAGCCCTTGTAGAGCTTGCCAAGCGTGGAGAATTGATGTCTTACGTGCATGAGGGCTTCTGGCAGTGCATGGATAATATCCGTGAGAAGAACATGCTCGAAAAACTCCTTGCAGAAGATAAAGCTCCTTGGAAGCGTTGGGAGCGTTCAATCCCTTCTATTGAGGCTCGCAAGTTAACTGGTAATATTTAAAAATACAGGAATAATTATGATAGACGTATTTGATGGATTTTTCAAGGGCAAGAAAGTCCTTGTAACAGGTCATACAGGTTTTAAAGGCTCCTGGTTGTGTATCTGGCTCCATGAGTTGGGAGCGGAGGTCGTAGGTGTAGGTCTAGACCCATATTCTGAGCGTGACAACTTTGTACTTTCAGGCATCGGTTCAAAGATAAAGGCTGACATCCGTGCTGATATTCGTGACGGAGAGAAGATGAAGCAAATCTTTGCTGAGTATCAGCCTGAGATTGTATTCCACTTGGCAGCACAGCCTTTGGTCCGTCTCTCTTATGAGATTCCTGTAGAGACATACGAGGTGAACGTTATGGGAACTATTCATATAATGGAAGCTATCCGTGCTACCAAGAGTGTGAAGGTGGGTGTGATGATTACTACTGACAAGTGCTATGATAACAATGAGCAGTTGGAAGGATATGTAGAGACCGATCCATTTGGAGGTTATGATCCATACAGTTCATCTAAGGGGGCTTGTGAGGTAGCAATACAGTCATGGAGACGTTCTTTCTTTAATCCTGCTGACTATGGAAAGAAGCATACAGTGAGCCTTGCATCTGTAAGAGCTGGTAACGTAATCGGTGGTGGTGACTGGGCTAAGGATCGTATTATACCAGACTGTATCCGAGCTTTGGAAACAACCAAGGTGATAGATATCCGTTCTCCAAAGGCTGTTCGTCCATGGGAGCATGTGTTGGAACCATTGTCTGGATATATGCTCTTGGCTCAGAAAATGTGGAATGATCCTACAGGTTACTGTGAAGGATGGAACTTTGGTCCGGAAGCAGACAGTGTATTAACCGTCTGGGAAGTGGCTTCAGCCATCGTTGAGAATTTCGGCTTTGGAGAGTTGAAGGATGTCTCTGATTCAAACGCCCTCCATGAGGCAAATCTTTTGATGCTCAATATCAATAAGGCAAAGACCCGCTTAGGATGGAAGCCAAGACTGAATGCCAAGCAGTGTGCCATGCTTACCTCTGACTGGTATAAGCGATACAAGACAGAAAATGTATATGACCTCTGTGTGGAGGAAATCAATAAATTCATAGGATAATGAAAATTTCAATTTTAGGAACCAATGGCTTCCTTTCTACTGCCATTGCCAAATATGCCAATAAAGCAGGATGGAACCTGGATATGTATGGACTGGACGAACCTACAGCCCATCAGTTTGACAATTTCTATAAGGTAAACTTGATGGATGCGGAACTGGATTGCTCAGGCTTGCTGACTTCTGACATCATTGTTTATGCTATTGGTGCTGGTATTCAGGCAAACCTCAAGGAAGGTTTCAATCTGATTTATAACCTCAATGTTACAGCCCCTGTCACCATCTGCAATAAGTTGAAGGAACTTGGATATAAAGGCCGTTTCGTTACTTTTGGCAGTGTCTTTGAGATGGGCGAAACTCATGAAGAGCGTTTCTTCACGGAAGAAGATGTTCTCACATCTACTTGTCCTGCACCAAATGACTATACTGTAAGTAAGCGCATGTTGAGTAGTTTCGTCTCTTCATACAAGCATGATTTTACACATTGGCATTTCTATATTCCAACGATTTATGGTGCAGGTGAAAATCCAAAGCGTTTGATACCATACGTAATCAATGCTATTTGCAATGGCGAGGAACTTCATTTTACTGCTGGTGATCAAACTAGACAGTATGTACATGTCAGTGAGGTACCACGTATGTTGGCTCTGGCATTTGATAAGAATCTTCCATCTGGACTCTATAATATTCAAGGTAAAGAGACGGTTACAGTTAAGGAGATTGTAACGGAGATACATCATGCTATGGGTAAAGAAGTGCCGGATGGTTGTTTCGGTAGCGTGCAACGTGCTGATGTGGGTATGAAATACCTGGCGTTGGACGGTAAGAAACTACATGATGCTATTGGTTTTGAGGCAAGTATTAAGATAACAGATGTAATCGACACATATTAAGAATTAAGTATGTCACAGATAGATAAAGTCAGAATCATTCCTCGTCGTCTCATAGCAGACGACAGAGGTTGGTTTTTGAAAGCAATTACAGGAACAGAGGAGGACATACCTTCTCATACAGGTGAGGTTTACCTAACTATGGGTAAGCCAGGCCAGGCTAAAGGTGGTCATTATCATCCTGAAGCTGTTGAGTGGTTTACCATCATTGAGGGTAGTGCCATCTTGAAATTGGAGGATATGGAAACGCATGAGCGAAGAGATATCGAGATGCCTTTTGAAAAAGCTCAGACCGTTTTCATTCCAAATGGAGTGGCGCATATAGTAGTAAATAACAGCGATAAGGATTTTATCTTGCTGGCTTATACTGATAAATTGTATGATGCGGCAGATACTATCGCTTATCAGATAGATTAGAACAGGGAAAGATGGGAAAAGTATTATCAGTAGTTATTCCGACATTAAACAGATATGAGTACCTACGGCGTACTCTCGATTATGTTATTCCGCAGGTGCAGAAGCATCTCGACAAGGTAGAACTTATCATCTGCTGCAATGCCTCAAAGGACAAGACAGACGAATATGTCAAGTCGTTGTTGCTGCAGTATTCATTCATCAAATACAAATATTTCGATGAGTATGTAGAGGTGGGGCAAAGTCTTATCCGCTCAGTGGGTGAGGCTTCAGGAGAGTATGTGGTGCTGTGGGGAGATGATGATATACCTTTCCCCTCTTTCACTGATACCATACTTGAGATTATTGAGAAAAATCCTGAGGTGGGAATCATTCATTGTAATCGTTTAGCAGGCAAGGACACGAAGTACGGAATACGAGATATACATGTGCAAGAAAAGAAACTGGAACTTGATGAGGAAGGTACATATCCGATAGATAAATTTGTGGAACGTTTCACAATTTCGTTAGGATTCATATCTTCTCTTGTATTTAGAAAAGACGGATGGGCTAAAGGTATACCTTATTATAATGACCAGTATTTTGGATATGAACATTTGTCTATCATTGTGAATGGCAATAAGGATAGACTATGCTATTACTATCCCCATCCGTTGGAATATCAGAGACTGCCGTATGAAAGAGACTTTTCCGTGAAATGGCCATTGTATAAATTTGTCGGTGTACCTAACATGATGGCTGACTATGATAAGAACGGTGTCACTCAAAATGCTTTGGAAGAATGGCATAAGGCAAAAAATGCAAGCTTTTCAAGATTTGTATGGGACATGATGTACACTTCTCAAGACAAGAGTTTTTTTAAACCTATCTGTAGGGATTTAAATAAGTATCAGAAATCAATTTTACGTAGATGCTTGACATATATAATAGTATATACATGCCCTAAGTCTCTTTTTTCTTTTCTCAAAAAACGATTGTATAAATGATGAAAGAGAAAATCGTTTATCTTGAATTTCTTCGAGTAATTTGTGCTGTTGTGGTTGTGCTTGACCATATCTGTATCGCAGGAATTCATATATTTGACAGAAGCTCAACACTATTTGAAAAGTTCTTTTATAATGGAATACAGCATTGGTCGCACTTTGCGGTACCTGTGTTTCTGATGATTTCGGGCTATTTGCTTCTTGATAGTCGAAGAGAAATTGGATATAAAAAGGCTATAACCAAGTATGCATGGCGAATGGTTGCGGTTCTCTTGACGGTAGGTACGGTGTTTGCATGGATGGAAATTTTCTTTTCTACGAAAAGCTTTGCGCCAAGTGGATTGTTGATTGCTTTATGGAATACCATACAAGGTAATACGTGGAAGCACTTGTGGTATTTGTTTACTTTAATCGGTCTGTATTTGGTCTTGCCCGTTATCAAGCCCATCTTTGACCGATTGAAAACAAAAGAACTAGATTTTTTCTTGGTTCTCCTTTTCTTCTTTGGAAGCATCATGCCGATGATAAATTCTCTTACTGGTTTCAAACTTGGAGTGACAATGCCGATATGTAACATATATCTGTTTTACTTTATGATGGGACGAAGAATAGGAATAATGGAAAAGGAAAGAATTGGGCGAACGTTTTCTATCATAATATTTGGATTGCTGAGTATAGGTTTGTTTATAAGCGCTTATTGCGAATATTACCTAAATATGATAGAAATAGAAAAACTCTCAGTTTATTCTTCCCCTATCGTAGTTTGTACTGGTATATTCTTGTTTAATGCAGCAAAGAAGATGGAGATTAAACTCTCTAAGATATATTCGGGGGGGGGTAAAGATTTGCATTAAGCATTTGGCTGATAATTCGTTTGGCATTTACATATTTCACATGCTTTGGGTAAACATTTTATATAAGGTGGTAAAGTTCAATCCGCTTGAATATGGGGTATGGGTAATAGTCCCAATGATGTTATTGATATTGGTGGCATCTGACATTACTACATTGGTTTACAAAAGGATTCCATATATAGGAAAGTTTATCTAAGCATTTTGTATAAATTAAAAACAACAATTCTGAAAAGATGAAAAAGGTATTAGCAGTTGCATCCATCGGTGGACATTGGGTGCAGCTATTGAGAATAGCCTCCAGTCTGGAGGCGACCCATGAGGTGGCTTATATGTCAACCCATGAAAAGTGTGCCACAATGGTAGAAGGACATCGGTTCTACAAGATTAAGGATTTTAGCCGTTGGGATGCCTACAAGGTTGTTCCGGCTTTCTTCTCAGCAATGAATACCGTGAGAAAGGAAAATCCTTCGGTAGTTATTACAACAGGTGCTGCCCCTGGACTTATCGTGCTATTTGCTGCATTTTGTCTTGGTAAAAAGACAGTGTGGATAGACAGTATTGCTAATGTAAACCATTTGTCGCTTTGTGGAAGAATCGCTAAGAAGTTTGCTAGTCGTTTTTATACCCAATGGGAGGAATTGGCTACAGATGGTGTGTATTTTGCTGGTAATGTAATTGGATAAAACTTTTTGATCTATGATATTTGCAACAATAGGAACACAGGCACCTTTTGACCGTTTCGTGAAGATGCTTGATGAATTGTGTGAAGGAATTGACGAGGAGGTCATTGTTCAGACCATCAAATCGGAGTATCAACCCAAGCATGTGAAGTGTGTGGATTTTCTTCCGCCAGATGTTTTTGCTCAATATTTCAACAAGGCAAGAATGGTGATAGCCCATGCTGGCATGGGTACGATTCTTTCAGCATTGAAGCAGGACAAACCCATCATCGTTGTGCCACGTCTTGCCTCACTGAAAGAGCATCGCAACGATCATCAGATGGCTACCGCCATGCGTATGGATGAATTAGGTTATGTGTATGTAGCTTACGACAAGAAGCAACTCCGTGACTTGATGATGCAGAAAGACTTAAAGCCATTGAAGCATATTGGCAATCAAGCTTCTGACAGTTTGGAAAAATCATTAACAGAATTTATAGACAAGTAAAAATATGCGCCAACAAGAGGCATTCTTCGACTTCTTACAGTTTTGCATCGGTTCTGTAGAGAAAATCCCTGCTTCTATAAAGGAAGCAGACTGGAAAGTACTGTACGACATTGCCAAGAAGCAGGCACTGACAGGAGTTCTGTTTCATGGCATCAAGCAGTTGCCTCAGGAACTGGCTCCTGACGCAGAACTGCTGATGCGATGGATGGGGATGGCTCAGAAGATACGACAGCAGAACATACGGTTGTTTCTGGATTCTGCCAAAGTGTGTAAAAAGTTTAAGGATGTAGGATTTCGTAACTGCATCTTAAAAGGTCAAGGTAATGCTTTGCTTTATCCCGACCCTTATATGCGAACTTCAGGGGATATAGACATATACCTCGATGGTGGCAGGAATCGGGTGATACAATATATAAATAAGGTGTGTCCGAATCAGGTGATGCGTTATCACCATGTGGACTTCCCTGTAATGAAAACTCCAGTAGAGGTACATTTCACGCCTTCGTATATGTTCTTTCCTGTCCATAACCGCAGAATGCAGAAATGGTTTAAGGAGATGATGGATTTGCAATGCTCGAATGTAGTTACACTACCAGATGGATATGGGGAAATTACAGTGCCTACAGTGAGTTTCAATGTTATCTACATCCTCTCTCATCTGTATCGGCATGTGTTCACTGAGGGGATTGGTTTACGGCAACTAATAGACTACTACTTTGTTTTACGGAACACGGATTGCAATATAGCAAATAAGGCTGTATTACAACGTGAGCTAAAACATCTCGGATTGTGGAAGTATGCACAGGCAGTGATGTATGTATTGTATGAAACTTTAGGACTACCAGAAGAGAAAATGATTGCTCCTATAGATGAGTATGAAGGTCGTTTTTTGTTGGCAGAAATCATGCAAGGAGGAAATTTTGGGCAATATGACACTCGACTTGGAGGCAAGGAGAATGAAGGCAAACTTCATCGCTATCTCAGAATGAGTTTGCGTAACTTACGCTTCGTGAAGCATTATCCTACCGAGGCATTGAGCGAACCTTTGTTCAGAACTTGGTTTGCCTTTTGGAAGAAGATACATGGAATAAGATAATAGATCTACGGGCGAACGGCTCCCTCTCCCATTTTTTTAAGCTACTTTTCGGGAGATGGGCTTAGTAGCCCGCTTTTTACAGAAGTTTTAAATTGAATTGATATGGAGATGACAAAAGAAAATGGTAAATTTGTCATGAATCATGAGAATTTACTTTACGGAATTGAGTATGTTATCAGTTTCATGAATGAAGTGAAAACTGTAACATCTAAGCGGCTGAAATATTACAAATATCCTCAATTTATTTTTAGAGGTATCAGTAAATTCTATCCATACCAGTCAAAAACAGGAATATCTGCGACAGCTCAAATCATCGCTTTTAGAGACGAGTTTGAGGTACAAAGCCTTAGAAATTTGCAAGACTATTAAGAATATGATTTACAGTGCAGAATACAACAATCTACCAACTCTTGACGAGTTGGTAGATAATTTGAATTATGCTTTGGCACAGCAGCCTGTTTTGCATTTGAACCCTTTGGAGCGCTTGGTGCAAAGGCGAGATTGTTTTGTTGTCACCAGATTGATGAGTGGAAGGTATTCGTTGAAGCCAAATATAGGATTTAGCAAAGCATTATTTAGAGGAGAATCATATGTACATTCAACATGCAAGTCTGTATTTTCAAGAAACTGGAAAGGCAGATGCACTGTTGAGAACGTCAAGAGAAATGAATTTGAATTGCTGATGAATTCGCATCCAATATACCAGTTATTTAGAGACGGCATTCAACTAACGGACAGGTTCAGATTAAGAATGTATAATCCGTATGGAATAGCTATGTCATATGGTTTTCCCACACAATTGTTATCACTAACATCCGACATAAAAATTGCCTCATTCTTTGCAGTGACAGAATTTGATGAAACAGAACAAAAATATAAACCAATAGACAATTCTGATAACACAAAGACAGGAATACTCTACGTATTTAACTTAATGGCTCCATTTGGACTTATACCAGGGTTATCGACTGTTGGGCTGCAACCATTTGTAAGACCAGGATTGCAAAAAGAATTTGCAATCAATTTACCAAAGGATGTCGATTTCAAAGATCACCAATTCACAGTAGGATTTGTCTTTAAGCATGACAACGCCATATCGAAAAGGATATTTAATCAATTTCACCAAGGAGAAGCTTTAAGACCACACAATGACATCTTAGCACTCAGAGCTCAGCAAATTTTGGAAAGCAAAGAAGTTTCACAGGCTGCATTAGAAAGAAATCTGCGGCAAAATCCTAATGATAATCAGGGAAAAATAGAAAAGGAACTTGAAGATAATGATATAGCTATTGTTAAAAAAGAACATCCAGCATTCACGATAGAAGAACTGTCTTATATATATAGCAATCCTACTGACTATTGGATGGATTTTTGTAAAAACATAGAATTTGGCGGCAAAGATGCTGGTAAATTAAAAGACCTTCTTTTGAACGTGCCACAAAAAGAAGAGTACAAAAAATATTTTCAACCTCATTAATAACGCATAATGAAATATTTGATTTCAATCTTACTTGGTGTCATAATTACAGGATTAGCTGCATTGGCATTGATTCTATATGTTACACCATTATTATATAACCATCGTTCACTATTAGGAGTACATTGTGCTTTTGATACAAACATGGGAACATTTGGAGATAGTGCAGGACTCATGAATGCCTGCTTCTCATTATTAGCTTTTGCTGCAGTAGTTGTGACATTCGTTATACAAAACAGAAAAGACAATAAAAATGAACAGCTTGCAAGAAAAAGCCAATTTGAGAATGTATTCTTCAATATGACTTCTACATTTGAAGAGATTGTTTCACACCTTGTGTATAAAGTACAGGAGAGAAGTGCAAATTCTATTCCTTTACAAAGTTCTCTTTATCCATCAAATGAAACCGAATCCGTAGTTACCACACCCCAAAATGAGAAAGAAATCCATGGTAGAGAAATTTTCAGATACTTATACCTTTATAAGCCAGTAAATGATGACAATGGTCAAGTAGTTCAAGGCTTAAAAAGGTTGGTAGAGGTTAGTTCTGACATATCAATGGAAGATATTCGAAAAAATTTCTTTGACGGAACTTTGGATCATTATTTTCGGTATGCTTATAGAATTGTGAAGTACGTAAAGACCAGCAAGCTAATTGACGATGATGAAAGAGAAGGATATGCTTCCATCTTTCGAGCTCAATTATCTTGCTTTGAACTTTTGATATTGTTCTTCAATTGCCTTGAAATGGATGAGAACAAATTCAAGCATTTAGTTGAAGAATTTCATCTATTCAACAATATCCGAGAAGAATACTTCCCTGAAATAGAACCATACACTACGATATACTCTGATAAAGTAAATAGTGAAGACGGAAGTGAAAGAGATGGATTTGATGAAGAGACTGAAAAGAAAGAATATTGCATTTCAGCCTTCAAAAAGCCACAAAAGCAAAATGTTACGCAAAAAGTTCTTCGGTTTAAGCAGATATGGGAATTGAGACTGTCTTTCTCAACAAGAAGAAAATCTGTAAATGATTAAATGATAGCATACAAGCATTATGATACAAGCATTTGAAATATGGCTGAAACAGAATGAAGCACTGTTATACCCCGATGCCATAGGATTATTTAAGGATTCATTGAAGTGCTACAAGAACGATATTGACAGACCATCGTATTTGTTGGCTTATCAAGGAATGATGGTACAGATAAAGGAAACTATTAGACATAGCAAGATGCCGGAAGGATTTCCGTTGCAAGAATGGAAAGACTTGCTGAAGAAATTGAATGATCCAAATGATTGGGATAATACAAATTATACAGCTGTAGTTAGACTAAAACTACCATTAATACTGGTTATACCTGATAATGTAAGAAAAGAGTTTGAGCATTGGAGAAACTTACGAAATGTATGTGCTCATTACAAGGAATACTGTTTTGTAAAGGCTCACACGCTTACTCTTTATGCTTTCATAGTACAATATCTCTTAAATATCAGTGTAGAAGGTGGAATGAATACTTTAATAAAAGAATTTGAAGTGTATTTTGAACCGCTAAAAACATCACCCAATGATCCTATAGAACCTCTTCTTGACAAAATCACCTCAATGGTGCAGCCAAAGGAAATGCTTTCGTTTATTACCGAGTTAAGAAAAGTGATGGGAAAAGCATATCGTTTCGATTTTTATGCGATTCTTAAAAAACTGTATGGCAGAACGGATGGAAATATTAAGGAGAGTGTTATTGAGTATCTACAACAAGACGAAGAACGAATACAAGGATTCATAGATGAATACCCTGAAACAGTCGTAGAGCTTGTATCGCAAAAAGAGGCTTACTCTTTCGCAAAGAAAAACTTGCTAATGATAAACAATTGGGGAGCGGTATGGGCAAACATGTTGGCTGGAGGAATGATAAAAGATAAAGACTTGGATGAACTGCAACGAAATCTGATGATTTATATGAAAAGACATAACAAAGGTCTCTACCATATATCGGAAAGCCAAATCGATTCTTTGTACAAACATGGGTATTTCAAGATGTTTATTAATGAATGCTTGGATTCAAATAAAACACAAAAATATGAAGTGTATCAGGAGATTAACTATTCTATGTACTTTTATTCTTCTCATTTTTACAAAATTCCTATAGATAAGGAGTTTGTTCAAGCTGTCATTGATGTATTTAGCAATTCAAGTTATCCAATAGCTCTTCAGAAGTTTGTTTCAGATGAGTATTTTAAAGAAAAGAATATAAAAGATAAATTCATGCTGGTGCTAAAAGAATTAGGCGAAGAATTGCCAAAATCATTAAAATAAATATGATGGAACTCAACAACCCACAACACAAATCATTCCTCTGGCATCTCGATTTCGATCCATTCACCTGGCACACCTTCTACGGAGAGCAATGCCCGACAGTCTGTATCTCGCCTTTGGCGGAATGGAACCGCCATGGTGCATAACATACTGGGTAAACAATCAGGAAATATGCCAAAGGTGTTGAGGATAAAAATACTATCATTAAGAGATTACTCTAAAAGAAAAGAAAGCAATAGTATAAAGCGAAACACAGTATATAGCAAAAACAAAAAAGAACGTAATGGCTTATATACCCCCATATATTGTTGAAAAATTAGATGCTTTAAGTGTCTATGATGTTGCAGAGAAATTGGGGGTGACAGTTTCTCGAAACAAGGCACTGTGTTTTATGCATCAAGACCATGATCCAAGTCTTCACTTCAAAAAAAGCAATAATTCTTGGAAATGTTATGTTTGTGGTATAGGTGGTCATAGTATAGAGCTTGTCAAGAGATACAACAATTATACTTTTCAAGAAGCATGTGTTTGGCTATCTCGGGCATTCAATATATCAATACCAGAAAGCAAAGGGGTAAAATTAAAAAAGGCCCCTATAAGAAAGGTCGCATCTACCCCAAAAGAAACTACCTATCAACAAGTAGATGAAGAAGTCTTGAATTGGATAATAAACAAATCTCGATTATCAGAGCAAGCAAGACAATTCCTATTTGTTGATAGAGAATATTCAGAAGAAGTAGTTTCTTCTTTAAAGGTGGGAAGCATATCTGATGCAGAAAAGTTCGTTACAATATTAACTGAAACATTTTCCAAAGAGAGGTGTTTAAAAGCAGGTGTTTTAATGGAATACCGAAATAGTTTGCACCCTGTGTTTAGAGTGCCTTGCCTATTATTTCCTTATTATGATATGGAAGGACGTATTAAAAATATTCAAAGTCGCTATCTCGGAAAGTTGGAGAAAGGTGACAAAAGACGATTCAATAACTGCAAAGGTATCAGTCCTTTAATGTTCAATATGCCTATTTTGAAGTCATCAGAAAGGTTTGATAAAGTATATATTGCTGAAGGGGTAACTGATTGTATAGCTTTTCTTTCGGAAGGTAAGAAAGCTATCGCTTTGCCTGGCGCTGGTTCTTTTCGTCCGGAATATGCTGATTTTTTGAGGGATAAGACCCTGTTTATGTATATTGACAATGATGAGGCAGGAAATACTTTGTTTGAGAAAATAAACAAGGCGTTAAAGAAAATAGGTAATTGCATTCATAATATTAGGAAAGATAATAAATATAAGGATTATTCGGAATATTATTTGAGTAAACGTCATGAGAACGATTCAAAAGAATATATTTGAGACCATCTGTAGTAGGGAGAATCTTATATTGGCATGGCGAAGAGTAGAGAACTCTTATCATCATGGTGATGTTTGGTTTGACGAGTTGGAACTATCTGCTTATAAGTTCAATCTTCTGAACAATATAGAAAAATTGTCAGAGAAGATGAAGACGGGAACTTATCAAATGAAACCGATAAAACCAGCTCCTTACCCCAAAGGCAAGAAAGTTGTCAAGGATGATGAAAAAAATGAGCATGAAGAACTTCGTGTCAGACAATCATTCTGCATTCATGTAGAAGACCAAATTGTTTGGATGGCCGTATATGGTGTATTGGGACCATATTTTGAGGAGGATATGCCAGCTTGGAGCTATGGTAATCGTTTATACTTAAATACTTGGAGGGACGAAAACAAAAATTGGATTTATGGTGTTTACAGAACAACTTCTAAACTGTTTTATCGTAGATGGACCCAAGGATGGCCTTTATATAGGCATGTATTAGCAGCTAGTATCAAACGAAAAGCTTTTCCTGGGGAAAAAGATGAAGATGTATGTGATGATTCACAATTGGAAACTATCGCAGAAAATGAGGCACAAGTGAATTCGGCCTTCAAAGTACCTTATTTGGAAAAAGATTATTTTCCAAAAAATGGTTATTACCCTAAGCTTTATTATATGTCTATCGATATAGAAAAGTTCTATCCTTCTGTAAAGATGAATCGAATCAGAGATAAACTATTGAAATCTTTCCCTATAAATGACCCAAACTTTACTTTATTGATAGAGTCAATCACTAAGTTTGATATCTCTTATGATGGATTTGGAGGACATCCATTCTCCGATGAAGAGTTGGCGCAAATGGATTTATATAAGGATGTCGTATTTGATGGCTTGCCGACGGGATTAATAGTTGCAGGTGCTTTGGCCAATCTATATCTTTTAGACTTGGATTTGAAAGTATCTGAAAAAATAAGGATTGATAAAAAACATCGTATTTTACATTTCAGATATGTTGATGACCATTTGTTTTTATCAGAAGATAAAGAGAAATTACTTGAATGGGAAAAATGGTACGTACAAGAGCTCAATAAAATAGGGCTTAAAGTGAATGAATCCAAGACCGACAAGGAACCTATCGAACTTGATTCACAATACCCAACACCTCTTCTTACACAAACCCTACACAAAATTTCTGAAATAGCAAGGATGCCATTGGACTTATTAAGTACCAATGAGTTTAGTATGGTATTTAGAGATTTACAAATGTTGCTAGTTACAGATTTTCCAGAACAGGAAATCAAAAAAGGAACTAGGACTTCATTCGCTTGTACCATGTTGTCGCGCCTAACCTCTGATATCAAAGTAGATTATGATAAGATCCATCAATTACGGCAAAAATGGTTGGAGTTTGTTTCTGGACTGAATTTAAAAGATGAAGTAACAGAGAAAATGTTGCGCTCCTTGATTTTTACTAAAGGTGACGATTATCCTGAGACTTTAGACCAGCCTGTTCTTGATGTGATTAAAAATGATGGCAATATTATTTATAGCTCAATAAGGAGTACTATTAGTGATTCTAGAAAGGAAATTCAAAATGTAGAAGAAAAAATTTTTAGCTTGCTACTTTATTCCATAAAAGAGATACCCGACAAGCCAAAGATGTGGCTTAGAATTTTGGACTTTTGCATTTATCATTTGCCAATGAAGATTAATAAGTTGTATTCTATATTGAATGTTATACAGGCAAAGGGGGAACTTCATATTTTAGGCTATGAATATATCATTTCAGTGATGAATATTCATTTAGCCTTGCAGGTTCTAAAAACAATCTCACGTCATTCTACGAATAAATATAAAGATCCTTACAGAAAGATCTTAGATGAATTGTTCCTGGAACAATATGAAGAGGTTAATGATAACTACAGAGGAATTCATCATTATTTATATGAAGATGCTAAGTTCTTAGTAGACCGAGTAAAAATTTCTTTAAAGAAATATCAAGAAAATGCTGAAGGTAATAGCTATTTAGATGATTGCAATTACCATGACATAGATTTGGATTCATCGTTTTGGTTACTATGGCATATTGAACGATTTAATAGAAGCAAACCAAGTCCTAACTTGTTTGTGCCAAACTATTTGATGGTAGATTTAAACAAAGCTGATATTAATTCTGAATATTTTGTTCAACTCATTTTCACTTGTATTCCTCAGATTCCTCTATCCAAGTTCGGAAAAAAAGATTTTGCAAAAGTGGAACTAACTAAGCTACAACAAGAAAACTTGCTTTTGTCTGTCTGGGGGCAGAATTCGGGGAGTGAAGTTGTTAAAAGTTTTATGTTGCCAAAGCAAAAAATGTCAGACCCAGATAATAACATATCATTGATGCAATGGATAAAAGAGGTTAGGGAAATAGAAGACAAAAAAGACAACATTTTGGGTAATGCATTGTTTTCTGAATATTGTGCCACACGAATTATGGAATCAATCATAAAATATTATTGTGATAATATTGAGCATATTGAAACTATTCCGCTTCATCCTGCATCGATTCTAGTAAAGAAAGAAGAATGTTTGGATCCCAAAGATTGGGACAGTTGGATTTCTCCACAAAAGAAAATCAATGTTGAAATAACAACTTCTCTCATGGATACAATGTACAGGTATCCAACTTTTTTCTCCGACGATTATGCACCAATGATTGGAGCAATTTATGGATTGGGAATCATTTTTCTACAATTATTGACAAAGGAATATTCTCTTCCTTGGGTATTCAATAGGCCAGAATATGGTTATGAGTGGCAATCGGTGCTTTATCGTTTATTGGAAAAAGGAAAGGTTTCTTCTCATAATTACGACATCATTTCTGCCTGTTTGTCATTGGAAAACAGAGAAACCGTTAAACTGAAAAGTATCTTGAATGGAGTAACTTGTGCTCAACAAGTCAATGATGCTAAGATAGAAACACTTGAAGAATTGCATGAGGAAATAAAATCTTCTCTTGACGAATTGAAAGAAAATCAAATATCTGTAGCCCACCATGAGACACGTCAACTTGTAATGATTAAAATCTAATGGAGAAGTTATTGAACATTGGTATTATACAAGCAATCGTGGATTCCAATTTGGCTTGGTCAGATACTCCACAAATGGATGTATATGAAGCAAATGCTATTTGGAGACAAATACAGGCGGCTTTTGCATCGTTCCAAGAGATGTCTGACACAAAGAAACCTGATATTGTTGTCATACCAGAGTTGGCAGTAGCAACTTATTTTGAGTCTCGCATAAAAAGTTATGCTCAAAAGATAGGAGCCATTGTAGTTGCAGGATTGGATTTCAAACAATACGATAATAACAGAGTTAGCAACAGAGCTATATTCTATGTACCACGAGATTGGCCGCATGGGAAGCAAGTTGGAAAAGTCAAAGCGACATCCTTCTATTTCGGAAAGCGTTTTGCCTCACAAGAGGAAACGAAAATCATCAATCAAGATTGGAATATGTCTTTCGTGCCATGCAATGAGTTCTATATCGTTGATTTGGCGGGATACGGGAAACTTGGAGTTTCCATTTGTGCAGACTTTTATGATATTGAGCGCTACGCAATTTACAAAGGTCGTATTCAGCACCTTCTGATTATAGCAAACAATAAGGACATTAAATCATTTTACTTCCTGGCAGAGGCCATATCGCGATTGGTGTATTGTAATGTCGTGATATGTAATTCTGGACATTACGGAGGCTCCGTTTGTTTTACTCCTGCGAAACATGAATATCAGCGTTACAGCTATAAGCACGAGGGACATGACCTATTTACCACACAAATAGTCTCTATACCTGTTGATGCCTTATGGAAGGCACAATCAGAAGACAGGGATGCCTTGAATGGATTCAAGAATCCACCACCAGGATATAAATACCAGTATGACAAATATGTTAAACAAACCAAAGAAGAAACGAAATGAGCTATAGGTGGCAAGAAACGATGAAAATCCTTATTCCGGGATTTTACATTCTTTGTAGTATCGGTATGGGATATTTTTGCACACATTGTCAGATAGATAAAGATATGTGTGAGAGTATAAGTAAAATCTCTGCCATATTGATTATGCTCATATTGTTGGGAGCTTTTATTGTAGGCTATATCAATGAGATAATCAGTGGAGGCTTAGAATATATACTTTATTGTAGTGGATTGCCACGTCCTTCACGGTTAGTATTAAACAAATCGTTCAAAAGGTTTTCCATAGAGAAAATCTGTGACTTACGGCATAAACTCCAACTACCAGAGACGGGTTTCATTGATAATGCCAAGGCTGCAAAAGGTCTGGCACAGGCAAAACAAGCAACAGAAATAGATAAGTATCAAGAGTTTTACTATCAATCAGTTTTGGCAAGGAATCTATTCTTTGGACATATGTTCTCTTCTGTTCTCTTGACAATTATAATAGGCTGGTCTTGGACTTTGTACCTTTCAATACTCATCATCGCAGCATTACTTTGTTGGCAATGGTGGAAAATGAATTTGGTCTATGTGAAAAAGATATTTATAGAATATTTGAAGTAGAATAAGTATGATACAATCCTACACAAAATACAAACAATTCAAGTCCTTGGTGGATGCCAAGGAGAATGAGAAAGCAGTGCGAAACGGCTTGGACTTTCTGCGCTTTGTGGCAGAGGAATACAGCCGCTTGGAAGTGTATAACAACCAAGAATGTGATGGAGATGATTTCTTCACTTATCAAGTGGAGAAAGAGTTGGCTCTGGTGCTGAGAGACGAGGCTACTCCTATTGAATCTGTTGCTAAGGCACAGAAAGAGATGGCTGAGATTGAGAAGATGGAGGCTTACGATGACTATTGCCTTTGCTTCTTTAACCATATCCGTGAGGCTATCAACTTCAGATTGGCGGATGCGGAAACTTATCTTGCTGACCTTGACAAGCAGATAAAGCATCATACCTACGAATACAAGAGATTGGTAAATGACGAGAACTTTGACCAATTGAGTTCGCTATTCAGATTCGAAGAGTTGGGCAAGTTGCTCATCAAGAAGATAGAGTATCTGCGGACTCATGGTAGAGAGAATGAAGTGGATGGCATTATGGAGGAGTATAAGTATGTGCCGGATGTCTGTTCCTTCAAAATCAATGAACTTCTTGAAAAGGGATTGAAGAATGATGCTTTGAAAGAGATAGACAAAGCGATTGCTGTGTATGGTGATGATGGATACAATACCACTGAACCTTGGCATCTGCAAAAGATTGAAATTTTGGAAAAGCGTAATGACAAGGTCAGCGTTATTGAAGAATATCGCAGATTGTTCCGTCAGTGCTTGGTGGATAAACGACCTTACTTCGAGAAGTTGAAAGAGTTGGTAGCCAAGGAGGATTGGGATGAGTTTGTTGTGAAACTCTTCGGGGATATTCCACATATCACGGATGATGATTGCATCGAAGTGTGCGACATGATTGTGGAGGAAAAGAAGTATCAGTGCCTCCTAAAGATTCTGATGGACAACAGAATGTCGTTCAGCCGAGTGGAACTCTTCAAAAAGTATGCGCATTATATGAGCGAGGAAGACCAAGCTACTTATACCGAACATGTTATTGATGATTTGCGGAAGCACTTGAGTTATGCAAAATCGAAGAGTTATGACTATATTGTGGATGACATCAAAGGTATGTACACTTGTTGTGAAGTTTCCAAGAAACTCATCTTGGTTTTTGTGGAGGAGGTAGAATACAATTACGGCAATCGTCCTGCTTTGATGCGATTGCTGAGAAACTAATTATTTTGATTTAGAACATATACTATGGTTATACTGAAAAATTTGCCATTTAGAGATAAACTTAACTTGGCGATGATGATTGAATACGACACAAAGAAAGTGATTCAAGAACATGCAAGGTTGATAAATGTAAGTTTGCCATCATCCTATCGTAAAGGAGAAATGGCAGAAGGACTTGCTACATTGTTTCAGCATGATCCTTTCTATACGGTCAACCAACTTCCTATGGATGAACAGAAATTAATTGCTCAACTCATCAATCTGAAATTTGATGAGTGTGTTGAAGTGCCAAGAAATGGCGAGAAGCATCTGATGATGCAGAAAGTTCATTTGGTGGTGACATACGAGGATGGCAATACTTGGAAGTTATTTATGCCTGATTGCATAAGGACAATACTAAGAGATACTACGGAAAGTCAGATAGGTGATATTCCCGGCATGATGGAATATCGCAAAGTATTGGAAAGTTTGACGGAATGTAACATCAAGTTGCAGGAAATTATGGACAAAGAGGCAGGCAAAATACCTATGTCGCAAGCCTCGAAAATGATTCTGAACCAACTGGAGAAGCAATATATAGAAAAGCGTGAGGAACTTCGCAAAATTCAAGCGAAATATTCATGGGCTTCGGACAAGGAAAATCCAGTACAGCAGAGCATCGCCGATGCCTTGATGTATATAGGATTTATGAAATTGGTATAACATCATTATTGGTTCTTTGACATTGTTAATGAAGGAAATCAAGCTATTTGATTACCAAGAGGATATGAAGGAACGGATTGAGAAGGCGTTGCGCCTTCATCGGTCCGTGATGGCACAAATGCCAACGGGAACAGGTAAGACATACCTGTTAACAGCAGTTATAGACTCTTTCGTGAGCAATAATCCCAAGGAGAAAGTATGGATTGTAGCCCATAGAAGAGAGTTGGTGTCGCAGATAGACGAAACTGTAAGAAAGTTCCATTCTTATTCTGCATCAAACACCTCTTCCCTATTGTCATCCGTCAAGACGATGTCCATTCAGTGGCTGATGAGACACTATGACGAGATAGAGGAAGAACCAGGAATGATAGTGATTGACGAGGCGCACCATGCACTCGCCAAGACCTATAAGGAAATGTGGGAGAGATTCCCGAAAGCTAAGTTCCTGGGACTGACGGCTACACCTTGCCGATTAAATGGTAAGGGATTCACAGACCTGTTTGATGTGTTGGTGCAGTCGTGGGCTGTTCCTGAATTTATCAGCAAGGGAAGATTGGCGACATACGATTTCGTGAGCATCAAATCAGATGGTGTGACGCAACGGCTCATCGACTCCTTGCAGAAGCGAGATGCCGATGGTGACTACCAGAACAAGGAAATGGATATGTTGCTGAATAAGAAGCCGAGCATCGAAAGGCTCTATCGGAGCTTGGAAGAATTTGGTAAGGACAGAAAGGGCATCGTGTATGCTATCAATATTTCTCATGCTCAGAAAATCACAAAACTGTATCAGGAACATGGCGTGAAAGCCATAGCCATAGACTCGAAGACACCAGCCACGGAAAGACAACAAGATATTGAAGCTTTCAAGAAAGGCGACATTCAAGTACTAGTGAATGTGGATATATTCTCGGAAGGATTTGACTGTCCGGATGTTGAGTTTGTACAGTTGGCACGACCTACATTGTCGCTTGCCAAGTATCTGCAGATGGTAGGACGAGGATTGCGAGTTGCCAAGGGAAAGAAGAACTGCGTGATTATAGATAACGTGGGACTATATCGGGTGTTTGGGTTGCCTTCGCAAGTATGGAACTGGAATGCGATGTTCGAAGGAAAGCTGAAAGTTGGCAAGAAAAAGGAGACTCCAAAGGAAAGAGAGTTTTTCCTGATGGACGAGGGGCAAGACGATATTCAGATTCATCCAGACTCGGAAATGATGATGGTGATGAGCCATGAGGAATTGCTCCAAACGATACAGTATCGTGAGTTTGTGGATAGCAAAGGGGAGTTTGCCATCATCAAGCTGCCTGATGGAAAGATGACGGTAGTGAACCGACAAGGAGAACAAGTACTGGAGCCAGGCGATTACTACGACATGAAACTACTGAACGGCAACATCCTGTTCTACCGACCTCGCAGAAAGGAGGTGTGCTATTATGACCTATTGGCAAAAGCTGTCATCGACGATGGCACTAACGTAGCAGAAGCTCCCCATGTTGTCAACATAAAAGGATGGGAATTTATAGAATATAACGACATCTTCATGTCTCGAACCCAAGAAGAATTTTCTCTGCCCTATCGTCCTTCACAATATGATTTTCTGAATTATGGGTATTATATGATATTCAGATTCAGACCTTCTGCTACCGGTTGTCAAGTATGGTACCATTATGAAGGTGGTGAAGGGAAGATGCGCCTGAGCTATGAAGATAGCAGGAATGTGTGTTTCCTGCGTAATGATTACGAACATGTGTATTGGTTATGTGCTGTCCTGTACGGAGAACGTATCGTGGTCATGGACAGCAAGCAGGACTACTACCTGGTGGATTCAAATTTGAAGAAGACCTATATAGGATGCAATAATCCAAAGAACAAAGAGGAGGATTTACAATATGTAATGCCACGGCTTGGCAAGAAATACTATCATGAGGCGATGTTGCAAAAGAAGGAAATGGAAGCAAACGAGATACTTCTTTTGCATGAGAAGTCAGAAACAGGACATGTGGAATTGTATCAGGCAGGAAAGAAATGGGGTGTGAAGGTAGATGGTAGAGTTATCGTGCCACCCCTCTACCACAGTATAGCGCAACCTGTCGGTGCCTATTGCGCCTTTGAACAGGTTCCCAGACATTGGGGTGTTATGACATTGAAAGGAAAAGTGATTGTTGATGCCAAATATGAGAAGGTGGAGATTCGTGACAATGGAATCGCCGTGGTAACAGGCATCACGGGAAAAACACAGACAATCAAACTTTAAAAGGTAAAAGAGTAAAAAAGTAAAAGGGTAAAAAGGATTTTTGCTTTTTGAAATGACAATGAAGAAGATAAAGCTTTTTGATTATCAGGAGGACATGGTAAAGAGAGTGCAAGAAGCATTTAGACACCATGACTCAGTGATGGTACAAATGCCGACTGGAACAGGAAAGACATATCTGCTTGCTGCCCTCGTAGGTTTGTTCTTGAAAGAGGAAGTGTGGGTGGTAGCCCATCGTCGTGAACTCGTTTCACAAATCAAGGACACCTTGGAAAGATTCTTCTCTTCCCTAAAATCTACCTCCATCAAAGTGACATCGATACAATGGCTGTCGAGACACTATGGAGAGATGGAAGAGAAGCCGGGGCTGATAGTGATAGACGAGGCGCACCATGCTTTGGCGGAGACATACGCCGAGGTAATGAATGTCTATCCGAAGGCGAAGAAGTTGGGACTGACGGCAACACCATACCGCTTGAACGGAAAGGGATTCACGGACTTGTTTGACACCTTGCTGTGCTCATGGAGCATGGAGAAGTTTATTGCCGAAGGACGGTTGAGCCTTTATGACTACTACTCCATCAAGCCAGACAGTGCTGCCCAATTACTGATAGACTCGTTGCAGAAGCGAGGGGCTGATGGTGACTATCAGCAGAAGGAGTTGAACAAGGTGATGGATGTGAAGCCATCACTCGAAAGACTATGCCTTACTATCAAGGAGTATGTGCCTGGAAAGAAAGGTATCGTATATGCTATCAGTATTCAACATGCAGAGCATATTGCGGAGTACTATCAGGAGAATGGCATCAAGGCTGTAGCGATTTCGAGCCAGACACCGCTTGCAGAGCGGCAAGAGCTTATTGAAAGATTCAAATCTTCCTCGCTCTCCTCTTCCCTAAATTCCACTTCTGATGATATAGAAGTGTTGGTGAGTGTGGATTTGTTCTCGGAGGGCTTCGATTGTCCTGATGTGGAGTTCATACAGTTGGCAAGGCCTACGCTGTCATTGGCTAAGTATATGCAGATGGTAGGACGTGGACTGCGAGTGGCAGAGGGGAAAGATTACTGCGTGATACTGGACAATGTAGGACTGTATAAGCGGTTTGGATTGCCATCCGTGGATAGAGATTGGCAGAGCATGTTTGAAGGACGTACTTCTCTGGAAGACATGTTGCAAGAGGCGTGCATGCAGGTCTATAATCACAACTGCAGGATGGACTTGATGATGGATGGTGATGAGGAGATGATGAAAATCATCAACCATGAGCGTCAGCAGCAGTTGATTATGGACACCTATGGCTATCAGATTGTAGAAGACGAAAAAGGACTGAAGGGCATTAAGGATAAGGATGGCAAGATGATATTGGAATGCCAATACAAGAAGATAGAAGTGACCAATGATGGTTTTGCCTATTGCTATATAAGAAAGAAAGTAGGTCGGAAGGAATGGATAGACTTACAGAACAGGTTGTGGTTTGCCAATAAGCCACAAAGTGTGAAGCTGATGGGTATCGACTTCTGTACAGAGGACGGCAAAAAGCTGTACCCTCGCATCCCATCGAAGTACATTGATGAAAAGACCTATCTGACGGTGAAGACCTTGGAACTGCAAGTAGGAACAGGACTAAGCTGGAAGCATAGGCTAATTCCTTGGGACGAGCCGAATAAGGTGTATCTGTATAAAGAAGGAGAAGGCAACTCACGACTGTATGTTGATGAGAATGAACAATATTATGTGCAGAAGAATATCGGCTGTCAATTGGAGAAAGTGGATTCTCGTGAGGAGTTGGCAGAGTTTGCCCAAAAAGACAAAGAAGAAAGGAAGGAGAGCTTAGAAAAGCTTAAGAATTCATATAAACACTATGAATATTATCCTGTTGATAATCTCTATCCTATCAAGAAATATCTTGGAACAGCAAAAGATAAGATAACAATAGAGAAAGACGGCATCTGGCATGTAGAGGATGCACAGGTTAATGAAAGCTATTGGGTTGACCCTATCACTCATAGGAAACATTATACAAGACCTGTCCTGTTCAAGCGTGGCTATCTGAACATCTTAAGGGAAGGCGACTGGTGCTATGTGAGAAACATCCCCGGACTCAGGAACAAACCATTAAGGCAATGGGAAATTGTGGCAGATGACAACATCTGTGTCATCAATAATAAGTATCTGATAGAGAAAAGTGAGACTGACCAATGGTACAAGATATGCAGGAGAACAGATGACTTCAGTTACTTTTCTGTTCTGGCATGCTTTTATGAAAGTGAACACATCAAGGATGATACGGAGATTCAAATTACTCAATTTGATGGCGAAGGTTTGAAAATGACTCAAGAAGGATTTCCATATACACCACTTGTGATAAAAACGCATAAAAGAAGTAGGTGGTAGTGACGAAAACAGACCGATGTGAACAAGAGTTCATTTCGGTCTGTTTTCGTTTATGTATGTTTCTTCGTAGAAGGATAGAACAGATGGTCTTTGTCCAAGAATACAGGATAGAACACAGATTCTATGATGTAACCAGCAAGCCTTGGCTTTTGACCGCCAATTTTCCGAATCGTCCCCCAAGAGACCTTGCCTTTGATATGCGGAGGAATTTTGAAGTGGCTGTTTTCAGGAAAATCACCATATACCTTCAAGAGTCCCTGCTGTACAGCTTCTTGTCTTGTAAAAGAGCATACTTCAACAAATCGCCCTACAAGTTTATCAAGCATTTTCTCTTCTTGCCATTTTTCAAGAGTCTGTCCTGGAGGGCATTGGTTGAAATCGAAATCCTTGAAGTTAAAAGACAACTTGGGCTGTTCATCTTTCACCTTACGCTCATCTCTCACATTGGCAGTACGGCTTTCGGAAGCAGCAGTGCTTTTGAACTTATTCTCAAACTTACTCTTCTTTTTTGCTGCCATACTCCATGATGAATTTATCAATGTTGCCGAAATAAGGAATAGCGCCATAGCGTCCCAGCAGATAATCCTTGGAGAAAGACGCATCGTTACGGACGCTATTAGCCTGATTGATTTTGTATTCTACTAGAGAGTACAAATCAGATGCACCCTCAGAAGATTTCTCAGCGAACCATATCTGATCACGACGAAGCAAATCCTTACGCAAGAGGTTTGTATCGTGAGTTGTTATAATCAACTGTGCCCCCAAGGTATTCATCATACTATAGAATAGTTTGAGCAATTCTACAGACAACTGTGTATGAAGACTTGCGCCAAACTCGTCAATCACAAGCACACCACCATTTTGGATGGTGTCGAAGAATGGACCAAGAAGAGCAAACAGTTTGGTTGTACCCAAGGACTCAAATTTGAAATTCAACTGCTCCTTACCAATTACCGCCCCATTGTCATACAGATCATGGGTTGAAAGAATTTCCAACTCATGTTGCTCAATCCGTTGGTTGGAATCTGTCGGGAAATGGATGCCCAAACGAGACAATATTTCAAAAGGAGTATCTTGCGTGTCAACTTCCTTGACATTCTCTTTAACGTTCATATCCTTGATGCAATTATCCACTATGCCAATCATGTTGAGGATTTGCTCGCGAATCAAAGGATTGTGTATAAAAGTCCTTGCAGTATAAGCCAAGGTGTTATCGTCTAAACCTGAAAGAATATTGAAACGCTTACGAAACCATTCTTTTACCTTCATTACCACTTCCACATTGAATTGAGCTGCAGTGGAAAGGTATAGGGCATTACTTCTGGTTTTTGTGTCAACTCCTCTTGCACCCTTTACCACTTTTGAGTTGACCTTGATATTTTGTCCTTCACGCTTAAAGCAATAGCTCTCTTTTGTACTCCCTTCAAGTAACACGAAGAGCCATTCGGTCAGCACTTTGTTCTGACTGACCTCAAATCCATATCTGTATCTTTCTCCATTGCAGATGAAAATCATTTGCATAGAAATAGGCTCTTTTGTACTTTCCACATCAAAACGATAGTGAAGAAGAGAGAGACGCTTAACGATGCTCTCATCGACAAATGACCGTAGCACCATAGACTTAAAAATATCCATGGCTGCAATTACAGAACTCTTACCCGAACCATTTGCACCGTAGATGGCGGCAGACCTTAAATAACGCTTGCCGTTATCCATGGTGGAAACATTCGAGTAACCATCATTGCTCTCGCACTCCTTGACAGTAGTGCTAGCAACCATACTAAGCGAAACCTCATCTCTGTATGACATAAAGTTTCTTATCGTAAATTCTATCAGCATTTGTTCATACGTTCTTGTTTGTTACGGATGCAAAAGTACAAATAAATCTCCATATAACCATAAAAATTGAGATTATTTCACAAAAATCACAATAATATGTACAAGAAAACTACTTTTGATGACTTTTGATGTAACAAAAAAGAATTTTGGGATTGAAAATAATTCCTTTATGTTTGGTCACAATATGCAGATGCTCGCCTGTTGCACGTCCTGTGGAGCCTGATCTACCAATAATGGTGCCGGCAAAAACAGGAGTTCCTGGGGCGATATGAACTTTAGATAAATGACAATAGCTGATGGTGAAGTCGGCATGACGGAGGATGATGTAATTGCCAGAGCGAGCGTCGTAGCCAACCTTCTCCACTTTACCATCCATCATAGAATACACATACTCGTTATGCGCTTTGAGGTCTATACCATGGTGCATAGACTTTCTACCATTGATCGGGTCACGACGATAGCCGTAAGGACTGGTGACCTTGATAGATTTCAGTGGATAAGTGATGCTTGGATAGCTGCTTATCCACTGTTTTTGTTTGTTATCCACAGAGTCTGTTTTCTGCTGAGATTGATTCTGCATTATAGAATCTACTGATGAGTTCGCAGAAAACAGATGTTTCTCCTCCACTTTCTTGATTTTGTAACGGCATGCGTTGTTGCTGACGGTATTGAACTGCGCCTTTGCGCTTGATACCGACAGACAACAAACCATCCCTAATGCCATTATTTTTCCAAACATGATGCAAAGTTAGGGAAAGAAATCCAGAATACTATAAGAGATAGTGAAAGTATAACATAAAATAAGATTAAAGTATGATTTAGAGTATGAAATGGCATTGTAATCATAATAAAACGGAAAAGATTGGTCAGTAGAATACTGTCATTCTTACATTCGTGCGCGAAGGCTTAACTTTGCATGGTCTTATACAAAGTATTATTCAAAATATGAATCAGAATATGAAAAGAAACTCATTTGAAGAAAGCGAAGTGCCGTATCAAACACTTGCAAAGTATGGATTGACCCACGAGATGATAGAAGACCTGCCGATGCATGCCTTGGAGGATATCAGCAATGGTCGTCCATCACCTGTGTTGCCTGTGAGCATGGAGGTAAACGAAGGATATAGTATCAAGAGTAGAACCCGATTTGCCTTGGTAAGAATGGCAGACGGAAATGTGGATGTGATGTTCTATCCGGTGTTGAAATATGCCCCACTGGACAATTTTGCCAAGGAACAGCAAGAACTGCTGAAACAAGGCAAGGCAGTAGTGGCGGATGTGGATATGCCAGATGGTGCACATATCAAGGCATTCGTGCAGATAGACAGAGAGACCAACCAGGTGATGGCTGTGCCTACACCAGTGATAGGCAGAAACCTACAGGTATTGTCTGATGAGCTGAGCTTAGGAGGTGCCGAATTGAAAACCATCCAGAATGGCGAGACACTGACCTTTGTGATAGATGAAGAACCGGTAACCATGGGTATCGACCTAAAAAGCGATACAGGCATCCGATATGCCAATGGCGATGGTGAGCAGTGGCGCAAGGAAGGCAAAAGAGAGTGGGATAAATATACCTTCGGCATCTATGGTTGTTGGGTAATGGATGAGGACGGTAATCTCGATTATGTTCCAGAGGAGGAATATACCGAAGAACTGTGGAATGAGCAAAAGAAAGCTGCCGGAAGACATGCTTCTGCTGTCGCAAGGAAGTAACGTGAAACATCAAACTTAGGGAAGAAATGAGAAAAGGACCATATTATACAGAAGACATTCTCGTGGAGAAGATGCAGAATGGTGAATACGGTTGGCTCGACTACGTGAACCATTTCAGTGAGGACTGGCAGAACGAGTATGAGGAATACTGCAAGAAACACGCCATGTGTATCGGCAACGAGAGTGCAGAGCAGTTTGTGAAATACAAGGACGAACTGTTGGAGCAAGGAATGGAAAAAGAGAACGCTTAATACAATCATATTATGGCGATAAGAAAGAACTTGAATCCACGGCAGATGGACCTGCAGCCAGAGATGCGTGACATCTTGATGCGTAATGGTATGCAAGCCCATATCATAGCCAATGGCGACGGTTATCAACTGGCGGTGCGGGGACACGACTCCCCACTGCTGACCTATAACCTCACCGAGAAACAGATGTTGGCATTGACCG
>OKRS01000289.1_pt1 | contig 39756 bp, 28 predicted proteins | sample 1601191 | NCBI WGS metagenome assembly OKRS01 (sample SAMEA3541509, study PRJEB24748) | human gut metagenome | biome: human gut; feature: human-associated habitat; material: faeces | place: China | collected 2012
ATTAGGGCTTGCTCGGGACTTCCACCCGTTAGACAATGCTCATGCCGAGCGTACAACGACAAAGCGCCCTGCAAGGGCAAAAGCACTGATCATTAACGCTTTCGCCTTTACAGGGCGCTTTGTTGTCGGATGAGATGACAAAACATCACATTATTTTGGCTGTCTCAATAAATTGTTGTAGATTTACCGATGAAATCAAAAATCGAAGAAATATGGCTAAATTGAACGGCAGACGATTACCAGTAGGTATCCAATCTTTTCAGAAGATAAGAAAAGAAGGATATCAGTATGTTGACAAGACCGACATAATATGGAACATGGTGAACAATGGCGACCAATTTGTTTACCTCAGTCGTCCTCGTCGATTCGGCAAGTCGGTGCTTGTCGATACGCTGCAGATGTATCTTGAAGGAAGAAAGGAACTATTTGAAGGATTGAAGATAATGGATATGGAGGAGCATTGGACTCAGCATCCCGTTATCAGATTGGACATGAGTCGTGGCGGCGCTTCGGCTGATGAAATTAAGTCGTATCTTGACTATGCTTTCGCCTCTTACGAAAAGCAGTATGGCATAAAGCCGAAGCCCACCGACACCCTTAATGTACGTCTCGACATGATTATCAAGGCTGCACATAAAGCATCGGGCCAACAAGTAGCCATTCTCATTGACGAATACGACTCACCGCTACAGCATTCGTGGAAAACCCCGGAACATGAGGGATGCACCGCAGTATACCGTAGCGTATTCGCTATTCTGAAAGCCGACGATGAATTCGAGAAGTTTGTATTCATAACGGGCATCACCAAATTCACGCAAATTTCCCTGTTCTCATCTCTCAATAATCTCACAAACATCAGCTTCTTCCCCGAATATGCCGCCCTTTGCGGCATCACCGACCAGGAGATTGTGGATTACTTTCAGCCCGAACTGGAGCGCATGGGCAAACAAAACGGCTGGGACATACAAGAAACCCACAACCGCCTGAAGGAATACTACGACGGCTATCACTTCTGCGAAGAAAACATGGTGGACATATACAATCCATATAGCTTCATCAATGCTCTGGCGCAATCGAAACTGAAAACCTTCTGGGCTTCGTCGGGCGCAACATCACTGCTGCCAAAGTTTGTCAGCGACTTGGAACTAAGACTTAAGGATTTCGACAATTGCGCCATCTTAGGCACTACCATAGAATCGTCGGATGTGACGGGAGGTGGTCCAGAACTGTTCCTTTATCAATCTGGCTATCTCACGATAAAGGGATACGTGAACGGCATATACCTGCTTGGTATACCCAACCACGAAGTACGCCAAACTCTATACGAAATGGTGTTGCCGGCTCTTGCCATGCGTCAAAGCAGCGACTTGCAGTCGACCCAAGCTTTCTTGAATTTATATCTCAACTCTGGCAATCTGCCCGAAGCAATGAAATGCTTAAAAGCTCTCATTGCCGACGTGCCATACAGCAACAAGAAGCTGGCAAGCATGGACATGGAGGAACGCTACCGACTTATCATCAGCACGATTCTTAACGCCATCGGTTTGCGTGTAGAGGTGGAGCGCATGCTCTCAACTGGCAGAATCGACATAGTAGCCGAAACACAAGCCACCATATACGTAATAGAACTGAAACTCTCAAAGAATGGTGGCAGGAAGGCTGGCATTGAGCAAATCATAAACAACCAATATCTTGAACCCTTCAAAAGCAGCAAGCGCCAAGTGATAGGACTTGCTATCGAACTGGATGATATGGGCAAGGGGTTGGTGGATTGGGGATTTGCCCCAGTGTGATGTTGTGGTTGTTTTATATTTCACAACCTATCATAAAATGAATAATAATTGGTATATTTGCATACTTAATTAAATGTTGGTTTTATGGTTAAAACTACTATGGGGACAAAGCTCCCTCGCAAATTGGAAATGAAAATGCAAACGGTAGGTGAACAAATAAGACTTGCCCGTTTGCGTCGTAACTTGAGTATCGCCCAGGTTGCAGAACGTGCAACATGTTCTCCCGTAACCATCAATAGAGTGGAGAAAGGCTCACCAACTGTAGCTATCGGCATCTATCTTCGTGTGCTATATGCTTTGCAGTTGGAAGATGATATATTACTATTAGCACAGAAAGACGAGATGGGACGAGCTCTTCAAGACCTCTCACTCAAACATCGTGAACGTGCATCTAAAAAGGTTTAGTATAAGTAAGCGTGAAATAGATATGTTCAGACATGTCTATGAAAAAAAACAAATTATTTCTATAATCTGTTGTATCAGACTTGGTGCTGCGGAAGTCTCCCGTAGTTTACAATTCATATTACTCCCCTCCCTGCGGGGGAGGGGCAGGGGGTAGGGCTTTACTGATCCGGATTCTCCACAAATCCCTGGTATTCCTTCACCAATCCCGACATAACCGCCTCGTAGCTCTTGGTTTCGAGATGCTTGATGTTGTCGGCACCTTTGCCTATCGGCATGATGGGCTTGTGGATGGTGAGGCGCAGCGGATGCCATGTCACCCAGTGCATGTCGCGCATACGCGGCATCACATTGAACGAGCCGTTGATGGTGATGGGCACTACGGGCAGCTCGATGTCGTCTGCCAGCATGAAAGCGCCACGCTTGAACACGCCCATATGACCCGTAAACGTACGTGCTCCTTCGGGAAATACCACGAGCGACATGCCACCCTGCAATGTCTTATGAGCACGGTCGTACGTCTCGCGTATCTTGCTGGGGCCGCGCTTGTCGACAAAGATGTGGTGGGCTGACTCGCATGCCTTGCCTACGAGGGGCATCTGGCGCAACTGACGCTTCATCATCCACTTGAAGTTGCGGCACAGGAAACCGTAAATCAGGAATATATCGAACGCTCCCTGATGGTTGGCTACGAACACATACGACTGCCCTTTCTGCAGATTCTCGCGTCCCTCTACCTTCACGGGCAGCAGAAGCACACGCACAATGAACTGCGCCCACCACTTGCCGGGATAATATCCCCAGAAATGACCGTTGCCCAATGCGCAGCCGACAATTACCATCAGACATGTTATTACAGTGTATACAGCAATCAGCGGAAGAGCTATGAAGAGCTGATAAATACGATATATATACTTCATCTTATTTTAATGTTTAATTATTATACTTTTATTTAACAGAATGAAAAGACAAGTTGTTTGGGCTGTTTTTTCACTCTTTTATCTTTGTTGTCACATTCGTTGGATAATATTTCATCCACACAGCTATTTATACCTTCAATGTTCTTATTCTCATAATATTTCATTATTTTATCCGATAAATTGTCTGAGATAGCACTTATTACTGGAATGCGGAGCTTACGCAAATATTGGCTTTGCCAACGAGCGTACCCTCCATTCATGTGGTTGGTAAGATTATTCAACTGCTTACGTACGAAATCAGACATAAGTATAGCTGCAAGCACACGGATCTGTGACAGATTACCTCCTATAATATAGTAAATATTATGCTGAGGATAGAAATTTCCTTCATCAACAAACACATAATTATTACCCGAGATGTCAGGTAAAAGAATCTTTGTCTTAGTCATTAATGTTGGTGAAACAGAATCTATTGTTGCATACCAACGTGAAGGATTCTTACGCACCTTATGACGTGAGATAAGCTGTTCTTTGTGACTTTCTAAATATTCCTTTGCTCTGGGATATTTGTCCAGGACAACAAGTTGACCATCTTTTGAATAAGGATTAAGGAAATACTTGCCACCCCATTTCATGCAGTCACCACTAAGGTCTCTGGCTCCAATAACAGGCAACAACAAATCTTCTTCCACTTTATCCTTTAATTCCGTTGAGATAAAGATTTTGTCAGCACCCGTCGCAACACCTATTCCTATTTTAAACCCCTGTTCTTCTATAAGACTCAATCCTTTATCAAAAGAATTGAACATTGATGTCCAGTCTTCTCCTTCTGGTGACGGCAACATTTCATATTCAATATCTAAGAAGTCATCTATCTTGTTTATATTTGCATAAAGAACACTATCATTCCTATTTTTATTTGAAATCAATGTAATTGCAGGATAAGCCAACACGTTTTTCTGAAAAGCATCAACATTCTCCATATTGATTATTTTATCAATACTGTAATTATCAGCCACCAACTTTCTCAATAACTTGCCATACTTATTACGCATCCAACGATTTGCACAAACAAAACAATGTTTACCATTGGGTTTTAATAATGAAAGTGACTTTTCATAAAACAATACATATATATCAGCACGATAATAGAAGGTTGGAAACGACTTATAAATAGCGAGCTTCTGTTCTGGAATGTCCTCGTATCTTATATATGGCGGATTTCCTACTACTATATCTACTTGATTATGTCTACCAAGCAAATAATCCTCTACTATAATATTCTCTTCTACATTGATAAGTTCGGGAAACTCTATTTTTAAGCGTTCACAACAAACTTTTACCTTTTCCGCATCTATTTCCGAAGCAAAAACACAGTTATGATAAGCTTGATTAAAATCAAAGTTGAATAATTGCGAGGAGTTTTTAAGTCGACTAACTATTTCCAACAAGAACTCTCCTTCTCCACATGATGGCTCCATTATCTTAACGGAAGAAAGATTGGACGAAGACAAATAACCAACCTCATCAAGAATAAACTTGACGACTTCAGGCTTGGTGTAAACAACCCCATATTGCCCACCACCATATTTTTTATTATCTTGGACTCTATTTAAACTCATCCGTTAAACCTAAAAGATAACCAATAAATGAATTTATAAATGTATCTATTGAAATATTTTCTGCAAGACTTTCATAGTTGTCACATCCTGTTGTTGTTATAAGAGCAACAGCATTATATTTATGCTCAAGCACAAGACGTTGACACAATATACGATAACGATCAAGATAGGTAGAGTCAATGAACTCAGAGCCAACGTGAAAATGTGACTCGTTTACTTTAACTATATGAGTACTTCCTTCGTCCTTACCTACAACCATCAAATAGCCAAGCCAAGGTGACTGATTGCATACAAAAGCCTTTTCACGAAAGGCAGTCCAAAAATCTTCAGCAGAGCCAAGTGACTCCTCAACCCTATTGTTTAAATTATTGCCATAAGATCCAACTTGCGACTTCAGCTCTATTGCAGATATAAGGTTTCCTTTAGGCGAAACAATTAGAAAATCCCAATCCTTGGTAGCACGATAATATCCAGGTATATGATTATTCTTTAAATATATACATTCACGTGGCACACCAGCATCAACCGCAACATTGGCTAACATATCAAGAAAAGAATCAAGCTGTTTACCTGCCAAAACATTTCCTTGCTTCTTTTTGGTTTCCCAAAAAGATTTAACCGCATTAGCTATTTGTTTATTGTATTTCTGTTTCATTTTCTCTAATTTTTACTTTTTAAAGTAATTTCCACCACTTCCGGATCCATATGGAACCTGAACGGCACGAAGCCTCCCAATCCTGTGGATACGAACAGGGCGCGACCTGCCTCCTGATAGAGTCCGTCGTCCTCGCGACCCAAGAGGCTTGTGGGGCGCAATCCGAACAAACTCATCTGTCCGCCGTGCGTGTGTCCGCTCAGAGTGAGCTGCACATTGCTGCGGGGCAGTATGGAGCGACGCCATGCCGAGGGGTCGTGCTGAAGCATGACGACAAACGAACGGGGGCTGACTCCACGCAGCGTGCGCTTGAGGTCGGCCTTGCTGGGGAATGGCGGAAGCCCGTCGTTCTCCTCGCCCGCAATCACTATGGAGTCGCTGCCACGTCGTATGATGCGGTGGTCGTTGAGCAAGAGCTGCCAACCTACGTTGGCGTGAAACCGACGCGTGAGCATCTCGTTGTGACGGCGTTGCTGCATGGGCAACTTAGGCACATACTCCGAGTAGTCGTGATTGCCCAACACGGAGTAGACACCGTCCTTGGCATGCAGACGACGCAGCGTAGACGTGTGGCGAGTGAGTTCGTCGGGGCGCATGTTCTGAATGTCGCCGGTGAACGCTATCATGTCGGGACGCAAGCGGTTCATCTGTTCTACGGCACGCTCAAGCAGTTCGCTGCGCATCGAACCGAGATGTATGTCGCTGAACTGCACTATGCGATAGCCGTCGAACGACTTAGGAAGGTCGGGAACACGAACGGTGACACGGCGCACACGCAGATGGTCGGTGCCAGTCATCGAACCCGTGAACAGCACGTAAAGCTGTCCCAGCACAAGCAGCAGACCGAAGTAGTTGCCCCAATTGCGCGTGCCTCCCGCCATACGGCGCACGCCACGTCCGGCTATCGACGACAGAACGAACAGTAGCTTGGGCACCACTATCAGTCCGAGCATGAACAGATAGATGTTGAACAACGTGAGGTTGGCTGGCGCAAAGTCGTCAATCATGGCGTAGACAAGCGTCACCGCCACCATCGCAGCACCCGGAACCCACCACAACAGACGCATCAGGAGCGAGAGGTCGAAGCGGTGGCGTATGTAGCGACGATAGACGTAGAGGTCGGGCAACAGGGTTGCCAGTATTATAAATATGAATATACGGGCTATCATCTATTTTTATCGTTTGTATGAATAATGAAGACACATCAGTCTGCCAGACGTGAGGCGAGAAACCTCCGCATCAGTTCTACGGGCACATGACGGCGCCGCGCATAGTCGCGCAACTGGGTGTCGTCGATGCGTCCGATGTCAAAGTAGTGTGCCTTGGGATGGGCAAACATCAGTCCCGACACCGAAGCATGAGGCTTCATGGCACCGCTGTCGGTGAGGCGTATGCCTATGCGCTTCATGTCGATGAGGCGGTCGATGATGAAGTTAAGGCTCGTGTCTGGCATCGACGGATAGCCTACGGCTGGCCGTATGCCCTGAAAGTCCTCGCGCAGAAGCTGCGGAATGTCGAGATTTTCGTCGGGAGCATATCCCCATATAGTCCGGCGCACCTGCAAGTGGACAAGTTCGGCAGTGGCTTCAGCCAGTCGGTCGGCAAGAGTCTGGGCTAACATGCGCTGGAAATCGTCCTGCTGGAAGTCGTGCTCAATCGCCTCGTCGATGCTGGCGGCAAACACCCCCACCCTATCCTTTATGCCCGACGACAGCGGACGCACGAAGTCGGCAAGACAGAGGTAAGGCGCTCCAGGCTCGGAGGGGCGCTGCTGTCGCAGCATCGGCATGCGTTCTGTGCCTACTACGATGTCGTCGCCGTCGGCATTGGCATCGAACAGGCCTACAAGTGCATGCGTCTGATAGCGCGGTTGCAGTTGGTCGAGCATGAAGTTTGCCTCGTTGAGCAGTTTGTCCTTCTCGGATTGGGGCTTGCCGGCAAGTCCCCACGCATGATAGAAGTACAACCAGTTGATGTAAGGGCGCAGTTGTGCTATGTTGAAATCAAATTGTGTTACATTATCCATATATATCAGAGTCTGAACTCCAATGCCTCACCACGGCTCGTGGTGTCGAATGCTCCATTGTTGTATATTATGCTGCCGTTGCACATTGTGGTGCGCACCTGCCATGCGAATGTGTGTCCCTCCATCGGACTCCATCCGCATTTGCTCTGTATGCAGTCCTTGTCGACGGTCCAGGGCGAGTCGGGACGCACAATGACTATGTCGGCCTTGTAGCCCTGACGCAGATAGCCACGACGCGACACGCCGAACAGTTCGGCAGGATTGTGGCTCATCAGCTGAACCAGACGCTCGATGGTGAGCACGCCCTCGTCGACGAGTTGCAGCATGGCAACGAGCGAGAACTGCACCATAGGCATGCCGGAAGCAGCACGGGCACATCCGCCCTGCTTGTCGGCAAGAAGATGTGGGGCGTGGTCGGTACCGATGGTGGCAATGCGTCCGTCGTTGAGTGCGGCACGCAGAGCGTCGCGGTCGGCGGCTGTCTTGATTGCGGGATTGCACTTGATGCGTGTTCCGAGTGTGGCATAGTCGGCATCCGAAAAGAACAGGTGGGCTATGACAGCCTCAGCGGTGATGCGCGGATTGCTGCCGAAGAGCTGCAACTCGCGTGCTGTAGTGAGGTGTGCTACGTGCAGACGAGCTCCTGTCTGCTCGGCAAGTTCCACAGCGAGGCGTGTAGACTGCCAGCATGCCTCCTCCGAACGAATCTCGGGATGATGCTCTACAGCCGGGTCGTCGCCATACTTGGCCTTAGCCTCAGCCATGTTGCGATTGATTATGTCGGTGTCCTCGCAATGCGTCATGATGGGCAGTTGCGCTTTTGTAAACAGCTGCTGCAGCACCTCCTTGCGGTCGACGAGCATATTGCCTGTGCTTGAACCCATAAACAGCTTTATACCGGGCACACGATGTGGGTCGACAGACGTAACGACATCAATATTGTCGTTGGTGGCACCGATGAAGAAGCCGTAGTTGACGTGCGACTTGCGTGCAGCGTCGGCATACTTGTCGTTGAGTGCCTCAAGCGTTGTGGTCTGCGGATTGGTGTTGGGCATGTCGAAATACGACGTGACACCGCCAAACGCAGCCGCGCGGCTCTCTGTTTCGATGTCGGCCTTCTGTGTCAATCCGGGGTCGCGGAAGTGCACATGGTCGTCAATCACACCGGGTAAAACAAAACACCCCGTAGCATCCACGACGCTGTCGTAGTTGCCACGGGGAGAGTCTGTACCTTCAACTATCTCTGTTATAACATCATTGTCAACAATCACGGAAGCCTTTCGGGCAACACCCTCATTGACAACGGTTCCTCCAAATATTAATGTTTTCATTTTTTCTTCAAAAAAATGGTTGTTATGTTGTTTTTTAATCACACCATCTCAACATCTCAACTCAACACCCCGACTCCTACTGCGCAGGCGCAGCCAGCTCATTGGGAGTTGGACCCTGGGCTGGAGCTGGAGCAGGCATTGCCTGTTCAGGAGTCTTCATTCCATTCATTATGGCTTGGTTCTCCTGTGCCTTCTTATAGTAGTCCTTCACGTAAGGATCGTTCTTGAACTTATCAGTAGCCTTGCTCATGATGTCCTCAATCCACGGAGTGAGTTCGGGATAGCGATAGCCGATAGTCACCATAAAGAATACGCCAGGACCGAGCACATTGTCGAAGTTCTCAGTCACAAACGAAGTGACGAGCTTGTCCTCCTGCTCAGTCAGTCGCTGAGCCTCGGCGTTGATGCGACTGTTTACGACGTTCATGTCCGAACCGTCCATAATGGCGCGGTCGTGCATGTGTACGAGTTCCGCCTCCTGATTCTTCAGCTGGTTGTAGCGGTTGAAGAACTTGAACAACTCGTCGTTGAGCGGAGTGCCGCTAACGGTCTGCTGTGTATTGTCAATCTTGATATTGATATCGCCCTTTTCTAGCACGAGAGGCAGTACGCTTTCATCATCCATGAAAATATTGGCCATACATATAGAGTCGAACGATCCGTTGAAGTGGAACTGTCCGTGCACTACGTCGCACGAGTCGATAGTCTTGAAATCGTTGTCATGTAGAACCTTCAGATAGAGCATGCGTCCGTCGAGTGTAGAAACGTTTGACGATCCCTGGATGTTATAAGAATTGCCGCATGACGCTAACGCCATGATTGTGATAAAAGCGTAAAGTATTTTACTCATAAAATGTGGTTACTTGTAAATTTGTATAAAGACAAAGGTAATATGTATTATTTGAATAAAAGACGTTTTTGCCGAGTTTTAAGTTAAGATTATTCTTATTTAGATTTTTTTCGACACGCCTAATACATCTTCCTACTGAGCGTTGGTAGTGTTTTCTTCCTTCTTCAGGCAACTGCTGATGCGGTGCATAGTGTACATTTCGAGAATTGCAGCCACGAGCAACAGCAACACCCACTTGTTGTAAACCACCTCAATGTAAGTGGTATAGTTGGTGAATGTATCGCGAAGGAACTGGAAAGCGGTGTCTACCATAAGTAGTCCGGAGAACACGAACAATATGTCGGCAAGCGTCATGATACGCTTCAGACGCTTGATGGTGGGGTTGTTGCCCTCATAAATCTCGCTCACCTGCATCCAGGCGAACAACAGTGCACCTACAAGATAAATCCAGCAAGCCACCTCGCGTGCATACATGAACGCAAAACATCCTGCTCCTAAAACCATAAGTATGCCGCCAACAAGGAACAGCATACTCTGTACTCTACTCATTTGTTTCATTATTGTCGGTTTGTGGTTTTTTATCGTCACTCAATACATAAATATCCTCGTCGTCGGTCTTCATGAAATAGCGTTCGCGCGCAATCTTCTGATAAGCCCCCGGCACATGGTTAAGCTCCCTGAGCTTGCGCATGTCGTCCTCGTTCTGGGCGTTGTACTTGTCGATTTGCTGGCGAAGGTCGCTTATCTGCATCTCCAACTGGACACGATGCATAAAGCTGTTTTCATCGACAAAGCCTACGAGTATAATTCCGGCGATGATGACAATAGCATATTTGTAGTGGCCCACAAGAGCCATTATAAGTTTAAGACGACCCATTGTTATTTAATTTGTATGCAAACTTACTCATAATTTTCCGTATTCATACACGAAAATAGAATTTTTTATAGTAAGTTTGCAGTTGATTATCATCATCGCACATTATATAATATGGAAGAATATATAGTTTCAGCACGCAAATACCGCCCGATGACGTTCGACTCGGTAGTGGGACAGAAGGCTCTGACCACCACCCTAAAGAACGCCGTGAAGAGCGGAAAGCTGGCTCATGCCTATCTGTTCTGCGGACCGCGCGGCGTGGGCAAGACCACTTGCGCACGCATCTTTGCCAAAGCCATCAACTGCATGAACCCCACTGCTGAGGGCGAGGCATGCGGCGAGTGCGAGAGCTGCAAGGCGTTTGCCGAACAGCGCTCGTACAACATCTTCGAGCTTGACGCCGCCAGCAACAACTCGGTGGAGCATATCAAGTCGCTCATGGAGCAGACACGCATTCCGCCGCAGGTGGGCAAGTACAAGGTTTTCATCATCGACGAGGTGCACATGCTGTCGTCTGCCGCCTTCAACGCTTTCCTCAAGACGCTTGAGGAGCCACCGGCACACGTCATCTTCATCCTCGCCACCACCGAGAAGCACAAGATTCTGCCTACAATCCTGTCGCGCTGCCAAATATACGACTTCGAACGAATGACTGTGGAGAATACCATATCGCACCTAAAGAACGTGGCGCAGAAGGAAGGCATCACTTACGAGGAAGAGGCTCTGGCAATAATTGCCGAAAAAGCCGACGGCGGTATGCGCGATGCTCTGTCGATATTCGACCAGGCGGCGAGCTTCTGCCAGGGCAACATCACCTACGCCAAGGTGATTGAAGACCTCAACGAGCTGGATGCTGACAACTACTTCCGCATGGTTGACTTGGCGCTTGAGAACAAGGTGAGCGACATAATGGTGCTGCTCAACAGCATCATAGAGAAGGGTTTTGACGGTGGCAACCTCATCAACGGACTGGCGTCGCACGTACGCAACGTGCTCATGGCTAAGGACGAGAGCACTCTGAAACTGCTCGACGCAAGCCAGCAGCAGGTGCAGAAGTATGCCGACCAGGCGCAGCGATGCCCCACAAAGTTCCTGTATCAGACGCTGAAGCTGACCAATCAGTGCGACCTGTCCTACAGACAGAGCAGCAACAAGCGACTGCTCGTCGAGCTGACACTCATACAGGTGGCTCAGCTGACGCAGCCCGAGGATGCTGCCGATGGCGCGGGGCGTAGCCCCAAAAGTCTGAAATCCCTGTTCAAGCACTTAACAATGAACCGGAATGCAGCGGCTCGGCAGGTGGCCGCTCCGGAGAATAACGCCGCTCTGGCTGCTGCCATGGGCGCTGCCTCGGCACACATCACACAATCGGGAGCTGCCACGGCAGCCGCTACGACTACGGCTTCAGCCACTACGGCAGCACCCAAACGCCCCGCCATGAAGCTGTCGAGTCTCGGCATCACATTCCAAAGCCTTCAGCAGAAGCAGCAAACGGAGAAGAAGCAGGAGGCGGAAATAACCAACAAGGACGAGAACGAGGAGTTCAACCAGGACTTCCTCGAACTGCAATGGCTGTCGATGTGCAACCGCATGCCGCAGAAGATGATAAGTCTTGCCTCGCGAATGAAGAACATGAGGCCACGCATAGCAGAATTTCCTGCCATCGAGATAATCGTTGACAACCAGATGCTGCTCGACCAAGTGGATACCATAAAGGGACGAATACGTGCCACTATGGCAAAGGCTCTGCACAACGGCAACATAACGCTCACACTCAGACTGGCTAAAGCCGAGGAGATAAGCAAGAAACTCACCAAGAAGGAGGTGTTCGACGAACTGATGAAGCAGAAGGAAGTGCGCTCGTTCGTCGAAGCCATGGGACTGGAGCTGACGTAAGCCGGCAATCGAAGCTGACGTAACAACGAACCATTCGTAACAAAACAAAAGATTACATAAATGAAGACATTGAAAAGATTTCTGCCAGACATTCTGGTAGTATTGCTGTTTGCAGTCATAGCATTTGCCTACTTCTTCCCGGCAGATACCGAAGGCCGCATTCTCTATCGCCACGACTCGTCGGCAGGACGAGGCTCGGGTCAGGAGCTGACCGAGTATTATCAGCGCACAGGCGAGCGCACCCGTTGGACCAACTCGCTCTTTAGCGGAATGCCTACCTATCAGATGGCACCGTCGTACGACAGCCAGCAGGTTCTGAACGAGGTAGGCAAGTTCTACCACCTGTGGCTGCCCGAGAACGTCTGGTATGTGTTTGCATACCTTCTGGGCTTCTACATCCTATTACGCGCATTCGACTTCCGTCGTGAGCTGGCTGTGCTCGGCTCTATAATATGGGCGTTCAGCAGCTACTTCTTCATCATCATCGCTGCCGGACACATCTGGAAAGTGATAGCCCTGGCTTATCTGCCGCCTATGATAGCAGGTATTGTGCTGGCATATAGAGGAAAGTATGTGTGGGGATTTGTCATCACGGCACTGTTCACGGCGCTTGAGATACAGGCCAACCACGTGCAGATGACCTATTATTATCTGTTCATCATCGCCTTCATGGTGCTGGCTTATCTGTGGGATGCCGTTCGCAATCATCGTCTGGCACAGTTTGGCAAGGCTACGGGCGTGTGCTTTGTGGCTGCCGCACTGGGCGTTGTCATCAACCTCTCCAACCTCTATCACACCTGGCAGTACACCCAGGAGTCGATGCGAGGAAAGAGTGAGCTGGTGAAGAAGAACTCAGCCAACCAGACAAGCAGCGGTCTCGACCGCGACTACATCACACAGTGGAGCTATGGCATCGACGAGACATGGACCCTGCTCGTGCCCAACACCAAGGGCGGAGCGTCAATGCCGCTTGCCATGAACGAGAAGGCTATGGAGAAAGCCGACCCGCAGTTCTATCAGATTTATCAACAGTTGGGACAGTACTGGGGCAACCAGCCTGGCACAAGCGGACCGGTATACGTGGGCGCTTTCGTACTGATGCTGTTCGTACTGGGTCTGTTCATCGTCAAAGGACCTATGAAGTGGGCGCTGTTCCTTGCCACCGGTCTGTCGATACTGCTTTCGTGGGGCCGCAACTTCATGTGGTTTACCGACCTATTCCTCGACTATGTACCCATGTATGCCAAGTTCCGAACGGTGGCTTCGATACTCGTAATTGCCGAGTTCACCATTCCTTTGCTGGCAATGTTGGCACTTAAGAAGATATTCGACACTCCCGACTTCTTCACACAGAAGATACGCATATACCTCGGCACGTCGAAACATCCTATCATTGCGCACAACACGACCAACATGTTTTGGTTGTGGGTGAGCTTCATAGCTACGGGTGGCATGGCGTTGCTGTTTGCCATCATGCCGTCGATATTCTTCCCCGACTATGTTTCGGCTTCAGAGCTGGAGGCAATGAAGCAGATTCCGTCGGAATATCTTGGTCCGTTGCTCAGCAATCTGCAGGAGATACGCATCTCGATATTCACCGCCGACTGCTGGCGCACATTCTTCGTCATCGTGCTCGGCACCGCTGTGCTGTTGCTGCTGCGCATGAAGAAGATACAGCCCAAGTATGCTGTGGGTGCCATCATCGTGCTCTGCCTCGTTGATATGTGGCAGGTCAACAAGCGTTATCTCAACGACGGCATGTTCGTAGAGCGTAGCGTGCGCGAGACTCCGCAACAGGAGACAGCCACCGACCGCCAGATTCTTCAGGACAAAGCGCCCGATTATCGTGTGCTTAACCTCGCTTCGAACACGTTCAACGAGAACGAGACTTCTTACTATCACAAGTCTATCGGCGGATACCACGCTGCCAAGCTGCGCCGCTATCAGGAAATGATCGACCAGTATATCGGTAAGGAGATGCGCGACATGCAGGATGCCATCGTCAACGCACAAGGCGACATGACCCGTGTGGCTGGCGACTCTATCTATCCGGTGCTCAACATGCTCAACACCAAGTACGTAATCCTGCCGCTGCAGGGCGGACAGACAGCTCCGCTACTCAATCCGTACGCCTTCGGCAACGCATGGTTTGTAGACCGTATAAGCTATGTTGACAATGCCAATGCCGAGATTGACGCCGTAGGAAAGCTCAATCTGCGCCACGAGGCTGTAGCCGACAGCAAGTTTAAGGATGCGCTGGGCGAGCCTGTAGCACAGCAGTCAAATGCCGTAGTGACTCTGAAGAAATATGAGCCTAACGAACTTACCTACACCGTAGAGTCGCAGAAGGGTGGCATCGTAGTGTTCTCGGAGGTTTACTATCCCGGATGGACTGCCACTGTCGACGGCACAGACACTCCAGTAGGCCGTGTCAACTACATCCTTAGAGCCATCAACGTCAAGCCAGGCAAGCATACTGTAGTGCTGACATTCAAGCCTGCATCGGTGAAGAACACCGAAACAGCTGCTTACGTGGCTTATCTGTTGCTCGTACTGGCTATCGCCGCAGGCGTATTCTTCGAAATGAAGAGACGCAAGAATGAAACAAACGAACTGAAGAAATAACAATATGGAGTTTCGTACACCAGTAAACATTACGCTCGCGCCGTTCGCTATCGAACCGCGCGAGCGTATGCTTTTTGTAGGCTCTTGCTTTGCCGACAACATAGGACGGCGATTTGTGGAGGACAAGTTTCGCGCTACGGTCAATCCATACGGCGTGATGTACAATCCGGCAAGCATCATGCACACCGTGAAGCGATGGACCGATGAGCTTGTTGCAACCGATGAAGCCCCTCAGACGGCTGTGTTCACGCTCGGCACCAACCATGTCTACATCCTCAACGAGACGGGCGAGATAGTGGACAATTGCCGGAAGCGTCCACAGCGGTTGTTCACCGAGCGCGAGCTGAGCGTTGACGAGTGTGCCGACTATCTGCGTGAGGCAATTGCCACACTCCAGAAGATTAATCCCTCGGTACGTGTCATCATCACCGTAAGCCCCATCCGCTACGCCAAATACGGCTTTCACGGCAGTCAGCTATCGAAGGCTACACTGCTTTTGGCTGCCGACAAGTTGACAAAGGAGATGGACAACGTGGTGTATTTCCCTGCCTACGAGATTGTCAACGACGAATTGCGCGACTACCGTTTCTATCGTGAAGACATGCTCCACCCTACCGACCAGGCTGTGGAATACATCTGGCAACGCTTCGGCGAAACTTTCTTCTCCAAGCAAACACGTAAGTTTCTCGAAGAGTGGCACCCGATAAAGGCTGCTCTCGCCCACCGACCGTTCAATCCGGAAGCCGAAGAATACAAGAAGTTCTTGGAAAAGGCGAAGGAAGGGGAAAGGGAGTTGATGGAGAAATACAAGTGAAAAGCCCTACCCCCGGCCCCTCCCCCGTAGGGAGGGGAGTAATATGATTTGTTTGCTATGGAAGGATAAAAACAGTAGCGGAGGTCTCCGGCCTCCGCTACTCGTTTTCTTGCGCAGGGTATGGCGAGGACGCCATACCCTCCTATATAAGTTTACAAAGCATACCACTCCCCTCCCTACGGGGGAGGGGAGTGGTATGCTTTGTTGGGTTTCGATATCTTACAACCCTATCCTCACGCTTCCGCCTGCCATAATCCACAGACCCGGCTGGCGCACAGCACCGAGGTCGTAGTATCTGTGGCATGTCAGGTTGTCGGCCTTAACGTAAAGGCTGTACGACGGAGCGGTCCACATCAGTTTTACGTCGACCTTGGTATAAGGCGAATAGTTGTTCATGCGCTGCTGCCAACGTACTGCCCACGATGCCGACAGACGACTCCAGATGCGGTGGTCGAGCTGGAAGGTGGCTTTGTGGCGCAAATATTCCAGGGCGTAGAGCGAACCGAATATCTCGCGGTCGGTCTCGTGCTTCTGATGGATGAAGGCATAGCCAGCCTTGATGCGTGTGATGAACGAACCTGGGATGAGCTCATCCATATTGAGCGTAACGTCAGCCGAATAGCCCATATTGTCGAGTTTGCCGATGTTCATCGCCTGATACTTGCGACTCTCGGCTGTAGGATAAACCCAGTCGATGATGTTCTTGCCCTCAGAGTAGAATCCGCTCAGCACAGCCTCAACGCCACGTGTGCGGAAGCGTGTACCAATTTTGAAGGTAGAATTGCGCTCGGGGCTGAGGTTGGGATCGCCCTGCTGTGCCGAGTTGGAAGTATATAGGTCGGTGAATGTGGGCACACGCAGCGCCTTGTTCCACGAAGCGTAGAACTTCCAGTTGTCGCTCGGACGATAAGAGATGTCTACGCCCGGATAGAAACGAAAACGGTTGTCGAGTCCCGTATTGCGGTTGGCAAGCACGCCAGCCGACATGGTAAACCCACCGAGTATTACGTTATGCTCAAGGAAGACGCTCGTGTTGGTGCGGTCGCCACGATGGTCGTAGTGGCGGTCGGAACCGTGTATGGCAGTCCACTCGCTCTCGTCGAGCAGTGTTCCGTATGCAGTACTGAGGATGTGCTCCTTGCGCAGGTCGACGCCAACGGCTGTCTTACCCAGTAACCACGAGGCATGGGCATTGAGAGCTGCTCCATATACATCCATACGGTGATAGTTCTCGCCGTTCTGTGCTCCTTCCTTGCCGCGAGTGAGCTGATAATGGTCTACATCGCGGTGCCAATATACCGAGGGCGAGAACACCAGACGCTCGTCGGCAAACGGACGTACGTCTGCAAGAGCCGATGCCATGAAGCGGCGTGTTGCCTCCCACTGGTTGTTGAAGCGGGCGCTGTAGAATGTCGAAGCGCCATAATCCTGCGACGACAGACCTCCCTGCCACGACAGATTGACATAGCGCGACTCCAAAGCTCCCATATAATACATGCGACGGCGCTTGAAATCGCTGTTGGCTGTGCCACCGTCGCTCTGCGTATAGCCTCCGCTGAGCTGCTGTCTGACGTTGCCCGTGCGCAGACTCAAACCAGCATCGCCACCGAATGTGCCGAACGAGCCTCCTTCGGCCGACACACGCACACTGCTCTCCTTGTCGGTGCGCGTCACGATGTTGATGGCGCCATTGAATGCCGACGATCCGAACACACGTGCCGAAGCACCCTCGAGAACCTCGATGCGCTCAATGTCAGAAAGAGAAACTGGGAAATCGGCTGCATTATGGCCGGTTTGCGGGCTTGACATGTTCACTCCATTCAATAGAATGGTAATCTGGTCGAACGTGCCGCCATTGATGCTGATGTCCGTCTGTACACCAAAGCCACCGCGCTGACGGACATCTACGCCCGTGGCTAACTTAAGAATGTCGTTGATACTTGACGCCTCCGCACGCTGAATGTCGTCGCGCGAGATGACAGTCACAATCTTTGCCGACTGCAACGCAGTGAGCGGAGCACGCGAACCGGTGACAAGCACCTCGTCGAGCTTCACCTCCTGACGGCCAAGTGAGTCGGCAGCCATTGCTGTAGCAGCAGGCTTAGTGCTGATTCCGTCTGCCTTGGCGTAGGTCAAAGTTGCTACACTAAGGGTGCAGATTAGCACCTCACGTCCGATACAGCTGAACAGAGCATAGCTACGGCGCGAGAAATGCTTGAAGCGCAGAGCCTGTCTGTCGTTAAATCTGTGTCTGTACATAGATTTTTTAGATGAATTAATTAATAAAAATGAATAAAATAATACAGGGGCGTATATTTTAAAAACTCGCACTACCAATCACTGGCAGTGCGAGTTGTCGTTGCAGCGCTGTGCAACTTATCATTGTTTAATTGTATATATTAATACCATTTCTTACTTCTCAGCATCGATAGCCTTAATCTTCTGGCGAACCAGTTCGAGGTCGTCGCGGAGCTTCTGCACCTTACGGTTCATCTCGTCGATAAGGCTGTTGCCCTTCTTAGAGCTTGCATTGAGGAAACCGAGGTTGTTCTCGTAGGTCTGAATCTCCTGCTTGAGCTGGTCAAAACGACGCATCAGGCGTGAGCGCTCTGAGCCCAAAGCTTCCTCGCCACGCTTTGCCATGTTCTTGATATTCGACTTGAAATCATCAAGACGGCGGCGCTTTGTAGTAATGTTAAGTTGACGATATATTACGTCGAGAGCCTCATGATACTCGGCATAGAGGGTGTCCTTCTCCTTGAAGGGCACGTGTCCCACCTTATTATATTCGTCGACTATAGCCTGAACCTGATCCTTTGTAGCATCAGCACCAAGACCCTTGAGCTGAGCTATGAGCTCACGCTTCTTGTCGAGATTGGCACGTTCTTCGCCACGTGTGCCTGCATTGGCAGCCTTGCGTGCCTCGAAGAACTTGTTGCAAGCACCGAGGAACTCATTCCAGAGCTGGTCGCCGAGCTTCTTGGGCACCTGGCCTACGGTCTTCCACTCCTTCTGGAGGGCGATGAGCTTGTCGCTTGTCGACTTCCAGTCAGTGCTCTCAGCCAGAGCCTTAGCCTTCTCAACGAGAGCCTTCTTGCGCTCTATGTTGTCGGCATAGGCAGCCTTGAGCTGCTTGAAGAACTCAGTCTTGCGTCCGAAGAAGTCGTCGCAGGCAGCGCGGAAACGCTCGAATATCTTGACGTTCATCTTCTGCGGTGCAAAACCTATGGTCTTCCACTCGTTCTGTATTTCGATAATCTCCTTAGAGTGCTTCTCCCAGTCGGCAGCGCCCTTGTTTTCGAGCTTGCCAATCTCCTCTACCTTCTCGCAGAGGGCTGTCTTGCGTGCAAGATTCTCCTCCTCGCCGGCACGCAGGTCCTCGAAGTGCTGCTGATGACGCTTGTTGATGACGGTAGATGCAGCCTTGAAGCGGGTCCATATCTGCTCGCGCAGCTCCTTGGCAACGGGGCCTGTCTCGCGATACTGCTGATGGAGTTCCTGCAACTGATGGAATGCGCTTATTACGTCCTCCTCGTCGGCGAGCTTCTCGGCAGCCTCACACAGCTTGGTCTTTATCTCAAGGTTCTTCTTGAAATCGTACTCGCGAGCCTCAGAGTTGAGCTTCAGCAGGTCGTAATACTGCTCAACGTAGAGCTGATAGTTGCGCCACAGCTCGCTGGCTTTATCTGCCGGCACAGCCTTGATGTCCTTCCACTCCTGCTGCAGTTCCTTAAACTCGTTGTACGACTTGTTGGCTTCATCGGGCGATGTAGCCATAGCCTTGATACGTTCGATGATGGCGAGTTTCTTCTCAAGGTTAGCCTGCTTCTCAGCTTCCTGCTCCAGGAACACCTTTGCACGTTTTTCGCGCACTACAGCCATTTGCTCCTTGAATGTTTCTTCGTCTTCGTCGGGCACAATCTGGTATGTTGTGGGATCACCACCGCCCTCGATGTATTCCTTCAGACGTGCTTCGCGCTCGGCGATGTGCAACTTGTAGAATACAGTCTTAAGTAGGTCGATCTCATCTTTGTCAGGATTGTCGTCGCTCTGTGCAATCTGCTTCAGGCGTTCTACAACCTCCTGCTTTGTCTTGTATACCTTGGTGTTAGCCACCGGCTGTTCGGCGGGAGTGTCTACGTTCTGAACTTCAGCTACGTTCTCCACATTCGCCACTTCTTGTGTACCTTGATTCAAGGCCTTCTCTTGAGAGTCCATCATTTCACTGTTTTAAGTTTATGATAAGGGTAATTCAAATTCTCACCATGCCAAGGCTTTGCCAAGGCATGATTTTCATGTACATATATATTTATATAGAGTGCAAACTTAAATAAAAAAAACCGAAAAGCGACAAAAAAGTATGATTTTTTTGTATTTAAAGCAAAAAAGGAGGCTATGACGCGGTGTCATACCCCCCTGTATGTCTTACTTTAGTAGCCTAAAGGCTTACTTCAGTACCTCGATTGCACGCTGCAAACGCTTGATTGTCTCTTCCTTGCCGAGGAAAGCCGAGATGTCGAACATGCCCGGACCCTTGCCTATACCTACAAGAGCAAGGCGGAAGGCGTTCATAACGTCGCCCAGCTTGTAGCCCTTGTCCTCAACCCACTTCATCACGACGGGTTCCTGACCCTCGATAGAGAAGTCGTCGATGCCCTGGAGCACTTCTGCCAACTCGCCCATCACCTTGGCTGAGTCTTCCTTCCAGCGCTTCTTCACGGTCTTCTGGTCGTACTCTGTAGGAGCGATGAAGAAGAACGAGCACAGAGGCCAAAGCTCCTTGACGAAGCTCACACGGTCCTTCATCATAGCCACTACCTGTGTGATGCGCTCCATCGACTCGTCAACGCCGTTGTTGGCTACGATAGGTGCGAAGAGGTCGGCAATCTCCTCGTTCGACTTGCGCAGTATATACTCGTGGTTGAACCAGATGCCCTTCTGATAGTCGAACTTGGCACCCGACTTAGAGCACTTGTGGATGTCGAACTGCTCAACAAGCTCGTCGAGCGAGAACATCTCCTGCTCTGTACCGGGATTCCAGCCCAGCAGGGCGAGGAAGTTGACAACAGCCTCGGGGAAGTAGCCGCTTTCGCGATAGCCCGAAGAGATGTCGCCGGTCTTGGGGTCGTGCCACTCAAGCGGGAATACGGGGAAACCGAGACGGTCGCCGTCGCGCTTCGAGAGCTTGCCCTTGCCCTCCGGCTTGAGCAGAAGCGGCAGGTGGGCGAATGTAGGCATAGTGTCTTCCCATCCGAAAGCACGATAAAGCAGAACGTGAAGCGGTGCGCTGGGCAACCACTCCTCGCCACGTATCACGTGAGTAATCTCCATAAGGTGGTCGTCGACGATGTTTGCCAAGTGATAGGTAGGCAGCTCGTCGGCACTCTTGTAGAGCACCTTGTCGTCGAGAATGTCGCTCTTTATCTTCACATCGCCACGAATCATGTCGTCGACATGCACCTCGATGCCCGGCTCAACCATGAAGCGAACCACATACTGCTCGCCATCGTTGATGCGACGCTCCACTTCCTCCTTCGAGAGAGTGAGCGAGTTGGTCATCTGCATACGTGTCTTGGCGTCGTACTGGAAGTTCTGAATCTCAGCACGCTTTGCCTCAAGCTGCTCGGGCGTATCGAAAGCGATGTAAGCCTTGCCGTCGGCAAGAAGCTGGTCGACATATTTCTTATATATGGCGCGACGCTCGCTCTGACGATACGGGCCGTGGTTGCCACCGAACGACACTCCCTCGTCAAACTTGATACCGAGCCAACGGAACGACTCGATAATATAGTCTTCGGCTCCCGGCACAAAGCGGTGCGAGTCGGTATCCTCGATACGGAACACCAGGTCGCCGCCGTGCTGACGGGCGAATAGATAGTTATACAATGCTGTACGCACACCACCGATGTGCAAAGGTCCTGTTGGACTTGGCGCGAAGCGCACCCTTACTTTTCTATCTGACATATTATAGTATGTTATTTATTTTTGTGTACAAAGGTAGTAAGTTTTTCTCAATTTAGACATTTTTTTTGTAATATTGCAGTCCAAACCCATAATAAGACTATATATGTATAGAATTGAGAAGAGCAGAAAACATTTCTGGCGCAATATGTTCACACGTATGGCGCTGGTATTGGTGACTGTGGCTGTAATCGTGTGGTCGCTGCCCCGCAATGAGAGCCAGCGATTCAGATACGACGTAGGCAAGCCGTGGATGTACGGCTCGTTCATAGCCAAGTTCGACTTCCCTATCTACAAGACCGACGAAACCATCAAGGCCCAGGAAGACTCGCTGCTGCAGACCTACCAGCCCTACTACAACTACGACAAGACGGTGGAGAAGAAGCAGGTGAACAAGTTCCTCTCCGACTTCCACGACGGCATTCCCGGACTGCCACATCAGTACATCGACATCATAGCCAAACAGCTGCACCGACTGTACCAGACGGGCATCATGGACACGCCCGAATACAACGAGATATACCGCGACTCCACTTCGCTGGTGCGCGTCGTCATAGGCAACAACGCACAGACCATGCCGCTCGACGAAATCTACTCTACGCTGTCGGCTTACGAGCAGATATTCCTCGACGACGTGGTTGCCCAGCAACGCCCCCTGCTGCAACGCTGCAATCTGAACAACTACATCGAGCCTAACCTTATATATGACAAGGAACGCTCGCTGACCGAACGCAACGACCTCCTGTCATCCATACCGCCTGCCAGCGGCATGGTAATGAGCGGACAGAAGGTGATTGACCGTGGCGACATTGTCGACGAATACACCTACCGTGTGCTCAACTCGTTCGAGCGTGAGATAAAACGCCGGTCGGCTACGCAGAACGAGATAACGAGCACCATCATCGGACAGATTATACTTGTGACCTTTATGGTGACGCTCTTCACCATATACCTCGCACTGTTCCGTCGCGACTACTTCAACAAGCCGCGCTCCATCGCCATGCTCTACTCGCTCATTACGTTCTTCCCGGTGATAGTGGCTATAATGATGCGCCACAACTTCATGAGCGTCTACATAGTGCCCTTCGCCATGGTTCCGATGTTTGTGCGTGTGTTTATGGACTCGCGCACGGCATTCATCTCGCACGTCACGATGCTGCTTATATGCACCATCGCCGTGAGATACCAGTACGAATTCATCATCATTCAGATTGTAGCGGGCTTGATAGCCATCTACTCGCTGCGCGAACTGACACGCCGCGCTCAGGTGTTCAAGACGGGAATACTCGTGGCTATGGGCAGCGCACTGGTGTATCTGGCGCTGCAGATGATACAAGACAACGACTTCACCATCATGGACCACGACATGTACTACCACTTCGTGGTGAACGGTGTGCTGCTGTTGCTCGCCTATCCGCTGATGTACATCGTCGAGAAGATGTTCGGATTCGTGTCGAGCGTGACGCTGTTTGAGCTGTCAAACACCAACCGCGGACTGCTGCGCAACCTCTCGGAGATTGCTCCGGGCACATTCCAGCACTCCATCACTGTAGGTAATCTGGCTGCTGAGATAGCCAATAAAATCGGTGCCAACTCACTACTCGTGCGTACCGGTGCTCTGTATCACGACATCGGCAAAATGGCTGACCCCGTATTCTTCACCGAGAATCAGGCTGGTGTCAACCCGCACGACCACCTCGACTACAAGGAGAGCGCACGCATCATCATCAATCATGTCACCGAGGGCGTGAAAATGGCTGAGCGTGAGAATCTGCCCACCATCATACGCGACTTCATCGTGACCCACCACGGCACGGGCATGACCAAGTTCTTCTACATTAAATATAAGAACGAGCATCCCGACGAAGATATTGACCCGAAACCGTTTGAATATCCGGGTCCCAACCCGTTCACACGCGAGCAGGCAATCCTAATGATTGCCGACGGCGTGGAGGCTGCTTCGCGCTCAATAACAGAATATACAGAGGAGAACATCGCCACACTGGTAAACAAAATCATCGACAGCGATGTTGCCGACGGCTACTTCAAGGACTGCCCAATCACATTCCGCGACATAGCCCTCGCCAAAGTCGTACTCATCGAACGCCTCAAAGCAATATACCACACACGTATATCGTATCCAGAGGCTAAGAAGTAAAAAAACAACAAGAACAACATTAAGGACTTTATCTTGAAAGTCAATTAATGTTGTTCTTGTTGTTTTATGTCCAATAGGTGCATTTTCACCACAATGCCACTTTTCCTGCAACACCCAAATCAATGGTTGCAGTTACGACACCAAGAGCCTTGAATACTCTTCGCATAGTAGGTATTGTTATGCTATAACCTCTTTCTAATCGAGAAATCTGTGCTCTTTTCACACCTATACGTTCACCAAGTTGTTCTTGGGTCAAGTTCTGTTCTATACGAGCCTTCTTGATGGCTTCTCCCAAACGATAAGCATGCAATGCTTCATCAACATCACTTTCAAAAGCATCACGTTTCGAAGTTCCTACTTTTCCAAAGTGCTTGTCAAGCACATCGTCCAAAGGGGTAAGATTCATCTGTGCCATAATTATTTGTTTTTGAAATATTCTTTTCTGATTGCTTCAGCTTTCGCAATTTCCTTACTTGGGGTCTTTTGTGTTTTCTTGATAATGCCGTGAGTGGCAATCACCAATTGATGTTGTAGTAGATTTTGTAAGATACCGCTTCGGGCAAACTTTCAATAAAGTTCTGTGCCTCGTCAGTCAAGACAAGTCGGAAGATATTTAGTGCCATACATTTTCAATTTGGTACAAAGATAGACATAATGTTTCATAAACAAGAAACATTATGCACTTAAATGTGTTTTACAACCCGTTTTTAACAATTCAGAAATATATAATAGCCACAGCTTGCTAACGGCATGCAAATATTGTACAAGCAGTAAAAAAGTGTTACAAAACGAAAATTGATTCTAGAGATTTCTGAGGCGGTTTTTATCGGTTTTTCGACGTAAAATGCCACACCAAAATCCATTCAAGGCTTCTTTGCATTGCAAAAGGACTACAGTTGAAGTGTAAAAGGACTACAGTTGCAATGCAAACAAGGCTAAAATGAAAGGCAAAAGTGGTCGTTTTGCAATAAAAGGGAGTGTTTTTTACGTTGATAGCATTGCCGATTTTCAACACTAACGTAGCAACACAGTGATTTTCAACAACATATCTCAAATTGCTCAAAACTCGAGAATTTCGAGCTAAAGATTTCCTTGTGCGCTCAACTCATAGTTTTGAGGGCTTAAAAATGCAAATATTGTGTTGAGAGGACATAAAAAAACGGCAATCACACGATAAACTAATATCAATGCGATTGCCGATAACCACTTGCCGAAACTTTAAGTTATATGGCCTATTTTAAGCAAATTATATGATGAGACTTAGAAGTTGATGTCCAGTCCTACTCCAAACACATTGTTGTTACGAGTGAAGTCGGCTGAATAGTTGTCCTTCTGTGTCTTCATTGTGTCGTAGAAAGTATGGAAGTAGGCTACTTGCAAATCCATCTTCTTTGAGAGGTGGATTACGCCACCTACACCTACCGAGTTAGAGCTGACTACGAACGACTTGTCGTCCATGTAGTCGTCGGTCATGCCGTAGCTTGTGCGCTGCCAGCCTGTACTTACGGTGAACTTCTTGTTGAGGTCGTACTCTACACCTGCGCTGTATTCGAAAGTTCCGCGGTCGAGCTTATCCTGACGGTTGTTGTAAGAAGTAGCGTGCTTGTCGTCAAACCAGTGGAAACCTACGTTGATGCGCAATTCGTCGATTGGCTTGTAGCCTACACCTACTGTAAGAAGAGCAGGGATGTCGCCCTCAATCTTCTTTCCGTCCTCGTATTCGCCGATTGCTTCGCCAAGCTCGGCGTTGAACTGCTTCTTAAGCATAGTAGTTGCTCCCTGCACATTTTGATTGCTAAGGATAGCATCGGCAGCTGCCTCAGGCACGCCACCAGCGAGGTATGCGTTGCGCAAGTTGCCATCGAGGTTACCGATTGAAGGAGTCTGGTTTACCGACTTGTTCTTAAGACGCATACGAGTCTTGAACTCATACTTGGCCGAGAAGTTCCAGCGATCAGTCTTAAAGTCTACGCCAATCATCGGAGTGAATCCGAGACCGGTCTGGTCGCAGCTAAGCTCGATGTCAGCAGCAGTTGTCTTGGTGGGGTCGAGCACCTGATAGAGGGGCATGTTGCCTACCTTGATGTCGCGTACATATCCGTAGTAGTTGCACAATGCATATACGGTACGCACACCGCCATATACTGCGAAGTTGTCATTTACCTTATAAGCTGCACCTATCGAGATACCATAGTAATACTGACGGCCGTGCATATAGCTGTCGTAGGTGTACTTGCCGTCTTTACCGAACTTGCTTGAGAATACGGCAGGAACGCCATACTGGGCTGCAACGCCGTCAACAACCTGTGCCAACTGGCATGCTCCCATTGCAGTCTCGCTGACAATCTTCTCGAACGAACCGAGTCCGTTGTCGAAAGTACACTTTCCACCGCCACCGGCAAGTGCCAGGTTAGCCTGGAACGACCAGCGTCCTTTGTTGTAAGCATATTGGAGTGAGGGAATGACGGGGGCGAAAGCCTTACCCTTGAATGTACGTGGTGTGATAGGATTGTTCACGTTGTTGGTGAACAACTGGTAGTCGTTCTTGATTGAACGGTCCTGATAAGCCAACTGCCAGTTGAGCGAGAGGTGATGGCCCTGACCCAAGAAAGCAACGCCAGCCGGATTGAAGTATACACCGTCGATGCCAATTGAAGCCTCACGGCTCATCATACGGTTGAATGCTACGTTCTGATTGGTGTTTGTAAGTAGTCCTCCTGCAAACGAAAAGCTGCTTGAGGCAATCGCTGCTGTCAAGCAAACTGTCTTGATTTTGTTCATCTTAATTTAATTACCTTTAAAATATTGGTTGCAAAGGTAATCAGATTGTTCTATTCTTCCGTGCAAAAGAATACTTATTTAAGGTCTATTAACAGAAAAAGCATAAAACCTTGCACAAACAAAAGGTTTTGTGCAAGGTTTAGGGCTTAATTTATTGTCCATAATAGGAACGGCGGACTCCCGTTGCGACGTAAATATCATTATTCCCCTAAACAAACAATGATAATAATGCAAAGAAAAAAAATAAATAATAATAAATCGGTAGGCTTTCGATTAAAAAGTAGTAACTTTGCAAACGATAGAATTCAAATCAAAACACATATACAAGCAGTATGATTTTATTTTTCATGACTCCAAGCAAGAGCGTGATCGCTACAGAAGTGGATCACCAGCTCTCTCAAGATGAGATCAATGAACTGTGTTGGCTTTACGGCGGTGCTACACTCATAGAGGGTGAGACTGTCGAGGGCTTCTTCGTGGGCCCACGCCGCGAAATGATTACTCCATGGAGTACGAATGCCGTAGAGATAACTCAGAATATGAGCCTCCACGGCATTTCGCGTATAGAGGAGTACTTCCCTGTCGACTCGAAAGATGCCGACCACGACCCCATGCTTCAGCGCATGTATGAGGGTCTGAACCAGGACATCTTCACCGTCAACCACCAGCCTGAGCCTATCAAGCGCGTGGATAACATCGAGGAGTACAACGAGCAGGAGGGTCTGGCTCTGTCGGCTGAGGAGATTGAATATCTCCACAAGATAGAGAAGGAACTGGGCCGCCCATTGACCGACTCGGAAATCTTCGGTTTCGCACAGATCAACTCTGAGCACTGCCGCCACAAGATTTTCGGCGGTACATTCATCATCGACGGCAAGGAAATGGAGTCGTCGCTGTTTGCAATGATCAAGCAGACCACCAAGGAGAACCCCAACAAGATTCTCTCTGCTTATAAGGATAATGTGGCTTTCGCACAGGGTCCGGTTGTTGAGCAGTTCGCACCGAAGGATCAGTCTACAAGCGACTACTTCCAGGTGAAGGACATCGAGAGCGTAATCTCGCTCAAGGCTGAGACTCACAACTTCCCGACTACTGTAGAGCCGTTCAACGGTGCCGCTACCGGTACTGGCGGTGAGATTCGCGACCGTATGGGTGGTGGCGTAGGTTCATGGCCTATCGCCGGTACAGCTGTGTACATGACATCTTATCCGCGACTCAAGGACGACGACAACCTGACACGCGACTGGGAGGACATCATGCCCGTACGCAAGTGGCTGTATCAGACTCCTGAGCAGATTCTTATCAAGGCTTCGAACGGTGCCTCTGACTTCGGCAACAAGTTCGGACAGCCGCTCATCACCGGTTCGTTGCTCACATTCGAGCACCAGGAGGGCGAGGAGAAGTATGCCTACGACAAGGTTATCATGCTTGCCGGCGGTGTAGGCTACGGCACAAAGCGCGACTGCCTGAAGAAGGAGCCGCAGAAGGGCAACAAGGTTGTCGTTGTTGGTGGCGACAACTACCGCATCGGTCTCGGTGGCGGTTCTGTATCGTCGGTTGATACCGGCCGTTACAGCAACGGTATTGAGCTGAACGCCGTTCAGCGTGCCAACCCTGAGATGCAGAAGCGTGCCTACAACCTCGTTCGCGCATTGTGCGAGGAGGATGTAAACCCGGTAGTAAGTATCCACGACCACGGTTCGGCTGGTCACCTCAACTGTCTCTCGGAGCTCGTAGAGGAGTGCGGTGGCGAGATAGACATGACCAAACTGCCTATCGGCGACAAGACTCTCTCGGCTAAGGAAATCATCGCCAACGAGAGCCAGGAGCGTATGGGCTTGCTCATCGACGAGAAGCACATCGACCACGTACGCCGCATCGCAGAGCGCGAGCGTGCTCCGCTGTATGTAGTAGGCGAAACCACTGGCGACGCACACTTCTCATTCAAGCAGGGCGACGGCGTGAAGCCGTTCGACTTGGACGTTGCACAGATGTTCGGTCACTCACCGAAGACCATCATGCGCGACGAGACCGTAGAGCGTCACTACAAGGATGCCGAGTATACTCACGAGGAGACTTCGGAGAACGGCAAGGACGACGTTCTCGACAAATACGTAAGCCGCGTACTGCAGCTTGAGGCTGTGGCATGTAAGGATTGGTTGACCAACAAGGTAGACCGTTCGGTAACGGGTAAGATTGCACGTCAGCAGTGCCAGGGTCAGATTCAGCTGCCTCTCTCAGACTGTGGCGTTGTAGCTCTCGACTACCGTGGCAAGAAGGGTATCGCTACTGCTCTCGGTCATGCACCGCAGGCTGGTCTGGCTTCACCTGAGGCTGGCTCGGTTCTCTCTGTAGCCGAAGCTCTGACCAATATCGTTTGGGCTCCTCTCGCCGACGGCATGAACAGCCTTTCGCTTTCAGCCAACTGGATGTGGCCATGCCGCTCGCAGAAGGGCGAGGACGCTCGTCTGTACAGCGCCGTTCAGGCACTGAGCGAGTTCTGTCTGGCTCTGAAGGTTAACGTTCCGACTGGTAAGGACTCGCTGTCAATGAGCCAGCAGTATCCTAACGGCGAGAAGATCATCTCTCCGGGTACCGTTATCGTGAGCGCAGGTGGCGAAGTTTCAGATATCCGCAAGGTTGTTTCGCCTGTATTGGTTAACGACAAGAACTCTTCACTCTATCATATCGACTTCTCGTTCGACGAGCAGCGTCTTGGCGGTAGTGCCTTCGCTCAGAGCCTCGGCTTCGTAGGCGACGACGTTCCGACCGTAAAGAATCCGGAATACTTTGCCGACTGCTTCAACGCAGTTCAGGACATGATCGAGAAGGGTTGGATTATGGCAGGTCACGACATCTCTGCCGGCGGTCTTATCACAACATTGCTCGAGATGTGCTTCGCCAACACTGAGGGCGGTATGCACATCAACCTGCACAGCCTCGCTGGCAACGACATCATCAAGATGCTCCTTGCCGAGAACCCGGGCGTTGTAATCCAGGTTTCAGACAAGTACAAGGAGGAGTTCAAGGACTACATGGAGGAGAACGGTATCGGCTACGCAAAGATCGGCTACCCCACTCCGTCGGAGCGCACCATCGTTATCAAGAAGGACGAGTATACTCACACCTTCGACATCGACGCTCTGCGCGACACATGGTACAAGACTTCTTACCTGCTCGACCGCGACCAGAGCTTCAACGGTTGTGCTGCAAAGCGCCGCGACAACTACAAGAAGCAGCCTGTTGAGATGAAGTTCCACGACTCGTTCAAGGGCTCGCTCGAAAGCTACGGCATCTCTGCCGACCGTCGCACAGCATCGGGTATCAAGGCTGCCATCATCCGTGAGAAGGGTACCAACGGCGAGCGCGAGATGGCATACTCACTCTATCTTGCAGGCTTCGACGTGAAGGACGTAATGATGACCGACCTCATCACCGGCCGCGAAACTCTCGAGGATGTCAACATGATCGTATTCTGTGGTGGCTTCTCTAACTCTGACGTTCTTGGTTCGGCTAAGGGTTGGGCAGGTGCATTCCTCTTCAATCCGAAGGCTAAGGAGGCTCTCGACAAGTTCTATGCACGCAAGGACACCCTGTCATTGGGTATCTGCAACGGCTGCCAGCTTATGGTTGAGCTCAACCTTATCAATCCGGAGCACGAGCACCGCACACGCATGCTGCACAACAACTCACACAAGTTTGAGAGCACATTCCTCGGCTTGGAGATTCCGCAGAACAACAGCGTGATGTTCTCATCGCTCAGCGGCGACAAGCTCGGCATCTGGGTGGCTCACGGCGAGGGCAAGTTCTCATTGCCTGAGGCTGAGGACAAGTACAACGTTGTGGCTCGCTACAACTACGCAGAGTATCCGGGCAACCCGAACGGATCAGACTACAACGTAGCCGGTATATGCTCAGCCGACGGCCGTCACTTGGCTATGATGCCCCACTTGGAGCGCGCCATCTTCCCGTGGCAGAACGCTTGGTATCCTGCCGAGCATCGTCAGGACGACGTAACTCCTTGGATTGAGGCATTCGTCAATGCACGCAAGTGGATTGAGAACAATAAGTAATTAATAAAGCCCCACTCCCAACCTCTCTCAAGTAGGGAGAGGAGGTGTGTCAAAATAGAAGTTAGCGGAAGTTTGGGCTTTGCCCGTAGTTAACAGAAGTTAGCGGACATATGTATAGATTGCTGAAAACAAAGCATTTGTCTGTTAACTTCCATTCATCGTAGATGGATTAACTTCTTCTTAAATTCCTATAACTCCCATTTTGACACTTCCTCGTTGGGAGTGGGGCTTATTGTTTATGGTATGGTTTTATGTACATTAATTTATTCCGTATCTTTCTTAAAATAGGATTTTTCACTCTTGGTGGCGGTTATGCTATGATTCCACAGATAGAATCGGAGATTGTTGACCGTCATAAATGGATGGATCGCAAGGATTTTCTAGACCTTATAGCCGTGGCACAGACGTGTCCAGGAGCTTTGGCGGTGAACATGAGCGTGTATATAGGATACAAGCTGCGCAAGATGGGAGGTGCCATCTGCGCCACACTCGGCGTAGCACTGCCGTCGTTCGTGATAATATTGCTCATAGCCATGTTCTTCCATCAGTTCCAGGACAACGAAGTGGTACGCTCCGTATTCAACGGCATACGCCCGGCTGTAGTGGCATTGATATGCGCACCGGTGTTCAGCATGGGTCGTGCTGCCCGTATCTCATGGATAAACTGCTGGATTCCTATAGCCTGCGCACTGCTTATATGGCTGCTTGAAGTGAATCCTATCTTCGTTCTTACCGCAGCAGGAATGTGCGGATATTTGTATGGACTATTAATAAAACCAACCGAATGATATTTCTGAAACTCTTTTACACCTTCTTCAAAATCGGTCTGTTCGGATTTGGAGGTGGCTACGGAATGCTGTCGCTCATTCAGAGCGAGACGGTGACACACAACGCGTGGATGACATCGGCTGAATTTGCCAACATTGTGGCAATAAGCCAGATGACCCCAGGCCCCATCGGCATCAACGCCGCTACCTATTGCGGCTACACAGCTGTACATAATGCCGCCATGGGCGAAACAATGGCTGTGCTGGGAAGCGCCACTGCCACACTGGCACTGGTATTGCCGTCGTTCATACTGATGATTCTGATTTGTCGTCTGTTCATGAAATACATGAACTCAATGGTGGTGCAAAACGTGATGTCGGGTCTGCGCCCGGCTGTAGTGGGGCTTATTGCCGCCGCCGCGTTGCTGTTAATGAACAGCGAAAATTTCTCGGCACCGTCAATAAACCCCTGGTATTTCGGCATCAGCCTTTATATTTTCACAGCTACACTCATTGGTACAATGGCGCTAAAAATCAACCCTATACGAATGATATGCTGGGCGGCGTTTGCCGGACTGATGCTGCTTTACTAATTGAAAATTAAGAGTTGAAAGTTGAGAGTTATGATTACCATTTATAATTATAGTTTTGAAATATAATCAACTATACATATCATAACTCTCAATTCTCAACTTTCAACTCTCAACTAATACTCTTTCTCGTTTGCCAAATGCCAAGTCGTAAGATAAGAAGCGCGTGTTATGTCCGTAAGCTTCGGATAGTTTATGGTCGACGCTTCGTCCGATGGCTGGTTGTAATGAGGCTGTCCGCCTGTGTGATACCACACGATTGGCACTCCCTTAAGATGGAACGACTGCTGGTCGCTGCCGCCAACGGGATTCTCCCAAGCACGATAGTCGGGTTCGAAAGTGCTGAACTGATATTTATTGACGTCGTTCTTGAGCCACTCGCCCAGTTTGGGATGAGCCGCAGTGAAGAAGTACATCAGATACTTGCTGCTTGTACCGCTGCCCACCATGTCGAAGTTGAGATAGCCCTTCACCTTCGACATTTCACTGAAATGGTCGGTGAAGTATTGCGAACCGAGCAATCCAAACTCCTCGCCGTCCCAGAAAGCAAACACAACAGTACGTTCGGGCTGTGCTCCACTCGCTACAAAGGCTTTCATAATCTGCAACACGGCAGCCACGCCCGAAGCATTGTCGTCGGCACCATTGTATATCTTGTCGCCAGCCAAGTCGTTGTACACGCCTTCGTGGTCGAGATGTGCACCTACCACAACAAACTCGTCAGTCTTCTTGCCAGGCAACACAGCGAGCACATTGCTAAGCGCCATCGACTGATATACACCTTTCTTAATATTGGCAATCGAGTCAGCATTGACATAGTAGCGCACACCTCGCTTCAGCTTCTGCACAGCGCAAGCCTCAAACGGCTGTTCGTATGAGTCGCCGAGCAGAGGTTTCAGTCCAGCCTGACGTATCTGCGAGATAATGTACTGCTTGGCTATACGCGAACCACGTTCGCCTGCACGTCGACCCTCAAGCAGGTCGTCGGCGAGGAAATACACGTGAGCACGTGCAGCATCCTCGGTGATAGAGCGCATACCGGCTTCAATCTGAGCCGTGAGATTCTTGTTCGCTTTTGCCGCATTCTTCTTTGCAGCAAAGGCATTAGTAGTCATGGCTGCCATAACGACAGCCGATGACATGATAACAGTTCTGATGTTCATCCTGATTATTAGCGTTTTGTTTGATTAGTATTCCATAGAGAAAGTCACACCACGTCGCATCATATCCTTAGCCAACGGGCTCATACGCTTGATGAACGACTCCCACGAACGGTTCTGCTGCTGGCTCCATCCTGCCTCAGCCAAGGCTATAGAGCGAGGATAAGCCTGATAGTATATGCGCTCGGGCGATGTGATGCACTCGCTCCAAAGTGTTCCGGCTACGCCGAAAAGATTGTTCTGCTCAAACTGCTTGTCGTGTCCCCAAGCCGGATCGAGAGCGTAGGTAGCCTTGAGCGAAGTTACGGGCATTCCCCAGTTCACCTCAGGCATGTCGCCCTTAGCCATAGGATAGTCGAAGTAGCAGTGCTCGCCCGGGCAGAGCATGATGCGTGCGTTGTTCTCGACGGCAGCCTGCAGAGTCTTGTCGGTGAGTCCGTTGCGCCAAGCGAATGTTACGCATCCCGGCTGAATCTTCTTGAAGTCGGTCTCATACCAGAACATCGGTGTCTTGTGATATGTGTCGCGCAGGAGTTCGATAACGCGGTCAAACATATATCCCTGAAGCTTCCAGTTCTCCGAACGGTCGGTAGTTGTGATGCCGAGCTTCTTCTTCAGAACCTGACACTTGGGGCAGTCGGTCCAGCAGTCGAGTGCCGGATTGCCAGCCTCATCGCCACCGAGATGGATATACTTAGACGGGAAAATGTCGGCAATCTCCTTGAATACATTGCCCAAGAACTCGTATGTGAAGTCGTTGCCCGGGCAAAGAAGCTCGTTGGAAACGCCACATGTGGTGCGGATAGGCACCTGACGCTGATGACATGTAAGTTCGGGGAACACACTGATAGCAGCTACCTCATGGCCCGGCATCTCAATCTCGGGTACTATCTCCACGTGATACTGAGCAGCAAACTTCACCAAGTCGCGCATCTGCTCCTGAGTGTAATAACCCTTGTAGGGCATCAGCAGGTCGTCCTGACCCCAACGTGATGAAGCCTGTTCAGTAAGCTGCGGATACTTCTTAATCTCAATGCGCCAAGCCTGGTCGTCTACAAGGTGCAGGTGCAGAGCGTTGAGCTTGTAGCGAGCCATTTCGGGGATGAAAGCCTTCAGCTCGTCAAGCGGAATGAATGTACGGGCTGGGTCGACCATCAATTCACGTACGTGAGTGCGAGGAGTGTCCTTGATGGTGAGTTGCGGAATGGCGTCGACACACTCCTTATTGCCCGAACCAAGAAGAATCTGGTCGAGAGTCATCAGTCCCCAGAATACACCGCGCGGAGACTTACCCTTGATGTTCACACCCTTAGAGTCTACAGTAAGAGTGTAAGCCTCGTCGTCGTCAAGCGACGAGTCGAGGGCGAGAAAGAGCTGCAATCCGCGCTGACGGCTGTTCACGATGTTGCCGATACGACCAGTAAGCATCTCGCGAGCACGCTCCACCTCATTGTTCAATACATTATCATCCTTCTTGTCAAGCAATATATTCCAGGCTGTCTGCACGTTCAGCGCCTTAGCACCCTTCTGAACGGTCAGGGTCTGCGGCATTGGGGTGAGGCACAGCGTCGGGTCGCTCACTTCCTTTGCCATCTTCGGCTCGGCATAGAAGCGGCTCCAGCCTGCTGCCTTCATATAAGCCTTCTCGCTACCCTTCGGAACGATGAGCTTAACGCTGCCTGGCTCTACACCATAGAATGAAGAAACGGCAGCCTTTGGCGGCACTTTCGAATTGACCTTGACGGTCTTCAGTCCCGACAGACGTGCAAATGCGTATTCACCGATTACAGGAGCGCCGTCGATAGTAAGTTCAGTCATACTCTTACATCCCGAGAAAGCGGCTGCACCGATGCTCTCTACCGATGCCGGGATAGTAATGTTCTGAAGCTTGTCGCAGGCAAAGAACGCCTGTGTTCCGATGGTCTTCAGCACCTTTGGCAGAGCGATGGTGAGGAGTTGGTGGCGCGAATGGAACGCATTCTTTGGTATCTCGGTGCTCTTAGCGTCACTGAGGTCGATGTCGCGTACTTGAAAACAGAGGTCACGCATCTGTCTGTAGTCGCCCTTACGGTCGGTAGACAGTTCGCCTGTGAGCTTAAGGCTTACAGCCATCGACTTCTGTTCGGGCTTCAAATTGTCCATACGCTCCACGGTCTGTGCCGACATAACCGCTGAAAGGATTGTCGTAGCAGATAATAGTAGTAGTCTTTTCATTTGTCGTTTATTTGTATTTATTGTTGTATGTTTTTTCCTTAAAACCAATATTACCTGCAAAGGTAACTGATTTTAAGGAGAAAACATACTCGCGGCGTTCCTTTCTTATATTAATATAAGGTTATAATCTTATATTAATACAATATTCTACGTTTTAAAGAAATGCAATTGTCAAGCCTGCCATTACGATGCTAACCATCGACATGAGCTTGATGAGGATGTTGAGCGACGGACCTGAGGTGTCCTTAAACGGGTCGCCTACGGTGTCGCCTACGATAGTGGCCTTGTGGTTTTCGCTACCCTTACCTCCGTAGTTGCCCTCCTCTATCATCTTCTTGGCATTGTCCCAAGCTCCACCTGAGTTGGACATGAACACGGCGAGCGTGAAGCCCGCAGCCAATCCGCCCGTGAGCAGACCCAATACGCCAGCCACTCCGAGCACCAGTCCCACAACAATCGGTATGATGATGGCGAGCAGCGAGGGCAGTATCATCTCGCGCTGGGCGCTTCGTGTGCTTATCTCTACGCAACGGCCATAGTCAGGCGTAGCCTTGCCTTCGAGTATTCCCTTTATCTCGCGGAACTGACGGCGCACCTCCTGCACCATCGACTCGGCTGCACGGCCCACGGCTCCCATTGTCAGTCCGCAGAAGAGGAAGGCTGCCATCGCTCCGAGGAAAGCTCCTACGAGCACCTTAGGATTGATTAGGTTCACCTGGAAGAACTCGATGAAGTCGACGGTCGAGGCATTCGTCGGGTCGAACACGTTGCCGGCTGCATCGATATATTGCTTGCCGTTGTCCACGGCACGTATCATTGCTATCTTTATCTCTTCGATGTACGATGCCAGCAGGGCAAGGGCTGTGAGTGCAGCCGAACCTATTGCAAATCCCTTACCGGTGGCTGCGGTGGTGTTACCGAGTGCATCGAGAGCGTCGGTACGCTCGCGCACCTCCTTGCCTAAGCCGCTCATCTCTGCATTACCGCCTGCATTGTCGGCTATCGGACCGTAAGCGTCGGTGGCAAGGGTTATGCCGAGCGTTGAGAGCATGCCCACAGCGGCTATACCTATGCCGTAAAGACCGGTACTGATGGACTTTGCCGATAGCGACATGTCAAATCCATTGGCGCAAAGATAGCTCAACATGATGGCTACCGAGATAGTGACAACCGGTATCATCGTCGAAATCATTCCCGTACCTATACCTTTTATAATAACAGTGGCAGGACCTGTCTGCGAGGCTTCGGCTATCTTCTGCGTAGGCACATAGCTGTGCGAGGTGTAATATTCGGTGGCTTGACCTATCACGACACCTGCTATCAGTCCGCTGATGACCGAAAACGAGAGTCCCAACCAGTTTTCGATGCCAAGCATATAGAGTATTACGAATGTGGCAACTGCTATAAGGCAGGCGCTGACATTGGTGCCTAAGCCGAGCGAATGGAGCAGTTCCTTCATCGTAGCGCCCTCCTTGGTGCGCACCATGAAGATGCCTATGAGCGAGAGGAATATGCCGATGGCTGCTATAATCATCGGCGCTATGACGGCACGCAGCTGCATGTCGCCGTTCATGGCAAATGCCGTGGCTCCGAGAGCGGCTGTAGAGAGTATCGAACCGCAATAGCTCTCGTAGAGGTCGGCACCCATTCCGGCTACGTCGCCCACGTTGTCGCCTACGTTATCGGCAATAGTAGCAGGATTGCGCGGGTCGTCCTCGGGTATGTTAGCCTCAACCTTGCCCACGAGGTCGGCACCCACATCGGCAGCCTTGGTGTAAATACCGCCACCCACACGGGCAAACAGTGCCTGAGTGGAAGCACCCATTCCGAATGTAAGCATGGTTGTGGTGATGGTGACAAGGGCAGTCGACTCGCCCTGATAGACGGCATTCAGCACTATAAACCAGATTGCAATGTCAAGCAGTCCGAGTCCGACAACGACCAGACCCATAACGGCTCCGCTTCGGAAGGCAATCTTCAGACCCTTGTCAAGCCCCGTACGCGCTCCGTTGGCGGTACGCGCCGAAGCATAAGTAGCGGTTTTCATGCCAAAGAAGCCTGCCAGTCCGGAGAACAATCCGCCCGTGAGGAATGCAAACGGAACCCACGGGTTCTGCACCTTCAGCACATAAGCCATAAAGGCAAAGACAATGGCAAGCACCACAAAGACAATAGCCACAACCTTATACTGCTGCTTCAGATAAGCCATGGCACCCTTCCTGACATGCTCGGCGATTTCTTTCATTCGGTCAGTACCCTCTTCCTCTTTCATCATCGAGCGGAAGAAAAACCATGCCATTCCCAATGCTACAACGCTGGCAATAGGAATCAGCCAAAAAACTAAAGGGATGTTGTTCATAACGGTATATTTAAGTTTAATAATAGAATTAGTAGTCCGTCGTTACAAATTGATTATGCAAATATATAAAATATATTGATATGAAAGTAAAAAGAATAGAATAATAATTATTAAAGTTTATTTCATCGGCGAAAGAGAAATTATTATTATTACCTTTGCGGTAGTTTTTTTGAATATTGGGTTGAAATAGTGTTGTTAAATAACAAACAACATACAGATTTACAAACCTTTATAAATGAAGAAGTTTTTCGCGACAGCGTTGATATACCAAAACGTCTTCTTCCTTAGTTAACTCTAACTATGGAAGGAGACGCTTTGTATATAGAATGAAATAATGTGGCAGTAATAGCGGAAGTGCATTGCTGTAACAGCTGCAGTTTACAAGCTGTAAGACAGAACTTATTCTTGATTATTATGCAGTCCTAATCCCTTCAACGCCTTGTCGGCAACCTTGTTAACGGCTTCGTTGGCCTTCTTGTTTGCCTCATTCACCTTTTCCGCAGCCTTCTGGCGTTCGGCATTTCTTTTCTCTTCCAACTTCTTCTTTCCCTCTGCAGCAGTGTTGCTGGCTTTGGCAGCAGCATCGTCCACGGCAGCCTTAGCGGCGTTCTCGGCTGTTGTGGTAGCATTTTTAACAGCTGACTTGGCAGCGTTCTTCACTGTTTCAGGAGCGTTCTTCACCATTTCGGCGGCAGCCTTTGCTGTCTCCACAACCGTTTCACCCTTTGCAATGGCAGGAGAAGCGAGCTGAACCACGTCGCTTGTGATGGCAGCCTTTGCGTCCTCAGCTGTTGCGGCTGCTGATGTAGGCAGGTTGATGATGCCGTTTACGAGACTTTCCACCGTGCTGTTGCCGCTGGCAATGGTCTTCAATGACTCGGCATTGTCATTGACAAACTTCTTAATAGCAGAACCGTAAGCTTTAGCCTCTTCCAACTTGCCTTCCTCAGCAAGGTTCTTATAGATGGTCTGGAGGTTGGCAAGAACCGAAATAGTGGTCTTCGCGTCCTTGGCGTCTATTGCCTTCTGAAGCTCTGCTGTGAGATTGTCGATGGTGGTCTTGTTGTCTTCGCTAAGCTCAGCACCGCCTTCTTCGTTAGCTACTACGGCAGCCGAATCAGCATTGGCTGCTGTGTTCTGTGTCTTGTTGCCGCAGCTTGAGAATGTGAGAGCAAGAGCTGCTGCAAAGACAAATGCTTTTTTCATATTTCCTTTATTTATTAGTTGACGTTGACAATATAATCATATAACGCTATATGACTTTGCAAATGTATATAATAAAATGGGAACAACAAAAAAATGCCTGGAGAATTTGGGCATAACGCCTTCTACAGAGCTACAGCAGGAAATGATTTGAAACAACTATCCAATGCCCTGTTTTAAGGCTGCCGACACGCTCCAAGTAACCGGCCTTTTTAAGGAACGCAATCTCACGTTTAGCGGTGGCATCAGACAACCCCGTTTTCTCGCAAAGCCTTTCTCGGCTCAGGTTCTTGTCATCGGAGAACATCTGCAAAATCAACTTCTGCCTCTCTGTCAAGTTTATTGGGTCATTTATTGGGTCATTTATTGGGTCATTCGATGAAGCAGATGCAACATTGTTTTGAATATGCAGAGTCAATTTAACTTGCATAAGTTCTGGTTGCTCTTGTAATCCATGCTTCTTTCGCTTGGCAATATTACTTCTATATTCTATTGAAGAACCCTTCGTATTCTTCATCCACTATTTTCCAAATGCCTTTTTTTCGACCTCCTTCTCTGACAATCAAGTTAAGGTCTGAAAGTTGTTTAAGGTATCGCTGTACTTGGCGTAGGGAAATGCCCATGTTCTCAGACATTTGCGTGGCATTGATTTGAGGCGTTTGTGAAATCAATTTATAGA
>OKRS01000293.1_pt1 | contig 39391 bp, 28 predicted proteins | sample 1601191 | NCBI WGS metagenome assembly OKRS01 (sample SAMEA3541509, study PRJEB24748) | human gut metagenome | biome: human gut; feature: human-associated habitat; material: faeces | place: China | collected 2012
GTCCCCGCGTCGGCATTGCCAACTTGGGGCTCGATGCCCCAAGCTGGCAATACTTAAATTAGTGATATTCATGTATTTGTTAGTCAAGGCATCGAACCTTGACTAACAAATGCCGACGCGGGGACGCGTCGCCCCCAGGTGAGGGCGCGCCCCCCAATTAGGCAGATAAATAGCAGTTTGTACGTACATAAATCAAAAAAACAAAATATAAACTTGCAAAGACAACCAAAAACTTATAATTTTGCACGGAGAAAGTGTGCATTCCTCATTTATGGGGATAAATGCTACCTTTTCTATCCCTTAATTTTGATAAATTAATAATCTAATAATCAACTTAATTCAAATCATTTTATGTGGTTAACTAACTCATCCATCGGACGGAAGGTTATCATGTCAGTAACTGGCATTGCGCTCATTCTGTTCCTCACATTCCATGGTTGCATGAACTTGGTAGCCCTCTTCTCAGAGGAAGGTTACAATTGGGTATGCGAAATGTTGGGTGCCAACTGGTATGCCGTAGCAGCTACCCTTGGCCTTGCAGCTCTCGTAGCCATCCACTTCATTTATGCCATCATTCTTACTTTGCAAAACCGCAAAGCTCGTGGTAACAATCGCTATGCCGTAACTTGCAAGCCCGAAAAGGTAGAGTGGGCCTCACAAAACATGTTTGTACTCGGTGTAATCGTAGTACTCGGCCTTTTGCTCCACTTGTTCAACTTCTGGTACAACATGATGTTTGCCGAACTCGTTAATGGTGGCATGCCTTTCATCAACGAAGTTTCTTCAGCTTCTGATGGTTACGCTATGATTGCTTATACCTTCAGCAATCCCGTATTCACTGTTCTCTACATCATTTGGTTTGTAGCCATTTGGTTCCACATGACTCACGGCTTCTGGAGTGCAATGCAAACACTTGGTTGGAACGGTAAGATCTGGTTCAACCGTTGGCGTTGCATCGGTAACATTTACGTTACTATCTTGATGCTCATCTTCCTCGTTGTAGCTCTCAAGTTCGCCTTCTGCGGTGGTGCTTGCTGCGCAGCGTAAGGGGCTATGAGTTTAATAAGTTTATAGGTCTAATAAGTTTAATAAGTTTATAGGTTTAATAAGTTTATATAGGTAATAAGGTTAGAATGTTGCTTTATCAACTCATTAAACTTCCTCAACTCATTAAACACATTAAACTTCCTCAACTCATAAAACTCCCTCAACTCATTAAACTTTAAAAAATCCAATCATGGCTACTATAGATTCTAAAATACCTCAAGGTCCCGTTTCAGAAAAGTGGACCAACTATAAGGCTCACCAAAAGCTGGTGAACCCCGCCAACAAGCGTAAGCTTGACATCATCGTTGTAGGTACTGGTTTGGCTGGTGCCTCTGCAGCTGCCTCACTTGGTGAGATGGGCTTCAAAGTGCTCAATTTCTGCATTCAAGACTCACCCCGTCGTGCACACTCTATCGCTGCACAGGGTGGTATCAATGCTGCCAAGAACTATCAGAACGATGGTGACTCAGTATATCGCCTCTTCTACGATACTGTAAAGGGTGGTGACTACCGTGCACGTGAAGCCAACGTATATCGTTTGGCAGAAGTAAGTGCCAACATCATCGACCAGTGCGTAGCACAGGGTGTACCTTTCGCTCGCGAATACGGCGGTCTTCTTGCTAACCGTTCATTCGGTGGTGTGCAAGTAAGCCGTACCTTCTACGCTAAGGGTCAGACAGGTCAGCAGCTCCTCCTCGGTGCTTATTCAGCATTGATGGCACAGGTACATGCTGGCACTGTTAAGCTCTACTGCCGTTACGAAATGCAAGACGTTGTAATCATCGACGGTCGTGCACGCGGTATCATTGCTCGCAACCTTATAACTGGTGAACTCGAGCGTTTCGCAGCTCATGCTGTCGTACTCGCTACGGGTGGTTATGGTAACACCTACTTCCTTTCAACCAACGCAATGGGTTGCAACTGCTCAGCAGCTATCGCAGCTTATCGTAAGGGTGCTTACTTCGCTAACCCCGCTTACGTCCAGATTCACCCCACTTGTATCCCCGTTCACGGCGACAAGCAGTCTAAGCTTACGCTTATGTCAGAGTCATTGCGTAACGACGGTCGTATCTGGGTGCCCAAGAAGAAGGAAGATGCTATCAAGCTCCAGAAGGGTGAGTTGAAGCCTACTGACATCAATGAAGCTGACCGCGACTACTACCTCGAGCGTCGTTACCCTGCATTCGGTAACCTCGTACCTCGTGACGTAGCTTCTCGTGCTGCTAAGGAACGTTGCGATGCTGGTTTCGGTGTTAACAACACAGGCCTCGCCGTTTACCTCGACTTCACTGAAGCTATCGGCCGTCTTGGCATCGACGTAGTACTTCAGCGTTACGGCAACCTCTTCGATATGTACGAAGAGATCACCGACGTTAAGCCCGGTGAAGTAGTTCGTAAGGGTGACGACGGTATCGAATATACCAACCCGATGATGATCTACCCCGCTATCCACTACACAATGGGTGGCCTTTGGGTTGACTACGAACTCTCTACTAATATTCCTGGTCTCTTCGCTATTGGTGAGTGCAACTTCTCTGACCACGGTGCAAACCGCCTTGGTGCTTCAGCCCTTATGCAAGGTTTGGCCGACGGTTACTTCGTATTGCCTTACACCATTCAGAACTACCTCAGCGACCAGATTACTGTACCTCGCTTCAGCACCGACCTCCCCGAGTTCGTTGCTACTGAAAAGGCTGTTAAGGAACACATCGACCACCTCCTCAAGATCAACGGTAAGAAGTCAGTTGATAGTATTCACAAGGAATTGGGTCACATTATGTGGGAATACGTTGGTATGGCACGTTCTAAGGAAGGCCTCCAGACAGCACTCACTAAGCTCAAGGAAATCCGTAAGGAATTTGAGACCAACCTCTTCGTTCCCCACATCGATGGCGTTAACGTTGAGCTCGACAAGGCTATCCGCTTGAACGACTTCATCACAATGGGTCAGCTCATTGCTATCGATGCCCTTCACCGTGAAGAAAGCTGCGGTGGTCACTTCCGCGTTGAACACCAGACAGAAGAAGGCGAAGCTAAGCGTGACGATAAGAACTGCTTCTACGTTTCATGCTGGGAATACCAGGGTGAAGACAAGGATCCTGTTAAGTACGAAGAACCCCTCAAGTACGAAGCAATCGAAGTAAAAACCCGTAACTACAAGAACTAATTCTTGAGATTAGTTAACTAGTTAACGAGTTAACAAGTTGACGAGTTAACAGGTAAGTAACTTTATGACAAGTACACATAAAGACCTAATTGTCTGGCAAAAGTCAATGGATTTGGCTGTAGAAATATATTCTGTAACAAGATATTTCCCTAAATCAGAAGAATTTGGCTTAACATCGCAAATGAGAAGAGCTGCAGTTTCAATTCCCTCTAACATAGCTGAGGGGTATGGACGTGGATCGCGTAAAGAATTGCAGCATTTTTTAGAATTCTCTTCAGGTTCTGCATCAGAACTTGAAACGCAATTGTTAATTTGTCAGCGGGTTGAATTATTACCTGCAGAGGTTGCAAACGATCTTTGCAAAGAAATAAGAACAATACTTAAGATGTTATCATCTCTTGTATCTCGTTGTAAAGAGAACGTTTCTTATAGAAAAAAGTAACTTACCCGTTAACTCGTTAACTCGTTAACTTGTTAACCCAAAAAAAAGAACAATGGCTAAGAATATATCTTTCACTATAAAGTATTGGAAGCAAAATGGCCCCAAAGATGCGGGTCACTTCGACACACGTGAGATGCACGACATCCCCGATGACACTTCATTCCTCGAAATGCTCGACATCCTTAACGAAGAACTCGTTGAGGAGGGCAAGGAGCCTTTCGTATTCGACCACGACTGTCGTGAAGGCATCTGCGGTATGTGTTCACTCTATATCAACGGTACTCCCCACGGTAAGACCGAGGCAGGTGCAACAACTTGCCAACTCTACATGCGTCGTTTCAATGACGGCGATGTAATCACGGTTGAACCTTGGCGTTCTGCTGCATTCCCCGTTATCAAGGACTGCATGGTAGACCGTTCAGCATTCGATAAGATTCAGGCAGCTGGTGGTTACATCAGCGTACGCACAGGTGCTCCTCAGGACGCTAACGCTATCCTTATCCCTAAGCAAGACGCTGACGAGGCTATGGACTGCGCTACTTGCATCGGTTGTGGTGCTTGCGTTGCAGCATGTAAGAATGGTTCTGCTATGTTGTTCGTAAGTTCTAAGGTAAGCCAGTTTGCCCTCCTTCCCCAAGGTCGCCCCGAAGCTGCAAAGCGTGCTAAGGCCATGGTAGCTAAGATGGACGAACTCGGTTTCGGTAACTGCACCAACACTCGTGCTTGCGAGGCTGTTTGTCCTAAGAATGAGTCTATCTCTAACATTGCCCGCTTGAACCGTGAGTTCATCAAGGCTAAGTTAGCTGACTAATAAAACATAAAAATAAGACGAGGCCGATTACACTTTAATATTTGCCTTTTTATAACAAACGGCCACGCCTTTTCATACAACGCGCTGCAAAGTTCAAATGCTTTGTAGCGCGTTTTTTGCATTTGATATTGTTTTGGCTCTGTGACACCACGCGCGTCCTCACCTGGGGGCGACGCGTCCTCGCGTCGGCATTGCCAACTTGGGGTTCGATACCCCAAGTTGGCAATACTTGAAGTATTGATATTCATGTATTTGTTAGTCAAGGCATCGAGCCTTGACTAACAAATGCCGACGGGGGACGCGTCGCCCCCAGGTGAGGACGTGCCTGCAGGAAATGAAAATGAAAGTTTTTAGGACTTTTATTTTGCATTTCGCTCGCCTTGCACTACCTTTGCATACAATAATAACACTAAAGATAAACATATCAGTATCAATATGGAAAAGGTTGATCAGCTGGACCTTAAGATCTTAAAAATCATTTCGGTGAATGCACGTATCCCATTCAAAGATGTGGCTGCTGTGTGTGGCGTATCACGCGCTGCTATTCACCAACGCGTTCAGCGCCTTATTGAAGCTGGGGTCATTACAGGCTCTGGCTATAACGTTTGCCCGAAAAGCATTGGCTATAGCACTTGTACTTATGTCGGTATTAAATTGGAACGCGGCTCTATGTATAAAGGTGTGGCCGAACAATTGGAAAAGATTCCCGAAATCGTTGAATGTCATTTCACCACTGGTCCGTACACCATGCTCATTAAGCTCTATTCTCGCGATAATGAACACCTCATGGACTTGCTCAATAACCACATTCAAGAGATTCATGGTGTTATCTCAACCGAAACGCTTATTTCACTCGAACAAAGCATTAGCCGTAGCGTTCCCGTTGTGACTGAACAAGAAAATTAGAGTTTAATAAGTTTAATGAGTTTAGTGAGTTTAATAAGTTTAATGAGTGCCTAAAAAGTCACGGCCAATAAAAACTCAAAATCCATTAAACTTATTAAGCTCAAAACTCATTAAACCCATTAAACTCATTAAACTAATAAACTTATTAAACTCAAAACTTAAACTCTTATGACCCTTACTGGCGCCCTTATAGGTTTGGGCACCTTCTTAATAATTGGCTTGTTCCACCCCATTGTAATAAAGGCCGAATACTATACGGGCACTCGCTTTTGGTGGGTGTTTTTACTTGTAGGATTGGGCTGCATCGTTGCGGCACTGTTTATTCATAACGTGTTGGCAAGCGCATTGGTTGGGGTAACAGGCTTTTCGTGTTTATGGTCCATACTCGAACTCTTTGAACAGCGCACAAGAGTTGACAAAGGGTGGTTCGCTGCAGGACCAGGACATCAACCCAAAAAACTCAAGAAGTAATGAACTGTCGTAAGCCTATTATTGGCATAACAGGTAATTATAATGACAACGAGTTAAAACTCCTATCTGGCTACTTTCGCTCAGTCGAAGCTGCTGGAGGCATGCCCGTAGTCATTCCACCCCGTCGTAAGGCAAATGCTGAAGCCATTGATGCTATACTGAATGGCATTGATGGCTTATTGCTTTCGGGGGGGGCAGACATCAACCCTATTCTTTTAAACGAAGACCCTGTTCCTGCCCTTCATGGCATTAATCGTGAACGCGATGAGTGGGAATTGGCCTTGACGCAAGCAGCCTATACGCACCAAGTGCCCATGTTGGGCATTTGTCGGGGCATACAAGTACTGGCAGCAGCCTTAGGGGGCAGCGTGATGCAAGACATACAGACCTCCTTGCCTAACACCTCGCTTATTAAGCATTCACAAGATGCAGATAGAGGCGTGGCAACTCACTTTGTGGAGGCTGAGGCCGATAGCACCATAGCACGCCTCTTGGGCCGACGCTTTGCCGTCAACTCCTTTCACCACCAAGCGGTGGACGAGGCAGGCCCGCGCTTTCGCGTAACGGCACGTTCGGCCGACGGTGTGGTCGAGGCGATGGAGAGCGTAGAGATGAAGGATATCATCGGTGTACAATGGCACCCAGAGTGCTTCCTACTTGACGATGATGACTGTATGATGCCGCTCTTTCGTCACTTTGTGCAGTGTGCACAGTCGTTCGCTGCGGCCAAATGGGTACACACACACGTACTCACGCTTGACTCTCACTGCGACACACCGATGTTCTTCGACAAAGGTGTAGAACTTACCCGTCGTGACCCACAGCTCCTGGTCGACTTTGTCAAAATGCGCGAAGGCCACCTCAATGCCACCAATATGGTGGCCTACATTCCACAGGGCGACAATACGCCTGTGGCAGCTGCTGAAGCTACGGCAATGGCGCAACGCTTGCTCAACGAGATAGAACAGCGTGTCAGTGCAGCCCCCGATGTGGCTTTGGCGCACACACCAGCCGACCTCTATCGCAATAAGCGCAACAATGTATTATCTGTAATGCGCGGTATAGAGAATGGCTATGCTTTGGGCTACGACCTTGCTAACGTGGCACACTTCGCTCGTATGGGACTCACTTACATCACTTTGTGTCACAATGGTGACAATGCCATCTGCGACTCCGCTCGTCGTTCCTCACAGACGCATGGTGGACTCTCGGACTTTGGGCGAGAAGTGGTGCGTGAGATGAATCGCTGCGGACTGGTGGTAGATCTCAGTCATGCAGCCGAAACGTCCTTTTACGATGCATTAGAAGTGAGCCAAACGCCCATCGTTTGTTCACACGCCTCCAGTCGTGCCCTGTGTAATCACCCACGCAATTTGACTGACGACCAACTTCGTGCCTTAGCTCAAGCGGGTGGTGTGGCGCAAGTCACGCTCTATCATGGCTTTCTCCGTTTAGAAGAGGAGGGTGTACCAGCAACGCTTGACGATGCCGTGCGTCACCTGCTTCACATGATAGACGTAGCGGGTATTGACCATGTGGGCATTGGCACTGACTTTGACGGCGACGGTGGTATTATGGGTTGTGCCAACGCCAGTGAATTGATTAACTTTACGCGTCGCCTCTTGGCTGAAGGCCTTTCGATTGACGACCTTGAAAAGGTGTGGGGCGGCAATTGGCTGCGTGTGATGCAGCAGGTGCAGATGATGAGTTGACAGGTTAACAAGTTGACAGGTTAACAAGTTGACGAGTTAACAAGTTGACGAGTTAACAAGTTGACAAGTTAACAAGTTAACAAGTTGACGAGTTAACAAGTTCAGACGACTTCAACATAAGAAATAAAGAAATACAGAAATGCGAAATCTATTTATACTTCTAACAATGGCTTTGGCTCTCTTCTCGTGTAAGAGTCAAAAGAACACCGATCCGGCTGCGGAGCAAGACACGATAGCCGTGACGCAGGTGCAGTTTAATGCCGACTCAGCCTATGCTTCCGTTGAGAAGCAATGCAGTTTTGGCCCCCGTGTGCCCAACTCTACGGCACACCAACAATGTGGTGATTACATCGTAGATGCCTTTAAGCGTCTTGGCCTCAGCGTAATCGAACAGAAGGCTGACCTCAAGGCCTGGGACGGCACAGTGCTCAAATCGCGCAATATCATTGCGGCCTATCGTCCTGAACTTACTGACCGTATCATCATCTGTACGCACTGGGAAAGCCGTCCTTGGGCCGATGCCGACCCCGACTCTTCACTTCATCACCAACCCGTTATGGCGGCCAACGATGGTGCCAGCGGAGTGGCCGTTATGCTCGAAGTAGCACGCCACCTAAGTGAACTGAAGCCTAACGTGGGCATTGACTTCATCTGTTTCGACTCTGAGGACTATGGTGCCCCTTATTGGGCTGAGGACAAAGCGCCTCAAGATGGATCAGATTGGTGTCTTGGTTCGCAATACTGGGCACGCCACCCACACGTGAAGGATTACAAAGCACGCTGTGGCATATTGCTCGACATGGTGGGTGGACAAGATGCTCGCTTCGCCTATGAGGGGGTAAGTTTACGTTACGCACGTGATGTCGTGGTGCAGCTTTGGGACGCTGCCACGCGTGCGAAGGCTGACAACCTATTCCAAGCCATTGAAGGCGGATATGCGCAGGACGACCATGTGCCGATGAACGAGATTGCGGGTATTCCTACCATTGACGTGATACCTTTCCTTGAGGGGGAACATAGCTTTGGCGTTACTTGGCACACGACGAACGACACGCCTCAAAACATTTCAAAAGAGACGCTACGTGGTGTAGGCCAAACTTTGTTGCAATATATTTCTGAACAGTGATACACAATGTGCAAATGCTGGGTTAATGTGCAAATGCTTAATAAATGTGCAAATGTGCAAATGTGCGAATGTGCAAATGGTCGCCTTTGTACGCGCGTTTATAAAAACATTAAATTAATCTCACATTCTCACATTCTCACACATTTCCCAAGCATTTGCACATTTGCACATTCTCACATTTGCACATTTCCCCAGCATTTGCACATTTTTAAAATATTATTTTAAATCATGACAATTAACGAAATACAAGACGAGATAGTAGAAGAATTTTGCGAGTTGGACGATTGGATGGATCGTTATCAATTGCTCATTGACTTAGGTGAAGAACAAGCACCGCTTGATGCGGCTGATAAGACAGATCAAAATTTAATTGATGGTTGTCAAAGTCGTGTGTGGATCGTTTGCGAAGAGCAAGGTGGCAAACTCCACTTCCGTGCTGAAAGCGATGCATTGATTGTAAAGGGTATCGTGTCATTGGTTATTCGCGTAGTGAACGACCAAACGCCTCAGGACATTCTTGACGCACAACTCTACTTTATCGACAAGATAGGACTTACTGAACACCTTTCGCCCACTCGTTCTAACGGCCTATTGGCCATGATTAAGCAAGTGCGCATGTATGCCTTAGCTTTTAAAACGAAATTGGCTGAAGCTTAATATTTAAGGCTCGGCCTAATTGGGGGGCGGGTTTGTAACCCGCGGCAGCAGCAGGTTATGAGCATGTATGTTCTCGCGCTAAGCGACTATAAGTAGATGTTCAAAACCTGCTGCTGCCGCGGGTTACAAACCCGCCCCCCAATTAGGCAGACAAATTAATAATTCTAAGATTATACGTCTTACTCATACTCCTTAGCCACACACTCGCCACGTAATACGCTGAGGGCGTTGAGGGCAAGGGCTTCCATTTCGTCCTCCCCTGGGAAGAGGTGGACGGGAGCTATAAACTTCACTCTTGAAGCAATGCCTTGCGTGATATATTTAGAATGCGCCATGCCGCCCGTGATGAGAATGGCATCTACTTGTCCGCTAAATACGGCACCCTCGGCTGCGATGGCCTTGGCCGTGTGGAATATCATGGCATCTATCAACAACTTGGCGTGGGCGTCGCCAGCTTCGACTTGTTGCATGATTTGCAGAATGTCAGTCGTGCCTAAATGAGCCATTAGGCCTGCTTGGCCCGCTACGCGCTTCTTTAATTGGTCCTCCGTATAGCGACCACTGTAACAAAGGTGGATGAGGTCGGCTGCGGGCAACGTGCCAGCGCGTTCTGGCGAGAGAGGACCTTCGCCATCAAGGGCATTGTTTGCATCAACGGCACGTCCCTTCTGGTGGGCTGCGATTGAAATGCCTCCACCGAGGTGGCAGATGATGAGATTGAGGTCCTCGTACTGACTGCCTATCTCTGACGCATACCGACGAGCTATGGCGCGTTGGTTGAGGGCATGCCAGATGGCTAAGCGGGGCATGAGGGGCGAACCGCTCACACGGGCTTCGGGCAGGAGTTCGTCGACGGTCACGGGGTCGGCTATGTAGGCTTTACAACCATTCTGTTGCTGCTTGGCCAGCTCGTAGGCAATGATGCAACCCAAGTTGCAAGCGTGCTTGCGAAGAGCATAATACGTTTCGTACACCATCTTACGATTGACACGATATACGCCACCGGGTATAGGCTTAATCAATCCACCGCGACCTATGATAGCATCAAACTCAAAGGGTATGTCGTTGGCCTTGAGCCAATCTATCACCAACTGCTGACGAAAGTCGTGTTGGTCGATTATCTGTTCATACTGCATTAGCTCTTCGACCGTGTGGCGAATGGTGCTGACGCAGAGGGGCTGCTCGTTTATGTAGACGCCCACCTTTGTAGAGGTGGAACCTGGATTGATTACTAATATACGGTGGAACATTTCTTTTTTGTTTCTTTCTTTTCCAGTTTTGAGGTGATGAAGTTTGTATGACAACGTAAGTAATCCTAACTAATTTTGAACACCTACTTAACCTCAAAACTAAGAACTCAAAACGATACTAAATATTTATCGCTGCAAGCGCGATACTATTAAATTTGGCTTCGGCATCGTCGCCACGTGAGGGCAATACGACGGGGCGGAGCGTACCTTGCAACGAACCCGCTACTTTGGCTTGCGCAAATAGGGGGAGGGCTTTGTAAAGCAGATTGCCCGCTTCGATGTCGGGCACGATAATGGCATCGGCTTGCCCTTCAAGGCAAGAGTTGATACCCTTGACATGGAGTGCTACAGGGTCGCAAGCAGTGCGGAGGTCGAGCGGACCGTCAACGCGCAACGCGCCCCATTCACCCTCGGCAGCACGTTGGCAAATCTCAGCATAGCCTAACGTATGCGGAAACTTAGGATTGACCGTCTCGGCACAGTGAGTCAGGGCGATGCGTGGCTCTTCTATGCCAAAGGCATGGAGTAGGCGCGCCATATAGGCCACTTGGTTAAGGCGTTGCTCGTGAGTAGGATAAGGTATGACGGCTGCATCGCTGAAGAAGAAGAGTTTATCGTAACGAGGCATTTCGGCCACGGCGATGTGAGTGAGCACATGGCCGTTGGGCAATAAGCCCCACTCTTTATTCAAGACGGCGTGTAAGAGCGTTTCGGTGTGCAACAGTCCTTTTACCAATACATCGGCCTCGCCTTCGCGTACCATTTGTACGGCCTTTTGGGCGGCCTGGGTATCGTCTGCGGCTTCTACAAAGTCTACACGACCTGTTGACTTTAGTGCGGACTTAGTGGAGGAAGCAAATTGCGAACAATGTCCTATAAAGGTGGCCTCGGCAAAGCCATGTAGTACGGCCTTTGTCACAGCCTCACGTGTACTATCGTCCGAACCGCATACTACGGCCAAACGCACGCGCTGCGGCAATTGTTGTAGGTGAGCCGTTAGCTCAGCAAAACTCTTTATTGCTTTCTCCATATTTGTATGATTTATTCACATTTTACTCAAACGCGTGCTAAGTTAGTAAATGTGTCTTGATTATTGCACACTTTACAAGATTTTATGCATTAATGGTGTACTTTTATAGGGTTCCGGAACAACAGAAGGTGCATTTTCGCAATAATTTTGTACATTTGCCTTTCAAAACGAGCCCTTGTAGTTCAATGGATAGAACACCGCTCTCCTAAAGCAGTGATCTGAGTTCGATTCTCAGCGGGGGTACAATCATAAACGTTAACGTAACGATTAACGAAAAGATTAATGAAGAATTAACGACAAATTAATGACATTAATGTTCAAGAACGCATAACGATACAATTACGTGCTTCGTGCTTTTTATGAACATTAATTACCATTAATTTGTCGTTAATTTCTTCATTAATATCTATGCACTTTTTCTTAAAACATGAATTACCAAGAATTATTTCATGAAAATCTCTGTAAAAATAATTCGTGTTTAAAAGAAAAGTTTGAGTCTGTGTTACAGATTTTTGTTAACCGTTTTTATTCATGTTCATACTTCTTGTTACATGGCTTCAACCGATAACCTTACGCCCATGATGAAGCAGTTCTATGACCTCAAGGCCAAAAACCCTGATGCTATACTGCTGTTTCGCTGTGGCGACTTTTACGAGACTTACGCTAAAGATGCCGTCACCGCCTCACAGGTGTTGGGCATTACCCTCACACGTCGTAATAACAAGGGACAAAACCCGGCCACCGAAATGGCAGGGTTCCCTCATCACGCACTCGACACTTATTTGCCCCGACTTATCAGGGCAGGCTATCGCGTGGCCATTTGCGACCAATTGGAGGACCCTAAGTTAGCTAAGAAACTCGTTAAGCGCGGCATTACCGAATTGGTAACGCCAGGCGTAGCCATGACCGACAACGTGCTCAACGCACGCGAAAATAACTTTTTGGCGGCCATTCACTTTGGCGTAAAGGCTGTGGGACTCTCGTTTCTCGACATCTCTACAGGCGAGTTTTTGGTAGCTGAGGGCACAACCGAATACATTGACAAGCTCTTGGCTGGCTTTGCCCCCAAAGAGGTGTTGGTGCAACATGGATTGAAAGGGCGTTACGAGGGCTTGTATGGTTCAAAAAACTTTATTTTTGAACTTGATGACTGGGCCTTTACGCCTCAGACGGCATTGGATAGACTGACGCGCCACTTTCAGGTGCGCAATCTCAAGGGCTTTGGCGTAGAACATTTGAAGGACGGCGTTGTGGCAGCAGGCGCGATTATGTGTTACCTCGAAATGACGCAACACACACAGACAGGCCACATCACTTCGCTTCGCCGCATTGAAGAGGACGCTTACGTGCGCCTTGACAACTTTACGATGCGCAACCTCGAGTTGGTGCAGCCTATGGCCGAAGGAGGCACTTCGCTGCTAAAGGTGATTGACCACACGCTTACGCCAATGGGCGCACGCGCTATGCACCGTTGGGTGATCTTCCCCTTGCGTTCGGTGAAGCAAATTACGGAACGACAAGACGGAGTGGAACACTTCTTTAAACACCCCGACTTTCGTGAACTATGCGAAATGGAGTTGCCGAAGATTGGCGATATGGAACGCATCGTGAGCCGCGTGGCGGTGATGCGTGTCAACCCTCGCGAGCTCCAACAACTGCGTGCAGCGCTTGAGAGTACAGCGCTGCTCAAGTATGCCTGTGCGCACGCTGACTGCGAGGCGCTCTTACAGGTGAGCCAACAACTTGATGCGCTTACGGCCTTGCGCGACCGCATTAAGCAAACGCTCTGTCCTGACCCACCGATATTGGTGAATAAGGGCGGTGTGATAGCCGATGGTGTGAACGAAGAATTGGACGAACTGCGCCACATCTCGACTTCAAGCAAAGATTATCTGATGAAGATACAGCAGCGCGAGAGTGACGCTACGGGCATTCCAAGCCTCAAGATTGGCTTTAACAACGTGTTTGGCTACTACATCGAGGTGCGCAATGCGTATAAGGACAAGGTGCCTGAGACGTGGATTAGAAAGCAGACGCTTGCACAGGCTGAACGCTACATCACGCAAGAGCTGAAGGAGTATGAAGACAAGATATTGGGCGCGGAGGACCGCATTCTTGAACTCGAAGCGCGCCTCTTTGCCGAATTGGTGAGCGATGTTGCAACATTCGTTACTCCCTTGCAGCGCGACGCAGTAGCGCTGAGTCACCTTGACTGCTTACAAAGCCTTGCTGCCGTGGCGCGTGCCAATCATTATGTGCGTCCTGTAGTAGACGATGGCTTGGTGCTTGACATTCACGAAGGCCGTCACCCCGTTATCGAGACGTTGATGCCTCCTGGCGAGGAGTATGTGTCAAACAATGTTGAGTTGGACACGAAGGAACAACAGATCATCATCGTGACGGGTCCTAACATGGCGGGTAAGAGTGCCTTGCTGCGTCAGACGGCACTCATCACGTTAATGGCACAGATTGGGTCGTTCGTGCCTGCCGAATCGGCTCATATTGGACTGGTGGACAAGATCTTTACACGTGTGGGGGCAAGTGACAACATTTCAGTGGGCGAGAGTACCTTTATGGTCGAGATGAGTGAAGCGGCGAATATTATGAACAACCTTACGGAGCGTTCGTTGGTACTTTTTGATGAATTGGGACGCGGCACGTCCACCTACGACGGCATCTCTATCGCTTGGGCCATTGTGGAGTACATTCACGAGAATCCGAAAGCGCACGCACGCACGCTCTTTGCCACGCACTATCATGAACTGAACGAAATGGAGAAGCTCTTTACGCGCATTAAGAATTGGAATGTATCGGTGCGCGAAGTGGACGGCCGTGTCGTATTCTTGCGCAAACTTCAGCGTGGCGGTTCGGAACACTCCTTTGGTATTCATGTAGCGCGCTTGGCGGGTATGCCTCAGACGATTGTTCATCGTGCCGAACAAATCCTCGCCGACCTCGAAAAGGCGGGTGCTCAAGCGGGTACGAGTGTGCCACGCGCTGAGAGCAACACGAAGCACGAAGAGGGTATGCAGCTCAGTTTCTTCCAACTTGACGACCCTGTATTGAGTCAGATACGCGATGAACTGCTCCACCTCGATGTCAACAACCTCACTCCCCTCGAGGCGCTTAATAAACTCAATGACATTAAACGAATATTGAAGGGGTAAGGGCAAACTAAAGGCAAACTAAAGGCAAACTAAAGTCTCTCCCCCTAACCTTCTCCCCGATCAGGGAGAGGGTTAGGGGGAGAGACTTTTCATTTTGGTGTAAAAAATGGGTCTATGTTATGTATGTGTTCTCGCGCTTAGCCCAACTTTCACACCCCTAAAAAACTTTCAATTTTTTATTGCACAAATTTGTCACCCTATATATTGCAAAAGAAGCAATAAGGGCCTATTTAATATTGCCTTAAGCCACTTACAAGCCCCCCGATACAAAATGTAGGACACAAACGTTAATATAAAAAGGCGTAACCTTGCGCCATGCACGTGAATGTACAACTCAGCAATAATTTTGTTTACAACTCCTCCCCCCTACTCGCATGATGCAGCCAGTCAATTTGCGATTGTCTGAAAAACCGACTATCTTTGCACTGATACTATTCTTGCATAAATAACAACGTACTCAACACGATGATAAAGGCTCATTACCATCTCTATGCTATTACCCGACTGCTGATAGTCGTAACCCTGCTTATGTCTGCCACATTTGCGGCCGACGCTGAACGAGTTGACTACCAAAGGGCTGCAAAAATTGCCCAAAAGTATATTACGCTGCGTAACAATAAAAGCATTAAAGCACAAGCGGAACAACAAGGACATGGCACTGGCAATGCACCTTATTATATATTTAATGATGCACACGGACACGGCTTTGTAATTGTTGCAGGCAATGACGCCATGGGCGAAATATTGGCTTACGATACCGAAAACACGCTTGACACGCTGAATGCGAACCCTTGTGTAAAATGGCTATTAGAGGGGTACAGACAAGCATACTATGACATTGAGCGTGAAAAGGTGGCTACGCAAGCTAGCCCTCGCGCAGCAACTTTCAGCCAGACAGTGCAGCCTCTGCTCAAAACCAAGTGGGGACAATCGCACCCCTTCAATGCTCAAACGGGGTATCCATACAGCGGTTGCGTGGCCACTGCCGTGGCACAAATGATGTATTACTACCAATGGCCCGCACACGGCTTTGGCAAGCATGAATATACCGTTACCTACGACCAAACTACCAAAAGTGCCGACTTTAGCCAATCTTATTACGACTGGGCTGAGATGCTGCCCGATTACCGCTATCCCGTGCGCGCCACCGCCACACAGGAGCATGCCGTGGCACAACTCATGAGCGATGTGGGCATAGCCTCATCTATGCAGTACACTCCCAGTTCGAGCGGCACACAGGGGCTTTTTGCATACCAAGCCCTGCAAAAGCACTTTGACTATACTGCGGCATACGTGACGAGGGCTGTGGAGGGCCCAAGTCGCTTTGCCAGCATATTGCGGCAGGAGTTGCTGAATGGCTGTCCCGTTTACCTTGAGGGGCGCCCCGCCAACACTGCTTCGGGACACGCCTGGGTGGCCGATGGCTTTGACGAGAATGGCCTTTTCCACATGAATTTTGGCTGGGAAGGGCAAGGCGATGCTTATTATTCGCTCACCAATCTCAGTTTGTCACAAACCGGTGGTGAGTTTCAGGGTAAGCCCTTGGCCTTTAACCGTGCCGTAACGGCCATTCTTGCACACCCCAACAATGGTAAATATCCCGATATAGACCGCGGGCTTTTGGAGGGTTCGCCCCAGCTCATGTTTAATGAGGGAGGCTCTGTCACGCTCAAGGGTGCTGACGACAAGAGTTTCAGCACCTCACAGCCCCAAACCATTGTGATTAACTCATTTGTAAACAGAGGCACTCCCTTTAAGGGCGACATTGGCATAGCCGTTTGCAACGACAGTGGCAAGTTTGTGCGCGTGGCCTATTCAGACGACCATGACAACGGCGGATTTACGGAGCGCATTTATGGGGCAGACCATGATGGCTTTATGGGGACTGACTATTTGGTAAATCAGCCACAGCACGTGCAGATGAGTTTGGCTGGTCTTGCCAACGGATATTATAGCCTTACCCCCGTGTGTGTGGCGCGTAACGATGATGGTACATGGGGCGACCTGTTCAGAATGAAAAAGGCCCCCATCATTGAGGTGGAACTGACTGACGATGCAGGTCGCGTGTCTGAGGTGTGCTCCGACGAGGCTCACTTTCAGCTCATGGCACAGCCACGCCTCAGCGGTGCGGCCGAACAGGGTGGCAGGGTGCAGGCATTTTTTACTGTTAAAAACCTTAATGGTGTGCCGCGCGACTGCTACATGAGGGTGCAGCTGCTTGATGAGCATCAGGTGGTTGTGTTAGACACCCGGGTGGACGAATGTACCGAAATAGAAGGATTTTCTGAGGCTGAAATACCCATCACGCTTTCACTCCCCGCCAGTCTTGTGCCAGGGCGTTACGAAGCGAGGCTGCTGCTTTCGGCCGATGCGGAGGAGTCTCTGTTTTACCCCATCAATAATATACACGACAAGGAGGTGCCTTACATTGATGTAGCTGAAGCAGAGGACAAACCGCTCATGGCCAAGGTTGAAGTGTTCATGGCCGACGACTCTAACGACAAGATTGAGAATGGCAGTGTTGACCTCTCGCAAACGTCTCTTTTTAAACTTGCTGTGTCGTTGCGCACATCAGAAGACAAGTGTTACAGCGGACATATTACGATGCTGGCCGAAGACACTCAGACGAAAGAAAGGACTTATGTGAAAGGCATTGATGACGAGGTTGACGTGTCGTCATCTTACGACGTACCATTATTTAGCTATTGGCTGCGCAAGGATAATTTGCCATGGTACGATGGCCACACCTATCGCCTTATAGTTATGGGCAAGCTTGACGGGCAAGACGTTGAGCTGAACAATCCTAAGGCGGCCCCCTATTACCTGAAACGCGAGGGCGATGTGCTCACACTCTTTCAGCAAGATGTGGTGACAGGGTCATCGTCAACCTCAACTTGTTTGCCCACTACTAAGCCATTCAGTGTGAGGCGCAAGGGTGACGATTTTATTATTTCGGCCCACGATTTGTTTGGTGTGAGCATGTACAACGTAAGCGGCAGATTGGTTAAGCGTGCTTTGTCTGCTAACGGACGACAGGGTGTGCTATCACTCCGAAAATTGGAGCGGGGTATTTATTTGCTGCACATTGAGTGTGACGGGGGACGCCATACTTACAATGAAATCGTTTTGGTGAAATAAAGATGTGGCTTTTAGGGAGAGGTTTGTTATACATGAAATAAACAAGTTAACAAGTTGACAGGTTAACAAGTAAGTATGCTTTACACTACTTATTATGTTAAAGTCTGAATGGTAAGAAGCTTAAAAAAAATTGGCAAATTTACCAGTCAACTTGTTAACCCGTTAATCGGAAATTCCGCCAATGCGTTTTTATTAAGGACATAAACACAGATAATCTGTGTGAGGATTTTGGGAATATATCAAACGACAATAAGAGACAACGAACCATAATGTGCCCCTACAAAGACACAATGGACGTTGTCTCTTATTGTCGTTTGGTTTATCTGAACAATCAAAATTTATGACAAAAAGTATTGTTGTCGGAAATAATGCTTAATTTTGCATATAGAGTTGGAGCTGGTGGAAATGCCCATCAGCTGTGAAGACTCTCAATGAATGAGCGTATTGAACGTTGTCTTGAAATAGAAATGTGGAAGTTTCAAAATTCAGTAGGGCACACGGTACATTACCGCTCACGCATACTTTGGTATCATTGTATACGCTCCTCACGCCCTCCCTTTATAAGTGGCGTGGGGCAACGTATGTTTTTCACAATATACCTCTCTACAAGCGTGGGCTATTGTCTGTTGCATACTGAATAGGTCTCTTCCACAACCTCTATTTCGGCAATGGGCGATAGTACCACGCTTTTTTCATGAACGTACAACAGTCATTGCTTTTATTAACCATGTCAATAGGGTACGTTGGCAAAAATGCTTTTATCCTATGAATTGCACTTAATTTAGTTATTTACAGAGTCAGTAGCTACGGGCAGAAGGTTATGATCATTGTTGCTTCTGTCACTGTTCGTTCAAAAACATTATCGTAGTCCTGGCAAATCAAAGAGAGACATCATTTCGCAAGAACAGTATAGAAAGTGATAGATACGTCTCGAAAAAGAACACATTAGAGAACCCTTTAATACTACTCAACATGAAACATTTTTATCATAAAATATGCTTGGTCGTACTAGCATGCTTTTCTTACTTATCGTCATCTGCTTATGATTTCGAGGCAGATGGCCTATACTTTACAATAACCTCCCTTAAGGACCTAACTGTAAGTGTAGACGGAGCCGTAAACAAAGACACGGATAAAATAGTTATACCTCAAACCATTGTTTATAAAGGCAGGACTCTTACCGTTACAAGTGTTGGGGATTATGCTTTTTACAATAATGCTTTTTCCAATTCTGATTTTATGTACTTACAATCTGTGACACTACCTAATACAATTTTGTCAATAGGTAAAAACGCATTTTATGGTGATAGAAATTTGACTGATGTCGTACTACCAGAACAATTATTAGAAATAGGAAGAGATGCATTTTCGTGTACCTCAATAAAAGACATAAGGTTTCCATTATCATTAACATCAATAGGGGAATCCGCATTTAGCCACACTAAACTTTGTTCTATTGCGCTGCCAGATAATATAGAAGATATTCCATCTTGTTGTTTTTACGCTTGCGATTCTTTGAAATCCATACAATGGCCAAAACGACTTAGATCAATTGGTTACCGTGCTTTTGAAGGTTGTGAAGCACTGACGAATTTTACTATTCCACCTAGTGTTGTAGCAATATCATCTTCTATTATCTGGGGTTGCTCGAATATATCAAAATTGACTATTGGGAAAGGGTTGAACGGCCTACCCTTCTCCCATAGTTTTTATTATGGTTCTGTTTATGTAACATCATCACTCGAAACTCATTATGAGCGAGGGGAGAAAACCTCGTACTTTTCAAATAAGCTCGACACTGTAATCATAGAGGACGCACATGATGAATTCAGTATAAAAGGATACATAAGCAATTATCGTTGTGATGATAATGATGATTATCTTACCTACCCCGCATTTAGTAATGGGCTAGACTATTTTTATGTGGGACGTCCTTTGATAGATGTAAGTGGATGGAGTGCGAACGAATGGAGTGAGAACGATGGGTACCATAGTCGCTATTTTGATGTAGACATCAAGGCTCCTGCTGGAATAATTAAAAAACTAGAGATTGCTGGCACATGTACAGAAAATCCACGGTTCTATCAAGGAGTTGACACGCTAATATTAGGAAAAAACATAGAGTCTTTTTATGTAGATAGATTATACGGAAATTATTTGGATATGATTATCTGTAAATCTACTACTCCTCCTGTTGTATGCAATGGGCCTTTTTTGAATAAAGTATATACAGATGTTACCCTATATGTGCCCAAAGGTTGTAAAGATGCTTATAGTAAAGACTCTGAATGGGGCATATTCTGGGATATTCAGGAATTCGAAGACGATTGTAATACAGAAGTGACGAATGTAACAAATGTAACAGACACCCCCAAAGACATATCAATAACCACCCAAAATGGCTCAATCATAGTAAGCAACGCACCTCATAACACTCTTGTACAAGTCTATGATTTACAGGGCGCATTAGTTGCAAAATCACAACGTAGTGTAATAAGCGGACTATCTAAAGGTGCTTATCTTGTAAATGTCGGAGGCAAGACTTTCAAGGTTGCTCTTTAACAAGAATTATGTAATAAAGGATATAGCTAATAGACTAAAGTCTCCCACCTCTAGAAATAGAGGTGAGAAACTTTAGTACCTTTCATACAATAAACATAAAAATGACAGGATAATGGACATAAAAGAACTAGTAAACATACTCTCGAATAACTTGCCTGCAAATTATGAAGGTGTTAGTTTTTATGATTTTGCAAAAAACAAGTTAGAGGAATATGTTACATTGTTGTCTGCTACCGATAAAAATGAATTCGACAATTTGCTTGAAGCTACAGGTGATTTGGGCCTAAATAAAAACAAAACGCAGAGACGTTTTGTTAATCTTATAAAGGTGATAAATCAAACATGCTTGAAAATTTTGCAATTAGCTTATAAGGGCGATATGTATAATGCTATTTCTACATTGTCAAAATTAATGACCGTATCTAAAGCAACAAAAGGGTATCTTGCAGATCGGTACTTATCCTATCTGAAGTTTGCAGCTGACGATGGGCGGATTTACTATAGGTTCCTTAAATTAAATTCTAAGATAGAACCGAAAAATTGCAATCATCTACCTTATAATCTTCGACGCCATGCAAGTCCTAATCGGTTTAATCAAATAGGATTCCCGTGTTTGTATGTTGCTTCATCTTTAGATATTGCAGAAAAAGAGTCTAATTGTAAAGTTTCTGAACATGTATATGTTGGCGAGTTTAAGTCCAAAAAGAAATTATACTATCTAAACTTTTGCATTCCCACTAAAGAGGAAAGAGAAAAGATGACAGCATATGATACCTTCGAATATCTTGTTACATATCCACTTTTGTTTCTTAGTCTTATAACCAAAAGCAATAAAGATTGTACTGGATTTTGTGAAGAATATCTATTCTCACAACTATTCTTTCATCTCTTATTCACAACAAAACGTGATGATATTGAGTATTGGGATGGAATACGGTACACATCAACATTGGACAGGAACGGATATAACATTGTGGTGCCTGCTTCATATAAACAGCAAGAACCACCAACAGGTGACACAATAAGTGATTTTATTGAAGAACGTTTCGAACAAATTCGGCAATATAAAAAAGGCACAATGGTTGCTCAACAATAACTAAATTAACAAAAAGAAGGTTGTAAGAGCTTAAGAGCAATTTACGTATATGCAGAAAAAGTTCCTATTTTACCTTATAATAGTTGTGCTTTTGAAGGTTGCGACTCGAAAAAATGCAAAGTTTACGTCCCTATAGGTACATATGATGCGTATTCGCGATCAGAATTTGGATACTTTGAAAACATTGTAGAGTTCGATGCCTCCAGTTTCCGCAATACAATAGCAACTGCCGAAAATCAAGACACAACTCATTACGTTGTGAATGATAAAAAAGAGCACACCCATTAAGAACATTGACCTCATGAAGAAGCATAAATGAAGGTAATCAAGCGACGAGGAGTACACCTCTTACCATTCCGAACAGAGAAGTTAAGCTCGTTAGCATCGATGGTACTACATTCTGTGGGAGAGTAGATATTTGCCTTCCTGTACATGTATGGCTAACTAAGTGTACAGTATAGATACTGTTAGCGGGAGAAGTCCTATATCAAACTGATCTTAAAAAAGAGGAGGTCACTATGATGATTGAATCCCATTTTAAGATTGAAATCAAGCTTGAAGAAATTCTTGCATGGATTCATATCTTGTGCGGTTTCTTCGCTTAATTATTCAAGCCTATCCTTTTGTCTTTTCAGAAGGATAGGCTACTTAAAATCGCATATGGTTCTATGATTTACCGAGAATGGGGTAATAGCATATGCGTGGAAATGCGGTTCCGTATGTCAAACACCAACAAGGAAAGCCTATGAAATAGAAAAAACTTATATAGGCAGTTGTTACAGTGGCTTGTTGTTTTATACCTGATCCTGTAACAAGTCTATTAGTAAATACTGCTGCTGAGATTGCTATAGACTTTTATTACCGCAAAAGATAAATCAGCAACAAACAAGAAATGATAAATTAAACCTGAGAGTTCCATCTCTTTTAGTAGGGGGTGTAGTAAGGTTTATGCCGCATCACAAGCCCTATTCTACAATTGTTCTCTTACAAAACAGTTCTTAATTACTAAAACTATCAACAATGAAAATCAATAACATTAAAATGTATAGCAAGGTCGTGTTAACGGCTTTATTACTCTGTATTCCTTTTTCATTTCTACAGTCGTGCAGTGATGATGATGAGAAACAGGACGAATTCAAAAAGATTATCACTCGAGGTGCTTGGGCACAAGATGGTGACAACGATATCTTCATCTTTAACTCTGATGGTACGTGGTATACTTATGAAAGTCCTGAAGAATTTGGAGATAAAGAAGCTGGAGGATATGCAGGCACTTGGTCATACTCTAACAATACCCTAACATACAAACAGTTGTATTGTTGGTATGATGATGTAAAAGAACCTGTAGAAGACTATCAAAGATGGACAGAAGTGTACACCGTAACAAATTTTTCAAACGACTTCTTTTCATGTACACAAATTTATCCAAAAGAAGAGAAAGATAGGGTGAAGAATTTTACGCGATTTAAGTAAACCAGAGTTTCTACTCCATATTTCAGGACGTATGCACTTTGGTTATAGTGCCACAAAAAGATTTGGTATAATCAAGAGCTATTTTTAGTTGTTGGTTTTGTGGCACCACCAGACGATATTAAAAGAATAAATGAGTCAAAGTCTTATACAAACTTTGGCTCATTTACTCTTTCTGTAGCACTTCTCAGCAGTTGGGCATTTCCAACAGCTCTGACCCTAAGCGCAAAGTTAAGTATTTATTATTTAAGGGTTGAGTTCTAATAATTCTGAAATAGGGATTGGTGCGCTATCAGAAGTGTTTTTCTGAAAGTTTGTTTGGTCACATAGCCCGCTATGCTCCCTCTCAAACTTTCAAAAATAATACTTCTGATAGCGCACCAATCCCTATTTCAGAATTATTAGAACCACCCTTAAGACAATGCCATTTTCTACCCCTAAAATTTAGGGGTTAAGGTGATGCATACACGAAGCATATAAAAAGGCATCAAACAACACCTCAACTGAAAAATAAGAACTTCCACATTGCTATTTCACGGTAGCTGCTCAATGCCTCTGTTTTTGCTTACTTTACTTGTCATTATGTATTTTGACGCTGCAAAAATACAACTCTTCGCACTCTGTCACAAGCATGTTGGCGTTGATTGTACAAAATGTGCGATTATTGTATGAGTTGCTGCGCTGGAAGTGTTTTTTTGTAATAGATGCTACCCAAAGCAGGTGATGCGACACCGCGGATACAATGTGCTGGGGAATCGCGCGTTGTGAGGCAGGGTGTTCAAAATAGACATTAAAACGAGATAGTTTGGGGGAATTCTAAGTTGCCTGAAACGCACTGCAAAAACGCAAGCACCAAATGCTACTTCTAAACGCAAGCTCTAATGGCGATTCGTTATAGAGCCTAAAAAATTAATGGAGGCACCGTCTCCACGAGCCTCCATTAACCAACACAAAAACTAAACTAGACTTAACTAAACTATTTGATAGCGTTATCATCACGACAACTTGATAATGCAAATATATAAAACCGCACGAGTTAAATCAAGATTTTGTAAAGAAAAGTTTACAAAAGCGAAGTTTTTAACACTTAGGCGTGTTATAAAGCATATAATTATCTAAAATAACCATGGCAGCCATGGCTTCGACAATGGGTACGGCGCGAGGCAGAACGCAGGGGTCGTGTCGGCCACGGGCTTTGAGTAGGGTGGCGCGTCCTTCGCGGTCGACGGTAGGCTGCTCACGCAGTAGGGTAGCCACGGGTTTGAAAGCTACGCGGAAGTAGATATCCTGTCCGTTGCTCAGTCCGCCTTGTATGCCGCCACTGTGGTTCGTACGAGTGGTGATGCGTCCTTCTTCGTCGGTGGTGAAGAGGTCGTTCTGCTCACTGCCGCGTGCGGTAACGCCAGCAAATCCGTCACCATATTCAAATCCCTTTACGGCATTGATACCCAGCATAGCAGCCCCCAGCTGTGCGTGTAACTTGTCAAACACGGGTTCACCCAATCCTACGGGACACCCTTCGATGACGCAAGTGATGATGCCACCAATGGTGTCGCCCTCAGCTTTCACTTCAGAGATGAGTTGTGCCATTTCGGCAGCCTTCTCAACATCGGGGCAACGCACGGGATTCTTTTCTATCTCGTTGAAGTCGTAGTCATGATAAGTGCCTGTTAAGGCGATGGAGCCTACTTGTGAGGTGTAAGCCGTGATGCGAATGCCCTTCTCGCGCAATACCATTTTAGCAAAAGCACCGCCCACGACGCGTGCTATCGTCTCACGAGCAGAGGTACGTCCGCCGCCACGGTGGTCGCGAATGCCATACTTCGTTTGGTAGGTGAAGTCGGCGTGTGAAGGGCGAAAGACGTCACGCATATTGTCATAGTCGTTAGAGTGCTGATTTTCGTTGCGCACTAAGAAGCCTATGGGGCAACCTGTAGTTTTGCCTTCAAACGTGCCAGAAAGTATCTCTACGCGATCCGCCTCTTTGCGGTCGGTTGTAAGTCGGCTCTGTCCTGGGCGGCGTCGATTGAGTTCTGACTGTAGAAAGTCGAGGTCGACGGTGATGCCAGCGGGCATTCCGTCTATCACGCCTCCAATGCCTGTACCGTGGCTTTCGCCGAAGGTAGTGAGTCGAAATAGGTGGCCAAATGTGTTGCTCATGTTTTGTTTAGTTAGTTTTTTGTTAGTTGACGAGTTAACAAGTAGACGAGTTAACAAGTTGACGAGCTGACAAGTTGACAAGTTAACAAGTAGACGAGTTAACAAGTTGACGAGCAAATTACCTAATTAAAGGGACATGCTTATTCGTTAACTTGTCAACTCGTCTACTTGTTAACTCGTCAACAAAAGATTTTAGTGCTTGTGGCAGCAGCCTTCTCCTTCGCCATGATGATGACCGCCGCAGCAGCCTTCTCCTTCACCATGATGATGACCACCGCAGCAGCCTTCGCCTTCGCCTTCGCCGTGATGGCAACCGCCTTCGCAACCACCCTCGCAGTTGCAGCCGCCTTCGCCGCTCATCATCTTGATGAGTTCTTTTAGTTCATCGTCAGTAGCATCGCGCATCGTGACTACTTGACCTTTAAAGTGGAGGTCTTTGCCAGCTAAGGGGTGGTTGAGGTCGATTACGACAACATTGTCTTTTACTTCAAGTACGAGGCCTTGGAAACGATTGCCGTCAGCATTGACCAAAGGCAATACGGCACCAGGGTAAACCATATCTTTGTCAAACTTACCGTTGATGCTAAAAGTCTCTTTAGGGAGTTCAATCACGTGCTCTTGTACGTAGGGGCCGTATGCATCGTCTTGCTTCAGTGTGAAGTCGAAGTCAGCGCCTTGAGTCAAAGCTAAGATTTTATCTTCAAATGTATCGAGTGCCACACCCATACCACTGATAAATTGGAAGGGGTGTTCAACGGGAGCTTTCTCAATGAGTTCGTGAATGCCCTTTTCGTTGTCAGCGTAGAGTTCGTATGCTACTGTCACATACTTGTGTGGTGTTTGTTCCATGTGTTATGTATTTTATTTGTTCTTAGGGTTAATGTTCTTTAAAGTTGATAAGTTATAGAAGTCGTCTAAACTTTTCTGACGAAGATTATATTTAAACTTTTATCTCTTCTAAATTCAATCTTTACCTTTCTTTTTGACCGCTTTTTGACCTTTCATCGGTCGTGTAGCTCGCTACACTCCCTCTTCAATGCCAAAAATCGCTTCAAAAATAAAGGCAAATCTTGAACTTCATAAAAGTTTAGACGACTTCATAACTTGTCAACTCGTCAGCAAAAAGCAATCACGCCAACTCCAGGTTGAGTTCTTGGCGTAGAAATTCGAGGTCGGGACAAGTATTGAGCATCTCCTTATATTGTTCAACGCGACTAAAGGCGCGATGAGGAGCCGTATCGGCCTTGATGTTAAACTTCAGCGTGATGTAGTCGTTACGCAACTGCGTGCGCAGGTAGTTCATCAGCGAGATTTGTTCCTTGCGCATATACTGTTCTACGAGTTCATTCTCAAGTTCTACAGAGATAGTCCACGTAGCCGTGTCGAGTTTCGGTTCCATGCTCTTCATACGCCCCATGAGGTGATACTTCTCTTTGGGCAACTGCTGTGCGTAACGAAACCAATAGTACGTCATGCGGTCTGCATCGAAAGGTGTGCAGAGCTTCTGTGTCGCAGGTTTCTCGCTCGTAGTGCTTTGTGCGTTAGAGGCAGTGTTAGGCGTAGCAGAGGCAGATTGTGCAGCACGGATTTGCTGTTGCATGGCACGGATAGACAGCGTGCGAGCAGGCCGTGCGCGGTAGGGAGTAGCATTGTTAGTAGCTGTTGCCAATTGCTGGTAAGTAGACTGGCTTTGTAGCACGTTGTCGGCCGAGATAGGAGTCGATGCAGCATGAGAAGGAGGTGTTGCAGTGGTGGGGCGTTGCGCGTTAGTTGCTGCGGGGCGTTGTGCTGCGGTGGCAGTCCGTTGTTGACCTTGAACTGCGGGAGCAGCAAGGTGAGAAAATATGGGTTTAAGTCGTCGTGTAGGGCGACGCCCACAACTTGGATCGTCATCGCCAGCAGCCGCTTGTGCCACCTCTATCAGGGTGAGCTCCACGAGTAGTCGCTTATTGCGTGCCGTGTTGTAGCTCATGTCACAAGAGTTGCATAGCTTCAGTGCTCGATAGAGCAATTTAGGTTCGCAGCGCATCGCCTGTTCGTGATAGCGTTGGCGCACCTGTTCGCTCACGTCGAGTAGGGGCAACGTTTGTTCGTCGCGGCTCATCAACAGATTGCGAAAGTGAGAGGCCAAACCACCGATAAAGTAGTTTGCTTCAAATCCTTTGCTGAGAATGTTGTTGAGGCGAGCCATGGCCGAAGGAATGTCGCATTTCAGGAGTGTGTCCGTCATGCTAAAGTACTCATCGTAGTCGAGCACGTTGAGGTCTTCAATCACCTTCTGGTAAGTGATGTTGCCCTCGCAGAAACTTGTTACTTGGTCGAAGATAGAGAGTGCATCTCGCATACCACCGTCAGCCTTTTCTGCAATGACATGTAGTGCTTCGGGTTCGTAGGTGATGCCCTCCTTTTGTGCCACATAAGCAAGGTGCTTAATGGTGTCGGCCACCGTGATGCGTGCGAAGTCATAGATTTGGCAACGGCTCAGAATGGTCGGTAAGATCTTATGCTTCTCTGTGGTAGCCAATACAAAAATGGCATGTGAGGGCGGTTCTTCCAACGTCTTTAAGAAAGCATTGAAGGCCGCAGTAGAGAGCATGTGTACCTCGTCGATAATGAAGACCTTGTAGCGTCCCACCTGTGGTGGTATCTGCACCTGTTCGATGAGTCCACGAATGTCCTCTACACCATTATTAGATGCAGCGTCGAGTTCGTGAATGTTATACGAACGCTGTTCGTTAAACGCTTTACAACTTTCGCATTCGTTACAGGCTTCGCCATCGGCCGTAGGTGATAGGCAGTTGATGGTCTTCGCAAAAATACGTGCACACGTCGTCTTACCCACACCGCGTGGCCCGCAGAAGAGGTAGGCGTGTGCCAATTTCCCTTGTGCAATGGCATTCTTTAGCGTTGTGGTTAAAGCGTGCTGTCCCACCACGCTATCAAACGTTGTAGGACGGTATTTTCTGGCTGATACTATATATTCGCTCATTCTTTTTGCTTTGTATGGGGCAAAGATAGTGCAAGGCGAGCGCAAAACGTCAAGTTTGCTTGAACGTTCTGCCGAGCCGTAGCCTATCTTATGCAAAGATAGTGCAAGGCGAGCGCAATGCAAAATGAAAGTCGGAAAACTTTCATTTTGCATAGCCGAGCCGCCGCCTATTTTATCTAAAGATAGTGCAAGGCGAGCGCAAAGCAAATAAAAATTGCATTTTTCTTTTCTTTGCACTATCTTTGCAAAAAAATATAAATCATGGCACAACGATTAGAACAGTCGCAAGCGGCAGTACAGACACAGCAACTTTCGTCAATGCAAGTGGCTGTGGCAAAACTCGTGGAGTTACCCGTCACAGAGTTGGTAACTCGTGTGCGTGACGAAATGGTTGATAATGCCGCTCTTGAAGAGAAAGACCCTGATAACTTTGACGTTGATAAAGCCACGGAGGCAGACGACGCACAACGCGACGACGATTTCGAAGCGGGTGAAGGCGATGAGGCTGGTGTGCGTGATGAGGAGAATAGCTTTGAAGAGCAAGCTGACTATGGTAGCGAAGCTGATGCCATGGGCGACTACTTCTCAGCCGACGACGTGCCGTCTTACTTACAACAGCGTGCTGACGCTGAACGTGATAAGAATGAATTTCAGTATGCTGGCACGGTATCGTTCTACGACGAACTGCAAAGCCAGATTAGTGAACATAACCTGACGGAGCGTGAGGCCGAACTCATGGAGTATATTATCGGTTCGCTCGACGAAGATGGCTTCTTGCGCAAAGACCTCGATGCCATGGTCGATGAATTGGTTATCTATCATAATATAGAGACGACTCACGCAGAGTTAGAACGTTTGCTCGGCATTTTGCAACAGTTTGAGCCTCGTGGCATTGGGGCGCGTTCGCTACAAGAGTGCCTCCACATTCAACTGACTGACCCCGACCACCGCACGCCCTACACCGACTTGGCACTGCGCGTCGTCGATCGTTACTTTAAGGAGTTTGTAGGTCGTCATTGGGACGTGATAAAGCAGCGTTTACAGATAGACGACGATACGTTCGACCACGTGCGCTATGTCCTGACCCATCTTAATCCGCGTCCAGGCAGTGCGCTGAGTGAGTCAGCAGCGATTGGTGCTCCTACAGTAGTGCCCGACTTCTTTGTACGCGTAAACGAAGAGAGGCAAGTGGTCGTAACGCTCAATCAAGGCGACGTGCCTGAATTGCAAGTAAGTCCCGCCTTTCGCGATAGTATTAAGCAGTATGGCTCGAACCGCAGTAAACTGAGCCGTGAGCAGCGTGATGCTTACACCTATGCCCGACAGAAGGTAGACGCGGCACAATCGTTTATCAACCTCTTGACGCGCCGCCGCGAAACGCTCTTGGCCGTGATGCAGGTGATCGCAAAGAAGCAGCAAGCCTTCTTCCTTGGCGATGACGATGAAGATGCCCTTGTGCCCCTCACATTGAAGGACGTGGCCGATGTCGTAGGCGTAGACGTGTCGACCGTGTCGCGCGTGACGAGTAGTAAGTACGTTCAGACGCTCTATGGCACTTATGCGTTGAAGTTCTTCTTCGGTAGCCAGTTTACGACTGCCGATGGCGACGAACTCTCAGCGCGCAAAGTGAAGGCCGCTCTTAAGGAGTTGATAGACGGTGAAGATAAACACCGCCCTTTGTCCGACGAAGCCTTAGCCGCGCAACTCAAGGCCCAAGGTTTTAACGTGGCGCGTCGTACCGTAGCCAAATACCGCGATGTCTTAGGACTCCCCACGGCACGATTGAGAAAAGAGTAGCGGTGGAAAATGCATGGTTAATGTGCAAATGCATGGTTAATGTGCAAATGTGAGAATGTGCAAATGTGCAAATGGACGCTTTTGTTTGCTGCGTTTATTATGCATTCAATCATTTGCACATTTGCACATTCTCACATTTGCACATTCTCACATTTGCACATTCTCACATTTGCACATTAACCAAGCATTTGCAAATTAATAATTTAGCACATTAACAAAGTGAACAAAGAATATATTGAGAAGTTAGAGAAGCATTTTGCGCCCCCTGCTGAGGCTGATACGGGGCGCACGGGCATATCGTCAACGTTGTTGGTGGTAGCCTCACAAGTCGTGTCGTCGCTCTACTCGCCCTTCTACCTTCCAGTGGTGGCCTTTGTCGTGTTGTTTCTGTTTAGTTATCTCAACATGCTCACATGGCCAACGAAAATATTTTTGACCTCATTGGTGTATGTGTTTACCATACTCTTTCCACACTTAGGCATTTACCTTTACCGTCGGTTGAATGGTTGGACACGTCACCAGATGAGCAAGCGCGAGCGCCGCTACGTGCCTTATGCCGTCAGCATTGTGTGCTATACCGCCCTGTTGGTATTGCTCTACCGCATTCACATGCCACGCTTTGCTATAGGCGTGATCGTAGGCGCTTTGGTTATACAGATAATCTGCGTAATCGTCAATAGCCGCATCAAGATTAGCACCCACGCTGCTGCCTCAGGCGGTGTGATAGGCGCATTGATGGCCTTTTCATTCATATTCTCGTTCAACCCCATGTGGTGGCTCTGCCTTGCCGTGTTACTCTGCGGCATGGTGTGTACAGCGCGCCTTATTCTGCGTCAACACACGTATGCGGAGGTAGGATGGGGCGTACTCGTTGGTGTGTTGAGCGGACTGATAAGCATTCTATTAGTATAATGTGCAAATGTGAGAATGTGCAAATGTGCAAATTGTCGCCTTTGCTTGCTGAGTTTATAAGTGCATTATATTATTCTCACATTTGCACATTTGCACATTTCCCAAGCATTCTCACATAAAAAAATAAGTTATGTTGTCACCAATCGTAAGTATTATCATGGGCAGTACAAGTGACCTGCCCGTTATGGAAAAAGCAGCCAAGTTCTTGGAAGAGATGCAAATTCCCTTCGAGATGAATGCCCTTTCGGCACATCGTACTCCCGCTGAGGTAGAAGCCTTTGCACAGGGGGCAAAAGAGCGTGGTCTGCGCGTAATCATTGCAGGTGCAGGTATGGCAGCCGCATTGCCAGGCGTAATTGCCGCCAGCACGACGTTGCCCGTTATTGGTGTACCCATCAAAGGCATGCTCGACGGACTTGACGCTATGCTTTCTATCATACAGATGCCTCCTGGCATTCCCGTAGCTACAGTAGGCGTGAATGGCGCACAAAATGCAGCCATCCTTGCTGTCGAAATGCTCGCTCTCAGCGATGATGCCTTAGCCGAACGTTTAGCCGCCTATAAAGAAGGCTTGAAACAAAAGATTGTTAAGGCTAATGCCGACCTCAAAGAGGTGAAGTATCAGTATAAAACTAACTAGTTAATGTGCAAATGCTTGGTTAATGTGCAAATGTGCAAATGTGAGGATGTGCAAATGTTTTAATGTCTTGATTGCTAAAAGTAGCCTGTAAAGACGACCATTTGCATATTTGCACATTCTCACATTTGCACATTAACTAAGCATTTGCACATTTCCCAAGCATTTGCACATTTGCACATTCTCACATTTGCACATTTTTAAACCATGTCTCTATTCAACTATACCCCTCGTCACAGTCACGAGGTAAAGATAGGCAATCGCCCGTTGGGTGGCGACCAACCCCTACGCATACAGAGCATGACCACTACAGCCACCACCGACACGGAAGGGTGCGTACGCCAGTGTATGGCCATATTTGATGCTGGGGCAGACTACGTGCGCTTGACAACACAAGGCACACGTGAGGCTGAAAACCTACGCAATATTAAGGAAGAACTCCGTCGACGCGGTTACGACCGCCCTTTAGTGGCCGATGTACACTTCAATCCTGCTGTGGCCGATGTGGCTGCTACGATTGTTGAAAAGGTACGTATCAATCCGGGCAACTACGTTGACCCCGCTCGCCAGTTCAAACACTTAGAGTATACTGACGAAGAGTATGCCGCAGAACTCGATCGACTCGAAAAGCGCTTCACGCAGTTGCTCAACATTTGCAAAGAACACCACACCGCCTTGCGCATTGGTGTCAACCATGGTTCACTCTCTGACCGTATCATGTGTCGTTATGGCGACACGCCAGCAGGTATCGTAGAGAGCTGCTTAGAGTTCTTGCGCGTTTGCGTAAAGGAAGACTTCAAAGACGTAGTTATCTCAATCAAAGCCTCTAACACGCAAGTCATGGTGCGTACGGTGCGCTTGTTGTGCGAAAAGATGCGCATCGAACACATGGACTTTCCCCTTCACCTCGGCGTGACCGAAGCTGGCGAGGGCGAAGACGGTCGTATCAAGAGTGCTGTAGGCATAGGAGCTTTGTTGGCCGACGGTATTGGTGACACCTTGCGTGTAAGCCTCAGCGAAGCCCCCGAAGTAGAAGTGCCTGTGGCCTATAAGTTGGCCTCGTATGTAGTACAACGTGCGGGCCACCCCGAAATACCTGGTCAAGAAGCACCGCAGTTCAATTATGTCAATCCCACGCGCCGCCGCACCGTAGCAGTGGGCAATATTGGTGGCGACAACGTACCCGTAGTTATCTCATCACGTTTAGAAGGCGCGCTGACTGAGGCTGCTCCAGAAGGACAGGCTCAACCCGATTATTACTACGTGGGAGCGAACCTTCCCAAGGCCGATAAGCGCGTGAAGGGCGTGGGCTATATCGTCGATGCACCCCATTGGAAGGGCGAGTCCGACACTTACCCCATCTTTACGAAGCAGTACTTAATGGCGATGCCTACGTGTGGGGCCGCTATCAAGTTCCTCTTCTTGACTTATCTCGACCTTGATGATGAGGTGAAGGCCTTGTTGCGCACAGTGCCGGGCGTAGTGATTATTGCGCAAAGCAATCACCAAAACCGTTTGGGCGAACAACGTGCCTTGGTTCACGAACTATGGCGTGACGACCTTCGCACGCCTGTTGTATTCTTCGAGCAATACCGCTTGGGCGAGCAACAGAAGGAGGAATTTCAACTCTATGCGGCAGCCGACTTAGGAGCCTTGCTCTTCGACGGACTGACGGACGGCATAATGCTTTTCAATCAGAAACCTGAAGGGCAACGTCCTTTATCCATTGCAGTGCAAGACGCTACGGCCTTTGCCATATTGCAAGCCGCGCGTTTGCGCACGACAAAGACGGAGTATATCAGTTGCCCTGGTTGTGGCCGCACGCTCTACGACCTTCCGGGCACGATAGCACGCATCAAGGCTGCTACGGCTCACTTGAAGGGCCTCAAGATTGGCATCATGGGTTGCATCGTCAATGGTCCTGGCGAAATGGCCGATGCGGACTATGGTTACGTAGGTGCCGCACGTGGTAAGGTGAGTCTTTATCGCGGCAAGGTATGTGTCGAGAAGAACATTCCTACAGAACAGGCCGTAGATAAACTGCTCGAACTCATAGAGTCCGATCGTAACGTTAACGCGTGAACACGCTAAACCATTAATACGTTAAGGCGTTAAGGCGCGCTTCGCGTTTTGTTTTGAACATTAATTATCATTAATTGTTCATTAATTACTTCATTAATTGGCTATTGTATTTAGATAATTAACGAAAAAAAATTAATGAAATAATTAATGAACAATTAATGATAATTAATGTTCAAAACAAAGCGCGAAGCGCGCCTTAATGTGTTAATGTATTAATACGTGTTTTATATGTTCAAAAATAGAGAAATTGTGTTCAAAAGGGCTGAAACATTCGCGTTATACGATTAATGTTTGTATCTTAGCAACGTACTAACCAAAATCAAACAGATAAATGGAAACGATCAATAATAAAAACTACTGCATCATTTTGGCAGGAGGCACGGGGCGTCGCCTTTGGCCCACTAGTCAAAAGGAGATGCCCAAACAGTTTATTGACTTCTTCGGGTCGGGGCGTACGTTGCTACAACAGACCTTCGATCGTTTTGTACGTTTCATTCCGATACAACATATATTCGTCTCCACCTTCGAAGACTACGTACCCTTAGTACACAGTCAGTTGCCCGAACTCCCCGAGGCCAATATTCTGCCCGAACCCGTGCAACTCAATACGGCTCCTGCGGCTATTTGGGGTACGTGGCACGCCGTATTGGCCGACCCAGAGGCTTGCGTAGTCGTAAGTCCGGCCGACCAAATCATTCAGCATGAAGAGACGTTTGAACAACAAATACTCCATGGCCTTGATTATGTCAACACCCATGCCGACTTCTTAGCTATGGGCGTAAAGCCTACGCAGCCCAATACGGCTTATGGTTACATACAGATGGGGGATGAGGTAGACGAGAAGGATATGTTCAAAGTACAGTCCTTTAGCGAAAAGCCTGAGTTGAACTATGCCCGACTCTTCTTAGAAAGTGGAGAGTTCCTTTGGAATACGGGCATCTTCCTTTGGAAGGGCGAGACTATGGGGCGTCACCTCTCAAAGATGGCCCATCGTCCTGACCAACCCGTTGAGGCCGTGGCGCAGCAGATGGTGACGATTGCACAGGAGGTAGACTATGTGCGTTCGTGCATACCTGAAGGCTTGCCCCGAAGTATTGACCTCTTGGTGCTCGAACATTGTGACAACGTAGCCGTGCAAGCTTGTACGTTCGGTTGGGCCGATGTTGGTTGTTGGACAGAGCTACGCGAAGTGTCGAAGACCGATGCTGACGGCAATGCCGTAACGGGAGGAGCCAAAGTTATGTTGCAAGGTACGCAGAACTGTATGATAGCCCTCCCGAAGGGCATGAAGGCCATTATTGCAGGCCTTGACGGCTATGTCGTATCAGAACAGAATGGCGTGTTGATGATTTGTCCCAACACCGACCCAGATGCCATTCGCCGCCTTATCAACAAGGGGGCGTTTAGTTTGTAATTAGACAGCGTATATACAAAAGAAGGAGATGTGTCAAATAAGTTTTGACACATCTCCTTCTTATTTAATTTTCGGATTTAACTGGGAGAGAGAATGTTTGTTATGCTATAGCGTTTAAACCTCTTCCATTCTATGTAACTTCCAACCATCGAATTGCATAATGATTTTGTGCAGTTGTGTGCCTTGGCGCAAGGCTTCGACGCGAGGTGCTTGGGCGTAGGTGTTGATTTGTTTGACAGCCTCGTCCCACTGCTTTTGTGCAGCGACCTCGGTGTCGCCCTTGTGTAAGAGCTTGAGTTCGAGAATGTAACTATGCTTTGTAGCATAGTGCGTCAAGTCGGGGAGAAGGAAAAAGTCGCAAAAGCCGTGGTTCAACTCCAACTCAGGCGCGGTGTAATAATAAGCGTTGAGATTGAGATAGGCCATAAAGAAGCCTTGCAAGTTGCGCTCCGCTTCAATGCCGTCGCGTACGGACGATACTTTGGCGTAGGCCTCAGCCATGTAGTTGAGTGCGTCTTGCCACTTGCCTTGGAGCGCCATGTAGGTGAAGCGTATAGAGATTTCGTTGAGATTGACGTTATTGATATTTTGATATTCCTCTAACAAGAATCCATAGTATTGCTTGCGCACGTTGTTGTTAGGGATAGAGAGTATCAACATATTACCGATAGCCTCTTTAATCGTTAGCATGCCGTAGTAGAACAAGAGGCTGGGGAATATATTAGGATTGGTAATCTGGTTAGCAGGAAAAGTTTCGTAGAGGCTACACATGATTTCTCCCGTTTCGGCAATGGTGCGAATGACGCCTTTGCGGTCACCGTCTAACTTATCAAGTTGTATGAGGCGCTTCATCTTGTTATAGTCCGTCTTGGTGTTCGGGTCGATCATCTCCTTTGGCCCTTCGCCACGGCTGATGTAGTTGCGTAGGTAGTAGAGGACCATATCGCAGTTGAACACGTGGCTTTGCGTGTGGAGCGCATCTTCAGAGAAGCAGTAGTTGTCGTACCAAGGTTTCATCTCGTCAATCACAGCCTCAATGTCGCAGTCGGGGCGAATAGCTCCTGACGCTTTGTAATAATTGAAGAGAGCTTGCACGTCCTCGGTAGAGAAACCAAGCATTTGGTTAAACTCAGGTTTGGTAGAGATGTGCCAACCAATGTTGAAGCCGCTGGTCACGTCGTCGAGTGTAACAGGACTTACGCCTGTGATGAAGATACGGTCAAATGACCCTTTGAACTTCTTAAAAATGTCGCGATAGAAGCCTTCGGCATGCGTTATGGCCCAATATACGTCCTCACCCTGCTCGTTGAGCACGGTGTTGGTAAAATTGTCGTACTCATCGATGATGAGGTAGAGCGGATAATTCTTCGTCCTTGCCTCGTTTTGGATAATCGCAAGTTTGCCTCCTGCGTATGTTGTTTCGTAAACTTTTTTCCTTGTCTCTTCTGAATAGTATTCAGCGTAATCACGAACAAATCCATCAAGATTAATACCAAGATAGAAATCAAAGTTTTCTTCCAGCTTTTCAATTTTCCCTCCCACTTGTGAGAAGTCGAGGTGCAGCACTTGATAGCGACCTTGATTAGGTGTGGGGTGTTGGCCAATCCACAGTTTGCCAAACCACTGCTCAAACTTATCCTTTGTGCGGCAGTCGTAGTAGGCGTGGAGCATACCTAAGAAGAGGCTTTTACCAAAGCGTCGTGGACGTATGAAGAAGAGATTGCTTGCCTCGTCCTCGAGCATGGGTATATACATGGTCTTGTCCACATAATAATTGTTTTGCTCAACGATGGTAATGAAGTTTGATACGCCGTAGGGCAATTTTTTGGAAGTGTGATAGCTCATGATAGGATTGTTTTGCTGCAAATGTACGACTTTTATTTAATGTGTAAATGTGAGAATGTGAGAATGGTGGCCTTATATCGCCTTATATACAAGAAATAAATAACGCAGTAAGTGGGGGCAGGCCTCCACTTGCTGCGTTGCTTACATCGGGATAGTAAATATTCTCCCTTTAGGCGGAAGAATGTTTGTATTAATCGTTGTCGTTCATATACTGCCAAATGCCACCATTGTCATTGCGTTTCTGGCTCCATTGAGTGGCATCTGTATCGTTCGTTTCGTCAGAGAGTACTACGCTGTTGTTCAGCAGCGTGTCTTCTGTGAAAAGGCAAATGCTCGTAGCTTGTGGTTGAATGTATGTACGTTTCATGTATATGTTTCTTTATTACAATGGTTGGATTATTTTACGATAAACTTCTTGCCGTTCTTTACGTAGATACCTTTCACGGCTTTCGCTACGCGGCGGCCTGTGAGGTCGTAGATAGGAGCATTGGCCTCAGTAGCGTTAATAGTAGCTTGATTGATGCCTGTTACCTCACCTCCAGCGAAGTTGAGCACCAAGGCTTCGTTGTTAGTAGGAGCCATGATGTAAGCCTTGTTGGCCGCTAAAGAAGTAATGCCGCTATTGGGCTTGTAGAAGCCAGCAACGTTATCCTTCTTACTAAAGATGCGTACTTGATCAAAGCTCTCTACGCTGCTGAGTTCTGTATCAGTGAGCACGCCCGTAAGATCATTTTTTTGTTCTGTTACACCGCTTGCGTCGGCCAGTGTAAACGTAGCAGTAGTCTTCGTGTCGCTTACCAATACCACGCCCTTGTTGGCTGGGATTACGCCGTTGGCATATTCCGTGAGTTGTACATTGCCATTATTAATCGTACCTGCGTATGCCGTTACGCCCTCAGGAGCCTTAGCTGCGAAAGGCAAGTAGTAAGTGGCGTAGTTCTTATTGTTAAGGGTGTTGAGCGTGATTTCGGGAAGGGCAGGGTCGACAAAAATACCAGAACCTTCATCCGCACCTCCTGTCCAGAATGATAAAGCTTTTTTTGTATTAGTAGTAGAAATGTCGCGAGCGTTTAATTTCCAAGTAGCGTGGTCTTTAACTGCTAAGTGGAAACCTTTGTTGTTAATAACGTTGTTGTTTGTAGACTTGTACGCAACCCAAGTATCAAATCCATTTGTTGGAGCAGTCGAAGCAGCGTAAGCGAAAGTAGAGCCACCATTTCCAGTAACAGTAGGGGTTACTAACTTATGTCCGTTGGCACTTGTAAGCGTATAGCCATTAAGAGGATCACCTTCAAATTTCCATAAATAGTTAGTGGTACTAAGGTCCTTTGTCGTTACTCCCATATCAATTCGTGTGGCGTCATCATTCTTATCATAGAGGTAACCATTGTTTAATGTAGTTCCCGCACAGCCCAATTTAACGAAGTACCATTGGTTCTCTTTAAATGGCATATCATCCCATGTAACAGGTATGTCCTTTGTTACATTCTCATTTGGAACGACGCCTTCGGGTAGGGTAGACGTAACATAATCGGGAATTTCTAATAAATTAGGATAAGCGAAGCCACTCGCCCATTGACCTGTGACGGTTTTAATTGTTTTGCCATTGTGTGTGTAATTATAGGTAACGTTTACCGACTCATCAATAGTGGCTTTATAGAAGCATGCTTTTACTGCGGGGCCTCCCTGTGCATTCCAAAAGCCAAGGTTGTTATTTTTTCCTGCGTCACCATTGGCATAAACGTAATGAGAACCTATCTTTAAATAGAAACAATTGGGATAGCTATCACCTGCAGATTGAAGGGTATAAGAACCTGCAGTACTCCCGAGAGTGAAAGTTTGAGTATTGCTTGGATTGGCAGGAAAACTTTTTGTAGCGTCAGAAAAACTTGTAATCGTAATGCTACCGTCAGTGCTTTTCGTCACAGTCCAAAGATAAGCCTTATATGTATCGATTAATGGTGTTACCTGTCCTTCAAAATTTTTAGTGTTAGCATCAGCGAAAGCATTGCTATTATTCAAGAATACGTATCCACCATTTACATTCTTTTCAGAGAAGGCTTTGATAACGTAAGTTCCGCTTTCAATGTCGGTGGTTGGAGTCGGGTCTACGCCAGCCCACCCCGTTGCTACACAGAGTAGCAACAGAAAAAGAGTAAAGACTTTCTTCATGTTCATAAATATTTATTTAGTAGTTAATGTTAATGCAACAAATAGTCGTTAAGTGTTAATAACTAACGCATTTATGAACGCAAAAATAGTAATAAGTACTTAATTTTATCTGGGGGGGTAATAAAAGATGTTAAATCTTTTAATATAAGAGTATTTAGTCTGTGAAAAGAGGAATATGACAAGTATAAATTTGATAGTTTCGTTCCTATTTGTTCGACAAATTGCAGTATGAAAGTCTCTATGAAATGTTTCAGAACGTCCTAAATAGGCATTGTCCTTACGTATATTTTACCAATGGTGTTTTTTGCTTTCATGTTTCATTTTTATGTTT
>OKRS01000294.1_pt1 | contig 39374 bp, 36 predicted proteins | sample 1601191 | NCBI WGS metagenome assembly OKRS01 (sample SAMEA3541509, study PRJEB24748) | human gut metagenome | biome: human gut; feature: human-associated habitat; material: faeces | place: China | collected 2012
CAACCAACCTCAGGCTTACAGTACAAATCCATTCAACTTTTTCTAGGGTAGTACACTCCCTTGAGGGGGTTTAAAGACAATAGAGACAATAGAGACAATAGAGACAATTTTTTTTAATTGCTAACTTTGGGCTGCTGACAGAATGAGCTGCTGAACAAGCTCCTGACAAGCTAAAAACAAGCTGCTGAGCAAGCTAATGAACAAACTGCTAAACAAGCTGCTGAGCAAGCTAAAAAATTATAGAAAATGCAGATAGCCCAACAAGCTAAAGATGGTCCCTATTGTCTCTATTGTCTTTAAAACCTCCGCAAGAGAAGAGCACAAGCAAGGGAAACGGATTGTTGTAGAAAAGACCTCCGCAAGCGAGGATCGTCCTCGAAGAGGGCGAATATCCATAACCGCTGGTGAAGAGAGCGAAGCGAACGTAACCTGCGGATTTTCACAGCTAAGCCGACAAGACGTCCTCGAAGAGGGCGAACGCAAGCAAGCCGTAAACATACCCCATGTGTTCGCCCTCTTCGAGGACGGTTCTACCATCATCATGGGGGACCGCAGGCTTCGCAGCCTTCGGCTGCTCAACCAGCGGTTATGGATGTTCGCCCTCTTCGAGGACGCTCGCTTGCAAGCAGGCACAGGAAGGAGAAACGGATTGTCCCTATTGTCTCTATTGTCGTTAAAACCTCCGCAAGCGAGGAGCGCAAGAGGACGGAAAGTGGTCATTAAGGTCATTAGTCATTAGTCATTAACGATTTTTGAAGTGAGTGTGTGTGTATTTAAACATTAACATTAACAATTAAAATTTTAAAGTCATGAAAAAGGAAACATGGAAAACTATCATCAATTTCGTCATTACCGTGCTCACGGCCATCGCGAGCAGCTTCTGCATGATGAGCTGCAGGTCGTGACGGTTAGAGCCCGGTAAGGGGCGAAAAAGTAGAACAGGTGAGGGCAAAAAAAAATTGGTTGTCTCACGACAACCAATCCTTCTTAACCTTAATAATCTAATACCATGAAAAACACATTGCAAAATTACGAACATATCTTCTATATGCAAAATTGCGAGTGTGTTATTTTCTATGTCTATAACTTTATTTAAATGTTTTGCCATCCCATTTAAGTTTTCTTTGCACAAGAATCTGCTCTATTGCCTTTTCATCTTCAGGATTTGGAACAACGGGAGAGAGCTTCACAAGGAGCACATTCTCTGCGGGCGAAAGCGAAACGCTGAACATTATGGGGTCGAGCAGAGCGACGAGACGGCTGAAACGCTCCTCGCTCATGGTGTCGGGACGACACACGAAACTGTCTGCGCTGAAGGTCAACGGGGCCTGAAGGGGCTTCCATTGACGGTCGAAAAGCTGCACCTCGCTGTCGCGCTTCGGACCATCCCAGGAACGAACCACACACAACACGCTGTCGCATGAAGACAACGAGGAGGATGAACCTGAAACCATGGAAGAAGCTGAACCTATGGATGAACCTGAACCTAAGGATGAACCCACGCCCGAAGCTGAACCTATGGATGAACCCGAACCTGAACCTAAGGATGAACCCAAGCCCGAAGATGAACCCATGGATGAACCTAAGGCAGAGCCTGAACCCGAGGCAGAAGCTGAGGCTGCCCCCAAGCCTGCCCCCGAGGCTGGCAGGAGCTTCATTTGCAGGGCGTGGGCTTTGCTCAGGGTTGCGGCAAGGAATGTGCTTGTGAGCGTGTCTATGCGCGACTTGCCCTTGAGGGCGTTGTCGGTCTGGGCATCGGTGTGCATGTCATAGAAGTCGAGACATTGGGTGCGCAGGCTGGTGCTGAGATAAGGCGCAAACGACGGGGGCATGGAGAGCCACAGGTCGCGAACGGTCTGTGCTCCGACGGTCAGGGGGAGCAGCAGCAGGAGAAGGGCGATCGCCCGACGGGGCTGAACGCTTCGCAGCCAGGCGAGAGGGTTTGTTGATATTGCCATTTTTTTTGTTTTGTGCCATGCAATGGCACGGTTAAAAAAACAAGTGTGCCGGACAGTCCCGACACACTTGTTTTTTATCGTTTTTGTTGCTTTAACATGTTATGTTGCGGTCACGCGCCGTGCCCTGTGTTGCGGTCACGCGCTGTGTCTGCGCAAGAAGGTCACGCGCTGTGTCTGCGCAAGAAGGGTGCGCGGGGAGAGATCAGTCGGCTATGCCGAGATCTTTCTCGATGGCGGCAATCTTCTCTGTGGCCTCGGCGTTGCAACGGGTGTAGCAGCCTGCACACTTCATTGTGCCCTTTACCTCAATATAGAACTTGATCTTGGGCTCTGTGCCTGAAGGACGCACGCTCACCTTGGTGTCGTCGTCGCAGAACCACTGGAGCACGTTGCTTGTGGCGGGCATGTCGAGCTTGGTCACGGTGCCGTCGGCTGCCTTCTGCTCGAGGGTCTGATAGTCTTTCCAGAGCACCACCTTGCTGCCGCCGAGCTCTGCGGGAGGATTCTCGCGGAAGCGTGTCATCATGGCCTTGATCTCGTCGGCGCCGCTCTTTCCGGGGCGCACCACGTTGACGGTAAACTCTTTAGAGAAGCCATACTCGAGATAGATGTCCATGAGCAGGTCGTAGAGCGTCTTGCCCTGGTCCTTGGCGTAGGCGCAGATCTCGGCCAGCAGAGAGCATGCCGACACGGCGTCCTTGTCGCGCACGAAGTCTTCAGCGAGGAAGCCGTAGCTCTCCTCACCACCGCCGATATATTTCTGCTTGCCCTCAGAGAGAGCGATCTCGCGGGCAATCCACTTGAAGCCTGTGTAGCAGTCGCGCATCTCGATGTGCTGCTTCTCGGCGATCTTGCGTATTACCTCGGTGGTCACGATGGTCTTCACGATGAAGTCGGTGGGCTGCATCTTGCCTGTCTTGATGCGGTTGGTGATGATGTAATAGAGGAAGATGAGGCAGGTCTGGTTGCCGTTGATCAGGATCCACTCGCCCTTGTCGTTCTTGCAAGCCATGCCCACGCGGTCGGCGTCGGGGTCGCTGGCCATCACGATGTCGGCATCGAGCTCCTTGGCGTCGCGCAGAGCCAGGGTCAGGGCCTCTCCGTTCTCGGGGTTGGGGCTCTTGACGGTGGGGAAGTCGCCGCTCTTGACCATCTGCTCCTCAACGCAATGAACGTTGTCGAAGCCCCACGCCTTGAGCGAGCGCGGGATCATGGCCATGCCTGTGCCGTGGAGCGGTGTGTAGACGATCTTGAGGTCGTGCTGGCGCTTGATGACCTCGGGGTCGATGGAGAGGGTCTTCACCTCTTCGAGGTAGACCTTGTCGATGTCTTCGCCGATGATCTGGATGAGGGCCTTGTTGCCTTCAAACTTCACGTCCTCGATCTGCACCTTGTTAACCTCGTCGATGATGCCTGTGTCGTGGGGGGCGAGCACCTGAGCGCCGTCTTCCCAGTAGGCCTTGTAGCCGTTATACTCGCGTGGGTTGTGAGATGCCGTGATGTTGACACCTGCCTGGCAGCCCAGATGGCGTATGGCGAACGAGCACTCGGGTGTGGGGCGCATGTCGTCGAAGAGGTAGACCTTGATGCCGTTGGCTGAGAAGATGTCGGCCACGGTCTCGGCGAACAGGCGGCTGTTGTTGCGGCAGTCGTGGCACACAACAACGGCGATCTCCTCGCGCTGTGCGAAATTCTTCTTCAGATAGTTGGCGAAGCCCTGTGTGGCCATGCCCACGGTGTATATGTTCATGCGGTTGCTGCCGGCACCCATGATGCCGCGCAGACCGCCTGTTCCAAACTCCAGGTCTTTGTAGAAACACTCTATGAGGTCGGTCTTGTCGGCCTTGTCGAGCATTGCCTGCACGTCGGCACGTGTTGACTCGTCGAAAGAAGGTGTGAGCCACTTCTCTGCTTTTGCCACACACTGGGCAATGAGTTCTGCATTATTTTCCATAAGATTATTATTTGTTTAATGTTAATATTAATACCAATGTTAGGTGCAAAGATAATGAGAATAAAAGACAACACAAAGAATTGACGCTACATTTTTTGCGTCATGAAACGAAAATGTTGCTTCTTTTGCCGCTTTTTTATTGCTTCTTTGCCGCTTCTTTAGCGTTTTGCCGCTTTTTTATCTCAACTCGGGCACGATGGCGAAGAACACGAGGTCTTCGGTGCCGTTGTTTGCCATGTAATGGGCGTGGCCTTTGGGGCAATAGTGGACCTGACCCGGGCCCACGGTCTCCACCACGTCGTCATAATGGCATGTTGCCACGCCGCTGAGCACATAGATCACCTCACAGTTGGTCTCATGTGTGTGCAGACCCGTTGACGCTCCTGCGGGGAGAATGTTTTTCATTATCTTACATGTGTCGTCGCCGAAGGCGCGACAAACGAACAGGCCTTTTCCACCCTTGAAGCCGTCGATGTTGGCGGCAGGAATTTTTGAAAAATCTATTACCATAATATATTTATATGTGTTTTGTTGTGAACCCGGTTTTTGCAGGTTCAGATGTTATTTTCAGTTTCTTTTCGACTTCTTTTTCAGTTCAAGCTTTGGAATTTTCACCTTCGTGCCTTCTGTCACCTCCTTGCCGTTGAGGGCTTCGACGTAACACTCCATGCCTTCGCCCAGATAGGCGCGGCTGATGGAAGCGAGCGTCTGGCCCCGGCGTGCCACAACGACCTGTGCCACACCTGTTATGCGGTAGGCACCTGTTCTGACGCGCGGGTCGGAATCGTAGGAAGAGGTTTGGGCGGTTGCCTGTCGGGAGCCTTCAGGTTGGGCTGACGGGCCGTGGGCCGCTGCCGACGGTTTGGCGGCAGGAGCAGGACGGTTGGCAGCAGGTTTTGCGGTTTTAGGTTCTGACGGGGCGTTGGATGAGCCTTGAGGGGCGCTGGCTTGAGGGGCTGCGGCTGACGGGGCGTTGGCAGGTTTAGACAGGGCGCTGCCTTGAGGGGCGGCGCCCTGAGGGGTGCTGCCTTGAGGGGAGCTTGCTTGCGGGGCGCTGGCTTGAGAGGCGTCTTCTTGAGAGGCGTCTGTTGGCGCCGTCTGGTCTTTCGTCGCGGCCAGACTGTCTTGTTCAGGCTCGAAGGCAGACCTTTCCTGAAGCATTATGGGGGTGGGTTCAGAGGCCAGGTAGAAGCAGCCTGCTCCTATCGTTGCAAGCAGCATGACGACACACAGGGCGAGCACCCAGAGCCACAGGCGCATGCGGCGCACGCGCTTCGTGAGCACGAAATTGGCGTTCTTCAGCTTGCGGTTATCGTTGGTGTAGACGAAGCTTTGCTGCTTCATGTCGAACACCTGCTTGCGCAGGTCGTTGGCTATGGAAAGGGCGTCGCGCAGCTGCTTGTTCCCTGAACCATCGGCGGCTTGGGAAGAGGCGGTCGAGAGCTGCTTTGACGAGTCGGAAAGGCGCTCCGAGGCCGACGACAGCTTGTCGGACACGTCGCTCAGCTTGCTCGATGCCGACGACAGCTTGTCGGAAGCATCGGTAAGCTTGTCGGCAACGACATGTATCGGGGTTGGGGTTTCTTCTTTAATGGAACCGTCGGCTGGGGCTTTATCTTCGGCTGGGGTTTCTTCTTTAATGGAACCTTCGGCTGGAGCTTTATCTTCGGCTGGAGCTTCATCTTTAATGGAACCTTCGGCTGGGGCTTTATCTTCAGCAGGAGCTTCTTCCTCCTCATCGGCTGTTTCTTCCTCCTCAGCAGCCTCGTTCTCCTCAGCCGTTTCGTTTTCATCGTTCTCCTCAGCCTCTTCTTCTGCCTCAGGCTTTTCGTCTAAGGAAGAAAATTCGACACCGTCGTTAAGCACAACCGTCTCAAACTGTGCAAACGGGCTGTTCACGCGGTCGCGGAGAACCACGTCGGGAACAAACGTTATCTTGTTTCGGCTGTCGATGACGATGCGCTCACCCGTGTTCACGTCAACGCTTTCGCGGGCTCCCACGGGTGTGAGCTTGAATGTGCCAAGGCCCTTGACCTTCACAACGCCCTCTTGCTCAACGGCTTTAAGCAAGACGTCAAACATCTGGGCAACAAACTTGTCGGCGTCGGCTTCGGGGAGAGCATAACGCTTGGTCAACGCTTCGGAAAGCACAGGATACTTGCTGCTCATAGGTCGCCTCCTTTCTTCAGGCGCTGCTTGACCTCGGCAAGGGGCTTGAACACAAGCACCAATTTTGGGGGCACCATCATCTTCTGCCCCGTGGACGGATTTACAACAATGCGCTCCATGCGGTTTTTCAGTTCGAAAGAACCGAACGACGGCACGGTGACGCTCTCGCCTTCATCGAAGCGCGAAGCCATGGCTTCTATTACGCATCGCACAAGGCGTTGGGTGTTGTCTTGCGAATAGCCGCTACGTTGCGACAGCTCAGCGATAAAGTCTTTATTGTTCATCTGTCATGGGGATTTTTTATTGAACTTCTTGCGTGTTCAGGGGTAAATGAAAAACATTGGGGGGCTACTTGTCGGCCAGCTCGGCATAGAGGTCGAACTCGTCGCTGTCTACTATGCGCACGCGGTGGAACGAGCCCACGCGCAAGCGGCGGTCGGCAGCAGGGATGAGCACCTCGGGGTCGACCTCGGGCGAACAGTACTGGGAACGGGCAATGTAATAGTCGCCCTCCTTGCGGTCTATTATGACCTTCATCTCCGTGCCCACCTTCGCAGCCTCTACCTCGGCAGAGATCTGCTGCTGAACGGCCATGAGGCGGTCCAGACGGTCTTGCTTCACCTCGGCGGGAACGTCGTCTTCATAGTGCTCGGCGCTGTAGGTGCCCTCCTCTTCTGAATAGGCGAAGGCGCCCATGCGCTCGAAGCGTGCCCAGCGCACAAACGACACCAGCTCCTCAAAGTCGGCCTCGGTCTCGCCGGGGAAGCCCACGAGCAGCGTGGTGCGGATGTTGATGCCCGGCACGCGGCGACGGATCTCGGCGATGAGGTCCATGGTCTCTTGCTTGGAGACGTGGCGGTGCATGCGGGTGAGCACGTTGTCGGAGATGTGCTGCAGGGCGATGTCGAGATACTTGCACACGTTGGGACGCGACGCTATGACGTCGAGTAGCTCCAGGGGAAACTGGTTGGGGTAGGCATAATGGAGGCGGATCCACTCTACGCCCTTTATGTCGGCCATGTGGTCTATGAGCTCGGCGATGTGGCGCTTGCCGTCGATGTCGACGCCATAATAGGTCAGCTCCTGGGCAATGACCTGTATCTCCTTCACGCCTGAGGCCACCAGCTCGCGCACCTCGTCAAGGATCTCGCTCTCGGGACGGCTGACGTGCTTGCCCGTGATGATGGGTATGGCGCAATAGGCGCAACGGCGGTCGCAGCCCTCGCTGATCTTGAGGTAGGCATAATGGCGCGGGGTGGTGAGCACACGACGGCCCTCACACGACGGCGTGATGTTGCTGCCGAGGTCCTTGATGAGGTTCTTGTAGTCGAACTTGCCATAATATTTGTCGACCTGAGGAATCTCCTCCTCAAGCTCCTTGCGGTAACGCTGTGAGAGACAGCCCATGACGAAGAGTTTCTTCAAGCGGCCTTCTTCCTTGGCCTTGGCAAACTCAAGGATTGTGTCTATGCTTTCCTGCTTGGCGTCTTCAATGAAGCCACAGGTGTTTATCACGGCAATCTCGCCCTGAGGACGCTTGGGATCGTGAGCGCAATGGTAGCCCGCGGCCTCAAACTGACGCATAAGGCTCTCGCTGTCGACAAGGTTCTTGGAACAACCCATCGTTATAATATCTACATGACCTGACTTCATTGGTGTTTATCTTTTTTCAATATATCTAAATCTAAATTGTTGTTGTCTTTGCTGGGGCGTTGTTGTTTGCAGGGTCGTTTTGTTTGCAGGGCGTTGCGTATTTGCTGGGATGTTGAAATGGGGGTTGAAGGGGTGTTGAAGGGGATGTTGAAGGCGTTGAAGGGGCGTTGCATGGTTTGCGTTGCGAAGCGTTCCGCAAGCCCCTCCTTTTTTATTACTTGTTCTCGAAAAGCGAGTTGACAAACTGCTTCTTGTTGAACAGCTGCAGAGCCTCCATCGACTCGCCCAGACCGATATATTTTACAGGCACCTTGAGCTGGTCGCTGATGCCGATGACCACGCCGCCCTTGGCTGTGCCGTCGAGCTTGGTGATGGCAAGGGAGGTGACGGGCGTTACGGCCGCAAACTGCTTGGCCTGCTCAAAGGCGTTCTGCCCTGTGCTGCCGTCGAGCACAAGCATGACCTCGTCGGGAGCGGTGGGAACGACCTTTTTCATGACGTCCTTGATCTTCTTCAGCTCGTTCATAAGGCCCACCTTGTTGTGAAGGCGGCCAGCCGTGTCGATGAGCACCACGTCGGCGCCGTTGGCCTTGGCAGAGAAGATGGTGTCGAAAGCCACAGACGCAGGGTCGGAACCCATCTGCTGCTTGATCACGGGCACGCCCACACGTTCGCCCCAGATGCAGATCTGCTCCACGGCGGCGGCACGGAAGGTGTCGGCGGCGCCAAGATAGACCTTCTTGCCGGCTTTCTTAAACTGGTATGCGAGCTTTCCAATGGTTGTGGTCTTGCCCACGCCGTTCACGCCGACGACAAGGATGACGTAAGGGGTGTGGTCGGAGGGCAGCTCCCAATCGTCGTTGTCGGTGGTGTTGTTCTCTGAGAGCAACGAAGCGATCTCTTCGCGAAGGATGCGGTTGAGCTCGGAGGTCGACACATACTTGTCGCGGGCAACACGCTCCTCGATGCGTTTGATGATCTTGAGCGTGGTGTCAACACCCACGTCGGATGTTATGAGCACCTCCTCAAGGTTGTCAAGCACATCGTCGTCGACGGTCGACTTGCCGGCAATGGCACGCGCCAGCTTGTCAAACACGCTGTGTTTCGTCTTCTCAAGACCACCATCAAGTATTTCTTTCTTGTTTTTGTTGAAAAGTCCAAATATTCCCATTGATTGAAATTTTATTTATTGCAAAATTAAGAAATAAAATCGGTATTATCGGCTTTCTATCAATATATTTCAGTTTTTAATCCACTTTTTCTCTCTAAACCGACTGTTATTTTGATTTGTAAATGGAGAATTGTCTGGATTAAAGCAAAAATGAGGCTCGGGGAAGCATGAAAACAAAGGGAAGGATGAGAGGGTTTGAAAGATTATGCGTAATTTTGCAAGGGAAAACAAGGAATAACAATAAAAAGTCATGAGCACAGAAAACTCTCAACAGATAACGAAAGACAGCGTGGAACAGGCGTTCTGCTTTTTCCATCAGAAATGGCGCGTGTATGAACATTCTACCATGGATTGGCAAAAGGACGATATAGAATATGCCATCTCACAATATGTCGAAGAAATGAACACAGCCCTCTACTCTACCCTCTCGTCCGGAAACAACCATTATCTGCTCGCACACGACAGCTTCGCAAAGGATCTGCCTGACGCAATAGACAGGCTGGAGAAAATGATGGAAAATATTTAAAGGTAAAAAGGGGCTTTTAAAGGTAAAAAGGCTTTTTAAAGGTAAAAAGGTAAAAGGGTAAAAAGGTAAAAAAAGGGCTGGCGCCGTTGAAGGGAAACGGGAAAAGGGGAAAAGGGTGAAATAAAGGAGAAGGGTGAAAGGAAACGAAAAATGAAGCCTCAAGCGAGCGTCGCCGCGCTCAACTTTGACGCTATGGCAGGCGACAAAGTAAGAAATATGATTTATGGGAGCAATATGAATGATTTATGGGAGCAATATGAATGATTTATGGGAACAATATGAATGATTTATGTGGGCAATATGAATGATTAACGGCGTGCAACACAATGTGTTTGCACGCCGTTTTTTTATGATAGAGCACGCCTATTTTATTATCTCGCAAACGGTTTTCAGACCTTTGATCTTTTCGTTCTTTACCTTTGAGAGAAGAGCCTTGACAGCAGATGCGCTGACAGCCACATAAGCGTAACGTTCCTTAACGTCGATCTTGCCTATGAGGGAGCTGTCAAGACCTCCCTTCTTGCAGAGGAAGCCCACAATGTCGCCACGGCTGATCTTGTCTTTCTTGCCCTTGCCTATGTAGATGGTCTTCATGCGGGGAGCTGCAGGAAGAGGAAGGGGCTCGGGGAGCTCTACCTCTGCAGACGGACCGACATACTGAGGCAACGTTTCCTTGGGACCAAGGATGAAGAGGGAGGTGCCTTCGGCCTGCCAACGGGCTGTACGGCCCACACGGTGGATGTAGGCTTCGGGCGTCTCGGGCAGATGGTAATGGACAACATGGGCTATGTTGTCGATGTCAAGACCACGAGAGGCAAGATCGGTACACACCATGACGTTGGCTGATCCGTTGGAAAACTTGTAGAGGGCTGCCTCGCGTTGCTTCTGGTCCAGGCCGCCATGGAAGGCGCTCACAACGAAGCCCTTGTCTGCAAGGTAACAGGCTATGCGCTCCACGCTCTCGCGATGGTTCACAAACACGATGGTGCTGTCGGCTGACGTGGTGCAAAGGTAAGCGTAGAGGGTGTCGAGCTTGTCGTTGACAGGGCTGTGAAGAACCTGAAGCTCTATGCGCTGGCGCACGTCGGCGCTGTCTTCAAGATAGTTGACAAGCTCCACGTTCTGCATGTTGACGAAACGGGGTATGCTGTCGGCGTTGGTGGCTGAGAGGAGGATGTGGCGGTTGGCAAACTTGAGCTTGCCCATGACGCTCATCATCTCGCCGCTGAAGCCCATGTCGAGACATTTGTCGAACTCGTCGATCACAACCGTGCGCACCTTCAAGGGCGAGATGTTTTCTTTGTCAAGATGGTCGTTAAGACGGCCTGGGGTGGCGAAGACGATGTGGGGACGCAGGTTGCGCAGCTCACGGTGCTCGTCCATGGCCATGCGACCGCCAAAGGCGGCGTAGCCTCTCACGCCGCAGCCCATCTGCTGAAGCACCTTGGCCGACTGCAGGGCGAGCTCACGCCCTGGCACGATGACGATGGCCTGGACGTCGTCGACGGCGGGGTTTATGGCGCCGACAAGCGGCAGGAGGTAAGCAAGGGTTTTGCCTGTGCCTGTGGGCGACAGAACGACGATGTCGTGGTTGGTGCGCTCAAAGGCGCTGGCTGTGGCCTTCTGCATGGCGCTGAGCGTGCTTATGCCCAGCTTTCTGTATATCTCTTTATTGTCCATTTTTCTTCTTTATTATTTTTTCTATCTCGTCAAACTCTTTTCCCATGTTCAAATTGAAATAGATGGTGTAAAGGGGTAGCCCCCACTTGGCCTGTTCCTCGGGACGCAACTTGCGAAACTGCTGGAGATAAGGCATGGCTCGCTTGTAGAGCTGGCGCTGCTTGGAGCGGTTCTTACGTGCTTCCAGAATGTTGGCATCATATTTTATGGCCTGGTTGTAGAAGGCCAATCCTGCGTTAAGATAGGCATCGGCGAGCGAGTCGTTTCGGGCGATGAGCTTGTCGCACATGTCTATACACGCGTCGTAAGCCTGACTCTCAAGAAGCAAGGAGCTTTTGGCAAGCAGGAACACCGTGTTGGTGCTGTCGGCCTTGAGGGCCTGGTCGCAAAGGTTCATGGCCTGGGAGAGGTTGCCGTGGAGGTTGAAATAGTGGTCAAACAGGCGGGGAAAATAATACATGCTTGTGGGGAATTTACCGAAGCCCTGCTCCAAGGTCTTGACATAGAGGGCCGTGTCTTTGACCGAACGATAGGTCTCGGCAAGATACTGGTACTTGTTGTTGAGATTGGCCGTGTCTTGAAGGGCGAGACCGAGATAACGCATGGTCTTGTCGTAGCTGTTGAGCTTGTAGCCGCAGAACAACGACATGTAGGCGGCGTTGTGGGCGTTGGCATCTTTCTCTACGCTTAGCCCGCTCTCGGAAAACAGGGGGCAGGAAAGACACTTAAGGTAGGTGTCGAACATGGTGTAAGCATCGGCATAGGCTTGCTTCTTGACAAAGAACAGACCGCCGGTATAGAGGTTCTTACGATAGTTGAGAAGGAAGGCGGCATGCTTTTTCCTGTATTTGGGGCGCGACTGGCCATGAGAGTTGGGACGCGCGTCTATGCTGTCAAAGGCTGCATAGACCTCAAACATCTTGCGGGCGTTGACGAACAGTTGGGTCGTGTCGTACTTGTTCTTCAGATACAGTTGTTCGTTACCATTGTCATACTGCTTTTTCACAGCATCGAAAAGAACATCCCATATTTTTGTGTTCTCACGATTGTTCGAATCGTTGAGAAGTGTTCGCATCATCATTTCCGCTTTGGGCAGATCACGATTGTTCTTAACCATGTCCTTGGCTGAAGAGATGTCTTTCTTTTGCGCAAAACATCCAAGAGCGGCAATGAAGACGGAGATAAACAGAGGGAGAAATCTTTTGAGCATAATAAGGAATAGGAATGAATGGGGTTATACAAAAAACAATCTGTATGAAGCAAATTGCATGAAAACAATTCATCTCCCCACATCTTCAACACTCACGCTGAAAACATGGGGAGACGGGTTTATCTAAAGGGGTGTCATGAGCTTACGGTTCTTACTGGTTGACAAGACCTTTCAGCTCGGCTGTGCGGCTGTCGCTCTCGCCATAGAGAGAATAGTAGCATTGGTAGAGAGGATAAGCCCAGTTGGCCTCGTTACGGTTAGGATCGAGGTCGCGTGCCTTTTCAAGGTAGGTTACCGACTCTTCGAGCAGCTTCTTCTGGGCATCGCCGTCGAGGCTTGCTGCCTTTGCGTTGATGCAGGCGCCGATGTAGGTGCACATGATCGACTTCTTGGGGTCGATCTCGTGGGCCTTCTTGAAATCGGCAATGGCCTCGTCATACTTTCTCTCGTTCATCTCGCTCTGGCCTCTGATGGCGTAAGCGAAGTAGCACTTGGGATCCTCTGCCAGCTTCTCGGCAACGAGCTTGTCCTGCTTGTCTTTCATGCCGAGGTTGCCATACATGCTTGCCAGGTTGGTGAAGATGGCATCGCTCTTGTCTTTTGCATAGAGGGTCTCAAACTGTGTGAGACACTTTACTGAGTCTTCACGGGTTTTCAGGGTCTGCTGCATGAGATACATCTTAAGCTCCAGAGCGTCCTTGTAAGAGGCTGTGTCGTTGAGAGCCACGTCGCAGTAGGCGTTTGCCTTCTCCATGTTCTTGTCCTGGAAAGCATAGATGGCTGCGAAACGGGCAATCTGACCAAGATACTGGTCGGGCATCTTTGCAACGTCGCGGTCGGCGAAGAGCTTGTCGGTAGCGGTCTCTACATAGAGAGAGAAATATTCGGATGCTGCCTTGGTGTCTTGAGCGTTGCCTGCGTCCTGACCTGCGTTGATGAGGTTTACACGCAAAGGCCACAGGGTTTCCTGGTTCTTCTTGTGGAACTTGGGAGCAATCTTGCCCTTGGCGTTGGGCATGTTGTCATACTTGTCACACTCCATTGCGTCCTTGAGAGCTGTGCAGATGGCCTTGTTGTAACCCACGGTGTCATAGGGCTCTACCTTGCCCTGACCGAGCTGCTGAGCCACAGCGTTGCCGCTGATGGTTGCGCTCTCGTGGTTGATTTTCTCCATAGAGAGCTGCACGAGCTTGTTGTAGGCCTTGGCCTTTGACTCGTTGTCAAGAGAAGCGAGGCTGCTCTGCAAGAGGGTCTGGGCTTCAGAATAGGTTTTTGCTTTTAGGATGGGCTTGACATCCTGAGCAAGGGCCGTTGTGGCAGCTGCTGCCATAAGGGCCATGATCATGAGTTTCTTCATATATCAAAAATTAATAATAAATGTGAATTGTCTGTTATGTGTCAACGGCCTATTATCAGTCGTTGGTGAAGAAATCGGTTCCGGCAAACAGGTCGCCAGGACCATCGTTGTTCTTCTTTTCATCCTTTGAAGCGGCACCTTCATTTGCGTCATCTGTCTCGATCGCTTCGTCAGCTTGTGCTGTTACGGGAGCTTCAGAAGCCTCGGTTGCCCCGTCGGCCGAAGACGTGGCTGTGTGGTCGCTGTTTATGAGTTCCTGCTTCTCGTTGAAGGTCGACTGGCTGTCTTCCTCTACCGAGGCTTCGAGCTCGCTGCTCATGACCTTGCACACGCTTGCGATGACGTCGTTCTTCTTGGCGAGGTTGATGAGACGAACGCCCTGTGTGGCGCGTCCCATAACACGACACTCGGCTACAGAAAGACGAATGGCGATGCCGCTGCGGTTGATGATCATGAGGTCGTTGTCGTCGGTGACGTTCTTGATGGCTACCAGACGGCCTGTCTTCTCCGTGATGTTGAGGGTCTTCACTCCCTTGCCGCCACGCGCTGTCTTGCGATAGTCTTCAACCTGTGAGCGCTTGCCGTAGCCTTCTTCTGAAACGACCATGACGGTCTCGGTGGCTGCGTCGTTAACGACAATCATGCCGATCACGGCATCGTCGCCATCGTCGAGCTTCATGCCGCGCACACCTGTCGACACACGACCCATGCAACGCACGTCGGTCTCGTTGAAACGAACGGCACGACCGTTGCGGTCGGCAATGATAAGCTCGTTGTGGCCGTTGGTCAGACGCACGTCAACCACCTCGTCGCCATCGGCTATGTTGATGGCTATAACGCCGTTGGCACGCGGACGCGAGTAGGCCTCAAGAGAGGTCTTCTTGACCGTTCCGTTCTTGGTGGCGAACACCACATAATGGGACTTGACAAACTCTTCATCGTCAAGACCACGGAGGCGCAGAAGGGCGTTGACCGAATCGTCGCTCTCGATGTTGAGCATGTTCTGTATGGCGCGACCCTTGAAGTTTTTGTCGCCCTCGGGAATCTCGTAACACTTGAGCCAGTAGCAACGACCCTTGCGTGTGAAGAACAACATGGTCTGATGCATGGTGGCGGGATAGATATACTCGGTAAAGTCTTGTTCGCGTGTGCGTGCGCCCTTGGCTCCCACTCCACCTCTTGCCTGCTCGCGGAACTCGCTCAGCGGCGTGCGCTTGATGTAGCCCAGATGGCTCACCGTTATCACCACGGGGTCGTTGGGATAGAAGTCTTCGGCGTTGAACTCGTGCTCGTAAGGCTTGATCTCGGTACGACGGGCATCGCCATACTTTTCCTTAACCTCCTGAAGCTCATCCTTCATGACCTGCTTGCACAGTTCGGGATTGTCAAGGATTGCCTGCAAATGGGCGATGAGCTTCTCCAGCTCTTCATACTCGTTGCGCAACTGGTCCATACGCAGACCTGTGAGCTGTGCCAGACGCATGTCTACGATGGCCTTCGACTGGAGCTCGTCAAGCTCGAAACGCTTCTCAAGGTTGCGCTGGGCGTCGACGGGGGTCTTGCTGGCTCTAATGATGTGGACCACCTCATCGATATTGTCGCACGCGATGATGAGACCTTGTATGATGTGGGCACGATCCTGTGCTTTCTTCAGGTCAAACTTAGTGCGGCGGATCACAACATCGTGACGATGCTCTATAAAGTGGGCGATGCAGTCTTTCAGAGAGAGAAGACGCGGACGACCCTTCACCAAGGCAATGCAGTTGACAGAGAACGAGCTCTGCATGGCCGTCATCTTGTAGAGCTTGTTGAGGATCACGTTGGCGTTGGCATCGCGCTTAACGTCGACCACGATACGCATGCCTTGACGGCCTGACTCGTCGTTAACGTTTGAGATGCCGTCGAGACGTCCTTCCTTTACAAGGTCGGCAATGTTTTCAACGAGCTGCGCCTTGTTTACGCCATAAGGAATCTCGGTAACGACAATCTTGTCGTGGGTGTCGCCACTCTCGATCTCCGACTTGGCACGCAACACAATGCGGCCACGTCCTGTCTCATAAGCATCCTTAACGCCCTGTAGGCCATAGATATATGCTCCTGTCGGGAAATCGGGAGCCTTGACAAACTGCATGAGGCCCTCGGTGTCGATGTCTGGATTGTCGATGTAAGCGCAACAGCCATCGATAACCTCCGACAGGTTGTGGGTCGGAATGTTTGTGGCCATACCTACAGCAATGCCGTTTCCGCCATTAACCAAGAGGTTGGGAATGCGGGTAGGCATAACTGAGGGTTCTGCCAGGGTGCCGTCAAAGTTGGGCACCATGTCAACAGTATCTTTCTCAAGGTCGTCCATAATGTGCTCACCCATCTTCGAGAGGCGGCACTCGGTGTAACGCATAGCAGCTGGTGAGTCGCCGTCAACAGAACCGAAGTTGCCGTGACCGTCGACAAGCATGTAACGCATGTTCCAGTCCTGACCCATACGCACAAGCGCACCATAAACAGAAATGTCACCATGGGGGTGATACTTACCCAACACCTCACCTACAACACGCGCACACTTCTTGTAGGGGCTATTGCTTGTGTTGCCGATGCCCAACATACCGAAGAGTATGCGGCGGTGAACAGGCTTGAAACCATCGCGCACATCTGGGAGCGCACGGGCCACAATCACCGACATACTGTAGTTGATGTAAGAGGTCTTCATCTCCTCCTCGATATTGACCTTCAAAATTCGGTCCATATCAAATGTCTGATTTTCGTCCATTAAATGTATTTATGTTTGTTCTTATTTATTCTCGTTTTACGACTTGCTTCTTATGTGCGCAGCAACATGGCATTTTCTCACAAAAACAGGCTATAAGGCCATTCTTTTTGCCTCTGACGCGTTCAGCACACTTTATTAGGCCGTAAAATTAAGCATTTTTATCCACACTGGCAAGCCTTGAGGCGTTTGTGTGTGTTATTTTAAGTTAACAAGCAAGATTTGAGTGGAGTATTAAAAAGGGTGTCAAGCAAAAAGCCTTGCTCCTCATCTGTTTGATGTGAAGCAAGGCTTAAACCTTTATATCTCTTGCCACGAAGGCAATAGATGAAAATTGAAATTCAAATTAAGATTACTTCTTGAAGAAGTCCTTAACAGCCTCATTGGGAACCATACGCTCGTCAAAAACGTAAGCGCCGGTCTTGGGGCTCTTTACCATCTTAATAACCTTTGTGTATGCGCGACCATCCGTAGATCCTTCATGGAGGGTAGCGACCGCTTTCTTTGCCATAGTGTGTTATTATTTAATCTCCTTGTGAAGAGTCATCTTCTTAAGGATAGGGTTGTATTTCATAAGTTCCATGCGCTCAGGAGTATTCTTGCGGTTCTTGGTTGTCACATAGCGACTTGTTCCGGGAAGACCGCTCTCCTTCATCTCTGTACACTCCAGAATAACCTGTACTCTGTTGCCTTTTGCTTTCTTAGATGCCATCGTTATTACTCTCCTATTACTTTAATGTCCTTCCAGTCTACATAGCCATTAGACACAGCCGACTTAAGAGCAGCGTCAAGACCTACCTTATTGATGAGGCGCAGACCTGCTGCACTAATTTTGAGGCGAATCCAGCAGTTTTCTTCTACATAGAAGAATTTCTTGCTGAACAAGTTCACATCAAAGCTACGCTTTGTGCGGTGCTTTGAATGAGAAACATTGTTTCCAATCTGGGCTTTTTTACCAGTAATCTGACAAATTTTCGACATTTCTATCTAAATTTTTTGTTTTCTTTTTTGATACTTATTCCAAACAGAATGCAAAATTAGTATTTTTTTTCTTTGCAGCAAAACTTTCGCATGTCCAGATGCGTTTTTTAAGTTTTTTTTTCTTTTAAACCGCTCTAAAAGGGCAGAAATAAGAGAAAAACAAAGAAAATCAGCAGTTTAGAACGAAAAACATGCATTTTACATTATGCCATCCTCGCGCAACTTGAGCTGCCATTTCCAGGCTGAGCGAAGCACGTCCTCAAGAGGAGTCTCTGCCTTCCATCCAAGAACCTTGTTGGCCTTGTCTACATTGCCCCACACCTTCTCTATATCGCCTTCGCGACGGGGAGCATAAGTCCAGTTAACCTTTACACCTGTAGCCTTCTCGAAACCTTCTACAACCTCAAGGGTAGAAACGCCCTTGCCTGTGCCGATATTGAAAATTTCAACCGGCTCGGTTTCCTGGTCAAGCACACGCGCCATGGCCTTAACATGAGCCTTGGCAAGATCTACGACATAGATATAGTCGCGAATGCATGTACCATCGGGTGTGTTATAGTCGTTTCCAAAGATCTTGAGCTCCTTACGCACGCCTATGGCTGTCTGTGTGACGAAAGGAATGAGGTTCATGGGCACGCCGTTGGGCAACTCGCCAATGAGGGCTGAGGGATGAGCGCCGATTGGATTAAAATAGCGAAGGATGATCGACTTCACATTTGCTCCACTATGGATGTAGTCGTGAATAATCTCCTCGTTAATCTGCTTGGTGTTGCCATAAGGAGAGAGAGCCTTTTGTATGGGAGCCTCTTCTGTTACGGGGAGATTCTCTTTTGACGGCTGACCGTAAACGGTGCAGCTTGAAGAGAAGATTATTCCTTTGACGCCGTAAACAGGCATGAGTTCAAGAAGGTTGACAAGAGAAACGATATTGTTGCGATAGTAGAGCAAAGGCTTCTCTACGCTCTCTCCTACTGCCTTGGACGCAGCAAAATGGATGATGCCGTTGATGCCAGGATACTTCTTGAAAACGTTCTCCGTAGCCTCCTTGTCACGAAGGTCGACATTTTCAAAGGCAGGACGCACACCTGTTATCTTTTCTATACCATCAACCACCTCAGCCTTTGAGTTTGAGAGGTTGTCTACGATCACCACATTGTAGCCTGCTTCGATGAGCTCTACGGTAGTATGGGAACCTATGAAGCCCGTACCGCCTGTAACAAGAATTGTCTGTTTCATAATATAATATCAAGTGTTTTTTAATGTTGTCCTTATGATTTGCTTGTTTTCTTTTAGAATTGTGCCTATTGGTTTGTTATTTTTATTGTGTTTATTGACTTTAGAAGCAAACAGAGAGAGTGTATCATTTTAGTCCAAACAAGGTTTTAAGACCAAGATCCACGCCGCTGAAGCCCATAAAAGCCAACGACAACAGACCTGCCGTTACGAGCACTATGCTCACGCCCCTCATGCCCTTAGGCACGTTGACAAGCGACAACTGCTCACGAAGACCGGCAAAGACCACTAACGCCAAGGAGAAACCGACGGCTGTGGAGAAGGCGTAGACGATGCTTTGCATGAGCGTAAAGTTTTTCTGTATTACGAGAATGGCAACGCCAAGAACGGCACAGTTTGTCGTTATCAGAGGAAGGAAGATGCCCAAGGCCTGATACAGCACAGGCGACACTTTCTTCAACACGATCTCCACAATTTGCACCAACGCCGCGATAATAAGCACGAATGCGATGGTCTGAAGATACTCAAGGCCAAAAGGCACAAGAACGGTCTTCTGAACAAGATATGTCACTATGGTTGACAGCGTGAGCACAAAAGCCACAGCCATGCCCATGCCCAAGGCCGTATCTATTTTTTTTGACACGCCTAAGAACGGACAGATTCCAAGAAACTGTGACAGGACGATATTGTTGACGAATATCGCAGATATGAATATGAGTAAAAACTCCATGTCGCTTTATTTTTTTATTTTTTTGTTTGTGTTTCTTCTCGAAAGGATGCCTAATCTTGAAAAAACTATTTCATCTTGTTTACGGCTGCAATAAGATATCCGAGCGTGATAAACGCTCCTGGAGGTAGGATGAAGACGAGGGCGCCATATTGTTCAGGCACAATAGAGAGACCGAACAATGTACCTGTGCCAAGAAACTCGCGCAGCATGCCAAGAAGAGTCAAACCAAGGGTAAAGCCTAATCCCATGCCAGCGCCGTCGAACAAGCTTGCCACAACTGTGTTCTTGCAAGCAAAGGCTTCTGCACGCCCCAAGATTATACAGTTGACCACTATAAGAGGAATATAGAGACCCAACGATGCATTGACAGAAGGCATCCATGCAGCCAAAGCCATCTGTAAAACGGTAACAAAGGAAGCAATAAGCACCACAAACACAGGTATGCGGACCATGTCGGGCGTTACCTTCTTAATGACAGACACAGCTACATTGGAACAGATGAGCACAAACGTAGTGGCCAAACCCATGGACAAACCATTCACAGCCGATGTGGTTGTGGCAAGAGTGGGACACATGCCGAGGAGCAGAACAAACGTGGGATTCTCCTTCAACAGTCCGTTAAGCAATATCTTCAGATTTTTCATCTTTGTTTATATTGTATTCTTTTATTTCATTATTATAACATGCCGTTATTTTGCTTTGCAAGACAAGCCTCTTGCACCAACAAGCCCAGCCTTTAACACAAACAAACCGAGCCTTATTTATGTTGCTTGTGTTTGGGCGATGCGCCTGTTGTTGAATCGACGGCAGGCGCATTCTCAGCACTATTCTTTCTATAAGCTTCGAACGCCCTGTTTACAGCCTTAAGAAAGGCCCTTGAGGTTATGGTTGAAGCCGTGATGGCATCCACGTCTCCCCCATCGTTTTTTACAGCAAGAGGTTTCTTCTCGCTCATCTCACGCCCGACAATACAGCCTTTCGCATCTTTCTGAAACCATTGGCCAGCCTTTTGACCCAAGCCAGGAGTCTCAGAGGTCTGCAACACCTGATAGCCAAGAATTGTGCCTTTTGTATCGAACCCGACAAGCACCTTCATGTTGCCGCCGAAGCCCATGACGCTGCTCTCTACGGCACATCCCAGCGGCGTTCCTTTGCTATCGGTTGCGTTGTGAACGATATAGGTTGAAATGTCTCCATCATGGTTTATACGCACGGTATCTGTAGACGACACCTTTAGTGAGCCGTCAGCCATGACCAAACCGATAGCGTCGGTAAGGGTCTTCTCCTCCTGCGCCTTTATAGGCCCTTGCGTCATGTTGTTCACCCACGCCAGCAAGCCACCTGCAAACACGGCAACAAGAGTAAGGGCAAGCGCCATGTTTGTGAAAGTAGATTTCAGTTTTTCCATCTTTTAATTTTTCGTTTACAGTTCTTTATTTCGTAAACCATTTATTTTTATCAACCCTTTGTCCTTAAGCCCTTCGTTCTCAAGCATTCTTTCCGAAACGTTTGGGTTTGACATAGAAGTTGATGAGTGGTGTGAAAGCGTTCATAACAAGAATTGCGAATGACATGCCTTCAGGATAAGCTCCCCAGTTGCGTATAACTATTGTCAGGAAGCCTATTGCCACACCATATATGATCTGTCCGCGAGAGGTCATGGGCGAGGTGACATAGTCGGTTGCCATGAATATTGCGCCAAGAAGCAAACCGCCGCTAAGCAACACACCAATAGGGTTCTCATAAGAGGGTGAACACAGATGCAACACACCCGAGAACACAAGCACGGTAGCTATAATGCTCACAGGAATGTGCCACGTTATGATACGTTTCCAAAGCATGTAAGCAAGACCCAAGAGCAAAGCCAGGGCACACACCTCACCCAAAGCGCCAGCTCCATAGCCAAGGGATGTGTTGCCAAGCAACATCGTCATTTCGTCAGGAAGTTTCTCAAGCACGGAAGGGTCGTTGCTCTTTATGGCCCATTTCATAATACTTAAGGGCGTGGCGCCTGTCGTGGCATCCGTATATTTGAGAAGCTGGCCAGGCACAGGCCATGACGTCATCTGCGCGGGAAAGGACACAAGCAAGAAGCAACGGCCTACAAGGGCGGGATTGAAGAGGTTGCAACCCAGTCCGCCAAACGTCATCTTGCCAACGCCAATAGCTACAAAGGCACCAATAATAATGATCCAGACAGGAAGATTGGACGGAAGATTAAAAGCCAAAAGCACACCTGTAAGAACGGCAGACAGGTCGAGAACCGACTTGCCATCGTTATGGAGAAGCCATTTGCTGATGGCCCACTCGAAAAATACGCATGAAGCCACACTTACGGCACACACTATGACTGCGCCTATACCAAAATAACAGAATGACACCAACAATGCGGGGAGAAGTGCGAACAACACACCACGCATGAGCTTGTTCACGCTATTGTCGGCATGAATGTGTGGTGAAGGAGACACTATGAGTTTTGACATAATATTTTTCTATATTAATAACTGTCGCTCTTATCCTTTTTTGCGACTTTTCATTATTCCTATTACTGTTGCCTTACCTATGCGAATGTTGTCGAGCAACGGGCGGTGTGAGGGACAGGTATATTGGCATGAGCCACACTCTATACAAGCAGATATGTCCTCATTCTCAGCACGTTCCCAATTATGAAGCGAAGAGAGTGTTGCAAGAAGATATGGCTCAAGACCCATCGGACACGCAGCAACACATTTGGCACAACGAATACAAGGCGACGGCTTCTCACGACGAGCCTCATCGTCTGACAGAACGGTAAGACAGTTTGTTCCTTTAACGACAGGGGCTTCCAAAGAAACGAGTGCCTTGCCCATCATCGGACCGCCGGAAAGAACCTTGTTATCACAAGCGGGAAGACCGCCACAGAGGTCAAGAATGTCGGCAGCACTCGTGCCCATACGAACAACAAAGTTGCCAGGCTTCTCTACCCGCTTGCCTGTAACGGTAACATATCTCTCAAAAAGTGGCTTATGCTTCATTACAGCCTCATAGACAGCAAAGGATGTTGCCACATTCTGCACAACCGCTCCCACATTGATGGGTATGGCTGGAGGCATGGGTACCTGACGGCCTGTAACAGCTTCTACGAGTTGCTTCTCACCACCCTGAGGGTAACGCATGGCCAGAGGCACGACCTTTAAGCCTTTGTGACCCGACACTTTCTGTTCCATGAGAGCTATGGCTTCGGGCTTATTGGCCTCTATGGCAATAAAACCTTTTTCCACATTCACGGCTTTCATGAGCAACTCAAGGCCAACAACAATCTCGTCTGCATGCTCAAGCATCAGTCGGTAATCGGACGTTATGTAAGGTTCACATTCTACGCCGTTCAAAATCACACATTCGGCCTTAGCTCCAGGAGGAGGCGTCAGCTTAATGAACGTTGGAAAACCTGCGCCACCCATTCCCGTTACACCTGCATCTTTTACACGCTTGACAATCGTCTCGGGTGTAAGCTCGGGATGTTGGTCAAGAGTCTCTAACGTGGAAGAACGGTCAATAGTAGGAAGCCATTCATCACCTTCCACATCAATTATTATGGCTGGCTTACGATAACCGGAGGCATCGATCACAACATCTACCTTTGACACCACGCCTGACACAGACGAGTGGACAGGGGCTGACACAAAGCCACCAGCCTCGGCCAACAAGGTGCCTACCATAACCCTATCGCCTTTCTTAACTACAGGCTTGGCAGGAGCGCCGATGTGCTGCGACAAGGGGAACCACGCCTTCTTGGGCAATGGAGCCTCTTGGGTGGCGATATCGGCTGTGAGCTTACTGTCACACGGATGAATTCCGCCTTTACTGAATGTATGCAGTTTCATATTATTCGTTATCAGTTTTTTCTTTCTTTATTACAGGGAAGCCAACGGCCACAATGGCATGGCGCGGACATGCAGCCACACACTTACGACACAAACGACATTTGTCTTGGTCTATATAAGCCACAGCCCCTTCAACGGCTATTGCTCCAAATGGGCACTCACGAGCACACTTGCCACAACCTATGCAAGAGGTATCGCATACCTTCATCGCAGCAGCTCCCTTATCGTGGTTGCTGCACGCCACATAGACACGACGGTCCCTTACGCCCTTGTAGCGCAACTCAATAAGATGTCGAGGACAAGCTTTCACACAAGAGCCACAACCCACACAAACAGAACTATCAATGGAAGGAATGCCATTTTCGCCTATTTTGATGCCGTTGAAGCTACAGGCCGACACGCAGTCGCCACAACCTAAGCAACCATAGCCACAAGCGCCCTCACTTGTGCCACAGGTGTTCATAACGGCGCATGTGCGCAAGCCATCGTAGCTTACTGCCGATGACAGGTTGCAGCCTTGACAACGAACAACAGCCACACGAGGCTTCTGGTCTGCACCATCAACACCTAAGAGGGCAGAGCATTGTTTCATCACGTCAGCTCCTCCTACAGGACATTGGGGAATGTCTTTCTCGCCATTATCTATAGCTTTAACCATAGCCTCTGCCAACGCTTGACAACCAGCGAAGCCACATCCGCCACAATTGGCCTTGGGCAACAGCTCATTAATCTGACCAACACGAGGATCCACTTTCACCGCAAACTTACGCGAACAGACATAAAGAACGGATGAAGCTATGAGGGCTATTATACCCAAAGCTAAAACAGAAACAATTATATAGCTCATAAATTTAAATATTCATATTATATAATGTCGCTTACCTATGGTTTTCATCTCCCATGTTGCCTATAAAGCAACAGCCTCGGGCGTGAAATGGCGCGACATAAGACCTCTAAAAAAATAAAGCAAGGCGTAATAGATTATCACTATAACAATAGCAACACACGCAACAAGGTCTTCTTTTACAGAACACGCAAGACCTATTGCACAAACAGATAGCAACACAAGCAATGGGGCACCATAGCCCATGAAGACAGATGCAAGAGCCTTGCCCCTACTCTCTCTCACGATAACATTGTCGCCGGGGCATAAACTTTGACCATTTCTTACAAGAGCCGTGACCACCAACGTCTTGCCTTCTGCTGAACGGCATTTGTCTGAAATGTCACAAGAAGAGCAAGCCGACATGCAGCCCACCCTCACTTTAACATACGCGCCGTCAACAGCAAGAACCGTTCCTGTTCGCGTGATTTGATTAACCATACTCATTTTGATTGCAAAAGTAACATATAATTTTGTTTCTGCAAACAAAAAGTAACACTTTTTATAACCTTCCCAAGGTTACAATATTAATTCAAGCAATGAAAGGACTTCTTTTCAACCTATATGAACATATCATTTTAACCGATACAAGCAAATTACTTTATCTTACGGGCACGCGAATATAGATCAAGAAGCGAGCCACGATGCACACCCATCTTCACAAGCTTATCGAGCTCGTCAAGAGCCTCACCCTTACGCTTGAGCGTAATAAGAAGATCCACATAACTAATATGATAATCGGAATTATCAGGATCGCGTTTTATAGCCTCCTTAAAATCGTAAACGGCAAGATCGCCCATGCCACGCTCCTTCTCAATGCCGGCTCTTGCTGCATAAGCTACGGCGCTGTCAGGATGTTGCTCAACCAAAGCATTTATCTGATCAAAAGCTTCCGTAAAATGGTTGTCGCGTTGGTTTAACAAAGCCAATCCAAGCTGTGCTTGAAAATTGCCTGGTACAACCATCAATATGGCCTCATAGTCGAGACGAGCAAAATTATAGCGTTTGAGTTTTTCATTGGCAAAGGCACGATAATAGCGTGCCGCGAGATTTGACGGGTCGCGGTTTATAACATAGTCATACTCGTTCTTTGCATAGTCCCATTGTCCTAATTGTAGGTTCCATGCAGCCTTTCTCAATCGCAAGTCAATAGAGTCGGTATGATAAGCCAACAGCTCTGTGGCAGCCTTAAGGCTGTCACGGAGCTGCTTCTTATCATCCTGCGCCATTGTTCCAAGCGACAGAAAAAGGAAGAAAAAGCAGACACAACGTTGCATTGTCAACTTATTCATCCTATGATAGTTATGTATTTATGTTTATACTGTTTCTTTAATTTTAGAATGTAGCAAAAGTTTCGTACATAATAGAAAGTTCAACAATCAAAAAAAATCGTATTAACGTTTATGCTTTCTTGATATAATCAACAATCCAAGCGCCCACTTCCTTTGTGCCGTATGTAGCGCCTCCCTCGACCTGAATTTCAGGTGTGCGAACGTTGGCGTCGAGTGAAGCATCAACAGCCTTGCGAATAAGCGCACCCTCTTCGGCCAAACCGAAATGTTCAAGCAACATGGCACCTGACAGGATTTGTGCAAGAGGATTAGCAATGTTCTTGCCAGCAGCCTGAGGCCATGAACCGTGAACAGGCTCAAAGAGAGGAGTGTGCTCGCCAAGAGAGCTTGAAGGCTGTAGACCCATAGAGCCGGTTATACATGAGGTCTCGTCGGTAAGGATGTCACCAAAGGTATTCTCTGTAACCACAACATCGAAGAAGCGGGGCTCCGTAAGCACGCGCATTGAAGCGTTGTCAATAAACATATAATCGGTTGTAACCTCAGGATATTGTGGCTCCATCTCCTTAGCAATCTGACGCCACAGACGAGAAGAAGCCAGCACATTGGCCTTGTCAACAACCGTGAGGTGCTTGTTACGCTTCATAGCAAATTCGAATGCAACCTTCAGGATTCGCTCAATCTCAGGACGTGTGTAGATGTCTGTATCATAAGCTTTGTCGTTGTCTTGATATTTCTCACCAAAATACATTCCGCCCGTAAGCTCACGAATAACAACAAAGTCGGCACCTCTCAACAGTTCGTCTTTAAGAGGCGACTTATGTATAAGGCAATCGAAAGTTGCTACAGGACGAACATTGGCAAACAGTCCCAACTTCTTACGCATGGCGAGCAAGCCTTGCTCAGGACGCACCTTGGCTGTTGGATTATTGTCGAAACGAGGATCGCCAACAGCTGCGAAGAACACGGCATCGGCATCCATACAGGTCTTGAAGGTTACTTCCGGGAAAGGATCTCCAACCTCATCAATGGCATGAGCGCCACAAATGGCCTCGTTGTATGAAAAATCATGTCCAAATTTTTCTGCCACAGCGTTCAACACGTCTACACCCTGAGCCATGATTTCCGGGCCTATACCGTCGCCTGCAAGTACTGCAATATTAAGTTTCATAAATATCTCTATTTTAAAGTTTTACATTCTGTTTATTAAAGTTTCTGATTCAAGAAATCACTTCTTGTTATTCTCTCCGTTTCCATCCTCAATCATGTTGAGCATTTTAAACGTAGCCTTTATAGCCGACTCCGTTTGGTCAGCATCCAGTCCGCGCGTTCGCATAAGCTTATCGCCGTTACGCCAAGTTATGACTGTCTGCACAAGAGCATCGGTACGTCCGCCAGGAGGAATAGTCACATAATAGTTGTCGAGAGTGGGGAACGAGCGGTTAAGCTTATTCTTATATATCTTGCGCAAGGCTTTCACGAAAGCGTCATACTGACCGTCACCCGTACTGTCGTCCTCATACTCCTCACCATTTATATTGACCTTTATGCTTGCAAGCGGCTTAAGTCCGTAACTCGTTGTGACCATATAGCTAACAAGACGCACCTTGTCTTCAGGTGCCGAATGTTTGAGCACATCGCTAACGATATATGGCAGGTCATCTTGCGTAACAAGCTCTTTCTTGTCGCCAAGCTCGGTAATGCGTTTCGTAACCTTCTTTGTTTGCTCAGGCGTGAGGTTCAGGCCAAGCTCTTCAAGGTTACGCGCGATATTGGCACGTCCGCTATTTTTTCCGAGAGCATACTCGCGCTTACGTCCGAAACGTTCTGGCACAAGGTCATTGCAATAGAGGTTGTCCTTGTTGTCGCCATCAGCATGAACGCCAGCCACCTGCGTAAACACATTCTCACCCACGATAGGTTGGTTTGCCGCAATTGCAATGCCACTATAACCTTCAACAAGTCGGCTTATAGAGTTAAGTTGGCTTTCATCAATGCCTGTTTTGGCGTGAAACTGATCTTTCAATATCACCTGAACGCTTGATAGAGGTGCGTTTCCACAACGTTCTCCCAAACCGTTCACGGTAACATGAAGACCCTTGGCACCACAAAGCACAGCCGCCAAAGAGTTGCTCACAGCAAGATCATAATCGTTATGAGCATGAAAGTCGAAATGACACTTGGGATAACGCTTTACCATCTTACGCATATACTCCACACATTGCAAGGGGTTCATGATGCCGAGCGTGTCTGGCAGCAAGAAACGTTTTATGCGTGTGTGGCACAACACGTCCATCAGCTGATACACATACTCAACAGAATCGCGCATACCAGAACTCCAATCCTCAAGATAGAGGTTCACATCAAGTCCTTTCTTCTCCGCATATTCGAGCGAAGCGAGTATGCCTTCAAGATGCTCTTGAGGCGTTTTCTTCAGCTGTTGGGTACAATGCTTGAGTGAACCTTTTGCCAAGAGGTTGATGACACGACCGCCACAGTCGGCAATCCAATCGATCGACTCATGGCCGTCAACGAAACCGAGCACTTCTACCCTATCCAGCTTGCCCACGCTTTCTGCATAACGGCAGATCATACGCACGGCATCTTTCTCTCCTTCCGACACACGCGCCGATGCCACCTCTATGCGATCAACATTAACCTCACCAAGGAGCTTACGGGCGATCATGAGCTTCTCATGCGGAAGAAAGCTCACGCCGCTCGTCTGTTCGCCGTCGCGTAGTGTGCAGTCCATTATTTCCACATAAGGTTGTGTGAAATGTGGGCGTACTATCTTTTGAGTATTTTCCATTACTTGTTCTTTGCTTCCCAACTCTCTATCTTGTCTTTGTTCTCCAACAGATAGTCGATATCGTCAAGACCGTTCATGAGACAATGCTTCTTGTAGCCATTTATCTCAAAATGTTCGCTCTTGCCTGTAGCTTTGTTTGTAACCGTCTGGTTTGGCAGGTCAACCTCCACCTCTGTTTTATGATCCTTGGCAATACTCTCGAACAGCTCTTCAAGGAACGGTTCCGAAACCACTACCGGCAGAACGAAGTTGTTAAGTTCGTTGTTCTTGTGAATGTCGGCGAAAAAGCTACTTATCACCACGCGGAACCCATATCCAGCAATAGCCCATGCTGCATGCTCACGAGAGGAGCCTGAGCCGAAGTTCTTACCAGCCACAAGAATGACGCCACTATAAGAAGGGTCGTTAAGCACGAAATCTTTTTTAGGTGTTCCGTCAGCATTATAACGCCAGTCGCGGAAAAGGTTATCACCCATGCCTTCCTTGTCTGTGGCTTTAAGGAAACGTGCTGGTATAATCTGGTCTGTATCTACGTTTTCAAGCGGAAGGGGTATGCAAGTGCTTGTTATGATATTGAATTTCTGTTTCATCGTTTTTATTAATAATCGTTTTTATTAATTTTACATCAGCTCTCGTGGGTCAGTTATCTTACCTGTTATTGCAGCAGCAGCTGCAACAAACGGACTGGCAAGAATGGTTCGTGAGCCAGGACCCTGACGGCCTTCAAAGTTGCGGTTACTTGTACTTACGCTATACTTGCCAGCCGGAATTTTGTCATCGTTCATGGCCAAACATGCAGAGCAGCCCGGCTGTCGAATTGCAAAGCCTGCCTCTTCAAGCACCTTATCCAAACCTTCCTCACGGATCTGCTTGTCTACAGCCCAACTGCCAGGCACGAGCCATGCCACAACATTATCGGCTTTCTTATGTCCTTTCACGATGGAAGCAAAAGCACGGAAATCTTCAATACGGCCATTGGTACAAGCGCCGAGGAACACATAGTCGATAGAGTGGTTCAGCAACTTCACACCAGGCTCGAAGCCCATGTAGCCAAGACTCTTTACGAACGATGCGCGTCCTGCCTCGTCAACGCTCTCAAGTGTAGGTATGTTTTCCGTTATTCCTATTCCCATGCCAGGATTAGTGCCATAGGTAATGCGAGGTTCTATGTCGGCAGCATTAAATGTAAGCTCTTTGTCAAACACAGCATCGTCGCCGCTCTTTAATGTTTTCCAATAAGCAACGGCCTTGTCCCAGTCGTCGCCCTTAGGAGCATACTCGCGACCTTTAATATATTCGAACGTTGTCTCATCAGGAGCGACAAAACCACCACGCGCACCCATCTCTATAGACAGGTTACAAAGAGTAAGACGTCCCTCCATAGACATGTCGCGAACCACGTCGCCAGCATATTCTACAAAATAGCCTGTTGCACCACTTGTGGTCAGCTGTGACATAAGGTAAAGGGCAACATCTTTTGCGCACACGCCTTTTGCCAACTTTCCGTTTATGTTGATACGCATCGATTTAGGCTTCTGCTGAAGAATGCACTCTGATGCCATGACCATCTCTACCTCTGAGGTGCCAATACCGAAAGCCACAGCTCCCACAGCACCATGTGTAGACGTGTGCGAGTCGCCACACACTATGGTCATTCCCGGCAAAGAAAGACCCTTCTCCGGACCAACCACATGAATAATGCCGTTGTCTTTAGACATCATGCCGTAATGTGTCAGTCCAAACTCTTTACAGTTGGCCTCCAACGTGTCTACCTGATGCTTTGACACAGGATCGGCAATAGGCTTGTCTTGATCGTGTGTAGGTGTGTTATGGTCTGGCATACAGATTATGTGGTCAGGACGGAAACATTTCAGTCCGCGAGCACGCAGACCGGCAAATGCCTGAGGCGATGTGACCTCATGACAATATAACCTGTCAATATATAATTGTGTTGGGCCGTCCTCAACGACCTGTACTACATGTTTATCCCAAACCTTATCAAATAAAGTGTTCATTATTATAATGTTATGTATTATTTGTTAAACGTCTTCTTTTAGCTGTCAAAACGTCGTGTTTATTTTTAAAACAATCTATCTACTGAGCCTTTATTTCACTCTAAACTTGTTTATACAATCAATATAAGCCTCCACAGAAGCCGTCACGATATCGGTATTGGCGCCGAAGCCATAATAAACATTTCCGTCATATTCCACCTGCATGTGAACCTTACCTACATCATCGCTACCCTTAGAAATGGCTTGTATGGTAAACTCCTTGAGAACCATGTGCTTCTGTATAATCTTTTTCAGGGCGTTTATAGCAGCATCGACAGGACCGTTACCCGTTGAAGCCTCTTCAAACTTCTGTCCAGAAATGTCAAGACCGATGCTTGCCACACTCTTCACGCCCATACCTGTTGTCACTTGCAGGAAGTCGAGTTTCACGGCGTGAGCCTCAGCAGTATCAGCTCCGGCAAGAATAAGAATGTCATCGTCGTTAACCTCCTTCTTACGGTCAGCCAACTTGAGGAACTTCTGATAAAGAGCATCAAGCTTCTGCTCGTTGTCTATGTTCACGCCAAGCACATGCAGACGATATTTCAAAGCGGCACGACCCGAACGTGCAGTAAGCACAATTGAGTTGTCATCCAATCCCACATCCTTGGGGTCCATAATCTCGTAAGTCTGAACATTCTTCAACACGCCGTCTTGGTGAATGCCACTCGAATGAGCGAAAGCGTTGCGACCCACGATGGCCTTATTGGCCTGAACAGGCATGTTCATGAGCGAGCTTACCATGCGACTGGTGGGGTATATTTTTGTTGTGTTGATGTTTGTATCGATTCCAAGATTCTTATGACATTTCAGAATCATCGCAATCTCTTCAAGCGAGGTGTTGCCAGCACGTTCTCCAATGCCGTTAATGGTAACCTCCACCTGACGTGCTCCGTTTATCACGCCGCTGAAGGTGTTGGCTGTGGCCATACCCAAATCGTTGTGACAATGGGTTGAAATAATGGCCTTGTCAATATTGTCTACATGTTCAACAAGATATTTAATCTTTGCGCCATAATCGGCTGGCAGACAATAGCCTGTAGTATCGGGAATATTTACCACGGTTGCCCCTGCTTTAATAACCGCCTGTACAACCTGAGCAAGATACTCATTATCAGTACGACCGGCATCCTCGGCATAAAACTCTACGTCCTCGACATAGCGTTTGGCATATTTCACAGCTGCCACGGCGCGTTCAAGGATATCTTCGCGAGTGCTGTTAAACTTATATTTGATGTGACTGTCACTTGTTCCAATACCTGTATGTATGCGCTTGTGCTTGGCATACTTCAACGAATCGGCCGCAACATCAATATCCTTCTCCACGGCACGTGTCAAGGCGCATATCGTTGGCCATGTTACAGCCTTGCTAATCTCTATGACAGAGTTGAAATCGCCAGGACTGGAAATGGGAAATCCTGCCTCAATAACATCTACGCCCAACTGCTCCAGTTGTTTGGCCACCTGAATCTTCTCCACGGTGTTGAGCTGACAGCCTGGCACCTGTTCACCATCACGAAGCGTGGTGTCAAAAATAAATAATCTCTCGCTCATTGTCGTTCTATTAATGTTTGTTTTTCTATTTCCTTTATAAAATAACTCTGGTTTTCGCCATTTTTTAAATCAACGTTTTGGCGTTTATCCATTTTAAAACAAGATATGAAAGCTATAACGAAAGAGCCTTTCACACTACACATGGGGAAGTGAGAAAGGCTCTTGCTATATAATCTGCTACGGTTATTTACATACCTCGACACTTCCGGCTCCGTTCTGAAGTCGAATTCGAATAATGATGCTTAGCAAACCGATGAGCAATATTGTATTCATATTTATTGTTTTTTTGATTATTTGATTGCAAAGGTAATAATATTATCGCAACAAACAAAAGAAATTATAACTTTTTTAGCACTATTTCTTACAAATTGCCACTTCATCATTTGTTTTAGACATTCATAAGAACACAAAAATCGCATGTATGCCTCTCGCTTTCAACACACTAATGAATGTATCAAGCCAAAAAGAAGCATACATGCGACTTACCTAAACATTTTTTTAGAAAAGCGATCCATCGGGTCTTAAAAGGTGCACCATAGGGGTTAGAAAGGCATTCCATCAGGCAGAGGCGCCAGATCATCACCATAGGGATCAGGCATAGAGCCGTTCACAGCCGAAGCCCCGAACGGATCATCGTTGGCAGCAGGAGCGCCACCAAGCTTGCTACCGATAAGACCTTCTGGCGGAACATCCTCTCCTGCCCCGCTGTTCTTACGGGGCGTTGGGTCTTGGAAGCGTGTAAACTCGCCACGGAACGTGAGGAGCACATCGCCCACAGCACCCTTACGATGCTTTGCTATAATGATCTGAGCCATGCCGCGAAGGTCATTACCCTTTTCATCCTCAAAGATGTGATAATACTCAGGACGATGAACAAAGAGCACCATATCGGCATCCTGCTCGATGGCTCCCGACTCACGAAGGTCGCTAAGCTGCGGACGCTTTCCTTCAAGACCTTCACGGTTCTCAACCGTACGGTTAAGCTGCGACAGCGCAAGGATAGGGATGTCAAGCTCTTTGGCCAAACCCTTTAGCGACTGCGATATTTTTGACACCTCCTCCTGTCGGCTACCAAACTTCATGCCGTTGGCGTTCATAAGCTGAAGATAGTCGATCATCAAGATCTTTACACCTTTTTCCTTAACAAGACGGCGTGCCTTCGTTCGAAGCTCAAAGATAGAAAGACCGGGCGTGTCGTCTATATACAAAGGTGCACCCTGAAGGTTGCCTATGCGTTTATCCAGACGGTCCCACTCGTCAGGCGTGAGCTGACCGTTAAGCATTTTGTTACCCGGGATCTCACACACATTACTTATAAGACGGTTCACCAGCTGCACATTGTTCATCTCAAGCGAGAAGAACGCAATGGGCACATGATAGTCGACAGCTATGTTCTTTGCAAGCGACAGAGCAAACGAGGTCTTACCCATGGCAGGACGTCCGGCTATGATGACAAGGTCCGAACTCTGCCATCCGCTCGTCTTCTCGTCAAGCTTCACATATCCTGTCGGAACACCCGTCAATCCGCCGTCGTTGGCAGACGCTTTCTGCAGAATCTCCACAGCCTTGGCAATCACGGGGTCCACCTGAACATAGTCTTTCTTCATGTTGCGCTGAGACAACTCGAAGAGGCTACCCTCAGCTTCCTGCATAAGTTCCTCCACGTCAACCGTATCGTCAAACGCCTTCGTCTCTATGACGCTGGCAAAAGAGATGAGCTGCCGGGCAAGAAATTTTTGTGCAAGAATGCGGGCATGATACTCTATGTTAGCCGAAGAAGCCACGTTAGAGCTAAGTTCCACAATATATGCGGCACCTCCTACCGAGTCGAGCGTTCCCTCACGCTTCAGCTCGTCTGTAACGGTCATAATGTCTACAGGATGCTCGTTTACGTTAAGCGTCTGTATGGCTGTAAAAATTTTCTGATGACGTGGTTCGTAGAAGGTCTCAGGACGTATGATCTCAGAAATTATAGAGAACGCATCTTTATCAATCATCAGGGCACCAAGAACAACGCGCTCAAAGTCGAGGGCTTGAGGTTGAAGATGTCCGTAGGTGTTGTCAATAGGTGTTGGGGCCTTATGTCGTGTATTCGTTTTGTTATCTGCCATTTTTTATTCCATTTGTCTTTATTCCCGTTTTCCACGTTTTTATTAAAATACATTTTTTAGATATGTTCTTTTATAAAAACAGATTTTCAAAAACAGAAATTAATGTCATTTCATTGCCTCTAATGCTTCATCAAGCTTTCGCACACCTTCCTCCGTGCATATTCCTCTTACATACAGAAGGGTCAGGTTGTGCAAGATATAGCCGAGCTTAAACTCACGATACATCTGCGTGCGCATTACATACTCCATTGACGAGTCGCAGATACGCCCAAAAATATCATAGTCAACATCATCACGGAAACAGCCCTCGTTCACGCCACGCTTGAAAAACAGCTTCTGCTTCAGGCGGCGGTCCTTGTGCTTCTGCTCAAAAAAAGCAAGCACACTCGGGTAGCGATGAAGTTCCTCAAAATAAAGCGGATTGATGTTTGCCGATTGCTTGATCTGCAGATTGTAAAACTCGATGATTGTTTCTATAACATTATGTTCGTCGCTTTCAACAAACCGTGTCATGTAAGCGTCAATATCTTCCTCATACATCTTCATTCCTTCAAGAAGAAGCGTCTCCTTGTTAGAATAGATTTCATAGAGTGTACGCTTCGAGATGCCAAGCCTGCTTGCTATGTCGTCCATCTTCACGGCTCTGACACCATGCTTGCGAAACTCTTCCATGGAAGCGGCGAGAATGCGCTCACGAAGCTCTTTGCGATATGCTGTAGGACTGTTATTTTTTTGCATAATAATTTCTTTTGCTCACAAAGTTACAAAAAAAATGTAAAACCTGTGATTTTTCGAAAGTTTTTATTAATTTTGTCGTACTTTTAGCATCCCGAAAGCAACAGGAAAGCAATATCGCTCAACAAGACATCCCGCAATAACATTTTTACATCCCACAAAAAACAACTGAAATTAAAAACTCTTTATAATAAAAGAACGCTATGGTCAAAATTACAAAAGAGGCCGCCCTGGAGTATCATAACAACGGGCGCCCTGGAAAAATTGAAGTAAAACCGACAAAACCCTACCACACGCAGACCGACCTCAGCCTGGCCTATTCGCCTGGTGTGGCCTATCCGTGTCTGGAGATTCAGGAAAATCCCGACTCTGTTTACAAGTACACAGACAAAGGCAACTTGGTAGCTGTCATCTCTAACGGCACAGCTGTGTTGGGATTGGGCGACATCGGCGCAATGAGCGGCAAGCCAGTAATGGAAGGCAAGGGTCTGTTGTTCAAGATCTACGGCGGCATCGACGTGTTCGACATCGAGGTGGCCGAGAAAGACCCCGAGAAGTTCTGCGAGGCCGTGGAGAAGATTGCGCCCACATTCGGCGGCATCAACCTTGAGGACATCAAGGCTCCCGAGTGTTTCTACATCGAGGAGCGCTTGAAGAAGAACCTCGACATCCCCGTCATGCACGACGACCAGCACGGCACAGCCATCATTTCTGCTGCCGGTCTGAAGAACGCTCTTGAGGTGGCTGGCAAGAACATCGCCGATGTCAAGATTGTGGTCAATGGTGCTGGAGCAGCTGCCATTAGCTGCACCAAGCTCTATGTGGCATTGGGAGCAAAGGTAGAGAACATCGTGATGCTCGACTCGAAGGGCGTCATCACCTCCGACCGTGAGAACCTCACACCACAGAAGAAGCTCTTCGCTACCGACCGCCGCGACGTCCACACCCTCAAGGAGGCCGTTGTCGGAGCCGACGTGTTTGTAGGGCTCTCCAAGGGCAACGTTCTGTCACAAGACATGATACGCTCCATGGCCGACAGCCCCATCGTCTTCGCCCTCGCCAACCCCGTGCCTGAAATCAGCTACGAGGATGCCATGGCAAGCCGTCCCGACGTGCTCATGTCTACAGGCCGAAGCGACTATCCCAACCAGATCAACAACGTGATCGGATTCCCCTACATCTTCCGCGGAGCTCTCGACGTTCACGCCAAAGCCATTAACGAGGAGATGAAGATGGCTGCCGTCCATGCCATCGCCGATCTGGCCAAGCAGCCTGTACCCGATGTCGTGAACGATGTTTATCATGTCAACAACCTCACCTTCGGTCCTAAATATTTCATCCCGAAACCCGTCGACCCACGCCTCATAACAGAGGTGAGCGCAGCCGTGGCAAAGGCAGCCATAAAGAGCGGCGTGGCAAGAAAGACCATTACCGACTGGGATGCCTACAAGAAGAGCCTCATGGAGCTGCTCGGACAGGAGTCGAAGCTCACACGCAAGCTCCACGACACGGCCCGTCTGCACCCACAACGCGTAGTGTTTGCCGAGGGAGGACACCCGACCATGATGAAGGCTGCCGTCCAGGCCAAGACCGAGGGCATCTGCCAGCCCATCCTGCTCGGCAACCCCGACCGTCTGAACCGTCTGGCCCAGCGCCTGAAGCTCGACCTCTCCGACATAGAGATCATCGACATGCGTGCAGACCAGGAGCAGGGCCGTCGTGCCACATACGCCAAGCACCTCGCAAAGAAGCGTGCCCGTCAGGGCTACAACTTCGAGGAGGCTTATGACAAGATGTACGAACGCAACTATTTCGGAATGATGATGGTTGAGACAGGCGAGGCCGATGCCTTCATAACGGGTCTCTACACCAAATATTCAAACACCATCAAGGTGGCAAAAGAGGTGGTGGGCATTCGTCCCGAATACAAGACCTTCGCTACGATGCACATCCTCAACACAAAGAAGGGAACCTTCTATATCGCCGACACGCTCATAAACCGTCACCCCGACGAGAACGTGCTGATGGACGTTGCCAAGCTGTCGGCCCACACCGTACAGTTCTTCAACGAGGAGCCACACATCGCCATGATCAGCTACTCCAACTTCGGTACCGACGAGGTGGGCTCGCCAATGAAGGTTCACCTGGCTGTTGAGGAGATGCAGAAGCAGTATCCTTACCTCGCCATCGATGGTGAGATGCAGGTCAACTTCGCCCTTAACAAGGAGCTACGCGACGACAAGTATCCGTTCTCACGCCTCAAGGGTCTTGATGTCAACACGCTCGTGTTCCCCAACATGAGCAGCGCCAACAGCAGCTACAAGCTGCTCCAGGCCCTTGACCCCGACGCCGAGATCATTGGCCCGATCCAGATGGGTCTGAACAAGCCTATCCACTTTACCGACTTCGAGAGCTCGGTTCGCGACATCGTCAACGTTACAGCTGTTGCCGTGATCGACGCCTACGTTGATAAGGTGAAGAAGAACGCCGACAACTAATAAAAGATAAAGGAGAAGGCAACTGCTACACACATTATATATATATGTATGTGGTTCAGTTGCCTTCTTTTTTAAAAAACATAGACCTATAAAAACTTTTATTATGATCACTTTCCCTTGCGCCAAAATTAACCTCGGTCTTAACGTCATCAACAAACGGCCCGACGGCTACCACAACATAGAGACCATTTTCTACCCCATCCCCCTTAACGACGCCTTGGAGATAAAACTCATGGACGACAGATTTCCTTCAAAACAAAACTGCGACTTGAAGGTTACGGGCAAAGGCGTCGACTGTAACGAGGAAGACAACATTGTTGTAAAAGCATACAATCTGCTGAGCAAAGATTTTGTCTTGCCACGCATACACGCTCATCTTTACAAGAACATACCGTCACAAGCCGGACTGGGTGGCGGCTCCTCCGATGCCGCTTTCATGATCAGACTGCTCGACGAGCGCTTCCGCCTGAACATCGGAAACGCGGAGATGGAACGCTACGCCGCCATGCTGGGAGCCGACTGCGCTTTCTTCATAACAGCCGAACCGTCATTTGCCACAGGCATAGGCGAGGTGCTCTCGCCTGCCGACTCGCCCCAGGGCAACCTCAACGGCTATCATCTGGTTGTGGTAAAGGACGATGTGGCTGTGTCTACAAAAGAGGCTTACGCCCAGATCACGCCAGCCAAGCCTCAAGTGTGTTGCAAAGACATCGTGAAGATGCCTATCGACAAATGGAAGGACCTTCTCACCAACGACTTTGAGAAACCTGCCTTCAAAGCCCATCCTGTGCTTGCCGAGATCAAGCAGAAGCTCTACGCCTTGGGAGCAGCCTATGCCCAGATGAGCGGAAGCGGAAGCGCCATGTTCGGCATTTTCAAGAACAAGCCCGTCATACCTGAAGGCACATTCGGAAAGGCTGATGTTTATGTCATGCAGCTTTAAAAAACAAAAAAACAATGGACAACAAAAACGAACTGTTTCCTCTCGTCAATGAAGACGGACAGGTTCTTGGAAGCATCACAAGAGGCAAAGCCCACGACGGCAGCAAGCTGTTGCACCCCGTTGTGCATCTGCATCTCTTCAACTCTCATGGCCAGCTTTACCTGCAAAAGCGTCCCGAATGGAAGGACATTCAGCCAGGCAAATGGGATACTGCCTGTGGCGGACACGTCGACTATGGCGAGACCGTAGAGGCAGCCCTTTCACGCGAGGTGCGCGAGGAGCTTGGCGTAACATCGTTCAAGCCTCTGTTTATAAAGAAATATATGTTTGAGAGTGCCCGCGAACGTGAGCTTGTTCATGTTCACGCCACCACCTACGACGGCCCCATCGCACCATCAAAAAACGAGCTCGACGGCGGACGCTTCTGGTCACGCGAGGAGATTGCGGCAAACATCGGAAAGAACGTCTTCACGCCCAACTTTGAGAGCGAATACACGAAAGTGGTGCTTCCATGGCTTGAAGCCACCTGTAAAGATACAACATTTTAAGCAATATGGACATAAAGAAAATAATAAACCCATGGATAGGAATGGAGGGCTACAACTGCATTGGCTGTTCCCCTGACAACCCGTTCGGCCTGCACCTCTGCTTCTACGAGGATGGCGACGACATCGTTACAACATGGAAGCCATCGCCCCTCTATCAAGGATGGCTCAACACGCTTCATGGCGGCATACAGGCCCTGCTGCTGGACGAGGTGTGCGGATGGGTTGTAACACGCAAGTTGCAGACGGCTGGCGTGACGTCAAAGATGGAGACACGCTACAAACGCCCCGTCTCGACAAACGACACGGAGCTTACCGTGAGAGCGCACATAAGAGAGCAAAGACGCAACATCGTCATCATAGATGCCACCCTATCCAGCTCTAACGGCGTTGTGTGTACAGAAGCCACCTGCACCTATTTTGCGTTACCACGCGAGAAGGCAGAGAAAGACATGCACTTTGTGGCTTGCAAAACAGAAGGAGAAGAGTGAGTGGTTACCAATGAGAGATAACCAAATAACCAACCAAACAAACAAACAAGCAAACAAGCAATAAATAGAAAAAGTGTTCGCTAAAACAAAACTTAGCGAACACTTTTTTTATCTTTTATTTCAAAACCTCTTAATCTGGCTCACCCGATAAACCAGGGGGATTAAGCATATAGCTTTGTAAGTCTGAAAAGAAAGAACTTTATATCCGTT
>OKRS01000301.1_pt1 | contig 38926 bp, 22 predicted proteins | sample 1601191 | NCBI WGS metagenome assembly OKRS01 (sample SAMEA3541509, study PRJEB24748) | human gut metagenome | biome: human gut; feature: human-associated habitat; material: faeces | place: China | collected 2012
AGCCCCACCCCCGCGCCGCTTCGCGGCTAACCCCTCCCCTTCTTGCTCTGGCAAGCGACCAAAGGTCGAGCGATGGAGGGGAGTGATATGCCTTAGGCGCTTGGGAAGGTTTGATTTTTTGTTTCTTATATTCTCATTTCTTAATGAGCGAAGCGATTTCCTTTTCTTTACACTTCCTCATTCTTTTACTTTTTCATTTCTTATCATTTTCCCTTTTTCCCTTTTCCCTTTTTTCTTTTTTTCTTTTTTTCTTCCTTTCTTCCTTTCTTTTCTTTCTTTCTCTTTTTTTCTCTTTTTTTCTCCTCATTCAACATTTTAAAATTCCTCATTGCGGCAAAGCCGCAATCATTCCTCATTCCACATTCAACCTTCCACATTTATAATATTCTACGAGCCGTTGCTTGATGCCCAAGAGCATCTGCATTTGCAGCAGTTTTATCTTGCTTTGCAGCAGCGTCTGCGATGAGGTGTGGAGCTCGAAGGTGGAGAGCATGCCCTCGTCATACTTGCGGGCGTTGAGATGATGGGCGAGCGAGTCGCTTAAGACCTTACGTTCCATCTGGACGGTCTCCTTGGCGTAGCCGTCGCGGTCCATGACGGCTTGGAAGATGTTGTCGTGAAGGCGTCGGCGCGTGTCGTCAAGCTTCAGTTGTGCTTGTTGCCAACTGCTCTTGGCACGTCGCGCAGCCTTCCATGATGAAGCGTTAAAAATAGGGATAGAAAGGCTGATGCCGAAATATTCGCCGCGGTTGTTCTTTATCTGCGTGGCAAACGCGTCGACAGAGCCTTTCTGAGAGAGATTCTTGTAATAGTTGGTGCTGATGCCACCCTCCAGCGAGATGGTGGGAAGGAGAGCGCCACGCTGTTGAAGCCATGTGTAACGGGCTGAACGCTCCTCTGCCACAGCCGTGGCCACCTCGGGAGAGATGGCCTGAAACGAGGCGCTTATGGCGGCGGCATCTTTTGTTGTGTATCCTCCTTTTGTCGCGTTTGTAGCCGATGAGCTAAACAGCAATGACGGATCCGTGATGATGGCCAGCGTGCTGTCTGCCGGATAGTTCATCGCCGTCTTCAGCGCCAGGAGCGTGCGCGTGGCCTCGTTGCGTTGGTGAGTGAGGGCGTAGTCGTCTTCTGCCACCTGTGCCTCCACCTGTGCCACATCGGGGCGGCTCTTCGTGCCCAGTTCCATCATGCGCTGTGTGCGTGTGAGCAGTTGTCGGCTTTCGTTGAGCTTCTGGGCTGCCAGCTCTATGCTTGCCTGAGCGTAAGCCGCCTCCGCATAGAGTTGCATCACCTCTATAGCCTTGGCATCGCGGGCTTTAGCCACGGCAGCATCAGAGGAGCGGCGCAGCAGACGGGCCTGTCGGAACGCGTTGATGGTGCGCATGCCGTCGAACACGGTGAGCGATGCGTAGAGGTTATAATAGTTGTTGAAGGTCGTGACATCGGTGTAGACGTTTGTTTCGGGGTTGATGCCTCGTCCCCAGCTCCACTGTGTGCTCACGTTCGCTCCCACCTGGGGCAGGAAGCCTGCCTTTGCCCAACGGTAGTCGGCGCGTGCCTGTCGGCGCTCCACCAGCTGTAGCTGCACGTCGGTGCTGTGCTTCACGGCGTAGCTCATGCAGCTGTCCATGCTCCATGCTGCTGTGTGGCGCGTGTCGGCAGGTGTATGTGCCGATGCGTTCAGCGCGAGAGCCAGCGTGATGGCGAGTGGAAGAATTGTTTTCTTGTTCATATTTTTTTTCTGTCTTGTTCTTTTTTTGTATGTTTTCATACACTTTTAAACGTGCCAAATGTGTGCCAAAACGACGCTGTAGCTGATTATCAGATAGTTAGCTCAAAATGCGGAAGTTGGGAGTGTAAAATTATTGGACAGTGGTGTCAAGAAACTTTACAAAGGTGTGAGAAAAAGGAAAAACGGCGTTGCAAGGTCTTCACTCCCACATCTCAATTTCTTTCATAAAAACATCCAATCGGTTTGCTCCATCGGCAATATTTTTTTAATTTTGCCGTAACAGAAAAGTTTTCAAGACATGACAAAGAAAGGATCACTACTCGTCGTTGACGACAACCGCGCCATACTGACAGCCGTTAAGATGCTGGCAGAGGCACAGTTTGCTTCTATCGAAACCATAGCCACCCCCGCTGCCTTGCCTGCAAGGTTGCGCGAGATGAAGCCCGACGTGGTGCTGCTCGACATGAATTTCCGCAGTGGCGTCAACAACGGTGGTGAGGGCCTGTTTTGGCTTGGCGAGACCAAACGTTGCTGTCCGCAAGCGGAGGTGGTGCTGTTCACGGCATACGCCGACATAGACCTTGCGGTGAGAGGAATAAAAGAAGGGGCTGCCGACTTTATAGTGAAGCCTTTCGACAACCAGCGCATGCTCGACACGCTGTGTGCCGCACGCGACAAGCACCAGCCCAAGAGTCATGACGCTCAACCCGCGCCGCAGACAGGAAACATGGTGTGGGGCGAGAGCGACGCCATGCGCCAGCTGCGCATGATGGTGGAAAAGGTGGCGGTGACCGATGCCAACATCCTCATAACAGGTGAGAACGGCACGGGCAAGGAGGTGTTGGCACGCGAGATCCACCGTCTGTCGCACCGTGCCTCGGCACCCATGATGCCCATCGACATGGGAGCGGTGAGCGAGACCCTCTTTGAGAGCGAACTGTTCGGTCATGTGAAAGGCGCTTTTACCGATGCCAAGGCCGACAAACCGGGCAAGTTTGAGATGGCAGAGGGCGGCACGCTCTTCCTCGACGAGATAGGAAACCTCTCCTATGCGCTCCAGGCAAAGCTCCTCACAGCCCTGCAACGCCGCACCATCGTGCGCGTGGGTGGCAGCAAACCCATAGCCATTGACGTGCGCCTCGTGTGTGCCACCAACCGCGACCTCGACCGCATGGTCCTCGACGGACAATTTCGCGAGGACCTGCTCTACCGCATAAACACCATCCGGCTGCATCTGCCGCCGCTGCGTGAGCGACGTGAGGACATCGTGCCGCTGGCACGCATCTTCGTGAAGCGTTATGCCGACATATATAATAAGGTAGAGATGAGGCTCTCGCCAGAGGCTGAACGCAAGATGGAGAGGCTGCCATGGCACGGCAACATAAGACAGCTGCAACACGCCATGGAGCGTGCCGTCATCATGGCCGACGGCAACACCATCGCTCCTGACGACATTGATGACGGCACAGTGGGTGCCGCTGACACGCAGCAACCGCCGCTTCAGGTGGAGAGCATGCAGACGCTCGACGACATGGAGCGGCAGATGATTGAACGCGCCATGGCGTCGTGTGGAGGCAACATGTCGGCGGTGGCAGCAAGGCTCGGCATCTCGCGACAGACTCTGTATAACAAGATAAAACGTTACGGCCTATGACAACAACATCTTTCTTCTGGTGCCTTGTGCTCGTCGTTGCCGTTATGGTCTTGGGCTATGTGCATCTCTATCTGAGCTACCGCCGCAACATTAGCAAGGTGGCGTTCATGTTTGATGCCATCGATGCTTCCGACTTCACCTTCTCGTTCTCAACCCAAGGGGTGAGCGGCAGCGATGCCATGCTCAACAAATCGCTAAACCGCATAAAGCAGATCCTTGTCAACGCCCGTGACGAGGCTGTGGAGCGAGAGAAATATTATGAACAGATTATGGACGCCGCAGGCACAGGTCTGCTCGTGGTCGATGAGGCAGGACACATCTTGCAGCATAACGTAGCGGCAACACGTCTGCTGCACCGTTCCGTTCTCACCCACATGGAGCAGGTGGGGCAACAGTTTGCGGACGGGTCGCTCTCGGTGCGGGAGACCTACACCACGCTGCGCAACAAGCGGGTGCGCATAGTGGCGTTCAGCGACATCAACGGCGAGCTGGCAAACCGTGAGGTCGACTCATGGATAAAGCTCATCCGTGTGCTCACCCATGAGATCATGAACACCATAACGCCCATAACATCGCTCAGCCAGTCGCTGCTGCAACAGGCGAAAGGCGAGCAGCGCGAAGGGTTGGAGGTCATCAACAAGACAGGCACCGAACTGATGGCTTTTGTCGAAAACTACAGGCGGTTCACCCATGTGCCGCAACCGCAACCACGGCTGTTCTACGCCAAGCCCTTTCTTGAGCGCATGGCGACGCTTGCCGATGCCGACGGCAGGGTAGGCGTCAGCGTGAAGCCTGCCGACCTGCTCGTCTATGCCGATGAAGGTCTGATGGGACGTGTTGTCACCAACCTGCTGAAGAACGCAAAGGAGGCAGTGGCTTGTGCGCAAGACGAAGAGGGGAGCGGCGACGGCAGTGCACAGCGCGACAGCAGTGCACAGCGCGACGGCAAGGTGTGGATAGAAGCCTACACAGGCGACGACGACTCGGTCGTTATAGACATCTGCGACGATGCCGCCCTCATTGCTCCCGACGTGGCTCAACAAGTCTTTGTGCCGTTCTTCACAACAAAACAAGGAGGCAGCGGCATCGGTCTGCCTCTCTCTCGACAGATCATGCGCGTGAGTGGTGGAACGCTCGAACTGGTGCAAGATGCGAAGGCCCGCAAGACGGTGTTTAGAATGAAAATTTAGAAAAAAGGTGTTTTCTTTCGTTCAATCGGATTTTTACTGTACCTTTGCATCCACACTTATTAAGGTGGGCTAAAAATAGCCGACATAACATTAACAAAAATGAAAGGTTACTTTTAAAAACCTATCTTTAAGAAAATAATTGATGAAGACATCAGAGTTTTTCGGAAAGCTGAAGAGCACGTATTTCTGGGGCAACATCCTCGCCATGATAATAGTGGTGGCGGGTGTGTGCTGGGGTACGAGCTTCGCCATCGACATCTACACCCATCATGGCGAGTCGGTGGCCATTCCAAATATCAAGCAAAAGTCGTTTGCCGACGCCGAGCACATTCTTGCCGACGCCGGCCTGTCTGTTGTGGTCAGCGACACGGGCTATGTGAAATCGTTGCCGCCCGACTGCATCTTGGAGCAGTCGCCAGCGGCTGGCTCGCATGTGAAGACGGGACATGTTATCTATGTCATCGTCAACGCATCGCGCTCACCCGAAATATCCTTACCCGACATCATTGACAACAGTTCGCTGCGCGAGGCTATGGCAAAGCTTACGGCCATGGGCTTCAAGCTCACGCAACCTCAGTTTGTGCCTGGCGAGAAAGACTGGGTCGTGGGTGTTGTGGCTGGCACACGCCAACTGCAAGCTGGCGACAAGGTGGCCGTGGACACGCCCATCACCATTCAGGTGGGTAACGGACAGCTCAGCGCCGATGACAGCATCAACTTCATCGACAACGCCATCGACAGCGAAGACTTCATTGAGGAAGGTGGCGATGTGGACGATTTTCATGAGGTCACAGGTGAGCATGAGATGATTGTGGAATGATATAACAAGCAAAAGAGAGAGAAGAAAAGGGAAACATGACACATTATACAAACGACATAGAAGAGATTGACGACCTGCTTGGTGAAGGCCAGCTCGGTGAAGGCCAGCCCGGCGAAGACGACCAGCTCGGTGAAGACGAAGACCAGCAGCTATACGAGCATTTCCGCTTCGAGGCAGACCCCGGTCAGCAGCCCATGCGCGTGGACAAGTTCATGTGTGAGAAGCTGCAACACTCGTCGCGTAACCGCATACAGAAGGCTGCCGATGCCGGATTCATACACGTCAACGACAAGCCGGTGAAGAGCAACTATAAGGTGCGCCCCGGCGATGTGGTGACGCTGATGCTTGACCGTCCGCGCCATGAGTCGAAGATTGAGGCAGAAGACATTCCCCTCAACGTGGTCTATGAAGATGCGGAGCTGATGGTGGTGAACAAACCCGCAGGACTGGTGGTTCATCCAGGCGCAGGCAACTTTCATGGCACGCTCGTCAACGCTGTGGCGTGGCATCTGAGAGATCTGAAGAGCTATGACCCTAACGACCCGGAGGTGGGACTCGTTCACCGCATAGACAAAGACACCAGCGGTCTGCTCGTCGTGGCAAAGACCCCGCAGGCGAAGACCAGTCTCGGGTTGCAGTTCTTCAACAAGACCACACACCGTAGCTACAACGCGCTGGTGTGGGGCAATTTCACCGAAGACGAGGGACGCATAGAAGGCAACATTGCACGCGACCCGAAAGACCGCCTGCGCATGACGGTAATGTCGCCCGACTCGGGCATAGGCAAGCCTGCCGTCACCCATTGGCGCGTGATAGAACGTTATGGCTATGTGACGCTCATTGAGTGTATTCTCGAGACAGGCCGCACGCACCAGATCCGTGCACACATGAAGCATATCGGTCATCCGCTCTTCGGCGATGAACGCTATGGCGGCTGCGAGGTGTTGCGCGGCAACCGCTCCACAACCTACAAGGCGTTCATACAAAACTGCTTCAAGCTCTGCAACCGGCAGGCACTACACGCCCGCACGCTCGGCTTCATACACCCCACAACCAAGCAGCAAATGGACTTCACGTCTGACCTCCCCGCTGACCTTGAGGCGCTCATAGAGAAATGGCGTGCCTACGTCAAGGGAACAACCAACGACACGTTTGCCTAAGGTGCGCTTCTTTGCAACACACCGGCTTGAATTAGATTATCGAACATAAAGAAAGTATTCAAATAAAAAATGGAAACGCAAAAAAGAAACATTGCCATCGTCTGTGGTGGCGACTCGTCAGAGCACGATGTGTCCATGCGCTCGGCACAGGGACTCTACTCTTTCTTCGACAAAGAACGCTACAACATATATGTGGTGGACGTGAAAGGACAAGACTGGCACGTCGACCTGCAGAACGGCGACACGGCCAAAATTGACAAGAACGACTTCTCGTTCAAAATGGACGGCAAGACCGTGACCTTCGATTATGCTTACATCACCATCCACGGCACACCGGGAGAGAACGGTCTGATGCAGGGCTATTTCGAGCTGCTGCACATCCCTTACAGCACCAGCGGCGTGCTCGTCGAGGCTATGACCTTCGACAAGTATGTGCTCAACAACTATCTTCGCGGCTTCGGCGTGAACGTGGCAGAGAGTGTGCTCCTGCGTCGCGGCGAGGAAGAGAAATATAGCGACGAGGAGATAGAGAAGCGCATCGGCATGCCTTGTTTCGTGAAACCGGCAGCCGACGGCAGCAGCTTCGGCGTGTCGAAAGTGAAGAACGCCGACCAGCTCGCTCCCGCCCTGCGCGTGGCGTTCATGGAGAGCGACGAGGTGATGGTGGAGAGCTTCATGAAAGGCACAGAGATAAGCATCGGTTGCTACAAGACCAGAGACAAGGCGGTGGTGTTCCCCGCCACAGAGGTGGTGACCAGCAACGAGTTCTTCGACTACGATGCCAAGTATAACGGCCAGGTGCAGGAGATCACTCCCGCCCGTCTCTCACCCGAGACCACAAAGCGTGTGGAGGAGGAGACAAGCCGCATCTACGACATCTTGCATTGCAACGGCATCATCCGTATCGACTATATCATTTCCAAGGATGCCGACGGCAACGACAAGATCAACATGCTTGAGATCAACACCACACCTGGCATGACAGCTACCAGCTTCATTCCCCAGCAGGTGCGTGCCGCAGGTCTTGACATCAAGGACGTGCTCACCGACATCGTGGAGAACCAGTTCTGACTTTTATAAAAGACATTGAGCTATGGATAAAGAATTATTGAAGCCCTTCGACGCCATCAGACCCTTCGAGCCCGAAGAGCTGCCAGAGGTGTTTGAGCGTCTGCTCGGCAATGCACAGTTTGCACAGGTCGTGGCTTATGTGTTTAAGGACGTGCCTTTCGACATGCTGGCACAGAAGATGCGGGCATGCAAGACCAACCTTGAGTTTCAGGTAGCTTTCTGCTATCCTTTCATAAAGGGGTTGTTGCAGAAGGCCAGTCTCGGCTGCGACATGAATGTCGATGCCATAGACATGGAGAAGCGTTACACCTTTGTAAGCAACCACCGCGACATTGTGCTCGACTCGGCTTTGCTTGACGTGCTGCTCGTCGACGCCGGTTGCAAGACCACATGTGAGATCGCTATCGGCGACAACCTGCTCTCGCTGCCGTGGGTCAAGGATCTTGTGCGCATAAACAAGTCGTTCATCGTGGAGCGTAGCGTGTCGCTGCGACAGATGTTGCTGTCGAGCAAGCGACTGTCTGATTATATGCACCTCGTCATAGCTCAGAAGCACGACAACGTGTGGATAGCACAGCGCGAGGGACGCGCCAAGGACTCAAACGACCGCACGCAAGAGTCGATCATCAAGATGATGGTCATGGGCGGCGAGGGATCGCTCGTTGAGCGCTTGAAGGGTCTGCACATCGTGCCGCTGGCCATCAGTTACGAGTATGACCCTTGCGACTTCCTCAAGGCGCAGGAGTTTCAGCTCAAGCGCGACATTGCCGACTGGAAGAAAGGTCCCATGGACGATGTCGTGAGCATGCAGACGGGCATCATGGGCTATAAGGGACATATCCACTATGATGCGGCACCCTGCATCGACGCATGGCTCGACACGCTCGATCCCGACATGCCGAAGGCCGACTTCTTCAAGGCTGTTGCCACACACATCGACGAGGAGGTGTTCCGTCGTTACCGTCTTTATCCGTCCAACTATGTGGCGCTTGACGAGCTTGAAGGCACCACGGCTCATGCCGACCGTTACACGGCTGAGCAGAAGGCACAGTTTGATGGCTACATTGCTCAGCAGATGGCCAAGATCCAGTTGCCCAACAAGGACGAGGCGTTCCTGCGTGAGCGCTTGCTCACAATGTATGCCAACCCGGCACGCAACCAGGAACAGCTTCTCAAGAACTAAGATAAACAGAAAAATTATATGTCAAACAAAGCTTTCTCATGCGCCGCTGCAAAGGTTGTGGCCTCTGCTGCCGTGGTGGCTGCCGCCTTGCTCGCGTCGTGCACCACGGAGCAATATGACTCGGGTGACGGTAAGTTGTCTTATCTGCGCTCCGATTTTGTTGAGGCGTGCACCGACGCGCAGTCGCGCATGAGCAGCTTTACCACCGATGAGCAGCTGTCGTTGCAGGTGGAGGGTACGCCGAAGGTGTCGTGGATGACAACGCCCGATTCTACCTATCGCGCATTGGTCTATTATGCTGCCCCAAGCTCATCATCAGCCCCAGGCTCGTCATCAGCTATAGGCCCATCTTCTGCCTCAGGCTCATCATCAGCGTTAGGCCCTTCAAGCTCCTCTTCTTCCTCTGCATCTTTTACAGAGCGGTCAGCACAAAACCTCGCATCAGCACCTGTCAAGGTGTTTATCGTGAACAATGTGCTGTGCCCCAAGATAAAGAGGCTGCAAACCTCAGCTCTTCCTAAGACCGACCCGGTAAGCTTTGTGGCCCTTTGGCTGTCGGCAAACCGTAAATATGTGAACATCACGTTTGACGTGAAGACAGGAAGCAGCGGCAGCGATGCCGACGGACAGAGCATAGGAGCTGTGCTTACCGACATGACGCACAATGCCGACGGCACGCTGACAGCACACATAACGTTCTGTCACGACCAGGGCAACGTGCCTCAATATTACTCTTCGCGTCAGTATGCCTCGCTTGCCGTGGCACAGATGCAAGATGCCGATTCGGCATCGGTAGTGATAAATTCGTACAAAGGCAAGGTCGTGAAGACCATTAGCTTAAAATAATAAAAAAGACGAAGGCCATGCAATGATATCTGTTGCGTGTGCCTTTTTTTGTAAAAATCCTAAAAAACCAATTTCATTCGTAACATGTATAAACACTTGTTTTCTCTCTTATGTGTTGTCGCCGTAGGGGCTACAGCATCTTTTGCTCAACGTGCCGACAACTATGTGCCGACAAACGACCGTAACGTAAAACTTACAGAAACGAATCTGCCAATCGCTTTTATTAATGTCAAGGGCAAGACCATTCAACGAAATGAACGCATAACGGCACGAATGAAGATTATCGACAACAAGGATGGCAAAAACTATGGCGACACCATTGCCCATCCAAACCAGAAAGCCGACTATGACGGTTACATCAGCCTCAAGTATCGCGGCAACTCTTCGTTCAACAGTTCAGACAAGAAACCCTACGGCTTCAAGACCCTCTCGCAGACGCTTGAAGAGGGTGGCAAGAAGCAGAAGGTGAAGCTCTTGGGCATGGGCAAGGATAACGACTGGGCGTTTCTCGCTCCGTTCTCGGACAAGTCGATGATCCGTGACGTGCTCACCTTTGAACTTGGACGTCCTTATTTTGGCTATACGCCCCATTCGCGCTTCGTGGAGATTGTTCTCGACGGCACCTATTATGGCGTGTATATCTTGACAGAGCGCCCGGGCAAAGGCAAGAGTCGTCTGAACCTCAACGACCCAGGCTCCGATAACGGCGACCTCACAGGCGATTATCATGTGGAGATCGACCGCGACGACGAGACGATCTTTTACACCTCGCCTTACCGTCCGTTAGGATGGGACGGACAGCCCAACTACAGCAAGAAGATCACATACCAGTATGATGATCCCGACGGCGACGACCTGTTGGAGATGCCTTCTGCCAACCGCGAGGCAATAGACAAGGCGATCAACGACATGGAGAAATCGTTCACGCTCGACAATTATACAGACCCAGCCGTGGGCTACCGCAAGTATATAAACACCACGTCGTTCATCGACTATCTTCTCAGCACCGAGTTCTCGTTCAACATCGACGGCTATCGTCTGAGCACCCACCTTTACAAATATAGCGACACGCGTGCCGCTAACGAGGGGCTCGACAACCGTTGGCAAGCAACGCTCTGGGACTTTAACATCGCTTACGGCAACGCTAACTACAATTATGGCGAGCGCACGGATCTCTGGCAGTACGACTTCAACAGCCGAAGTGGCGATGACCAGCAGGTGCCGTTTTGGTGGAAGAAACTGCTCGATGACCCTTCCTTCGTGAAGGAGATGCAGGCGCGTTGGAAGGAATATCGTCTGGGCGCTTACTCTGATGCCAACATTGAGGCAACGATAAACCGTCTCACGGGCGAGCTGACAAGCGGCGGTGCCATAGACCGCAACGAGCAGGCATGGAAGATGTTTGGGCGTGCGGTGTGGCCAAACTATTATGTGGGCAATAGCTATGCCGACGAGATCAACTATCTCAAGCAGTGGATAAGCAAGCGCCTGGCGTTCCTCGACTCAAAGCTCCTCGTGCGCGAGGCCGATGCTTCGACAGAACCTCTCACGCTCTCTGCCGATGCCTGCAACGCCGATGTCGTGGTTGAGGCCACGCCTTCAACGAGCCACATCACCTCGCCCATCGACTCATGGCGCACGTTCTACAGCCAAGATGTGCGCTCAACAGGTGGCCTGCCTGCCGACGGCAAGCTTGAGTCGGCCAGCAAGGTGGCTTATCAGCTTGGCCATTATGCCAAGAACAACGTTGTGGCGATGACCTCAAACGATCAACATCGCATCAACTTTGCGCAACCCGTAGCCGCCAATACCGTTTATCTGTTGGCCACAAGTACGGCTGGTGTCAGCACGCTCGGCGTGGTTCTCAACTATGAGGACGGCACCTCGTCAGAAGAAAGCATCGTTTCTGTGCGCGACTGGTCTGTGCCTGACCTGCAAGGCGATGAGGCTTACACTGGCCTCGGTTTCATCTCTATAGAGAATGAAGAGCTGAGCGACCGCTTCCGTTATTGCTTGTTTGAGAACGCAATCGCCGCCAACCCCATAAAGAAACTTACTGGCTTGACCCTCACACGCAAGTCGGGTGGCAACGCTTACGTCTTTGCCGTGTCGCGTGGTGTGCCTCAAGGCACAACAGGCGTGGCTAATGTCTCTGACAACCAGCCACGAACCGTCACGGCCTATTTCACCGCAGACGGCATAAAGACCGCCACCCCCGTGAAAGGTCTCAACATCGTGCGCTATTCTGACGGATCTTCAAAGAAGATTGTCGTGAAATGATGCAGCTAAAACGATGTTGCAGCTAAAACAATGCAGCTAAAACAATGATGCTGCGCACAGCTGGTAATTGGCTTATAAAGAAAGCGTTGCAAAGTTATCAACAGCTATTGGTCTTCTGCTGATAACCTTGCAACGCTTTCTTTCTCTTTTTTTTCTTTCTTATCTCATATTTTCTTTTCCCGTCTGTTATAAAACTTCCGGTTTGTCTTTAATATTCTTTTTCCTTATTTTTTCTCCTTTTTTCTTCTTTTTTTTATAACGTTTAAATGTCTAAACGCCTCATCCCTTCATCAGTCTGTTCTCCACAAGCTGTTTCTCGGCGTTTTGTTTCACCTGAAGCAGGGCGTTGGCCATCTGCGTCCAGTCGCTTTGAGCGGCTGTGTCGATGAATGAATCGTAGACGGCGAACATAAGCTGTATGAGAGATGTGTCGCGAGTGTTGAGGATGTGTTTAAGCGTTAACTTCTCAAACTGCGCCAAGGTCTCGTCGGCGGCGTTGATGTCGCGTTTCAACAGATACACTTTCATCTTCGTGCTGAGCAATCCGATATAGTTTTTTGCCACCTTTGGCGAGTCGGGCACGATGTCAAGAGCCTTCTTTAGCAGGCCCTCGGCTTCGTTGACGATCGCTATAATGTTGTCGGCATCGCTGCCCTTTGCCATAAGATAATCGGCAATGCGACATTTTATGATGGCGAGGTCGCGCATGCATTTCTCATCCTCAGGATTCTTGTTGAGGTTGTCCTCATACACCTTCTGTGCTTTGTTGAGCCACACCCATGCCTCGTCAAACTGTTTGAGCATCATCAAGGCATGCCCCTTGCTCTCGCATATCGCAGCTACAAGGCCCAGATCAGTGTCGGGGTCGTCCATGTGGTCGGTCACCAACGCAAGGGTTTCTTCTGCTTTCATGCAGAGCAGGTCGTAGAGATGCTCCGCGTTGAGGATGTTGATAATGTTATATGAGCTCAGGAGCATGTCGTTAAGAATGGTGCTGTGCTTCTCTTGCTTGAACAGCTCCACGAACATCTCGTTAGCCTTCTCGAAGCACAGAACAGCCTCTTTGAAGTTGCCCACCACGGTGTAGAAGCGTCGTCCCGTCTCATCCACGGCGGCAGCATAACGTCGGGCTGTCTCAAAGTCGTTCGGGTTCAGTCGCCAAGCCTCGCATGTGGCATACTCATGCTGCTTGTTGTAGAACATCATGCCTTTTATGTCGTGCTTCTGCTCGCAGATGTAAGCCATGCAATTGTAGATGAGCGAGAAGCCTTCGACCACGAGCGTGCCCGACAGGTTGAGGCTCTTCATCAAACTCATGTTGCTGAACGCGCGTTGTGTTCCCTTCTCCTGCTCATCGTTTGAGCCGACGTTCTTAATGTCTCTAAACGCAAACTCGGTCATGCTGCTCATCATGTAGAACGCCACCTGCAGACGCAGCGTCTGCTCCACCGTCGGGTGCTCATAGTGGTCCATGTAGATGCCATATTCAGAGTTGAACACATGCGCGGCAAAGTTTGACAGCATAGAAGCTGGCAATCCTTCTATTTTTATCATCACCGAGATAAACATCCACAAGAAGTTGGCAATAGCTTTCTTCTCGTCCTGGTCTTTAGTCTTGAAGAACGCGTCGATCACCTTGTTGGCATAAGCCACCATGTCGTTGAGCTTCGCTTTCACCTCTGCCGTCTCCCGTGTGCTTCCGTCGTTTGGTTGCAGCTCCATGCAGAACATCAGCAGGTTGGCTCTCACGCCGATGGCGTCTGTGCGATTGTCATCAAACAGCGACGGACAGCGGCTGAGGGTAGCGGCACATTGTGCCTGGTCGGCGTTGAGGAACAGCAGCTTCTCTGCCATGTCCACCACAAGCGCCTCGTTGTTATAGTCGTCCTCCTCCAGTTGCTCCGTGAAAGGCTGGCAGGCATCCATAAACAGCAGGTTGTCGGGTGCCGCCTCTTGTATTGTTGCTGCGAGACGTTGGGCTTCAGCCGTCAGCGTGTCGGCAACAAATCTGTCAGCATACTTCATCATGCCCGCCATCTTCATCATGGGCGCTGTCTTGAAATAGGCACGATACATCCACGGCTGTTCGTTCAGCTCATTGGCAACGAGCAGATTGGTGGGTAGGTTCTCGTCCTCCTGCTGCGTCATGGCACGATAGAACTGTGCCATCTCGCGCTCTGGTTCCAGAAACTCAAGGCGCTGGCAGTCGGTAGCCAGGCGTTGCAGGAAGTTCAGACCGTGATCAGCCCACGCCACGATGATGTCAGCACTTGTGGCGTTTTCCTCTTCATGTCCGTCGACCACGTTGTCTCTCCACACGCATGTCGCCACATATATGGCCCATGCGAACACCTCCATGTATCTGTCGTCTTCAATGTGTGGCATGTAGGCGTTAATAAGATGGTTGGCCCATTGCTCAGCGTTCTTCTTGTCTCCGGTCTTGTACAGACACACGGCAAAGAACGCCGTCAGGCAGCCTTCAACGAGATGCCGTTCGTCAGCCTGTGCTTGCAGGTCTTCGCCCTTTTGTGCTTGCAGGTCATTGCCGTCTTGCGGCTGTTGGCCGCCGTTCTTCCATGTCTCCTCGTTCTCTCTGTATATCTTTATTACAGCTGCTCCAATGCTTGCAGCCGCTGATGTGTTGCCGCTGTTGGCCAATTGCTTCATTACGTCAAGCAAGAGCCATGCCGTCTGGATGGGTCGTCGGGTGGTTGCTTTCGTTACCCATTGCTCCAAAAACTTTGGTCTTCTCACAGCCACGTCGGCGAGGGCATAGACCACTGAACGTCTGAACAAGTGTCCACGGCTCATCACCACAAGGTCGAGCAGCTCGGCGCTTTGCGTCTTGAGGGCAATGTAAGGCAGTTCGCGGTTTGCCACGAGGTCCAGCGAGTTGTTGGCGACAATGTGGTGCATATAGTCGGCGAGCGCCACAAGGTAAGGGCCTAAGTTGTCGCCAGCCTGTACGCACAGTTCGCTGCGGAAGTTGGGATAGGTGAAATCTATTATTCCGTTCTCATCGTGAACGTTGAGCAGCGGTCCGAGGTATCGTCTCGTCTCAGCCCATTTCAGCGCGTCCCACTTCTGTCCGAGCAGGTTGTGCAGGTCGCTCTCACGCAGACCAAACTCGCTCACGGCGAGCAGTCGCAACACGTCTATGCAGAAATCAAGGTCAACGAACAGGTCGGCTCCTGCCACGATCGACATGAAGAGCGTCTCGGGGTATCCGTTTGCTTGTTCAATGATCTCGATCAGCGAGTTTTGTATCTTCATCTCATCGTCAGCCTCGGTGCGTTGGCGTTGTGCGTCAAAATAGGAGGCGTTAAGCAGCGTGAGATGTCGGGCCATCATTACCGACCACAGCGGAATGGCGCTTGGCTTGATCTTTCCTTCGGTCTTCTCGAGCAAAGCCTTCATGACGGCAGGTTGCAGATGCTTGCCCACCTTGGCCAGACGTTTGTCAACGAGCTGCTGCACCTCTTCTTCGTTGAGGGCTGTGATCTGTATCTTGTCGCAGATGTCAATGCCTTCCGTCTGGCTGATCTCCGATGTGCATATCACCACCGCATCGTCAGGCACCCAACTGTTGTCGAGCAGCGTGTTGCAGTTGTCGAGCAGACACACCTCGTCCACCATCAGCACCTTCTTCTTGCTGTTCGTCTCAAACGCCTTTGCGAGCAGATGGGCGAGCAGTCCGAAATCTTCGTCTGTCTCAATGCCGCACCGGTGGTCCGATTCGGTGCGTTGGTCTGCCAACCAACACTTCAGCGGCATCTCAGGCCGGCAGTTGGTGTTGCGGCGGTCGGCAAAGTAGATGTAAGGCTCGTAACCTTCTTTCTGGTCAAGCTCTTCATATAGCTTGCAAAGCAAGGCGGTCTTTCCGAAGCCATACATGCCCGTCATCAGCAGCACCTTGCCTTTGTTGTTTTCGTCGTCTATATAGTTGGTCAGCCATTGCAGCCAGCCCTCGCGTCCGCAGAACAGCTGGTTGCTCTGTGTTATCTGCTCTTGAGTTTTGTCGCAGATAGCCTCGTAAGCGTTGTCGGGGTTTGCCGTGGCGTCCTCACACTCGTAGAGCATTATTTCCTGTACGAGCGCCGTGGTCAGAAACTCCACCAGCGTGTCGAGCTGTGTGAGGTGCTGTCCGTTCCATCGGCAGCCATACTGGCAGATGTTGCGGTCGAGCGAGTGGGCGTGCATGGTGCTTGTGATTTTTTCCTTCAGGAGCTTCAGACGTCGTGTCGCCTCGTCACCCTGTTCGCAGTAGAGGGCGCGGTGTGCGTTGTCCATGTCCTTATAAGCCTCTGGCGAGCGGAAGCAGAAGAAGCTGCGGTGCAGGTTGTCGGTGTCCATGAGCGAACCGAAGAGTATCTCCAGCTCCGTCACGCTTCGTGCCTGTGCCGTGTCGCTGTTTATAAACTGCATCTCGTCGTTGGTCATGCCGCCCACAATGGCGTCCCAACTCTCTTGAGACGGCACCCATCCGTATCTGTCGCCGAGCAGACCGATGAAGAACGGTCGTGAGCTCTGTATGCCGTCAATACACTCGCGCAGCACATGGTTCTCACGTTCTGCTTCGTCCACGTCGCTTGTGCTCACGCCCCAACGCAGGTCAATGAAGTCGACATGAATGTTATGTGGTGCCAACTGTTGCGCTACCGCTGGATAGACGCGGTTCATTATTGCATCGCGTTCGGCATCCATGTCTCTGAACGTGCTGCTGAGAAAAATCTTGATGTTCTTGCCAGTGTGTCGTGTAGTCATAATTTGAAGTTTTGTTATCTGTGGGTAGATTGTTTCTTAAATGTGAGATGCATGTTTTTGAAAGCCAGACCTTTAAGTCTCAGATTTTTTTACAGAGATTTTTTAAAAGCTTTTTGTCTTTAAAAAATCCGCTTACATCTCATATCCTTGCAAAGTTAAACATTTTATTTACGACAGCCAACAGTTTCCCAATAATAAATTTTCTTTTCACCGTCTATTGGCGGTTGATTTAATGCTGCTTTATTCTTAATTTTGAACAATCAAACGATTATAAAAAATGACAAAAGAGATCGAGAACATAAAGTTTGGCAAACAAGTCGCCGCATTGCGACGGGCAAAAGGCCTTTCACAAGAACAATTTTCTTTCCGATGTAACATAAACCGCACTTACATGGGAGAGATTGAGCGTGGTGAAAAGAGTCCTTCTTTGCTCGTTATAGCCAAGATAGCCAAGGCTCTTGACATTTCCAAATCAGAACTTATGAACTATGAATAAGGTGTATGTAACAAATCCCAAGGTCAACATTTTATATAAAAATCGTTTTGTGCTTTCTTCTGCTGACATTGTTGAAGCAATGAATTATGCCAACAGAGCTTTGAAGGAGTTGAGCGACACGACGATGAAATTTGACATCAACATTTTTGAGACCCTTGGCATGAGGAATCTCAGCGGCATGATAGGCGAATATTTTGCAAGAAGTGTGGCAAAGATTTCTGACGGTAAGCTTGTCTCAAATTTACATCAAGACGGTTATCCCGATCTTTTGCTTGTGGACACGCCTGTGAAGAAGAGATATCTTGAAAGCTTATATACCGTTAAAGAAGGCAAAAAATATCCTGTCGACAAAGAACATTTCAGCCCGTTCAAGTATGGCGGCATCGAAGTGAAGGCGACCTGTGAAAGCACACCGTCAGCATCGAAAGCTAAAAACATTACAAAACCGCTCATCGGTGAGCAGCGCGTGAACCACATCGTGTCGTTCGATTGGAAAGCCCATCATCGCGAGACCAACCATCTGTTAGGTGTGTTGTGGGATTTCATTGACGGTCTTCCCGTTTATGTTGCAGCGTTCTATTGTGACTGTCTTTGCGTTGACGATTGGGGAAAGGTTGTTCAGCCCAAAGAGGATGGCGGACGTACTACCAGCGTGTCGATAATGAATTCGAAAGGCATAAGGAAGATGTGTGACCATTGGGTAGCTGTAATCGATTCTCCACAATACATCGAATTGTTATCAAGGCAAAAATGGATTGGTTACGAAGTGAAATAAAGAAGTGAAATAAGAAGAGAAATAAAAAAAGAGAATGTGCCGCTGATGATGACACACCCTCTTTTGGTGGAAGCTTTAACGCTTCCTTATTGGATCTCAGCTTTTTTTGCTTATTTTAAGAATGTTCTTCACAATCTTGTCTATCAGCAATGGAGGCACACTCTCACCGATGGTGTCTCTTATTAGTCCATCCGCCACAAGCTTGCCGTTTATTTCAAACGAATAAGGATATTGCGCAATGGTTTGTAGGATCATGCCTTCATAAAGAGAGAGCACCCTGTCTTGCGACGGATGAAGCTTGTTGTCGCTGCATGCATATTGAAAGTTTTGGGTGAGCGTGCTTGCAGGCTTGTCCCATGACATGCGTTTATATGCGCTGACGAACCCTTTCATTATGCGTTTCTCTCCTGTCGCTTTGTCTATGGTGTAAGGTCGCGGCAGCAAAGCCCCACATTTCTCACAATAGAGAGGAGTGTCGGTGTTTGCCTTGTTTACCCCTTCCGAGTTATGACGTGCTCCATGCAGGGCGTTTCCTTGGTACATACAGCTGGGATTTATGCACTGGTTGTTCATGGCTGTCTGACCTTCAGGCGTGTTCGTAACCCACGACAGTTTGACATCGTCAAGCAAAGGCACCTTGTGTAGCGGATTAGATTGGCAGACATTGCAACCTTTGCGTGAGCTTATTGGCGGCAAATTGCCGATAGCGTCTCTCACCGTTAACCATTGGTGTGTGAAGAGAGTCGGCTTTTCAGAGTGTGTAGGTGCAGGCAAGAACGTGGCATACTTTTTAAAATGTTTTTTGCCCTTTTCTGTTCTTGTCAATATCGTTATAAGGCGTTGTCGGTTTTGTGGAACGCCATAGTCTGCAACGTTGACAACATAAGGCTTGCCCACATAAGTGTCGCCCAGCTCTCGAAACACAAAGTCAATGATGTTTATAACCCCTTCTCCGTCTTCAATAACGGTGTTTGTCATGTTGGGCACATTCTCAAGAATGACCCATTCGGGTTGCAACTTTTTTATTATCTCTATGGCTGGTATGATAAGCCGGTTGCGAGGGTCAAACTGTGGTCGTATGCCTTTCTTCAGATTGTTAAGAATGGTTCCCATTCCGTTTGACGACATGCCTTGGCAGGGTGGGGTGGCTATGAGTAGAAACGGGCTTGTTTCGAATGTGTCTTTATAATAGCTGACAATTTCATCCTTCATCTTCCATATATCTCCGCAGAACCCCTTTGTTTCGTGGTGATTGTGTAAGAACAATTGCATACGCTGCGGTAACAGCTCATTGGCTATAACCGTGTCTATGCCGTTGACTTGAAGTCCAAGATCGCCTATGCCAGAAGATGAAAAAAGACTTACAGCTATCAGTTTATCATTCATTCTTTTTTTCTTTCGTTCTTTTTGAAGTTATGTCGAAATCTTTTTAAACATGTTGAAATGCTTGCAAATTTACGAAAAAATATCGAAACAATCGCAAAACTCCAATTGCTTTATGTCACCATGAAACGCCAAAATCATAACATTTTAGGATTGTGAGGGTGGGGAATAATGCGTAATTTTGCAGCCGATATGAAAAAGACAAATGAAACGATTGCCGCTCTCTTGCTGATGGCCCTCGCTCCCAATGCTGCTTTTGCAGCGACAAACTGTGGGGTGACGGGTAACAACGGCATGGAAGAGATTATAGGCACAAAGGTTACAGAAGAAGGGATAACTGAAAGCATGGTTGCTGAGAAAGAGGTAGCTGCAAGCATGGTTGCTGAGAAAGAGGTAGCTGCAAGCAAGGTTGCTGAGAAAGAGGTTGCTGCAAGCAAGGCTTCTGAGAAAGAGGCAGCTGCAAGCAAGGATGCTGAGAAAGAGGCAGTTGCAAGCAAGGCTTCTGCAAGCAAGGCTTCCTTAAATAAGACAACAGAAAAGAATGCTTTTAAAAATAATAAGGTAATAGGAACCAAGGCAAAGGATAATAGGATAACATCATCGGGCAACGGCCTCTTCGCCGACAGTTCACGAGTGTTCGACATCGACGAGGTTGTAGTGGCAGCGCAGCCTAAAGAACAGTACAGGCTGCGCATGCAGCCCCTTAGTTCCACCTCGCTTGGCGCCCGTCAGCTCACGAGCCTCCACGCCACCGACCTTCGACAGTTGTCAGCGTTCGTGCCGTCGTTCGTCATGCCCGAGTATGGTTCGCGTTACACCTCAGCCATGTATGTTCGTGGCATCGGCTCGCGCATAAACAACCCTGCTGTGGGAATATATGTCGATGGCATGCCCGTCATCAACAAAGCCGCTTTCAACATGCACTTCTACCAAGCCGACCGTGTGGACGTGCTTCGCGGACCCCAAGGTACCATCTACGGCCAGAACGCCGAGGGCGGACTGGTAAAGATCTACACCAAAGACCCGTTCTCACATCAAGGCACCGACCTGCATCTTGGCATCGGCACCCGCCTGTGGCGCAATGCCGAGCTGGCACATTATGCCAAGTTTAGCGACCGCGCCGCCCTTTCGTTGGCAGCTTTCTATAATGGTCAGAACGGTTTCCTGCGCAACACCTTCACAGGCAAGCGTGCCGACAACAGCGATGAGGCAGGCGCACGTCTGCGCTTCATGCTTCGTCCCACCTCGCGCTTCTCTGCCGACCTCATCGCCGACTATCAGTTTACGCGCCAGAAAGGTTTTGCTTATGGTCAGTTCACCCCCGCCGATGGCGCTACTGAGCAGCCCTCGACCAACTATCCCGGCTCTTACAAGCGCAACATGCTCCTCACGGCGTTGAAGCTTGGCTACCGTGCCGAAGGCTTTGAGCTCCATTCGACCACGTCGTACCAGTTGCTGCGCGACGACATGCTCATGGATCAAGACTACACCTCAACCGATTATATGCACCTCACGCAGCGCCAGCTACAGAACGCCCTGACCGAGGAGCTCACCGTCAAGAGCACCACCGCGGGCATCTGGCGTTGGACCAGCGGCGCCTTCCTCTCATACCAGTGGCTCAAGACCGACGCCCCCGTGTTCTTCGGTCCCGGCATCACACAGCCCATCTCCACAGCCTTGCAGCGCGTGACCTATAACGGCATCGTGTCGGCCATGGCTCAAAGGATGATGGCGCAAGGCATGCCGCAAGAGGTTGCCATGACACGCGCCCAAGCCGCTGTCGATGCTGCCGGTGGTGTGAGCATGTCTGCCGACATGAAGGTGCCTGGCGTGTTCCGCACGCCACAGTTCAATGTAGGCGTGTTCCATGAGTCGAGCGTTCATCTCACCGACCGCCTCACCGCAACCCTCGGACTGCGTTACGACCTCAACCGCGTAGACATCAACTACGACACGAAAGCCATAATGGCCCTCAACTCCACTGTCATGGGCGCGGCAGCAACACGCCTCGTGACCTCAGCCCTTAACCATGGCGCCCATAAAGCCTATAACCAGCTCCTGCCAAAGGTGGGTCTGATGCTCACCACCGACGAACGCGGCAGCAACGTCTACGCCACCGTGAGCAAGGGCTACCGCTCAGGTGGCTTCAACATACAGATGTTCTCTGACATCCTTCAGACCGAGCTCATGGCCAACGCCCGTCGCGCACAGCAGGGCAACTATGACGTGCCGCACACCGAGGCCGACTATGACCGCGTGAACAAGACCATCGCCTATAAGCCCGAGACGAGCTGGAACTATGAGCTTGGCGCCCACCTCAACCTCTTCTCTGGCTCCCTGCACCTCGATCTCGCTGCCTATTACATGCAGGTGCGCAACCAGCAGCTGTCTGTCATGGCAGGCACCTACGGCTTCGGTCGTATGATGGTGAACGCAGGCAAGAGTCGCAGCTGTGGCATCGAGGCCGCCTTGCGCGGTTCTGCCCTCAACAACCGCCTTGAGTGGCGTGCAAGCTACGGTCTGACCCATGCCACCTTTACCGACTACACCGACAGCCTGAAGGTCAACGGCCAGTATGAGCCGATAAGCTATAAGGGCAAGCGCGTGCCCTTCGTGCCCATGCACACCGTCGGTGCCGCCGCTTCTTACACCGTGCCGTTCAGCAAGGGCATCTGCCAGTGGGTGCGCTTTGGTCTCGACTTCTCGGCCCAGGGAAGCATCTATTGGGATGAGGCCAACCAGTATAAGCAGAAGATGTATGCCCTGCTTGGTGCCCATGCCGACGTGAAGCTCGGCGTAGCCACCATCAGTCTGTGGGGCCGCAACCTCACCGACACCCGCTACAACACCTTCGCTCTGAGCAGCGCTGCCACAGGCACCACACGCTGTTTCGCCCAGCGCGGCTGTCCTGTGATGGGAGGCGTTGATGTGAAAATTCATTTTTAGACAAATGGGGCTTGTTTTAGATATTTAGACAGACGGGGCTTATAAGGCTTTTTGAAAGTTTTATAAGCCCCGTTTTTTTTTGTTTCTTTTTTTTCATGGTGTCTTCTTTGGGCTTAATGCTGTTCTTTAACACCTTTTTTAATATTTTTGAAAAAAAGACGGCGCTTTTACCGTTGCTTTCATAAATTTTTGTTAACTTTGCCCATGATAAAACCGAATCGCAAATAACTCAAATAAAAAAATTATATTAACCTATTTATCCAACCTAACATGAGTATAGTTACTTATTTCGTTAAGCAAAGGGGACATTGTTTCCAGACACAGTGCCACTCTGTTCGGAAAACAGCTTGCGCATGTCTGATGCTCGGTTTGCTGTCTTCAGCCAATGTCATGGCTGCCGATGGAAGCCTGGTCAGAAGCGCGGCCAGTACAGCGTATGCCTTAGATGTAGTGCAGCAAGCCACCATCACGGTGAAAGGCCATGTGACCGATCCCAATGGTGAGCCGCTTGTAGGTGTTACCGTCAAAGAGAAAGGTGGCAAGAGCACCGTTATCACCGACATCGACGGCAATTTCTCAATAACTGTAAAGCCCAAATCACAATTGGAGCTGAGCTACATCGGCTTCGTCCCAACAACCGTTCAGGCCAAGCCCAACATGACCATCAAGATGGTTGAGGACGGCAAGGAGCTCAACGAGGTCGTGGTTGTGGGCTATGGCACCCAGAAGAAAGCCAACCTCACAGGTGCCGTTACCTCTGTCGACGTGAACAAGAGTCTTGGAAGCCGTCCTATCGCCGACGCCGGCCGTGGTCTTCAGGGCGTTGTTCCCGGCATGAACGTTGTTGTACCTACAGGTGAGGTAGGCTCTGACCCTCTCATCAAGATCCGTGGTCAGGTGGCCTCTATCAACGGCAACAACAACCCGCTCATCCTTCTCGACAACGTAGAGATTCCCAGCATCCAGATGGTTAACCCCAATGACATCGAGTCGATCTCTGTGTTGAAAGATGCCGCTGCCTCATCAATCTACGGTGCCAAGGCAGCCTTCGGCGTTGTGCTTATCACCTCGAAGAAGGGTGCCAACACCGAGAAATTTGAGGTTACCTACACCAACAACTTCTCGTTCCAGCACCTTGCCAACGACATCAAGATGGCTGGCCTTGAAGGATTGCGTTACACCCTCGACGCGCAGATCAACCGTGGCGGCGCCATGCCTGCGGGCGGTTTCTGGCGTATCGACGAAGACAGCTATGCCAAGGCCGTGGAATGGCAGGAGAAGTATGGCGGCAAGGTGAAATACAACGATCCCATTGTTTACGGCCGCGACTGGTACTTTGACGGCACCAACAAGTTTGGCTATCGTCTCTTCGACGGTGTGAAAGCCATGATCCGCGATTGGGCTCCCTCGTCACAGCACAACCTCTCTGTAAACGGCAAGAGCGGCAAGACCTCTTACAACATTGGTCTCGGTCTGCTCAACCAGGACGGCATGATGCGTGCTGCCAAGCACGACGACTTCCGCCGTTACAACGCAAAGGTCAACGTCTCATCAGAAATCAACAAGTATGTAACCGTGCGTGCCGGTGCTCTCTACTCTGACCGTAACAAGCGTTACCCGGGCGTAGGAACCACCGTTGCCGACCCATGGCTTTACATCTACCGTTGGAGCCGCCTCATGCCCGAGGGCGTGAACGACCAGTTTGGCAACAACCTGCGTGAGCCGGTATCGGAGGTCGCACAGAGCAACACCGACAACCTGCAAAACAAATATTTCAACGTAAACCTCGGCGCCACCTTTAACATTACAAAGGATTGGGACGTTCAGGTCGACTACATCTACGACCACCAGACCACCGACAAGAACACCTCTGTAATAGAGTATAGCGGCGGCCAGACATGGTACACTCCTTCTGAGTGGATCGACGAGAACGGCCAGCAGGTTTATGTAGACGCCAATGGCAACCAGGTACCGGCAGGAACCGAGGGTGCAATGCCCGGTTTCCGCTTCCCCTACCAGAATTATTATTCAAACAACACCATCAGCTCGGTTTCAAACTATTCGTATAAGCGCAACCAGAACACCCTCAATGCTTACACCACCTACCGTCTCTACCTCGGCAAGGAGAAGGAGCATGCCTTCAAGTTCATGCTCGGTATGAACCTCGTAAGCAGCGACTGGAGCTCATACACAGGCAAGAAGACCGACCTCATAGACCCCACCAACCCACAGTTTGCCTTGGCATCGGGTGACCAGTTCATCAGCGCTGGCCGCAACTGGGACAGCCAGCTTGGCTATTTCGGTCGTATCAACTATGCCTTCATGGACAAGTATCTCTTCGAGGCCAACCTCCGTCGCGACGGTTCATCCAAGTTCCCGAAGGATCTGCGTTGGACATGGTTCCCCTCATTCTCGGCAGGATGGGTGTTCACCAACGAGAAGTTCATGAAGCCTCTTGAGAAGGTGCTCTCGTTCGGTAAGCTGCGTGCCTCTTGGGGTTCTATCGGCGACCAGTCGGTAGCTAACAACCTCTACAACTCAATCCTTGGAAGCGGTCAGACCAACTGGATTGGCTACGATGGCAAGCAGTACACTTACTTCGGAACCCCGTCACTCGTCGACGCCAACATCGGATGGCAGCGCATCGAGACCCTCAACCTGGGTGTCGACCTCCGCTTCCTCAACAACGAGCTGGGTGCATCGTTCGACTGGTACACACGCCGCACAAAAGACATGATTATCCCTGGCGAGAGCATGCCTGAGACCCTTGGCGCAAGTGTGCCAAACGGCAACTACGGCGAGCTGGAGACACGCGGATGGGAGTTCTCTATCGACTATCGTCACCGCTTCTCTAACGGTCTTGGCATCACTGCCAACTTCCAGATCTCTGACGCCACCACCAAGACCGTTCGTGGTGCCGACTATCTCACACCGTGGGAAAACCGTTCTTTGAGCACCACGTTCTCTACCGGTCGTCGTTATGGCGACATCTATGGCTACGTTACCGACCGTCTGTACCAGAAGGGCGACTTCGTTTACGACGAGAACGGCCAGATCAAGAAGACAACCGTCATCTACAAGGGAACCGCCCGCACCACACATGTGCAGAACACCCCGTATCCTGTTTATCAGGTGGCCTTCGAGGACAACAACAAGCTCATCTGCTCTCCCGGCGACGTCAAGTTTGTTGACCTCAACGGCGACGGCTACATCGACAACGGCAACAACACCAATGGCGACCACGGCGACCTCAAGGTTATCGGCAACTCTACACCGCGTTACGAGTACAGCTTCCGTCTGGGTGCCGACTACAAGGGCTTCGACTTCTCGATCTATTGCCAGGGTATCGGCAAGCGCAAGATCTGGGGTGCCGGTCAGCTCGCCATCCCCGGCTGGAACGCCAAGGAAGGCGCCATGCCTGAGACTTTCTGTAAGGACTACTGGACAGAAGACAACACCGACGCCTACTATCCCCGTGCTTGGGACCTCGGTGGCAGCAACACAGGCTTCACCATGCAGAGACAGAGCAAGTATCTGCTCAACATGGCTTACCTGCGTGTGAAGAACATCAACTTCGGCTACACCTTCCCGCAGAAGTGGATGAAGAAGGCTTACATCAACAACCTGCGCGTGTACATGTCGCTTGAAAACTTCTTCACCTTCGACCATCTGCGCGGTCTGCCTATCGACCCCGAGGCTATCTCAGGCTACTCAATGTTCACTGATCAAAATAACTATAACCTCGGACGCACAGGTACAGGTACACCTGTCTTCAAGTCGCTTTCTTTCGGTTTACAACTTTCATTCTAATCAAGATTAGTAATCATGAAACGCAATATATTTTCTATAATAGCCATCGCCCTGATAGGTCTCATGGGCTTCACCAGCTGTAGCGATGTGCTTGACCGTCCTTCAAAGACAGAGAAGGAGGACGACAACTATTGGGACAATGAAGCCAAGGTGCGTCTCTACGCCAACGGCTTCTACGACTATTTCTTCCCTGGCTACGGCACAGGCTGGACGGTCTATTATGCTCCCGGTGTCAACAACACCAGCTTCAGCGACGACGCGCTCAGCAACTCGTCACAGAGCAACTTCACACGTCAGGTACCCCTCTCAAAGGGTAGCATGTACGCTACTACCCAAAACTATCAGAGCGAATATCAGGGTCCGGCCTGGAACTTCACCTTCATCCGCAAGATCAACATCATGCGCGACCGTCTGGAAGACCGTCTGAAAGGCTCGCTCAGCGATGAGGCTTACAACCACTGGATGGGCTTCGCCCGTCTGTTCCACGGCATCGAGTATGCTCGCCTGGTCAATGTCTTTGGCGATGTGCCTTATTATGAGCACGAGCTCTCCAACCTCGACCGCGACGAGGTCTACAAAGACCGCACACCGCGCGACGAGGTCATGGACAAGGTCTATGAAGACTTCGATTTCGCCCTTAACAACATCCGCAAGAGCGATGGCGAGGGCAACATCAACCGCTACATGGCAGCCGCTCTCGTTTGCCGTTACGCTCTCTACGAGGGCAGCTGGCAGAAATATTATTACAACAACAACGAGCGCGCAAAGAAGTTCTTCGAGCTTGCAAAGACCGCTGGCGACGTGGTGATCAACAGTGGCAGATATGCCATCGTCACCCCGTTCCGCGACCTGTTCTGCTCTACAGACCTCACCAAGGCCAAGGACGTGCTCCTCTATCGCAAGTATGACAGCTCGCTGGGCAAGACCCACTGTGTGGCTTCTTATTGCAACGTGAACGAGGCATTGGCACAAGGCCCCACCGCCGACCTTATCAAGTCGTTCTGCTGTGTTGACGGCAAGAGCTATAATGAGTCGACTGTGGCAAGCGCCACCGACTTCCGTCTGGAGAAGCTTATCAAGACCCGTGACCCCCGTTTCGAGGCTACCTTCTACGATTCGCTGACCAACAGCTCTCGTTCAAGCATGCTCTATGTTGTCAAGTTCATTCCTCGCGCTGCTCTCAACTATCTGTCGGAGCCGGGCGGCACACCTGCCACAGCGTGGACAGGAACCAACAACACAACGGGCTTCCCCGTGCTTCGCTACTCGGAGGTGCTCCTCAACTGGATCGAGGCAAAGGCAGAGCTTGAGACCCTTGGCGGCGCTGCTGTGACCCAGGACGACATTGACATCTCTATCAACGCCATCCGTGACCGTCCTCTCGACGCCGGCCAGGAGGCTCTCGGTGTGCAGAAGACTGCCCACATGGAGCTTGCCACCCTGTCTGACGACCCCGACCGCGATGCCGACGTGCCACAGCTCCTCTGGGAGATCCGTCGTGAGCGCCGCATGGAGTTTGCTTTCGAGCAAGGACGTATCATCGACCTGCGCCGTTGGCACAAGCTCAACTACATGGACACCACCGAGAACCCTGACATCCTCTTCGGTGCATACGTCGACATCAGCCGCAGCGGCAAGAACAGCATGCTTGGCGACATGAAAAACTATGTGGGCAAGCTTCGCGTTCAGAAGGCAAATGGCGAATTCGTGGTCTATGACGGCAACAACAAACGTCAGGTCAAGGGCTGGTTCCAGGCCGAAACGACCGAGCCGCGTCAGCCGTTCCTCAACATCACAAACGTGAACCCCTACCTCTGTCCTATCGGCACAAACCAGATCAACGACTACCAGATCCACGGTTACACGCTGACACAGACACCGGGTTGGCCATCAACGAACAATTAGTGGAAAAGCAACGTTTTAAATAAATAATTGAGCTTTCTCAAACAAGATAGACATTTACATCGCGCTTCGCGCTCGTGTTTTTAAAAACATTAATTTCCGTTAATGACCCATTAATTGTCATTAATGTTCAATTAATGGAAATAACTCCGCGAAGCGCCTGAGCACCTATGGAGCGCAAGAATGTTCAAAACAAAACGCTCCGCGTATGTTGTAAATTTGAGATAGTTCTGTAAATAAAAGAATGATATTATGCTAAAGATAAATCACTTATTCATGCTGACGGCCCTCGCTGCCGGATGCATGCTCGCTGGCTGCTCCGACGACTATCCATCGGCAACGGAGAATCCTTATGCCAACGATCTGTTAAGCATCAAAATTCTGAATTCTGGTGCTGAGGGCAACATCGAGGTGGAAGGTACCATCGATGAAGATGCCAAGACCATCAAGTTCCCCAAACTCGACAAGGAGTCTGATTTCGCCAATCTGAAGATCAGTGCCACTATGTCAGACGGTGCCTCTCTTGATCCCGCAACCGACGTGCTCGACTTCTCTATGGACGAAGCAACCACACAGGTCACAAAGCTCTTGCGCGTCAAGAACCATAACCGCTATAAAGACTATTTCATGACCGTCCGCAAACGCGTGCCAGTGTTCGGAGCCAACTTCGAGCAAGGCACCGAGATCTGCAACTTCACAGGCACAAGCATCTACAAGTATATCGCGAGCGCACAGACACGTTGCACAGCCTTCGATGGCAAGTATGTGCTCATCTGCTACCGCAACCCCACAGCCGATGATCCGTCAGCACCCGGCGCACACCTCCTTAAGGTGTCTGACCTGGAGCAGGGCACGGTCAATCCTATCAGCCTCTCGCTTGAGGGCGTGAGTGGTGGTACCTTCCCCTACAACTCTGGCGCACTGGCTGGTGGACATATCTACCTCGCAAGCCTCTCTGGCGCTCCTGCATCGCCTCTGAAGATCTACTATTATGAGGATCCTTCTTCACAGCCCGAGTGCATCGCCGACATCGACGTGAGCCAGATTGCCGGTGCTGCCAACCGTCACGGCGACGTTATGTCGCTGAACCTCGACAAGGATGGTAACGGCTTCGTGTTCTTCCCTGCCAACGACTATTCTGAGACACTGCGCATACCTATCTCCAACTTCAAGAATGTGGGCACACCTGCCTCTATTGAGCTTCAGAGCGACAACAAGGCCGGTATGTGTATGCACATCAACCGCATTGAGGGCACAGACGATTACATCCTTAGCGGTGCTCGTGTAAACCTCTTGGGCAGCACAGGCAAGCTTAGCGGCATGAACCTCGCTCTCTGCGACGAGGGTCTGAACTCTAAGATTCGTCTTAACACCAACACCGTGGCTGCAGAGAGCGACGACGCTCGCCTCTTCACGTTCAACGGCGCTCGTTATCTGCTTACAGCTCCTGTGGCCTTCGGTAGCTCAAGTACAGCTACACCGGGCATGTATGTCTACGACCTGACAAAGGGCGGCAACACACAGGAGGCGTTCCAGCTCTTCAACGAGCTTGAGACCCCCGATGCTTCTTATCGCTTCCTCGTAGGCGGAAGCGGCATCAGTTCTCCTGGCATCAATACCAACTATTATGTTGAGAAGGATGCCGACGGCAACGACAGCGTGCTGTGGCTGTATGTGGGACGTACAGAGAGCGGCTTCGCTATCATGAAGTTCCCCGCTGCTAAGGAAGACGACGATTAAGGTGTGGTGATTTAATCACTGTTTTTATAGCTTGCGTCCTCAAAGAGGGTTTACAACCACGCTTGGTTTGTATGCTCTTTTTGAGGACGCTTTTTTTGTTTTTAAAGACAATATATCTGTTTCTTGCTTACGATTGTTTTTTACGACAATAGAAATCTTTGCTTGCAGTTGTTTTTTACGACAATAGAAAACTTTGCTTGCGGTTGTTTTAAAGACAATAGAGACAATAGGGACAAATCATTTTATAGCGCGAGCTTATAGCAAATTAAAAAATTGTCCCTATTGTCTCTATTGTCTTTAAAACAACCGCAAGCAAAAAACACGTTTGTTGTCTTAGCCGGAAACCGCGTGAAAAGGTTGAAGAATGGAGGTTGCATAAAGGTTGATGCTTTGCATATTTATGCAAAACGAGAGCTTAAAGTGAATAAATATCCAAAACTGCGGTTGTAAGTAAAAATGGGTGTTTTGCTTTCTGTTTTGAAAAATATAGCAGGTCTAACTTGTTATTTTTGTTAACAACTCTTAAAATGGGGGTGGTTTTGTCAAAGGGCCCAAATGAGCTCGTCAAAGAGCCCAAATGAGCTCCTCAAAGAGCCTCTTTGAGGACGTCAAATGGGCACTTTCAAATCGTAAGTTGGGCCCTTTTAAAACGCCGCTAAAAACGGGGGCAAAAATGAATAAATATGCAAAAAATGGCTCTTCCTTTTCGCTCCTTCTTGCGCCTGTTAAGCACAAAAAACAGGAGGTAAATTCCTGTGATGGAATCTACCTCCTGCCTTGTTTTTATATCGCTTTCACACCAATGGTGTGGGCGTTGATTGTCTTTTACTTGATAACCTTCACAACCTTCTGTGAACCGTCAGCATACTTTGTAACAACGATGTTCATACCCTTGACAGCTGTCTTGCTTGCTACGCCAGCGGGAGTGTAGTAAGTTGTAGAAACAGCCTTGGCAGCAGCGTTCTCTACGCCAGCAATACCTGTAGGCATGTCAGCACCATCAATGGTGATGCCATACTCAGCAGCATAACCACCGAGGAAATACTGATAGAGCTTAGCCTGCTTGTCGTTGAGAACCTCTACGTTCAGCCAGTTACCCTGTGTGATCATCTCTCTTTCCATTGATGTGTCGGGCTCTTTGGAGTAAACAGTGGTCAGAGTTTTGTTGTCGGCGCCAATCTCTGCAATTGTGAAGCCGTCAAGATAGGTTTTTACACCCTCTCTCCAGTTGCCATAAACAATAAATTTGCGGCTGCCAAGAACGAAGATTTCGCCACCGTTGCAAACGCCCTTGTTGCAAAGACGGTCTGCGGGGTTGTACTCGCGTGTCAAATCACCTGCCACTTCGCCTTCCTCGAAGAAGATGTCGGTAAGCGCAAATTGACGGTTTACATATAAGTAACGGTCAGTGCCATCAACATCTTTGTAATAGTTGTAGGTAGCCCATGTGCCAACGCCAATCTTTTGGTCGGCATCATATACGTTTGAATACTGCACTAAAGGTGTATCGCCACCTGTTGAGCTGAAAGTATAGCAAACGATACCTTTGTTATCGAGGTCTTGAGCTGCACCACTTGCCAGCAGTGTAGCGCCCTCAGCGCCAAACACGTTGCCTTTGGCTTTGCCCAAAAAGTCGCCACGGCCCTGGATGCTACCCACTTTCTCAGTTGTAACCATCGTTGAAAGGTCGGCGCTGATAAGGGTAAATGTTGTTTCGCTTCCTAAGGGGTTGCTACCGGCAAAGCCCCAGTTTGCTATGATGGCGTTACCTGCCTCGTCGTGGCCGAGAGCCTGGTTTGCACCAATCTCTTTCTGACCAATCTCCTTGCCTGTAGCGAGGTTGAACACGCGCAGCTGCTGTGCGTTACGGTCGGTCATGTAGAACTTGTCGCCGAAGCCATAGCCTGAACGGCAAACACCATTGTCATAGTTGGTAATGTTTGTTACGGGCAGTTTAGTGAGTTCCTTTACCTGGAAATCACTTTGAGCATTAACTGTCATTGCTCCAGCCATTAAGGCTGTAAGAAGTAAAAATTTCTTCATAAATTTAAGTTAGTTTTAGATAATAATTAAGAAATGGTTTTCAATTCCACAAAGTTAGTAAATATCTTTAGATTTTCCAATATCTTTGAGTTAATATTTTATAAAGAATCTCCTTTTCTTTATGGCTCATAAATAAAACCTGGTTTATGGGCTTTCTTGCTGTTCTTATTAAGACAATAAGCCTTTGTTTTGTTATTCATTCTTGCGCTTCTTCTTGCGGTAGTTTTAAAGACAATAGAGACAATAGGGACAATCTTTAATTTTCTTACGCTAAAAATTTGTTCAAAAATAGGCCAAAAAATAATTGTCCCTATTGTCTCTATTGTCTCTATTGTCTTTAAAACAACCGCAAGCCAGAAACATAAATTTTTTGTCTTTACAAACATCAAAAAAACGCCTCCCCTGCACAAGGCAAAGGAGGCGTGTTTTTAAAATGTTATAACGTTAACGTCAGAGTTACGTTTTGTCATGCTTATTGCTTCATCACCTTCTTGGCGTTAAGCTTATTTACCTTGACGAGGTAGACGCCGCTACCAAGCTGTGAGGCATCAACCACAGCAGCATGGGCGCGTGTCACGAGAGAGCCGTTGACGGCAAACACCTTGACGTCGGTCACGGTCTCGGGAGCGTCGATAACGAGCTTGTCGCCCTCGAAACGGATCTGCAGATTATCTTCCTCAGCCTCTACGCTGCCGATGCCTGTCTCGATGTCCTTGACGATGGTGAGCGCTTTTGCAGCAGGAGTGATGGTCTCGTTGTTTGTTGTCGGTATGGCAAGCACGCCGAGGCGGTTGCCTGTGCATACGAGGTTGCCGGCATAGTCGAAGTGCATCTGATAGATGTAACTATTGGTGTTGGTTACGCCCGACTTGAATGAGCCACGGTGCTGGAGCACGGGCTCGGTTTCCGACTTCCATGTCACGTCGAAGAACTGAAGCACACCCTTCGCGTCGTTGACAACCAGCATCTTTCCGTCGTTGCTTATAGCGAAGCCCGCGCCGCCAGTAGCGTCGAACAGTTCGACGTTGTCGCCCTCGCCGCTATTGAAGGTGATCTTTCCTTCGCGTGTAACATAAACCAATGATGGCACGCCTTTGCTGTTGTTGCCGCTGCCACGAATCTGCGATACCCATGCACCGCCGTCGCGACCAGCCACGATGTGTATGTTTCCATTGATCATGTATCCGCCCACGCCTAAGGTGTAAGAAGGTGCCTTGTTCCACTCGTTCAGCAGTGTGCCGTCTTCCTGACCGATGTTGTAAACACAAACCTCGTTTTTAGGAGTCCAGTCTTCGTTGGCAACATATACCTTGGTGTCGGCACCTGTTCCGCCGAAGGCGATGCCCACGGCCGAAGAGCCCACGTTGGCACCGTCGTTGGTGAACAAGCCGTCGCTCTGGCGTGTGCCTATGAAGAACTGCTGATACTGGTAACCCTCGTCGGCCATCTTGGCGGGATCGGCGATGTAAACGCCTGAAGGGCCGTCAGACCATTCGGTCATCCAAACCTTACCCTCGGGGTCGGCAGCCATGCGATAGTTGCTTGACGGTGCGTTGTAGCCACGGTAGGGCGTATTGTTTACGCGGTTGAAGGTCTGGTCGTAAGCATAGATGCCGTTGGCGGCATTGCCTTTGCCTACGCGGTTGTTTATGTAGATGTAGCCAAAGTAAGGCGACTCGGGTGTTGTGATGACAGCGTTTCCGCTTAAGGAACCGCTGTATGCATCTTTGTCGGCATATACCTTTGTTATCTTTGTCACAGCCTCGCCACGCAGACGTACAGCCCAGTTGAGCGTTGTGCCCACGGTGCCCGGCAGTTCGTCTTGAGAGATGCTAACCTTGTTTTCGCCTTCTTTCACGTCGACGGTCTTGCTGCCCTTCTCGTTGCCCTCGGCATCAGTGAAGACGATGGCTGCGTCGGTAGCGTTGTCGTTGGCCTTGAAGGTAAGGGTGTAAGAGCCATCGCTTTCGCGCACGCTGCGCAGGTCGTAAGCGTAGATGTTCTTCACGACGGGCTGAGCCACACCCTCTGTTGTGAAGGTGGTGAGCGTCTTGCCGTGGAGGAGGCTGAGCGTTATGCCGTCGGCGTTGGCCTTTGCGCCAGCAGCCATGGTCGTTGTGGCGTCGGCTTCAGCCAGACTTGTAGTCTCCGATTTGACCAGTGTGGCTTTGTCGAGACCATCGGTGATGTCGAAGAGATGCACGCCACCCACCTTCTCGTCCTGCAGGAACGGTGTCACCATAAACTGGTGGCCGGCATACTTGAAGAACTGTATGCCGTGAGCTGCTGCATCGACAGCATCGGCGGCACACTTGCTTACAACGTTGGCATCGGTAGCTTGTGCTCCCTCTGTCATGCTAAACTCAATAGGCAGACCTGCCTCGCCGTCAATGACGAAGTTGTCGTCGGTGCGTGGAGAAACGGTCAGCTGCATGGCGCTGCCTTGACACTTCTCGCCAAACGTAGCGCCCTTTGAAGAGCCACGGAAACTGGTGGTAGAGAGCTTGCCTTCAACCACGGTCATGATGAGGTAGCGCAGGGCCTTGCTTGAACCAGACGTTGTGCCTGTTGTGACCACCTGACACTCGTCAGAGTCGCCGTTCACGGTCAGACCACGTCCCATGTCGGCACGGTAGAAGTTGCACGAGTGTTCTGTGGTGAACCATGTCTTGGGTGCCTCGTCGAACGAGTTCCATATATACACGTTCAGCTGTCCGCGCTTGTAGCCATCTTCAACCTTTGTGGCGTCAAACTGTGTGCGCACGCTGTTTACGCCAATCAGCTTGCCGTCGGCAGTGAAGGCGATGTCGTTGAGGCTTGAGTAGAAGCCCAAGTCGTCGGCGCTGCCTTCAACCAGTCCTTCTACAGACAGCTCTTTCTCTATTACGCGCTTCTTGTTATTAATAAGGTAGAGGTGCGGTGTCTTTGCATCGTTGGTGAGCACAACAGTCGAGTCGCCACGCACGAGCATGCGCTTCACGGTACCTTCGAGCATGAGTTCGCTTGAAGCCTGTGCAAACTCGAGCTGTGTGGGTGCGAGCGTCATGCCGTCGAGGGTAGGCTCCATGTAGTTGGGGTAGAGCACCACAGGCGGCTCATAGTTGGTAGCCTCTACATGCAGCTTGGCATAAGAGGTCTCGTTGGCTTTCACCTCAACGGTGATGTCGTCGTCGCCAAACAGGGGCTTGTAGCCCTCTTTCTCCACCTGGAAGGTGTATTTGCCGGGCTTCAGTCCGCTGAACACGAACACGCCGTTATAGTTGTCATCGACCTGATAGGTCTTCACCACGGCACCGTTCTGCATGAGGTTCACCTTCGCGCCGTTGATCGGCAACCACTGGTCGTCGGTGTTTGGAGCGTAATGGTAGAGGTTATTCACAATCTTCTCGTGCAGGTCTTTCACGGTACCCATGATGTAGCCAGTGGTCTCGGGTGTGAGGCCGTAATAGTCGCACACGCCGCGAGCCACGCGCACACCCTCCTGTCCGCACCAGTCTTTGTTGAGCGCACGGTGACGTGCCGGCTGATAGGTGTGGAAATAGCCCTCAAGCAGGAAGCCCGGTGTGCCGTGCTTGAGCACGCCGAGGTAGCCTGTGTAGGTGCCGTAGGTGCCGTAGCGTGTGCTTGAGCTGCCATAGAACGACACGTCGCCACGCAGGTTGGGCCTGTCCTTTCCGTAATAGCTCTGTGGGTCTATCTGGTCTTGCCAGTGGCGTGGCCAGCAGGTCTTTGCCATGTCTTTGCTGCCAGCGGCATAGTCTTCGCTGTCGGTGCCTCGATAGAGGAAGAGCGGATAGTTGGTGTTGGAGCCTTCATTTGCTGCGTTAGAGTGGATAGAGATAAACATATCCATGTTGTTGGCATCCACCTCCTCGCAGATCTCAGACAGACTGCGGTTATATTTTTCTTCGTCGGCTGCTCCCTTGACATAGGGGTACGGGCCGTTCAGCGTGCGCGAGAAGAGGATGTTCTTATGCTTCACGCCCATGCGTTCGAGCGTGCGCCCCAGCTCGAGACACTTCCACAGGTTAGTGTTCGACTCGTAGAAGCCGCAGGTGTCGGGACGTCCCGTTTCGAGAGCAGGGTATGGTATGGTTGCCATGGGTCGGTCGTTGGGACCCCATGAGCCGTGACCGGGGTTGATGTAGACACGCAGCTCTTCAGCTGTCTTCTTGCTCTGAGCCAGCGACACGCTGGCTGTCATTACTGTTGCAGCCATTGCCGCACACAAGAGTAACAATCTTTTCATGGTAATGGCTATTTAGAAACGTTAATGATGTAAGCTTGGCCTGCGGGCGTGGTGAACGCGATCTTTCCTGCCTTAGGCGCGGGCTTGGGATATTGGGCTATCACAGAGTTGTCGGTGAGCGTTTGCTGTGTGCCGTCGAGCGTTGTTGCAACGATTGCAGACGACACCACCACTTCGCCGTTGTCCTGGTCGTTCATGCCTATAACGATGTTGTCGTCGTACCATTTGGGAGCACGCAACGTGCCGAGGCTTTTGATGTTCTTGCCGTTAAGGTCGCACACAAAGGCGCCTACGCCGCAAACATAATAAAGCACCTTCTGTCCGTCGGGTGAGAGCGACGGCCAGATGTAGCTGTGGTCTGTGCCGTTGGGCGAGAACACAGCTGTCTTGCCGTTCCTGGTGAGCATGAGCTGGCGGTTGTTGATGCTCAGCACAGGCTGCTTCTCTGCCTTTTTGCCGTTGAACGACTTGGCTTTGAGCTTGCCCTTGTTCACGATCATCGCGTTACTGCCGCTCAGGCGCACACCCTGAAGGTCGCGCGTAGCGTCTTGAAGCACGAGCTTGCTGCCCGTGTTCAGGTCAACGGTGTTGAGCGATGTCATGCGCAGGCGCTTCGGCGTGAAGGTCGTTTCACGATACAGCACCGTGTTGCCGTCGGCAGAGAAACGGGCCTCATAGCCCGCGCCCTCGCTGTTGGTCAGCACAACGGTCTTGCCAGAAGACGGTTCAAAACTCTTCAGTCCTTCGTGGGCTCCTGTTGTCAGCAACAGGCGGTTGCCGTCAGGACTGATGTCGGCAACCATCTCACAGCCGTCAGGCAATGTGACTTGCTCCACACTCTGAACGCTAAACACTTGCGCCATCACGGAGAGTGGTAGGAACATAGCAAGCATAAATAAAGGTTTTCTCATAGTGGAATTGTTTAAATTGTGTGAGAATAAATAATAGTAAAAGATTTTTCTTTAGATTGTCCACAAAAGTAAATAAAATAAGAATTGGATGCAAATTTTGTTTGTGAAAATTAATGAATTTTAATAAAACTGTGCAGAAGCGCATTTCTCAAACTCTCGTAACGATGCCGTGTTACGGGAACGGTGATGAGAAAGGCAAGACTTAAGATTTGTTAATTTGTGGCTTTTTAGATATGTTATTAAATGTTTTTTGTACCTTTGCTCGCTGAATGACTTCTGACCAAAGTTAGAAAAAGAAATTCTTGCTAATATTCAACCTAAATATTTATAATCCTTATGCAAAAAAGACCTGTAAAACTGCTGAATTTTTTAGCCGCCATTGTAGGAATAGCGCTGTTGGCTGCCTGTAGCGGTGACGATGACACGTTGACCGATTCAACCGTCACACCTCCCCCTTCTGTGTCGAAGAACCCCACACCCGGTGAGAACGTTACCCCCGTTCTGCCCGAGAAAGATTTTCGTGCGGTATGGATGGCTACCGTCGATCACATTGACTGGCCAAACAGCATGGGCAGCACTTCTAGAGTGGCAGAAAGTCAGAAAAAATATTATCTGCGTTACCTTGACTCTCTGCAAGCTCTCAATATTAACGCCGTGATGTTTCAGGTGCGCCCCATGGCCGATGCTTTCTACGACTCACCCTATGAGCCGTGGTCGAAGTATATCACAGGTCGCCGTGGAAAGAAGCCGTTATATGACCCGCTGCCATGGCTCATCAGCGAGACACATAAGCGTGGCATGCAGTTCCATGCTTGGATGAACCCTTACCGCATTGCCACACGCTCAAGCGCTTCGAGCGAGTTCCCTGAACTGGAAGAGACCATCCCTGCAGAATGGGTGAAAGACTATAACAAGGTGCGCATCTATAACCCTGCCCTGCCAGAGGTGCGCCAACGCATTGCCGACATCGTGGCAGACCTGTTGCAGAAATTTGATGTCGACGGCATACACTTTGACGACTACTTCTACCCGTCGCTCACCTCTGGTGAGTCGATGAACGATAACGCAGAATATCAGAAATATGGCAGCGGTCAGGGAATTGCCAACTTCCGTCGTGCCAACGTAGACGCCATGATCACGAAGGTGAAGGAGACCATCCGTGCCGTGCGCCCCAACTGTCTGTTCTCTGTGTCGCCACAGGGCAACTACGACAACGACTATAACTCGATGTATTGTGACGTGAAGAAATGGTCGCAGAACGGAATGATCGATGTGCTCATACCGCAGATCTATTGGAGCACCCAGAAATATTTTGAACCTCGTCTGAAGCAGTTCGCTGACTTCTGCACCAAGTCTAATTTTATGGTGGGCTACGGTCTCTACCGTTTTGATGGTCAGTCTTCCGATCCTTATTACCAGACCAATGCCGACTTTAAGAAGCAGCTTGGCATTGCCTACGCCAACAAGAAGGTGAAGGGTGCAATATTCTTCAGCGCCAAATGGATGCTGAGCGATCCCGTCAACACAAACAAGGTTATCAAGGAGCAGTTTGACAAGCTGGAGCTGCCCCCTTATCTCGGTGTTGAAACGATGGTGCAGCCTGCTGCGCCCGAGAACGTCAAGGCCGATGGCAAGATGCTTTCGTGGGACGCTGTGCCCGACTGTTATTATGCCGTTTATCGCAACAACGGCGACGGCAATGTGGCTACGCTCGTGAAGATTACCTACGACACCGAGGTTGAGGTGCCCGAGAACGGCAACTACTTCGTGACGGCTCTCACCAGGGGCCTGAACGCCGAGAGCATGATCTCTAAGGTCGTGACATGTGGCGAGGGAACATCAGGCATTCCTGACATCACCATGTAATGGAGGAGCTTGTTACTAAACTTTCGTATTTATAATACGGAATTTTATCTCAAGCAAGCGTCGCCGAAGGCGGCGAATATCCATAACCGCTGGTGAAGAGAG
>OKRS01000307.1_pt1 | contig 38427 bp, 28 predicted proteins | sample 1601191 | NCBI WGS metagenome assembly OKRS01 (sample SAMEA3541509, study PRJEB24748) | human gut metagenome | biome: human gut; feature: human-associated habitat; material: faeces | place: China | collected 2012
TCGCCAACTTCAAGCCCGACCGAGGCAACTACACCAAGGACGGCAACCTCATCACATCGAAGGTGGGCATATACGGAGCTAACAGCAACGGACTCTTCGACATGGCAGGCAACGTAGCCGAATGGACAAGCACCGTGTACACCGAGGCAGGCGTAGAGGCGATGAACGACTTCAACCCTTCCCTACAGTACAACGCAGCAAAAGAAGATCCCTACCGACTCAAGAAGAAGAGCGTACGCGGTGGTTCGTGGAAAGATCCCGAGTCGTTCATACGCTCAGCATGGCGCACATGGGAGTATCAGAACCAGCCACGCTGCTACATCGGCTTCCGCTGTGTACGCAGCTTAGCAAACACATCAAGTGCTAAAGCAAAAGGAAAAAAGAAGTAAGTTGAAAATGGTGAGAAGTTGAGGTGGTGAGACTACTACACAACACTCACAAACCACATACGTTCTCACAATAAAAACAAAAAGACATGACAATTTACAGCAAATTCAACATAGTCTACCACTTGCAGAAGTGGATGGACAGTGTCCCCGGACAGACATTCCTCAACTACGCATATAGCTGGGGTGCATCAGTCGTAATTCTTGGTACGCTCTTCAAGCTCACCCACCTACCGGGTGCCAACATCATGCTTTTCGCAGGTATGGGCACCGAGGTATTCGTGTTCTTCATCTCAGCCTTCGACCGTCCGTTCGACAAGACGCAGGAAGGCAGAGACCTCCCTACGCACATCGACGAAGAGGAGATAGACCGCGAGGAGGCTGAAGCAGAGGCTGCATACAACGCCGGCGTGCAAGTTGCAGGTGGCGGTTCTGTAGTCGGTGGTGCTGGCGTAAGCGGCGGTGGCACTATTATAATAGGTGGCGGCACTGCAAACACAGCTAATGTTAGCGCAGCACCGGCTTCTGAAGGCGCAACACAGACTATAGTAGGTGGCACACAGACTATGGTAGGTGGCACACAGACCGTTGTATCGCCCGAAGCTGCACAGACAGCAGCTGCAGCTGCCGAACTGGCAGCCAACCACGAGGTGGCTATGCAGCTGGCAGACGCACAGGCAAACTATCTCGACGAGCTCAAGCGACTCACCGAGACCCTGCAGAAGGTGTCCGACCAGAGCGCACGACTCACACGCGACAGCGAGGAGATGGAGAATCTCAACCGCACACTCACCGGCATCTGCAAGATATACGAGATGCAGCTTAAGGGCGCAAGCCAACAGATTGGCACTATTGACCAAATCAACGAGCAGAGCAAGCGCATGGCTGAGCAGATTGAGCAGCTCAACGGCATCTATGCTCGCATGATTGAGGCGATGACCGTCAACATGAACTTAAAAGTAAAAGAGTAAAAAGGTAAAAAACCTAAGAATGGCAATAAAGAAAAAACATATCTCCCCCCGCCAGAAGATGATCAACCTCATGTATGTGGTGCTGATGGCGATGCTTGCCCTGAACATTTCCTCGGAAGTGCTCAACGGCTTCTCTATCGTGGAGGAGAGTCTGAACCGTACCACTGCCAACTCCTCAAAGGAGAACGAGGTGCTCTACAACAACTTCGCCGAACAGATGAATAAGAACCCACAGAAGGTGAAGGAGTGGTTCGAAAAGGCTACGGCTGTGAAGCGCATGAGCGACTCTCTGTACAACTTCGCGCAGGCGCTGAAGGTGCAAATTGTGCGCGAGGCTGACGGCAAGGACGGTAATATCTACGACATAAAGAGCAAGGACAACCTCGAAGCAGCAAGTCATGTGATGCTCGCACCGGGCACCGGACAGGGCAAGAAGCTCTACGATGCCATCAACACGTTCCGCGAGCGTATCCTCAAGATGGTTACCGACCCACATCAGCGCGAGATAATAGAAAGCAACCTCACCACAAAGGTGCCGAAGAACGCAAATACGCTCGGCAAGAACTGGCAGGAGTATATGTTCGAGGACATGCCCGTAGCAGGTGCCGTAACACTACTCTCGAAGCTGCAGAGCGACGTGCGCTACGCTGAAGGCGAAGTGTTGCACACACTCGTGGCAAACATCGACATGAAGGACATCCGTGTGAACAAGCTCTCGGCGTTCGTCATACCCGAGTCGAAGACCATCATCAGTGGCGACCAGTTCTCGGCACAAATCGTCATGGCAGCCGTAGACACCACACAACAGCCAGAGATATACGTAGGCGGACAGCGCATCAATAGCGGACTCTACCGCTTCACGGCAGGCGCTGTAGGCGAGCATCAGTTCGGCGGATACATCACCATGCGCGACGGTGCTGGCAACATCATCCGCCGCGACTTCACACAGAAATACACCGTCGTCGCACCGAGCGCAACCGTGTCGGCTGACCTTATGAACGTGCTCTACGCCGGCTACGACAACCCGATAAGCGTCAGCATACCGGGCGTACCGCTCAACGCCGTGTCGGCATCAATGTCGGGCGGTTCGTTCCGTTCTATCGGCATGGGCAAGTACATAGCGCGTCCGTCGGCAGTGGGCAGCGACGTCACTATCTCCGTCGCATCCAACGCCAACGGCAAGTCGCGCCAGATGGGCAAGTTCACATTCCATGTGCGCAAACTCCCCGACCCGGCAGCATACATGCAGATCGGCACCGACCGCTTCCGTGGCGGCGGACTCGCCAAGGCTTCTATCATGAACGCTCCGGGCATCAAGGCAGCCATCGACGACGGCATCCTCGACATACAGTTCAAGGTTGTGAGCTTCGAGACCGTGTTCTTCGACAACATGGGTAACGCTGTGCCGATGGCATCGGCAGGCAGCAGCTTCTCTGAGCGCCAGCGCGACACCTTCCGCAAGCTCTCAAGAGGCAAGCGCTTCTACATCTCGCGCATCACAGCGGTAGGCCCCGACGGCATCACACGCAAGTTGAACGGATCAATGGAGGTTATAGTGAAATAAAGCTAGAACCCTAGTAACCCTAGTAACCCTAGTAACCCATAGAAAGTCTAGTCCCCTAGCAATCCTAGAAAACAAAAAACAAAACAATGAATAAATTCTTAGCAATACTCCTCGCCGCCCTCTTCTGTGCCGATATAGCTTCGGCACAGCCAGCGGCACGTCGCCGCGAGCAGGCTCAGCAGCAACAGCAGAAAGACCAGGGACTGAGCGTGCGCGCCCAGATATCGTTCCCGACACAGAAAGCGATGGACGAGGACGTGACGTGGCGACGCGACATATACCGCGAGATAAACCTCACGGAGGATGCCAACGCCGGACTCTACTATCCTGTGGAGCCGGTAGGTTCGCAGATGAACCTCTTCACGTATATCTTCAAGCTCGTAATGAAGCGTTCCATCACCGCCTACGAGTACCGCTTGGACGGCAATGAGGTGTTCGACGACGCAGCAAAGGTGAACCTTAAATCGCTGCTCGACAACTATCACATCTTCTACGAGCGCACCGACCGTGGCATACGCATCGACGACAGCGACATTCCGTCACGCGAAGTGACAGCTTACTACGTGAAGGAGGCGACCTACTACGACGACCGCAACTCGGCGTTCCACACAAAGGTGCTGGCGCTCTGCCCTATCCTCAAGCGCGAAGACGACTTCGGCGACGCAGCTACAAGCTATCCGCTCTTCTGGGTGAAGTACGATGACCTTGCACCATTCCTCACGAAGCAGACCATCATGACGAGCAACCTCAACAACGCTGCCACAATGTCGATGGACGACTACTTCACGAAGAACATGTACAAGGGCAAGATATACAAGACCACGAACATGCTCGGCAAGACACTCGCACAGTACTGCCCCACCGATTCGGCTATGAAGAAGGAGCAGAAGCGCATCGAGAAGGAGCTTACCGACTTCGAGCAGCACGTGTGGGGTGCGGGCGAACCGAAGGACTCGCTCGACAGCATCGCCGCTGTGGACAAGAAGGCGGCTAAGGCTATCAGAAAGAAGAACCGTCGTGCAAGTGCTGCAGCCTCAACACGAACAAAGACAAAAACCGCAAAGGTGAAGAGATCGCGCTCCAATAGCGGTGCGTCAAAGCCATCGGGTGGTACAGCACGTGTCAGCGTGCGCAGACAGCGACACTAATTTGTAGGAGGATGTGTCAAGCAAACGTAAATTGAATATTAACCAAAAACAAACAGGTATGAAAAAGATCTTTACATCAGCAGCCATCGCACTTGCGATGCTTTTCACGGCAAACACAGCAAATGCTGGTATCAACTTCGGTGTTAAGGGCGGTCTGAACGTAACAAGCATGAGCATCAGCTCAAAGGTGCTCGACTCCAACAACCGTGCAGGCTTCTTCATCGGTCCGACTGTGAAGTTCACACTTCCGCTCGTAGGTCTTGGCATCGACGCTTCGGCTCTCTACGACCAGCGTGAGGCAAAACTCGCAGTAGATGTTGACGAAAACCAGTACGTACTGCCCACAAAGCAGACTCTGAAGACACAGGCTATCAACATTCCTATCAACGTGCGCTATAGCATCGGCTTGGGCAGTGTTGCCAACGTGCTCTTCTTCGCAGGTCCGCAGTTCGGCTTCCACGTAGGCAATAAGAACAAGGATCTTGGTGCAGGCAGCGAGTGGAAGCTCAAGAGTTCGCAGTTCAGCGTGAACGTTGGTGCTGGTTTCACCGTTCTGAAGCACCTCCAGCTCACAGCCAACTACAACATCGCTTGCGGAAAGACGGGCGATGTAACATTAAGCAAAACAGCAAGTAACGTATTGGGAGCTCCGTTCGAGAAGAGCGGTCGTACCAATGCTTGGCAGATAGCCCTTGCATACTACTTCTAATGCACTACGTAGACGTAATACTCCCTCTACCTTTAGAAGGAACATTCACATACTCCGTACCTGAGCCTATGGAGACTCAGGTGCGGATGGGTGTGCGTGTACTTGTGCCCTTAGGCAGGTCGAAGACATACACGGCGATGGCGGTGCGATTGCACAGCGAGAAGCCGGAGTTCGAGACACGCCCAATCATCCAAGTCATAGACGCAGAGCCTGTGCTCATCGAGCAGCAGCTACGCCTATGGCAGTGGATTTCTACCTACTACATGTCGCCCATTGGCGACGTATTCAAAGCCGCGCTTCCTGCCGGATTGAAAGCCGAAGAGAATTATCGCCCGAAGACGGTGCGCTGCGTCACGCTGCCCGCCAACCTACGTTCGGAGCAATCGCTCCATATGGCACTCACCATCCTGAAGCGTGCACTGAAACAACACCAGACATTCATCACCTACCTCGAACTGTCACATTGGAACGAGATTGACGGCGAGACACCGCCGGCGCATATCGCTGAGATAGCCTGCGACGAGCTGCAGAACGTAGCCAACGCTTCGGATGCGGTGTTGCGCCAGCTCATACAGCGCAACTTCCTCGAACTTTACCATCGCGAAGTGGGCCGTCTGAACACCTCCGGCGAGTATCACCCCGAGCGCATCCAGCCGCTCAGCCCGGCGCAGAAAGCAGCTGAGGACAGCATCAGCCGCCAGTTCAACGAGAAGAACGTAGTGTTGCTGCACGGCGTAACGTCGAGCGGCAAGACCGAAATATACATCCACCTTATAAAGAAAGCCATCGACGAGGGCAAGCAGGTGCTCTATCTGCTGCCCGAGATAGCGCTGACGGTGCAGATGACGCGCCGCCTGCACAACGTGTTCGGTTCACGCTTAGGCATATACCACTCTAAATATAGCGATGCAGAGCGCGTGGAGATATGGAAGAAACAGCTCTCCAGCGAACCCTACGACGTGATACTCGGTGCACGCTCCGCTGTCTTCCTACCCTTCACGCGCCTCGGACTCGTCATCGTCGACGAGGAGCACGAGACTTCATTCAAGCAGCAAGACCCTGCTCCACGCTATCACGCACGCTCTACAGCCATCATGCTCGCCAGGATGTACGAGGGGGCAAAGGTGCTGTTAGGCACGGCTACGCCCTCCATGGAGAGCTACCACAACGCCTGCACGAGCAAGTACGGCTACGTGCAGCTCACCACACGCTACAAGGATGTGGCGATGCCCGAGATACGCGTCGTAGACACCAAAGACCTGTACCACCGCAAGATGATGCGTGGGGCGTTCTCGCCCGACTTACTCGAAGCGATGCGCACGGCTTTGCGCAACAAAAAGCAGGTGCTACTGTTCCAGAACCGCCGCGGCTTCGCGCCGATGGTGGAGTGCAAGGTGTGCGGATGGGTGCCTAAGTGCAAGAACTGCGACGTGTCGCTCACCTATCACCGCTCGATGAACCTTCTCACCTGCCACTACTGCGGCTACACCTACCCCGTGCCAAAGCAGTGCCCCAACTGCGAGAGCACCGAACTGCTCGGTCGCGGCTACGGCACGGAGAAGATTGAGGACCGCGTGCGCGAGTTGTTCCCCGAAGCACGCATCGCCCGTATGGATCTTGACACCACGCGCTCGGCAGGAGCCTACGGACGCATCATCGACGACTTCTCCTGCGGCAGAACCGACATACTCATCGGCACGCAGATGATAACCAAGGGACTCGACTTCTCGGGCGTCACGGTCGTGGGTATTCTGAATGCCGACACCATGCTCAACTATCCCGACTTCCGTGCCTACGAGCAGGCGTTCCAGATGCTCTCGCAGGTGAGCGGCAGAGCAGGACGGCGCGACGAGCGCGGACTCGTCATACTGCAGACCAAGAGCGCCGACCTGCCCGTGATACAGCAGGTCGTTGCGGGCGACTTCCAGACGTTCGCCCGCGACTTGCTTGAGGAGCGCAGCATGTTCCGCTATCCGCCGTTCTACCACCTCGTCTATGTCTACCTGCGCCACCGCAACGAGCAGCTGGTAGACAGTGCCGCCATCGAGATGGCTTCGCGTCTCAGACAGGCGTTCGCCGACCGCGTGCTCGGTCCCGACAAACCGGCTGTGGCACGTGTAAAGACCGAGTCGATACGCAAGATTGTCATCAAGCTCGAGCAGGGCATCAATCTGCCGCTCGCACGCCAGTGCATGGCGGAAGCACGCACCCAACTGCTGCAGGACAAACGCTACGCAGCCATGACCGTATTTTTCGATGTCGACCCAAGCTGACGATAGAAAAGGGTTTATATAAGAGAGAGGCAAAATTCCCTCACCTACAATTAGGTTTTTACTATATATGCGCCTGTGGATACAATGCATTCAGGGAACTTTTTAAATAAGCCTTTCTCTTATGGATAAGACACTACTTGTAGATTTCTTTAAAAGAACTGATTTCAATAATATTACAGAACTCTGCTTCCTCTTTTCCTGGGTGATATAATTAATACTCAACAGGCCACGACTTTAACGAGACACTAATAATTTATTATTACTGTCCTGTAAAACATACCATTAGAGCTAAACTACAACCAACGATTGTTCCCATAGCATAGGAACAACATCCATTGCGTGCCAACAAACAAATATTTTTGTCTACTACCATAAATAATCTCTTTGAAGATGTCATGGTAATTTGGATTTCATTTCATTATTTTTAAGTATTGCGCTAACAATCATTTCATTATAACTTTGCAAGCACTAAAAGTTATTAACTCCTCAACCTATGAAGTGTTCTCTGTCTACAAATTTAATAGATCATGTTTTTATTCGAATCTGAATAACATACTAAAAAAAGTGTTATGGAGGACAAAATGGGAAGAGTAAATAAAAACATAATTTAACAACAAGTATGAAACTAATGAGAATGATCACCATGTTTTTCATTATTGCCTGTATAATAACAGCCTGTAGCAATGATGACAACCCTAATGTAGAGATGACTAACGGCGTAACTCTTTCTGTTGTTGGCAATGCCTCCATGGCAGAGGATGACACAGAGGGTATCAACATTCATGTACTGATGGCATTTGCACCCAATAAGGATGAAACTATCGAAATCGTCATGACAGGCAATGAAAGTAATATTGTGCGTATAGACCACAACACACTACACTTCAAAGCTGGACAAAAAGAAACTATAGTGAAAATACAATCCAATGCAAAGCATATGCTCTCAACTCCAAAGACAATAAGCATAAAAGTTGGAAAAACTTCTAATCCTCATATAAAAGCGGCAGATGAAGGAGTAAAAATTACCATTACACCTGATTCTGACATGCCAGTATTAACATCAAAGCAGCTACAACTTATTGAAGGATATAAGCAAAAGTATGGCTTCGATATCACCGCCATGCTTGGTAAAGTGCCCGTTGAGGCAACAGTCTCATTCAATACAGCGGACAAAGAGAGTTTCTTTAAAGGCGAATCACAGGCAACATTCAAAGGGTTCAGTATTATTACTCTTAGCGAGAAAGCCACAGAAGAGACTCCGGTATTAAAGATGATTGAAAACCCGATGGGGCTAACCTCATTTTTCTATGACATTCTAAAACGTAAAACTGTAGAGGACAATGAGTTCTTTCTCCAGCAACCATACGGTAATGCCATTGTTCAAGCCATTGCATATGACGCGTCTAAGGAGCAATTCAGCATGACACTTGACGACATCAAGCTTGTTCCATCCTCTGGTGAGATTGAATTTATCGTCCAACGTTCTAATGCTTATGATGAAATGATTTATGCGTTGCCTTTTGTCTATTATTTCTCAGCTTGGGAAAGGGTGAAAAAACTACGTGATGAAGGTACGATAATCTACGTAAAAGAAAACGGAAAAACTGTAGGCTACCAAATAACTGATGAGTTTCTCATGGCAGGCGGTTCAATAGATCCTCAACGCTGGCTTGCCGTCAGTGATGTCAGTCGCGACACATTCAAAAACTCACCTTCGGACTGGATAGAACCTAAGGGGTCTTTTGACTTTACCAATGGAACTATGTCATTTGTCTTCCCTTGGGACTTCGATGCAGCAAATGGTTACGAACAGATACGAGTCACTTACACCTTACAAAACAAAGGTTTATAAGCATATTTGTATTGATTATTATATCTCAGTCCCCCGATTTAACAACATATTTTGTGTACAATGATTTTATTATATAACTATAAAAACAACAAATAATGAAAAGAAAACAACTACTCCTTCTACTGTTCAGCTGGCTAATGACACCACTTGGTATAGAAGCTGCAGGACCAGTACAATTCTTTTGTATAGAACTTCATAATGGGTCAAAGGCAGAATTTGCGCTTTCAACCCAACCCTTGATTTCTTTTTCGAATGGAAGTATGACAGTTACTACCACTGAAAAAACAATTACAGCGGATCTGTCAGATGTAATCAGCTATACTTTCAGTGAGGAAAGCATTAGCACAAGCATATCCACGCCAACCATGCAGCATGTAGAAAAACCACAAATAAATTACTCTACAGGACATATTCGCCTAAGCGGACTCAAAGAAAAAGCTACTGTAAGTATCGTGGATCTAAAAGGTCAACAAATATTTAAAGGTCAGTCGTCTCCAGACGGCATGATGGATATTGATACATCACTCTACGCTAAAGGTATCTACATCATTTGCACACCAAACGGAAACATCAAAGTAGCAGTAGAAAAATAACAACTTAAATAAAACCAATCAATAATAATTTTAAAATAAATAGAAATGAAAAAATACTTATTCTCTGTCCTTTTCTCTTTCACATTCGTACCACTCTCTGCACAGACCTACAATATGAAGATAGTCAAAAAAAGTGGTGATATCGTACAAATTCTTGCTGATGATATTGAAAGAATATCTTTTGAAGAAAGTGTTTCTCCAAAGCCTTCCCCACAGTATGTCACCCTCTTTGGTGTGAAGTGGGCAACAGGAAACCTCCAATACGACAAAGGAACATGGAAAATTGCAGACCATCAATGGAGTTACTTCAAACCACGCTACGGTCTCCATAGAGATGCTACGGAAGCCTATAAGTTTGAAATAGAACAGGCTGATGACCAAATAGACCATTTCAACTTTGGAGTTTGTGGTAGTAATGCACTCACCTATTCGAAAGATGTGTATGGCAACACAACAAAAACCGATATTGCCGGAAAGATGTATACAGATGATAAATTCATTAATGAAACCACAGATTTTGAACAGGCCACCTTTGGTGATATCGCTTATTGGGCTACTAAGGGAATGTTTCGTCTACCACGTTATACAGAAATCATTGACCTAACACAGAAAGGTAAATGGCAGTTCGGATATGTAACTGTCGATGAAAACAAACAAATCTATGGGTATTTAGTAACTGAACCTGGAGAAGGAGATATTGCAATGACCATTCGATTCCCTAAAGAACTAACTAAAGACGACATATCAACAGGACTTTTCCTACCTTGTGCAGGGTCACGATATGACGACACAAAAGCCGTAAAATATGCAGGATATGGTGGTTATTATACATCATCCATTCTGTTTGAAGATTCAAAAGACCACGCACGCTGTCTTAGCTTTGACAATGATGGCGTATACGATAGTAACGGAGAGAACTGTCGTTATGGAAGTTCAATTCGCCCTGTAGTTGTAGAATAAGTTTCCTTGCAACTACCAAAAGGCAGGAATCCTATTTTAGATTCCTGCCTTTAATAGTTCCTTAAATACGAATGCATTAGTAGGATATCGTCATATCCTCGGGCACACAGATATAAAAATCAGCAATACCCTTATACTCATCTTCCAAGCGTAAAATATTCTCTTGTCTGACAGCTCTTACTACCATATAAGTTGTTTCTGGCTTGTATTGTAACAAATAAGGAATTATTCCCTCATGATTATCTGTATGAAAGTTACCATTGAAATGAATAAATTTTTCTTGTAGATTCTTTGCTATTCGCCACGCCATTGTAGCATCTTTAATCGCCTGTGCCTCAGCAATCTGGCGTGGGTTCACATTCTTATTCTTCCCCATTAACCCCATAAGTACAAATCCTTGTTCCACACTCTCATTTGTCTGAAAGTGTATAGGGAGTGGTGCCATATATGCTTTAGCCTCTATTGAGAACGAATCAAGATAGCTCAAACCGTGTTCCTTTACAGCCGTAGCATAGCGACGAGGTATATTCGTAGCCACAATAGGGATATTATGATCACGTGCATACGAGATTAAAGATGCATAATCCGTGCTATAATTAGGCCAAAGGCGCATTTCTTCCTCAAAACGGTCACCTGTTATCTGTCCATGAAGATACTCATCTAAGACAAGCTGGTTGTCACTTTCAAACATCTCCATACCCACTTTCAGTTTCTTCCCATGAATCTTGTAGAGACTATCTAACAACTTCAGCTCCAGCCAATGTGTTATTACACAGTTATGGATCTCGCCTATAAAGACCACATCAACCTTAGCAATTGTCTTCACCAATTGGTCGTAATCAACAGCCCTCCCCTTACCATCATACAAACGATAGGCTTCAGGCTGTGTCTGCGAGGTTCCTGGCACTACTATAAAAATACAGAGAAAACCCCAAAGTAAGCGTAATTTATTTATCATCTTCATTTCATTTGCGTTTTATATACTACATATCTTTTATCCCAAACGATCATCTCGTTTATCATCTTTTGTAATTTCTTAGGCGTAATATCGTTCAGACATTCAGCATAATGGTCGAAATCATACAGCGACTCTCCATTCTTAACAAGTGTCATTAATGCCGTTTTCCATTCGGAAGGAGCCTTATCATGAAGATTTTTATCCTTTGTGACAAGGAATGAACGCTTCATCTTGCCGAGTTCGGACGTACTGATGGGCGATGCCTTGAGCTGCTTTATTATGTCCTTCACCAATCTCTCAACCCACTGCTGATTATCATCCTTCATCGAAACAGTAATCAGAAAATGATATTTCTGCTGCGGAATACCATCATAATAGAGATCTACGTAAGGCGAATAAACAAGATTTTCTCTTTCACGTAACACTTTCAACACACGATCTTGCAGTACGTCGCGGATAAGCTTCATACATAGAGAGTTTTGAAGCGATGGCGTATAGTTGCCTGCAAAGATATAATTAACCAGTGTCTGACGATCATTTCCACCTCCAAAACCTTTCTTAACAACTTCTTTTCCTATGCGGAAAGGAGCGTTATCCAGTGGTAATTGTAAAGGCTGCACAGCAATCTGAGAAAACGTAGCGACAGCTTTTTGCAAGACATCTTCCATTGAGAAGTTACCTGTCAGAATTATTGTGAGGCGTGAAGGGTCGGCAAATAAGTTCTTATAATAGGTTGTCAACGTATCAATATCCAATGAATCTAACACAGACGCAGTAAGATACCTTCTACTATTATCTAACGAATTACCGACCAACGAATCTATCGTACCTGCCATCAAACGGTCTACATCATGTGCAAGCATCTTATCAAGGATTGTTTCCTTACCTAAGTTTGCAATCTCCGCAGTCACAGTCTCCTTAAATTCCTTACGATTTATTCCAGGAAAACACATCTTTTGATACACTAAATTAAACAATTCAGTACTTTTGTTTGCTGGGGCAGAAGCCATGAGTTGGTGCCAGAAATTATCGATACCCACGGTCATAGAAATCTTTTCTTGTGTCATAACAGACAATAATGTGTCATTTTGAATCTTATATAGTCCACCCATATCTACATAGCTGACAGCATCGTGCAATTTCAACTGCATTGGAAGCGATAGATCAGCTGTGCCTCCCCTGCCTATTGCCACTAACGAGATAGTTGAATCTTCGTCTATCGTTGGACGAAGAATAATCCTCAATCCATTCTTCAATACGATTTCCTCTGCTCCTATATCAGTCCATTTATGATAGTTTTCAATACTATCTGGCATAAAAACTGCAGATTGGGTTAAGCATAAAGGAATTATAACATGAGGTTCATTAAGCTTCTCCTTTCCACTAAAGACATATGGAGTACAAGAATGTTTATCACCTATATTCCATGCGGAATCTGCTTTTTCTGCAGTGAGACGATTCGCCCCTAAACTACCATTGGCATAAGTATAGGCATACAATCTGTTCCGACTCAACTGATCAAGTAGCCTCTTCATTAACTGTTGAAGCTGCGCACTGGTTGTATTCACAACTTGCTGTCGCACCCACTCCACCTCGTCGGGGTTCCAAAGTATACGGTCGCCAGCAGTGATATAATCCACGAAATCATCACATATATTTTCTGAAAGACGTTGAGTGGTATCAGGTAAGAGATTATCTAAGCGTGCACCAATAAGTTGTTGCAGTTCATCATGCTGTACTCCAAAGCGCAACAAACGATGACACTCGGATGACACCGCACTTAACTGATGTTCTAAATCGGCAGTGGATGCACCTCGAAATGATAAAACGAAATGATCATTGTCTGCTAAGTACCAGTCATCTGACACATTACATTCTATACTATCTGCTGCAAAACGCTCCGACAGACAATGTACAAGCATACACCTACGTTGTTTCTCAACTGCATCTTGTAATGTCTGTCTCACACAAGTATTATGCGGAATGATAAGTTCCAATTTGTCTTCATACTGAACGCTATCTGCAATCTCCATCCAACTGGCTCCACAGGTGTAATACATAGGGAACTTAGTCAATGGTTTCTCTACATCACCTGAGGGTATTATACCTAATGTCTGAGATAGTTTTTCCACCACTTCCGTAACATTAACCGGTCCAACAATAAGCACAGTGGCATGTGATGGAACGTACCATCGTTTATAGAATGTCTTCAGGTGGTTACTATCAATGCTATTTATCTCCTGCTCGGTAGCAAGCGGAAGACGTTCAGCATAACGGTTATGTCCCATCTTGAGACTGTAGAAATCATCATTCTGCTGATATCCACGCAATTCTTCCACAATGACACTACGTTCTTTCTTTACCCGTTCATTATCAAAATCAATACCACAAAGCCAATCGCGAAGGACCAGGAATGTTGTATCAAGTATTTCTTTATTATCTGAATAATAAGGTAACGAAAGACAATAGATAGTGCGGTCGAACCCAGTAAAGGCATTAATATCACGTCCGAACTTCATACCTTGACCTTCAAAATAGTCGACAAGAGCACGTTTCGGAAAGTGTTTTGTACCGATAAAGGCACAGTGTTCCAGAAAATGTGCACAACCTCGCTGATCGTTTTCCTCTTGTAATGAACCGACACTCATAATCATTCTCACCTCAACGCTATGCCGTGGTAAAGCATTAGGCTGTATGATATAACGCAATCCATTACTCAATCTTCCCTCAACAGAGCCTTTCGGTAAAGAAATAGTACTACACCCACTTCGTGAGGACTGTGCTGAAGTATGTCCGGAAGACAGTAAACCAAATATGAAAGCTAACAAAATGGTGTATCGAAAAAATCTTTTCTTCATCTTATCTATATTATTATGGAAATAAAGCATAAATAACATACGCTTGTTCATCGTTTCTCGTACTATTATACATTAATTGGAAGACCATCCTGGATTCTGTTCTACCTTATTGAATCGATATTCGGACACAGGAATAGGGAATGTCCAACGATAATCATCTGGCGACACACTGCCGACAACACCGTTTCCCCATTGAGATTGCCGTTTAAGATCTACAGAATGAGTACGTTTAAGATCGAAGAAATTAACCCCTTCACCTATAAATTCTCGTTGTTTATCAACCATAATTAGGTCTAAAAGGGCTTTATTCGAAATCCCCGACGGGGCTTCTGCTACACCTATACAATGCCAATAATGATTGATTAAGGTGCGTGCTGCCTCCGTATCTCCTCTCCTACAATAGGCTTCAGAGACAATATAATAAGCTCCGGCATATCGCATTATATTGATATAAGCCGTTGGCTGGTTTAGCTTATTACATCGATTGTACTTTCCTAAAAGTTCCCTAACAGAACCGTTCATCAAAAAAGGATAGACAAATGAATCCTTCCGCACATCAGACGAGCAGAAAGACAACTGCGGATTAATCATGAAATAATCACCTTCTTGTACACTATATTGAATACTTGCATAATAAGTTGATGTAATATTAAAAGCAAATATACGCCCTGAATAGCTATTTGTAGCCCACAAACTATTAATGCCTTCCACTGTAAAATAAGCGTCATTACTTTTTGCCAAAATCTTAGCCCCTGCATCAATGGCACCTTGATAATCACCAGAATAGAGTGCTAAATCAGCTAAAAGATACTGCACAGCATCCTGTGAACACCATCCATTACGAGAAGAAGTGTTATTTACTTGCGCAGCATCGGTAAGCCACTCTTTAATCTTTACTACACACTCACGTATTGAAGAACGCTGCTTACTCTCTATTCCAAGTTGGCTTTTCAGGATAACCCCTGGTGCATCAGGATTCACATCATATGCTGGAGCAAAGATCTTTAACAGTTGGAGATAACACAATGCTTTTAAGGTCTTTGCTTCAGAAGTGATTGCAATCTTCTCTTTCTCTTCGTTTGTCGTCTCAGTCTTCACACTATTCATACGTTCAAGAAGTCCATCACATTGGGCAATAACATTATAATAATCTATCCAAAGAGTTGGAGCAAGTTTACTGATTTCCTTATCGTTCCAGTTATAAAGATTCAAAACACTAACATCCTTTATAGAAAGAGATGTCGGAACGAAGTCGTTTCCCAACAAGGAGAATTCATACTCATAGTGAGGAAAAGACGAATAAGCTGATGCTAACAGAGATCGTGCATTTGTAACATTTGTGATTGCATCAGGATCCGAAAATTGATCTTGTGGCGGAATATTCAGGCTACAAGCGTATAATGATGCCAGACATAAGCCAACTGAAATGCTTTTTATTTTTAATATACTTTGTTTCATATAGCGTTGTCAATGCGTTTCAGAGTAAAATTCTCTATTTCGCAACGTATTATCAGAATGTTAAATTGAGATTAAATGTGAATACTGGTGACATCGTACCTGCAAGTGTACCACTTTCTGGATCTGATTCCTTGTACCTTGTCCATGTAAAAAGGTTAGAACCTTGTAATCCAAAATTTGCATATTTCACGAATGGAATTATCTTATGAAGCCAATCAGACGGAATCCTATAGCGTAGCGATATACTTGATAGCCTTATATAATCACTGCTGCCCACAGTCCGTGTATTAGGATAGAGTGCGAGATTCTCTTCTGCAATGCTTTGCGTATAAAATGGAGTCCAGTATGTCTTATTTTCATCTCCTCGTTTAAACCACATCTTCCGTGTCTGTCCAAGCACAGCATTATATATGGCATTATCGCTATTGCGCACATACTGATACGAAAAGCGTTGTTTTCCACCATATACATAATAAAATGATACATCCATATCGAACTGTTTATAAGAGAAACTGGCATAGAGACTGCCAGAATAAGGTGGTGTCTGATGGCCTAAAGCAACGAAGTCGCTTCGCACCAACTGCTCCGTCCCTTGCTTCTCAACCCCCTCAGGAGTAAGAAACACGGGATAACCGGTAAGCGGATTGATACCTAACGAGTGTAAACCATATATCATATCATATGCCTTTCCTACCTCATAATCTGGCACTATAGATTGTTCGTCAAGATAAAGTTTATCTGTCCAATAGAGGCTTACTACCTTATTCTCATTATAGGCAATATTTCCTCCTACTGACAATCGACAGTCAAATCCGTCTAAAATCTTAGCATTCATCCCCAATTCTATACCCCTGTTCTGCAACACACCTATATTGCGCTTAAGAGAAGAGAAACCTGAACTTGTAGCAATAGGTACATCCAAGAGTGCTTGATCTGTGCGACGGTTATACCAGTTGATATTGAACGTAATGCGTTTTATAAATTCTAAGGTCACACCAAAATCCATGGACTTATTCTGCTCCGCCTTCAAATTCTTGTTATAAAGCGACAATAACGACAATATACGACTATCCTCATACGATTGCTCACCAAACATGAAAGTCCCGACTGTATTAGACACCGTCACACCATTGAGATTTGCAGTGACACCATATGATGCCTTAAAGTTTAGACTTGATAAAATCTTATTACTTTTAAGCCAAGAATAATTTGTCGGTGTCCAACCCAAACCTACTGCCCAAGCCGAATTCCAACGCTTGTCTGATGGGAGTATTGACGAAGCATCAGCCTTATAGGTGAAGTAAACATCATAAATGGTATTATAAGTATAGCCTGCCACGACACCTATACCCATCTGTGCATTTTTGTCACGAGGATTTCTTACAGATGGCTGACGTAACCCATGCAATGAATTATTAATTGCAGAAGGAGCATCCACATTACCTACTCCATATCCGGTGATGCCTACAGCATCATAGTTATAAAGGTAATAATCGAAGTTTGCACCCAGTGTTATATCATGAGCATCAGCAAACACATGGCTGTAAGTAGCCCGAACATTACTCGACAGATTGACTGTTGCGCCCTTAGTCCGACTATAGATTCCCCTTGCATTAACAGGAACGCCACTATTTTGTTCTTGATAAGACGATGCAGGAGTAAAACTGTGGCTGTCATCTTGAAGGTAATCTAAACCCGCTACATATGCTAATGTCAAGTCTTTCCATGGGGTTAACGTTAAGTTAATATCCACTCCGGCATTCTTATCAGAAGTATCGCTCTGATACTGTTGAGTGAGATCTCTATACGTTCTATTAGGATACGAATAGAGTTCGCCTGTCTTTTGTTCATAAGGATTGAGATTATAAACCAACGAAGTAGGATCATACGATGAGCCATTAGGCGAATTGCTCTTAGCATATCCACCTAACACACCAATCATTAGATAACCCATCTTACCCAACTGCTGGTCTACTCCCATTCTGACACTGAAGCGTTGTTTGTTGTTTCCTTCTATTCTTCCACCCTGATATGTATAGTTTCCTGACAGATAATAAGTTGTATTTCCGTTTCCTCCCTTTATACTCATATTGTGCTTTTGATAGAAGTTGTTATGAATAAGTTCCTTAAACCAATCTGTATGAATACCCTTTAATGCAGACAATCGCATTTCTCCCTCTGCAATCAACTGTTCTTTATTCGGGTCGGAGGCATGATAACGTTCGTAATAATCCCTACTGAAACGATAGCCTGGTGCAGCTGGATTTTGCAAAAGACGCTCCAATTCTAATTTCTCCTCCGTATCCATAAGCCGTACACCACGTCTGCCACGCATCGTCAAGCCAAGATCCATACCATATGTGAGTATCATCTTTCCCTTATAACCACGCTGTGAACTTATCTCTAATACACCGTTGGCTGCTTTTATACCATACAGAGCACCAGCAGTGGCATTTTTCAAGACCTTTATGCTTGCTATATCCTGCGGATTTAGATTATAGAATGACTCTGCCGAGATTATCTTTCCGTCAAGTACATAGAGAGGCTCATTGCTCGTATTGCCACGTCTAAACGATGAGTTTCCTCGTATTCTGACCTGCGGTTTACTACCCAGATCTCCAGTATTTATAACGTTCAATCCAGGTATCATACCTTGTAAAGCCAGTCCCATGTCAATCATTGGCTTTTCACTGAGACGTTTCATATCTACCGACTCTACAATTCCTACCTTTGAACGAAGGTCGATGGCATTAATATTACTCTTTGCCTTTACTACGACTTCACCCAAGTTATTCTCTGCCGTCTGCATTCTTACGTCTATTCGCTCACGACCATCATATTTCAATTTCTTTTGAGAAAATCCTACATAGGTAAAGGAAATGACTGAGGCTTTACCAAAATCACCATTTAATTGGTATCGCCCTTTAACATCTGTAATGGTGGCTATCTGAGTTCCTCTAATCTGGACACTCACGCCTATAAGCGGTTCATTGTTGCTATCTGTCACATAGCCATAAAGTCTTCGTTTCTGAGCCTCAGCTTCTTGAAAAGAAAAGAAGAGGCTCAGAAACGTAAAAATACACCACAAATGAATTTTCTTCATGCCTAAAAAAGTCTATCGTTTGCTTTCAACCCACTTGTTTGTTTGGGCTACAATCCAATCTACAACAAGTGGAGTACAAGCAGGAAGAATACCATCAGCACTATAGACTATCTCCACACCTGTCTTTTTTACAAGGTCACTCTGAACTTCTGTCATCTTATGACGGTCTGCCATTCGCTTCACATCAGACACCAAATATATTCCCTGAACAATAATTCGCTTTTTCTTTTGAGATGCTTTGCTTAATAAAGGCATCAGTTCATTGGCAAAATCATGTCCCATTTCGATAACTGCATGGTCGACATAATCGATTTCTGTATGCTCCTTTGTGTATTTATCAACATTCTTGAGAACTTCCTTCCAAAATCCATCACGCTCTGGATCACCATGAGTAAGGTAAATCACAGCCTCATTAGAAGCATCCTTCGAGAGATTTTGCACACGGTTTAACATGCTTTCCTCTAACAAGTAACTGTAATAAAACGTAGGACCGAGAATGATAGGTGTCTTGGTATGTACCAGCTCCGTTTGTTCCTCTGCCAGTTCTTCCAGTACATAGGGATTATATTTATGACCGAGGATATTCGGCAAATCTTCTTCCGTGTGGCTTGATGGCGCCATGAAGACCGGAAGGGCAAAGATTGTATCTGCACCTTCTGCTTCACAGGCTTTCACTACTGATGCTACAGAAGGCTCTGTATATTCCATTAGTGCGACCTTAACGATATCTATTCCCTTTAGTTTTCCCATAGCCAACTGTTTTTTTACAAGTGGTTCAAGATCTAACACAGGTTTCTGCCATGACTCCATAGGAGATCCATGAGCTACAATTATCAACGCATTTTTAGCACTTAGAGTTGCAACAGCAGTTAACATCAAAGCTAACGCTAACATAATTCTTTTTTTCATTGTTTTAGCTGAATTAATTTGTTATTGTAATTCTAATTGATTATAAAAAAGATATATAAATATTTCTTTGGCAAAATTACAATCTTCAACAAAAGTAAACAATACTCAAAAATAATGAAATATGAAGTTTTCAGATAATGGTTGAGAAACTATTAAGATGTTGCCATTTATTTCGCTAACTCGTTTTTTTATAGTAACTTTGCAACCTGTACTATGTACCAATATTAATAATGACCAACAAGATACTTATAACAGGAGCCAGTGGCTTCATAGGCAGTTTTATCGTTGAGGAAGCCCTCAACAGAGATATGGAGGTGTGGGCAGCAGTGAGGAAAACCACATCGCGCAAATACCTTCAGGATAAACGCATACATTTCATTGAGCTCGACTTCAGTTCAAAGGAGCAACTGAAGGAGCAACTCGGTGAGCACGAATTCGACTACGTCGTGCACGCTGCCGGCGTGACGAAATGTCTCGACAAAGCCGACTTCCGCCGCATGAACACCGAGGGCACAAAGAACTTCGTAGACGCGCTCATCGAGCTGCAGATGCCACTGAAGCGCTTCGTGTTCCTCAGCTCGCTCAGCGTGTTCGGTGCTATACATGAGGAGCAACCCTATCAGGACATCAGCGAGCACGATACGCCGTGCCCAAATACGGCGTACGGCAAGAGCAAGCTCGACGCCGAGAAGTACCTCGACAGCATTGGCAACGACTTCCCCTACATCATTCTGCGCCCTACGGGAGTGTACGGTCCGCGCGAGACCGACTACTTCCTCATGGCTGAGAGCATAAAGAAGCACGTCGACTTCGCCGTGGGCTTCAAGCGTCAGGACATCACTTTCGTGTACGTGCTCGACGTGGTGCAGGCTGTGTTCCTCGCTCTCGACCGTGGCATGAGTGGTAGGAAGTACTTCCTCTCCGACGGTGAGGTGTACAGTTCTACCGAGTTCAGCGACCTGCTGAAGAAAGAGATGGGCGTGAAGTGGATGCTGCGCATCGTGGCACCAGTGTGGGTGCTGCGCATCGTGGCGTTCCTCGGCGAGAAGATGAGCCACATCACCAAGAAACCGTCGGCTCTGAACAACGACAAGTATAACATTCTGAAACAGCGCAACTGGCGTTGCGACATCGAGCCGGCTTGCGACGAGCTTGGCTATCATCCGCACTACAAACTCGCCGACGGCGTGAAGCTCGCCGTAGCATGGTATAAAAAGAACGGATGGCTATAGGCTATATAAAAACAATGAAATTCCTTACACAACTTTTCTCTATAGACAAATCGCCCAAGCGCGGACTGTTAGCACTGGAGTGGCTCGTGATGGCTTACACGGTGTTCACACTGCTCGTGGCTCTCTTCACCTACACCAACCTGCAGAACCCCGACGCAATGATATGGGGTCGTGTGCGTGTGGTGGCAATGACCGTGGCGCTGTGGTTGGCTTATCGCCTTGTGCCCTGCCGACTGACGCTGCTGGCGCGCGTGGTGGCGCAGATGTCACTATTAGCGTGGTGGTACCCCGACACGTATGAGCTGAACCGTATGTTCCCCAACCTCGACCACGTGTTCTGCCGCGCAGAGCAGTCGATGTTCGGCTTCCAACCGTCGCTCTCGTTCGCCTCCACCTTCTCGTGGGCACCCATCAGCGAGCTGATGAGCATGGGCTACGCTGCCTACTATCCGATGATTGGTTTGATGGTGTTCTTCTACTTCTTCGCACGCTACAACGAGTTTCAGCGAGCTTCGTTCATTCTGCTCGCCTCGTTCTTCATCTACTACATCGTATTCATCTTCGTGCCCGTTGCCGGACCTACGTTCTACTTCAAGGCGGTGGGTATAGAGAATATCACGAACGGCTTCTTCCCTGCCGTCGGCACCTACTTCAACACACATCAGGAGTGTCTGCCCACTCCGGGCTACGTAGACGGTTTCTTCTACGACCTCGTGGAGCAGGCTAAGGCTGCGGGCGAACGCCCAACGGCAGCCTTCCCGTCGTCGCACGTAGGCGTATCGACGGTGTGCATGTGGCTTGCTTATCACGCACGCAACCGCCGTCTGCTCTACTTCATGACACCGTTCTACGTGTTCCTGTGTCTTGCCACGGTGTACATCCAGGCGCATTACGCCATCGATGCCATCGCCGGACTCGTCAGCGGCACTCTGCTCTACTTCATACTGCTATTCGCAACGAAGGGGATAAGATGTTGAAGTGGTGAGATGGTGAGGTGGTGAGATGGTGAAAAGATGTTGTTGTGGTGAGGTGATGAGGTGTTGATACCATCCGCATCGGTCGATGCAGACATCCGCATCGGTCGGCGCAGACATCCGCATCGGTCGGCGCAGACACCCGCATCGGTCGGCGCAGACATCTGCGTCGGTCGATGCGGATCATTTTATATCTACATTGGATGCGTGAAAACGAAACGCGCACCATCCGTGTAGTCGGTATCAACCCATATCTTGCCGCCCAACTCTTCCACTATCGACTTGCATATAGGCAGTCCGAGTCCGGTTCCCTGCCTGAACGCATCCAGCTTCTTGAAGCGTTCAAACACCTCTTCAGCCTTCTCCACCGGTATTCCGCAACCCGTATCGCTAACGCTTATCTTTATAATGCGCTGCTCTGGATACTGATCCAGACGGATTGTGATTTTTCCGCTATCCGTACATTTCTTTGCATTGTTCAGCAGATTGGTAAGCACCTGTAGCAAACGCTCCCTGTCGGTGGCAATCATCAAGTGTTCCACCCTTGTTTCCACTATGATGTCCACCCCTGGTTTCTTGTTGACAAGAGCACTCTGTGCGGCTGTGTTTATGAGCGATACAACGTCGTACTCACCCATACTGAAGCGCATCTTGCCGGCATCAATCTTCGATATGTCGAGCACATCGTTGATGAGCTTCAGCAGCAGTTCACCGTTTACCATTATCAGTTCGCCATACTGTTGCTTCTCCTCCGCCGTCAGTTCTATCTGGTCGTTGGTGAGTATCTGCGAGAAGCCCATCACGGCGTTTAGCGGTGTGCGTATCTCGTGGCTCATATTGGCTATGAAACGCGACTTCATAAGGTTAGCTTGCTCGGCGTTATGCTTCGCCTCGAGCAATTCCTTGCCCTGACGCAGCAACTCCAGATGCAGCTTTTTACCCCTCTTAAGCAGATAGAGCGACACGATAAGTGCCGACAACAGCACGATAAAGAGCAGGAAGACGATGATGATAGTTCTGAAATACTCCTTGAAGATGCTTACGGGCATGTTCACCATCTCGTATTTCACGTTGATATCGTCGAGCGAGAGGTGCAGATCCTGTAAGCGATTGAAGTCGAAGATGTACTTACAGTTAGCCAGTGCTACGGGCCTCTTCTTGCCTGTCTTCAGGAACGCCACCACATCGTCGGCAAGCGTGCCGCCCATGATGTGGTAGCACGGCGAATAGCCGCCTACGGGCCAGTGGCCGATAGCCACGTCGGACATGGAGAATGTGGGCAGTTCCGGATTGTTCTTGCAGAAGGTGTATGTAGTATTGCGCACTACGTAGCGGTTAGATTTGTCTACGCGCCATGTGCCTATCAGCATTGCCTGTGTAAGCGGAATATCGGAGATAGCCTCGTCGGCATCAACAAACGTCATCGTTCTGCCGTCGATATACCTCACCACAAAGCGGTGGTCGGTCTTTGCGTACTGCTTGAAGAGAGCGCGCATGGTGACACCACCCAACGTGTTGTCGGACATAAAGGTGAGCGTGTCGCACTTAGGATAGAAATGCTTTATGAGGTCGAAGTTCTTCTTTATGTCATAGTGATACACCTCACCGCCCACGATGTTGAAATGCTTGAAGTCGGTGGTGACGTCATACGCCACGGGGTCCCACTCCTTGAAATCGACGGAGTCTTGCGGCATCTTCACGATTGCCGAGCTTCGCAGACCCACAACCACTGGTGTCTGTTTCAGTTCCTCATCGTCGTCGAAGGAGAAGTAAGCCGACGACACCTCCATGCCAAGCAGCACGATGCAGGCTGGTCGATTGCCACATTCATAATACTTCTTGAGCACCCTCTTCAAACGAATTCTCCACCGCTTGCCGTCGGGCAGGTTCTGGGCGTTGATGTCCTCCACCGCAACGGGGTTGGGCAGTCCGCTCTTGGTATATTGCTCATAGAACGCGCTGATGTTGTCGCTGATGCTCTTCACATCGGGATTGTACGACGACACGACAACTATAGGTGCCACATTCTTATGTGACACCTGCATCTTGCCCTTGTGTGCCCATAGCGGCAAGTTCAGCAATACTGACAAAAGCAGCAGAAAGCCTGTTCGCATAGTTAATGTTTTCATTTAGTTGACTGGTTTCAGCGAGCCTTCAACGTATGTGAACTCACCCTTACCCGTCACAAGATACTGTATTGTGTAGGGCACCAGTTTATTGCCCTCCATGTGTGCCACGAAATTAACGGTGTACGTAACGTTCATACCCTCCACCGGTTCTGCGTTCCCGAAGCCCTCGCTGAGCGACACGGCGAACGTGGTGATAAGGTTGCGCTGCATGGTGGCTACCACCTCCTCGTCGGTCATGCCTCCGTAGACGCTCGGGGTGTTGCTCTTGGCATCAGCCGCTACCCACTCCACACGGTTGTTGTAGTAGCTGCAACCGCTGAAATACTCGGTGTCGGCAAAGGTGTTCAGGTAGCCGCCAGGGTTGAACTGGCCGAAGCCGTTCGGCTCGTCGTACTTTATATTCACCCATATTATGATGCGGTTATAGAACGACTTGCTCGTAACGTTGCCCTTCTCGTTAGGCAGGGTCAGTACCACGCTCGGGTTGTACTTCCACTCGCCGGCAATCTTCTCGAACGGATTGGTTACGTTCTTCGGCTCGCTCTTCTCCGACTGGTTGCCCGTGCCGGTCGTTCCAATCACAAGCGGAGCAAGCAAGCGGTATGTGACCTTCACCGACGAGCCGTTGTCCGCCGTGGGATATTTCTGCTTGAGCCATACGGGTATGCACTGTGCGGCATAGCTGCCACTAACGAAGAACTTTTTCGTCTTGAGGTCGTCGTCCTTCATCAGCGATGCTATCTTCTCGTAATCGGCATCCGTCAGCTCCACGTCCACCTTCTTCACATCAGTAGGCTTGTATGTATTCTTGTCGAAACCGTCAAGGTTCTCGTTGAAGTCGCCGCAAGAAGTAAGCACGACTACCACTGCAAGTATTATATAATGTATCAGTTTCATTTTCTTTATATTACTCTTAAAACGCTATTTTCAATTTCACAGAGAATGTACGTCCGAAGGCGTAGAACACGCGGTAGGCATCCTTCCAGCCGTTGTTTGTACCATCGTAGAAGGCATCCTGAATGTACTCGTAGTTGAGCACATTCTTCACCACGCCGAAGACTGAAGCACGGCACGAGCCGATATTAAAGTCGTAGCGTGCGTTGAGGTCGAGCTGTCCGGCAGCAGGCACACGCCAAGGTTCTTTGAGCGTGAGTTCGCCGCCACCGCCATACGTAGGCAGCGAATAGTCGGCGTAGAGGCGTGCATAGTAGGTGTAGTCGGCACCGATGTGCAGCATCTTCAGCAGTTTCACGTCGCCACCGATGGCAGCCGTGGTCTGTGCCGAGCCGCCTACGTGTATGCCGTCCTGATTGAGCGTGAACTTCAGATGGTCGGGGGCACCCACCCCACTTGCCACCGCACCAGTGGTGATGTTGGCAAGCGGCTGCGTTGCCGAGTTGTAGAAGTAAGCCGTGGCGTTGTTGTCCCAACGCCAGTTGCCGAGCGAGAGCATACCCTTGAGCGTCACGTAAGGCGTGGGGCGTGCCACCACATCGAGCTCCACACCCATGTGCTTGGCGTTGACACCGGTCATACTCATGGTGTACAGCTCCGTATTGTTGTTCATGTAGCCCGACTTGGAGGTCGTCTTGTCCATCCACTTCGTGAAGTAGGCGTTGAGAGCCACGTAGAGCCACTTATAGCGCAAGCCGTAACCCAGCTCGAAGGAGAACGCTTTCTCGTTGACTGCGTCCTTGTTTATCTCGTTGCTCGACTGCGACATGAGGAACACACCGCCACTGAAGAACGGTGCGCGACTGATGTATCCGACATTGGCGAAGACATTGTTGTAGCGGTCGATGTTGTAGTTCAGTCCGCCCTTGATGCTGCCCGAAGCGAAGTTCTTCGTGTCCGACTTGGCGTGAGCCTCATCGTAGTAGAAGCGGTCGTAACGCCAGTAGCGCGACGTTGCCAACGTACCCGATATGAATGCCGTGATGCGGTCTTTGGAATACTCCAGCTGCGAGAACACACCATGCTGCACGATGTGACTATCGTAGTCGCGGAACACCACATCGCCAATGCTAAGTTTCTCGTACTGCCAGTTGGGGTCGAGCGCAGCGGCATTGTTGGCAGGGTTCACGCTGCTACGGTAGCGCAGGTCGGTGTAGTAGGCACCGTTGTAGAGGTCGGAAATCTTCGCCGTATGCGTGCCCTTGTACGAACGCATGTCGAAGCCGGCGTAGAAGTCGAGCCCCTTTGCGAACTGACGGGTGTATGTAGAGAGCAGTCCGTACCAGATATGGTCGTTGAAGTTCTGCGTCATCACCATCTTCGAGCCGGCATCGCTCTGCTCGTTCAGCTCCTGCACCTGGTCATAGGCGAAGGTGCCGTCGGCGTGGCGGAAGTCGTAGCGCAGCTTGCCGTTGGCTGCTCCGTACCAGCTGTTGGCGTATGCGGAGTTGATACCCTGACCCGAGCTGCCGTAACCGTGTCCGATGGACATGTAGAGAGCCGTGTTCAGCGACGACTTATCGTCGATAAGCCAGATATGATTAAGTGAGAATTGCGGTTTATGATAGAAGTTGAAAGCCGACGACTTACGCTCGCCGTTCTTTCCAAAACCGTATGTGGGGTTATAGCGATAGACACTTTTGCCATCCATGAAGCGCTTCACGTCCTGCCAGCCCTCGACGCTGAGTCCGTCGTACTGGTTGCGCTGATAGTGCGACTGCGGCGAACCGAAGCCCGTGAGTGCTATCTGATGATGCTGACCGAGACGCTTGCTCACGGCGAAGAAGTAGTCGTAGTCAGAAAAGTCGGTGCCCTGGATGTAGCCGTCGCCCCATTTCTTGCCAAACAGCATAGAGAAGTTCCAACCCGACTTGGTGAGACCGGTGGAGAAAGAAGCCGACACATGGTTGAAGCCGTCGTTGCCTACACTGTACGTGGCATAACCTCCGCGCTTGCTATCCGTGGTCTTGGTCACGATGTTCACCGTGCCGCCAATCGACGGCACCGACACCTTGCTGGCACCAAGTCCGCGCTGCGTCTGCATATAGCGCACCATCTCACCCAGTCCGCCCCAGTTGCTCCAGTAGAGTCCGCCGTGCTCCATATCGTTGACGGGCACGCCGTTCACCATCACTGCCACGTTAGAGCTTTGGAAGCCACGCATGTTCAACTTCGAGTCGCCGTATGCGCCACTGTTCTTCGTGGCATACACACCCGGAGTATGGTTGAGCATTTCGGGCAGTTCGTTGTTGCCGAGCTTGTTCTCCACTTCCCTACGGTCTACATCGCTCATTGCGATAGGAGTCTTACGCGCAACGCCACGCGAAGCGGTCACGGTGATGTTCTTCAACATCACACTCATCTCATTATCAGCAACGGCAGTACTGTCGCTCGACACCTTTGCTTTGGGTTGACGTTTGCCATATACATGCATGTTATTTGATACAAAAGCAACAATAAGCAATGGCAAAACAATTGTTCGATTTTTCAAATTTCGTACGAGTTTAAATGTTTTGCAAAATTAACACTTAATAAATACACAGCAAAACAATATCGGTTATTTTTAATAAAGAATTTGAGAGGGCGTGCACTCTATGTTCATAGAATGCACGCCCTCCCAAACGAGCAGCCCCTAAAAGGCGATGTTGAGCAGTCCTAACTGGTTGAGGAATATCGCCATAATGCATACCGGACAGAAGTAGCGCACGAGCAGAAGGTAGACACCGAAGAGGGTGCCACTCAGTGTGCCCCAGTTCGTGAACTCGTCCTTTATCAGCTTGCGCGGCACCACCCAGCCCATGAATATGCAAGTGAGAATGCCACCGAAAGGCAGCAGAAGCTGTCCGGTCACGAAGTCGAACCAGTCGAACAGCGTCTTTCCGAACATATTGAGCCACGCTCTGTCGCCAAGCGAGAGCGAGCAGAATGCACCAATCACCGAGCACACCACCGTCACGAGGCGTGCCGCATTCTTGCGGTCGAGGCGTGTCTCCTCACAGAGGAACGCAGTGCTCACCTCATGCAGCGAGATGAGTGATGTGATGGCAGCAAGCGAGAGCAGCATATAGAACATGACGGCGACGACCGTGCCAAGCAGCGGCACACCGGCAAAAGCCTGCTGAAACACGTTGGGCAGGGTGATGAAGATGAGCGACGGACCGCTATCGGGGCTTATGCCAACGCTGAACGCTGCGGGGAAAATCATCAAACCGGCAAGAATGGCTATGACGGTGTCGATGACAGCTATGTTAACAGCCGACTTCAGAAGATTGGTTTCGCGAGAGAAGTAGCTGGCAAACGTGCAAATGCAGCCCATGCTAAGTCCTAACGAATAGAACGCCTGCCCCATGGCAGCAAGAAAGACGCTGCCAGTAACCTTCGAGAAGTCGGGCTTGAAGAGAAACTCTATGCCTGCGGCTCCGCCCGGAAGCAGACACGAGCAGACCACTACCACCAGCAATAGCAGGAAGAGTGTGGGCATCAGTGCCTTCGAAGCCTTCTCTATACCGCCACGCACGCCACGCACTATGATGACATGGGTGAGCAGGAACACTACTACTGTCCAAAACACGGGCCTCAGGGGCGATGCGGAGAAGTCGGCAAAGTAAGAGGCTATATATTGTGGGTCGCCACGAAGCTCGCCTACACCCGAGGCAAAGATGTACTGCAAGCACCAGCCCGACACTACGGCATAGTAGCCGGTAATGAGGAAACCGGTGATTACGCCCATTAGTCCGACGATGTGCCACGCCTTATGCGTGTCCATACGCGAGTAGGCGCGTGCGGTGTTGGCGGCTCCATGTCTGCCGATGATGAACTCGCTCATCATGCAGGGTATGCCGAGAAGCATTATGCACATTATGTATATCAGAATGAAGGCTGCACCGCCATTCTCTCCAACCATGTACGGGAAGCGCCATACGTTGCCTAATCCTACTGCCGAGCCTGCTGTTGCAAGCACCATGCCCAACTTACTTCCAAAATTAACTCTCTCTTGTGTCATCCTTTATGTGTTTTAATGAAATAAAAAACGACACCAAACAACTTGTAATGTCTGTGTCACAAATTGTTTGGTGTCGCTTTGCTATGTTGTTATAGTCGTAAAATATACGTCAATGAATTGGTTTCTGCCGGCTTAAGAGTAGCGCAAGATCTGTCCTGGACGCAGACGCATCGTCTTAGAGATGTGATTGAGCTTGCAAATCTTATCCACTGTCACGCCACGCTTTCTTGCGATGCTCGATAGAGTCTCGCCCTTCTTCACCTTGTGGTAAGAAATCTGATCGCTCAGACCTGATGTGGTGCGCTTGTTTGTAGCGAAGTCGTCTGCAGAACCGCTTCTTGCGAATGTAGAAGAGTCCTGCTTACCGCGCAGACGTGTAGCGTTCATCGACTCGTTGTCGTATGTCTGTTTGTTGAATGCGTAGTAGTCGCCCGTTACGTCCTGCGCACGGAAGTCGAACATAAGTGCCGGGTTGAGTGCTACGCCACAGAGGCGTGTCTCGAAGTGGAGGTGCGAACCAGTGCTTCGTCCGGTGTTACCACCGAGTCCGATCACTTCGCCCGAGCGTACTTCCTGATTTTCCTCTACGAGCTGCTTAGAGAGGTGACCGTAGATTGTCTCCAGACCGTTGTTATGGCGTATCACGATATACTTGCCGTAGCCGCCACGCTCGTAGCGCACGATGCGCACCTTGCCAGAGAAGGCTGCGCGTATGGTGTCGCCGATGTACACCTTGATGTCGAGACCTTTGTGCTGGCGTCCCCAACGTGAGCCGAAGTTGCTGGTGATGACGCGGCTTGTGGTAGGCATCGTGAAGTGACGAAGGTCGATATTGAATGTTTCAGGCAACTCGGTAGCGCGGTGTGCGTACTTGTTGTCCCAGTTTGCATAGAGGTCTGCTGCGGGCGATTCGAGTTCTTCGCGCATAGTGATGTTGCGAAGCATAATTGTGTCGACGGCTGCCATCTTACGGTCTACCGGTGCCTGGCGTGCAAGAAGGTCTTGTGCGTTGGCGGTTGTAGAAGTAACGGCGAGCAACATCGATATTGCAAATGTCTTGATGATTTTCTTCAAATTCATTCTTCAGGCAGTTTTTTTTTAAATAGAATGAGTATATCATTCCTTCAAAAAGATGGTCATCGAATTGTAGTATATTCGATATCAGTAGTAGTTAATTTGCAATGTTGGCATAGCATTTTGAACATTGCGTTGCAAAAGTACGAAAAAATATTGAATAAAATTGCAAAACGCGCTCTGTGTTAACAGTTTTTGAACGAAGTTTAACATTTTATTTGCAGCCCATAAAGCAGCAAACAAGCTGACAGGCACGCCGTTGTATCAGCCTGTCTGTCAGCTTGTCGTTACGAAATCGCTGCCCAATTGACGTTCGTATCGCGCAGTTCGCGCAGTCGTCGCCACAGCATTGCATACTCTGGCGAGGTGCATGTGGGGTCGGCATCGATTATCTTCTGCGCCTCTTCGCGGGCTATCGCCATTATTTGTCCGTCGCGCGCTATGTCGGCTATCTTCAGGTCGAAGGCGATGCCGCTCTGCTGTGTGCCTTCGAGGTCGCCTGGTCCGCGCAGCTTGAGGTCTGCTTCAGCGATGCGGAAGCCGTCGTTGGTCTCGCACATGATGTCGATGCGCTTGCTGGTCTCGGCGGAGAGCTTGTATGTGGTGACGAGGATGCAGTAGCTTTGGTCGGCACCGCGTCCTACACGTCCGCGCAGCTGGTGAAGCTGTGAGAGTCCGAAGCGCTGCGAGTCGAGTATCACCATCACGGAGGCGTTGGGCACGTTCACGCCCACCTCGATGACGGTTGTTGCGACGAGAATCTGCGTCTCGCCCGACACGAACTTCTGCATCTCGGCATCTTTCTCCTTCGACTTCATCTTGCCGTGCACCTTGCTTATCTTGAATTCGGGGAAGATGTCGCACAGTGCGGCGTAGCCCTCTTCGAGGTTCTTGAGGTCGCTCTTCTCGCTCTCGGTGATGAGCGGATAGACGATGTACACCTGCCTGCCGAGTCGTATCTGCTGACGTATGCCGGCGTAGAGCGATATCATCTGGCTGTCGTACTTGTGTATGGTCTGCACGGGTTTTCTGCCGGGTGGGAGCTCGTCGATTATGCTCACGTCGAGGTCGCCGTAGATGGTCATGGCGAGCGTGCGCGGGATCGGTGTTGCGGTCATCACGAGTATGTGTGGCGGGTTCTCGCCCTTAGCCCAGAGGCGCGCACGCTGAGCCACGCCGAAGCGGTGCTGCTCGTCGATCACGGCTACACCGAGCCGCTGAAAGCGCACGGGGTCTTCGAGCACGGCGTGTGTACCGACGAGTATCTTCACCTCGCCGGCGATGAGGGCGTCGAGCACTTCCTGCCTGCGTTTGCCCTTCACCTGTCCCGTGAGCAGTTCGACACGTATGTCGAGACCGTGTAGAAACTCCTGTATCGTAGCGAAGTGCTGCTCGGCGAGTATCTCCGTAGGCGCCATGATGCACGCCTGATAGCCGTTGCCGAGCGCAATGAGCATGGTCATGAGTGCCACGAGGGTCTTTCCGCTGCCCACGTCGCCCTGCAGCAAACGGTTCATCTGACGGCCCGAGCGCATGTCGTCGCGTATCTCGTGCACGACGCGCTTCTGCGCACCGGTCAGCTCGAACCTGAGGTTCTCGGAGTAGAAGCGGTGGAAGTCGTCGCCCACCTGCGAGAAGACGTAGCCGCGGTACTTGCGGCGATGGTCGGAGGCGTAGCGCAGTATGTTGAGCTGCACGTAGAAGAGCTCCTCGAACTTCAGTCGCTCGCGCGCCTTCTGCATCTCGATGGCGTTCTTCGGATAGTGGACGCAGCGCAGGGCTGTGTCGCGCGAGACGAGGTGACGTGCGTTCACGATGAAGTCGGGCAGCGTCTCGGGTATCGGTTCGGCTATCTTCTGCAGCATCGCCTTCACCATCTTCTCCACGGCGCGCGAGGAGATGTTGCGCTTCTTCATCTGCTCGGTGGTGACGTAGTAGGGCTGCATACCCATCTCGGAGAGCTGCAACTCCGATGCGCGCTCTATCTCGGGATGCGAGAACTGGAAGCGTCCGCCGTAGACAGTGGGTCTGCCGAACACGATATAGTCCTCGCCCACCTTATACGTCTTGTATATGTACTGTGCGCCGGAGAACCACACGAGGTCGACCACTCCCCTACCGTCGGAGAAGTGTGCCACGACGCGCTTCTTGCGTGCCGACATCTCGAACTCCTCAAACGAGAGTATCTTGCCGCGTATCTGCACGAACGGCATGTCGCTCTGCAGTTCGTGTATGGCATAGATGCGGCTCCTATCCACATATTTATATGGATAGTACTCCAGCAGGTCGCCCCAGGTACGCACGCCCAACTCCTTGTTGAGCACGTCCTTCTTGTTGGGGCCGACTCCCGGCAGATACATTATGTCCTGTGAGAGGATGTTCAAAACTCGTACATCATTCCTTTCTTCAACTCGGCTACGACACTCGCGCCCTTGAACTCCTCGAGCAGTCGGTAGGCGTAGGCGAACGATGCGCCTGGACCCTTGCCCGTGATGATGTTGCCGTCGGCGGTGCAAGGCTCGGCGGTGTATGTGGCACCCTCAAGCTCTGTCTCGAAGCCCGGGTAGCACGTAGCGCGTTTGTCGCGGAGCAGACCCAGATGGCCTAACACCATAGGCGCAGCGCAGATGGCACCGATGAACTTCTGCTGCTCGGCATGGCGAACGAGCGCCGCGCGCACGCCCTCATGCTCGTCGAGGTTCTTCGCGCCGGGCATTCCGCCGGGCAGCATGAGCAGGTCGGCGTCGCTGAAGTCGGCATCGGCGAACATCATGTCCGCCTTCACCTGCACGCCGTGTGCCGACGCTACCATGTCTGTAGCGTTGATGCTAACTGTCTTCACGTCTATTCCGCCGCGGCGGAGTATGTCAACCGGAGCCAACGCCTCGATATCCTCGAATCCGTCGGCAAGAAATACGTATGCTTTTGCCATGTCGTATATGTTTACTTGTTGTTGTTCTGCATTCTTCACTTTCGGACGCAGCACGCCGAACGGATCGGCTGTCTTCGCGTCGTCCTCGTCCTTCTTCTTAAGCGAATAAAATCGTGCCATGTGTCTGTAGTTTTATTCGGCAGCACCGCTTCTGCGTGCGCCCCCGCTTGTTTCTTTCGATTGCAAATATACCGTTTTTTGGCGAAACTTCGTAAGGTTTCGACTAAAAGTAGCGCAGCGCGACTAAAAAACGCATTTCTAAAAATGATTTTTAAAAATATCATTTTTTAAAAAATCATTTTCAAAACCTACCCCTCTCCGCCACGAACCGCTTCAGCAGAAACGTCAGGAAGTATGGGAATGTATAGAACTTGCCGTTGAATCCGATATTCTTGTACCCCAACTTGATGCCGTATTTTATATCTGGATACTTGTCTTCTTTCAGCAGATTGTTTAGTGAGGCGGTAGCGTTGTCATTAGCCTTCACCTCTACAGGAATCAAAGAATCGGCATCTCTTACAAAGAAGTCCATTTCGAGTGCGGGTCTGTCGCTGTTGTAATAATAAAGATTGTAACCCTGCTTCACAAGCATGTCTCCAACTATATTCTCATAGACAGCCCCCTTGTATGTGCCGAGATTCTTGTTAGCCCTCAAGTCCTCTTGAGCTTCTTCGTCAAGAGAAGCAATCAGCAGACCAGTATCCTTATAGTAAATCTTATAAAGCTTAGGGTCGTAGTTGCCCTTCAACGGAAGTTCCGGCTGATTAAGACAATAGCAGACATTGATGACTCCTGCGTCAGCAAGCCACTCTACGCACCCCACATAATCTCTGTTACGTGCGTTCTTGCCTATCTTTGTTATCTGGAAACGCTTGTTCTCTTTGGCAAGGAACGTGGAGATGTGGCTATAGACAGCCTTCACCTTAGCCTTGTCCAAACCTTCTACATACTTGGTGATATCTTCCTCATAGTCTTTCAGCAACTGACGCTGAATAGCCAAAGTACCGCTGAAATTGTTGTTCTTGATATACAAATCTACCACCTCTGGCATACCGCCTATAGTAACATAATCGCGGAAAAGACCGAAAAGAACGTCCATCTGCAAATTGTTTATAGGCTTGACCTCCAACATATTCTGGTAAAGGCCGTCTATAAATTCCTCTGAATACCCTTTTGCCCATAGGAATTCTTCGAAATCCATAGAATGCATCTCATAATCTTCCTTGTAGCCAACACTGTTCGACTCAATTTCACGATAGTTGATACCCATCAATGAGCCGGAGCAAATTACATCAAACCGACCATCGAGTTTGAAAAACTTCAATGATGTGGCACAATTGGGACATGCCTGCAACTCATCAAAAAAGAAAAGCGTATCACCTGGTATAAACTTCAATTCAGGATTAAGCAAGGAGATGTTCTTCAGAATCGCATCAACTTCAAACCCATCTTCAAAGATATCCCTATACCTCTTTTGCTCTACAAAATTAATCTGAATAACACATTGATAGTTATGGCTGGCAAACCATTCAACAGAACGAGTCTTGCCAACCTGTCGGGCACCTTTAATAATAAGTGGCTTACGGTCTGGATTGTTCTTCCATTCCAACAAGTAGTTATCTACCTTTCTTTTGAGCAGTTTATCCATATTCCGATTCATTTGTTATATGTGCAAAGATAACACTTTTCACATAATCCACACCATAATCGCCCCTATTTTTCACATAATCCGCACTATAAACGCCCAAAATTTCACATAATCCGCCACACAAGCACCCCAAAAAATCACATAATCGCACTATTGGAGCCCGCTTTTTCATCTTAATTGGCTCAATTAGCCTTACAACCAAGACCGAAAATGGTCAACTCAACGCGTTAAACAACAACAAAATAATACTCAAGTTTCGGATTTAGAATGAGTTCATAAAAAAGTTCATAAAAAAGGCTTTGAGTATTTCCGTATATCACGGAAAATGAGTAAATTAGATGTGACAAAAAAAACATTACTCAAAACTCAAAGCCATGAGCAAAATTACAAATATTCCCTCAGAAATCCGCAACTTTTTCTCAGAAAAACGTCGCAGTATAGTTATGGATACATTTACGCGCCTGCTTGAAGGCTTAAATTTGGACAACCGTAGCCTTGGTGGCTTGAAACGTGAGAACTGCCAGTTGACGAACGTTCAAGTGTTCCAGATATTGTTACTGCTTCCATTCTTTGCAATCAAAGGATTCTCCCATTACAATGGTTCGGTGCTGTGTCGTATGTTTGGCGGTAAGAAGGATGTTCTCTATTCATATCTGTCACAAGACAATGTCAACTGGCGGAATGTCGTGTACCGCATAACCAATTGGCTGCTGACGAAAGTGACCGTGCGCCAGGACCATAAGAAGAGTCTGCTTCCAACCGTACTGATAGCCGATGACACGGATTTTCCAAAGACGGGCATGCATATGGAATCCATAGGCAAGATATTCTCGCATGTACACCAGAAATGCATCCTCGGCTACAAGGCTCTAATGTAGTGCTGGAGTGATGGCCGCACGCAGTTCATGCTCGATTTCTCGCTTCACGGCGAGAAGGGCAAGGTTGATGGTAAGGAACAAGGGCTTACCTCTGAACAGAGGAATGGGCGTTATGAGCGCAAACGTGATGAGAAGTGTTATATTGCCAAACGCAAGGAAGAGTATTTCATGAGCAAGGGTGTCAAGCTGTTGGATATGGTGAAGAATGCGATACGCAACAAGATACCTTTCGATTACTTGCTGGTTGACAGCTGGTTCACATGTACCGAACTGGTTGATTTCGTTTATCGCCGCCACAAGAAATTCCATCTTCTCGGCATGGCAAAGATGGGCAACACCAAGTATATGACTACTAATTGGGGAGAATTGTCTGCCAAGGCCATAATCACCAAACTTAAGGCTAAGAAGGAAGTGAAATACAGCAGGCGCTACCATTGCCATTATTCCGAAATTGAAGTTGTGCTTGGAAAACATTCCGTAAAATTATTCTTTTGCAAGAGAGGCAAAAAGGAAGCGTGGAAAGTACTTCTTACAACAGATCTGAACCTCCGTTTTATGCGTGCCTACGAGATATACTCCATGCGTTGGAGCATAGAAGTGTTCTTCTCGGACAGCAAGCGTCTGCTTGGACTTGCAGATTGTTCATCCCGCGACTTTTCTGCCCATATAGCGCATGTTTCATTGGTCATGATACGCTACAACATACTTGCCTCAATAAAAAGAACACTCGACTATGACACCATAGGAGGACTGTTCGGTGACATGTATCTCGGAGTACACGAACTGACGGTGGTTGAAAAGATATGGGCAATCATATTAGAAGTGGTAGCCGTCGTTTCTGAACTCATTGGTGCTGACTCCGATGAACTGACCATCCAAATTATTGAGAATGACAAGAGATTGGCTGCACTTAGAGAGTATGCTCAAACGGCTTGAAATCTAAATCCGAAACTTGAGTAATGTATCTCAAATGTTAAAAATTGGCTAATACAACAATTTTTTAATTGGTAAATACAACAATTTAAAAAGAAAGAATTATCTTTGCTGCTGAAATCAAAAATGAAATGATAGAGGAAATAATATTTAAAGAGACAGAGAGGGGGCATAGTGAGATACTATTGCAACATTCGACAGGAGAAATTACCAGACTTTTATTCACAGATACGTTTCCAATTCAAGCACAAGAATACTACCTAAAAGCCATTCGAGCCTTACTAAAAAAGAAGCCAAATCTGACGGCGCAAAATGATTGGTTCAGTATCATCACATTATGGTTCTTGAAATGTAAACTTGCACCGCCATTAGGAGTAGGAACATATCGAGATATAGAAAGGCACCGGATAGGCCAACGCATAAAAGAGATTCGAGAAGGAATAAACATTGAAGCAAAAGTCCTTTCAAAGCTGTCGGGAGTGGATGCGGCCAACATATGTCGAATAGAACAAGGAAAAGTATCGGTTGGTTTGGATGTATTGTCCAAAATAGCCAATGCACTTGGATATAAAGTAGATTTAGTAAAAACAACATCAAAATAAAAGTGAACATGAAAAAAGACGGAAACAAATGCTTTTTGTTCAAAAAAGAGTATGTGAACAGAGCAAAATCTGTGGTGATATACACAGAAGATTTGGAGAATAACGGAAATCTCGTATTCAACGTAGACTATGACATTCAATACTCAAACGGAGAAGGTCAACATGGTAATGCAATGGTAGACCTCGAAGATGTGTTGAAAGCCTACAATTTAAGAACATTCAACGAAGTGGTAGAAAATTTGAAGGCACGTTATGAGAATGATGAAAAAGCATGGCAAAAAATTGTTTCTGAGATGAAAGGAAAGGGATTGGATGTTTGCGACGATGAAAATGAGAGCTGCGAAAATGAAAACGGTTTTTATATGACGAACTTATAAAATAAAGGTATGAGGAAAACTTTATTATACTTATTGTTAATGTGCTTGCCAATATTGGGCAAAGCACAGACAAAAGAGAGTCAAAAACAACAAGATTCTCTTTATTTAGAGGTAAAGGATATTGGTAAACAATTAGCCAAAAAGTTTGTTGGAGAGATGTTCTGCAACAATTTTAAACTCTACAAAACCGAAAATATTTACATTTTTCTTCAACTGAATACAAGCAATGGAAAAATTAAACAAGTTCAATGGAATTTGGATCGAAACAAAGAGTTTACCAAAGTATTGAATGATGTTGATTTGACATTCGGAATTAACATAGGTAATTATGGCTCTACCGATATTGTCCGTGGATGAGAGGCATGGCTACTAGCCAAATATCCTGCAACAACGGAATAGATAAAAAGGCAAGTCACGTACCCCTCTGAGTTCAGACCTGAATCCCTTCATTTTAGAGTTGAGTGATTCAGCAGCGGCATTGGTGGCACGATTGACAAAGTAGTTAAGCACTTCATCTTCCTTTGATTTGAGTGTCTTCATGGCAGAAATCATCTCTGCTATCCTGCTGGCAGACACTTCCTTATACCATTCATGCAGTTTTGTCCTTGCCGTTTCTTTTGTCAATTTCTTATTTCTGAAAACAGCACGGAGTTTGCATACCAAAGAGTATGCCTCTTTCAGTTTAGGTGCAAATTCAAATACCATATTAGCTCTGTTCTTCTGGCTTTCGCTCCATTTTTCACCGCTTTGGGGAAGAACCCTCTTTACACGAGTAAAGAGTTCCACCTTGGTGTCACCATTGGACAATTCGGCAGGCACATATTTCTCGTTGGCACGCTTTCTTGGCCTTCCACGTTTCTCGCCCCGTTTCTTGGGATGGGACTTGCGGTATCTGGCTCTTGCTGCCTTGCGTTCTCTCTTCTTCCGGTTGAATTCCTTCTTCTCCTTG